>Ga0307296_10001540_pt1 | contig 11554 bp, 11 predicted proteins | sample ER_DNA_153_FD_194467 | JGI IMG/M metagenome (GOLD analysis project Ga0307296, IMG submission 194467) | Bulk soil microbial communities from the East River watershed near Crested Butte, Colorado, United States - ER_DNA_153 | ecosystem: Environmental > Terrestrial > Soil > Floodplain | place... | reverse complement strand
TCCTCGGCGGTGTGCAGGTAGCGCTCCTCGCTCGGCAGGTTGAGCGTGTAGCCGAGCGCCTGGCCGCGCGAGACGATCGTCACCTTGTGCACGGGCAGCAGGTCGCCGGTCAGGTGCGACATGACCGCGTGCCCGGCCTCGTGGTAGGCCAGGATCCGCCGCTCCTTCTCGGTCATCACCTTGCGCTGCTGAAGGCCGGCGACGACGCGTTCCATCGCGTCCTCGAAGTCGGACTGCCGGATCGCGGTCTGGTTCGAGCGGCCGGCAAAGATCGCCGCCTCGTTGGCGATGTTCTCCAGCTCCGCGCCGGTGAGGCCGGCGGTCTGGCGAGCGATCGAGCGCAGGTCGATGTCCTCCGCGAGCGGCTTGCCGCGCACGTGGACGTAGAGGATCTCCTCGCGACCGGCGAGATCGGGCGCGGCGACGAGCACCTGCCGGTCGAAGCGGCCGGGCCGCAAGAGCGCCACGTCCAGGTCCTGGAGCCGGTTGGAGGCCCCCATCACGATCACCTGCTCTCGGGCCTCGAAGCCGTCGAGCTCGACCAGCAACTGATTGAGTGTCTGATCCTGCTCGCGCGAGAACCCGTGGCCGGTGCGCTGCGCGCCGACCGCGTCGAGCTCGTCGATGAAGACGATCGACGGCGCATTCTTGCGAGCCTCTTCGAAGAGCTTGCGGATCCGCGCCGCGCCGAGGCCGGCGAACATCTCGACGAAGGCCGAGGCGCTCTGCGCGTAGAAGCGCGCGCCCGCCTCGCTGGCAATCGCCTTGGCGAGCAGCGTCTTGCCGGTTCCGGGCGGCCCGTAGAGCAGGATCCCCTTCGGCACGCGCGCGCCCAGCCGGCCGAAGCGCTCCGGGTCGGTGAGGAAGTCGATCACCTCGCGCAGCTCGCCCTTGGCCTCGTCGAGCCCGGCGACGTCTTCCCAGGAGACGCGTGAGTCGGACGTGATCGTCTTCGCGGCGGTCACGCGCGGCATCACCTGCAGCGTGCGCCAGAGGATGTAGACCATCAGGACGAGCAGGACCGCGAAGAACAGCGGCAACCAGGCCGCGATCCCGTCGCGAATGAAAACCAGCACGTCGCCCATATCCCTTACCTCGTTATCGCCCTCTTTCGGCCCATAGTCAACCGGCGGGCGCCCCTGGAGACCGCACTAGACTTGCAACCGTGCTGCCGGTGCCCGCTCACTTCGACCCGGCGACCGTGGGCGAGGTCTGGCGGGTGCAGTACGAGGAGCTGGCTCGTGACGCCGAGGAATGGGCGCAGGAGCACGAGGTCCAGCCGGCGGTCGAGGACGGCTTTCGGATCTGCCTCGTCGCGGTCGACGTCCAGAACACGTTCTGCATCCCGGCGTTCGAGCTCTTCGTTGGCGGGCGTACCGGGACGGGAGCCGTGGACGACAACCGCCGCCTCTGCGAGTTCATCTACCGCAATCTCGACGCGATCACGAAGATCGTGCCCACCCTGGACACCCACCAGGCGATGCAGGTGTTCCACGCGATCTGGCTCGTGGACGCCGCCGGTGAGCACCCCCCTCCGTACACGCTCGTCTCCGCCGCCGACGTGGAGTCGGCGAGATGGCGCGTCGACGAAGTCGTGGCGCGCAGCCTCGGGCTCGACCCGGAGTACGCGCAACGCCATCTCCTGCACTACACGCGAGCGCTCGAGGCCTCCGGGAAGTACAAGCTCACGATCTGGCCCTACCACGCGATGCTGGGCGGGATCGGCCACGCGCTCGTGCCCGCGGTCGAGGAGGCGATCTTCTTTCACTCCGTGGCGCGGCGCTCGCAGCCCGACTTCCAGCAGAAGGGCCATTCGCCGCTCACCGAGCACTACTCGGTGTTCGGGCCTGAAGTGACCCGGGGCCCCGACGGCGAGCTGCTCGGAGCGCCCAACACGCCGCTGCTCGAAGAGCTCCTGAACTTCGACGCGGTCCTGATCGCGGGCCAGGCGAAGAGCCACTGCGTCGCCTGGACGATCGCCGACCTGCTCTCCTCGTACCTCCGCGACGAGCGCAGGCTGGCCGAGAAGGTCTACCTACTCGAGGACTGCACGTCGCCCGTCGTAGTGCCGGGCGAGGTCGACTACACCGAGGAGGCGGATGCCGCGTTCGAGCGGTTCGCCGCCGCCGGCATGCACGTCGTGCGCTCGACCGACCCGATCGAGGACTGGCCCGGATTGGCCGCCTCGATGCGGGCCTAGTCGACCAGCTCGAGCCGCGGGTTGTCGCGGAAGCGGCGGCCGACCTTCGCCGACGGGCGGCCGTCCGTCATCACGATGTCGCCGGTGAAGTCGTTCTCGCCGCGAATCAGCGCCGAGCCGACGCCGTAGGAGTCGACCGGCACGCCGCGCTCCTCGAACGCGCGGATCCGCTCGACGGTGAAACCGCCGGAGGCGACGATCCTCACCCGCTCGAAGCCGTCGCGGTCGAGCGCGTCGCGCACCTTTCGCACGAGCTGCTCGTTCACCCCGCGCGGGTCGAAGTCGCCCATCTCGCCCCAGAGCGAGCGATCGACGAGCTGGCCGGACGTGTCGAGCCGCACGCCCCAGAGCCGTGGGCCGAGCGCGCGCGCCACCTCCAGCGCCGTCTGCACCGAGTCGTTCTCGAAGTCGACGAGCACGGTCACGTTCATCTCGGGGTCGACGTTCTCGACGAACTTCGTCGCCGCGAGCACGGTATTGCCGCCGTAAGCCGCGATCAGCGCGTGCGGCACCGTTCCGATCCCGCGTCCGCCCCACCAGGAGGCTTGCGCCTCGGAGGTGACGCCGATCTCGGTGCCGACCACCTGCCCCCCGATGAAGGCCGCATAGCCGTCGCCGGTCTGGACGCGGTGGTGATCGTGCCGGGCGGGCATGAAGATGATCGGCTTGCCGTTCGCGGCCTCGAGCACGCGCACGACGTTGCTGGTGATCAGCGTCCGCCGGGCCAGCACGCCGAGGTAAACCGTCTCGAGGTGCGCGAAGCCGGTGTAGTCGCCCTCGATCCGCAGCACCGGCTCGAACGGCTCGATCGGGTCGCCGTCGTAGAGCGCGTGCACGATGAGGTCGTCCCAGTCGTCGGCGCAGAGCTTCAGCACTGCGATCGCCTCGTCGACGCCGCCGAGGTAGGAGTCGTGCTTCTGGAAGACCTGCATCACGACCCGTGGGTGGCGGTCGTCGCGAATCAGCACCTCGCGCGTGTGGTTGAAGTACGCGTCGGTGTAGTAGCCCTCCCGCATCTTCTCGACGGGGAGGTCGAAGATCTCGGGCGGGAGGCGCTTAGTGCTTGTTCTCTGCTGCATGCTCGAGCTCCAGGCACGCCGCGAGGGCGGCCTCGGCGACCTCGAGCTGCTCCGAGGTGGGCTCGGCGGTGGCGAACCGGTGCTGCAACTCGTGACCGGGCCACGCCAGGGCGCGCGAGAGCGTGTTGTCCGGGTTGCGCGTCATCCAGCTGAACAGCTCCGTGGACGCGGCGACCGCGCCGAGCTGGGCCGCCGCACGGGCCGGGCCACGCAGGTGGGCGGGAGCCTTGGCGGCCAGCGTCGCCCCGACCGCCGAGCTTGCGAGCAGCGGGCCGAGCAGATGCGAGCCACAGCGCTCGTGCTCGCGGGCGCGCTGCTCGCCGTGCTCGTAGCTGCCGATCGAGATGTGCTCGGCGCCGTGGTAGGCCGCCAGCTCGGAGCCCCGCAGCGCAAGCGCCGCCGGCAGCAGCGAGAGCACCCCGCCGGCGAGCTCGCCGGCGAGTGGGCTCAGCCGCGGCGAGCCCTTGATCGCCTTGACGGCGACCGCGGTCCCGAGCATCGCCGCGATCACCTGCGGGCGCTGAAACGGCAGCCGGGCCTCCGGGAGCCGCCGGTAGACCTGGGGCAGAAGCGCGAAGACCTCGGCCAGCCGCGCCGGGCCGCGCAAGATCGGATTCTCGATTTCGGCCGCGCGCAGGCGCTTGTACTCCGCGGCGACCTTCAGCTCGCCGTCGTCGGTGCGAACCGCGCACGCCCACGCGTGTGGGCCATGCACGAGCACGCCGTTCACGAGCGCCATTCCGCCGAGACGAACCTTTTCTGCCATCGCGAAGAGCCTAGCGACGACGGTCAGGGCCAGTGTCGGCCAATCACGATCGGGCGATCCGGATCGCCATCCTCGAACGCGATCACGACCTCCTGGCCGATCCGCGGCACGGCGGGCGGGGCCTGCCCCACCGGCTGCACGACCCTGACCCAGCACGAGCTGTTCTCGTCGTGCCTGCCCTCGCGGTCCCAGTGGAACTGCACCTTGATCCGCCCGTGGGCGTCTGTAAAGACCTCCTCGCCTGGCGGCCCGACGACCACGGCCGTCTCCGTGCCGGCGGCGGTCGGGACCGGCGTCACGCGGCGCGGCCGATACGGCAGCGAGCCGGGGCTGCACCGGAACGTGTTCGAGTACGAGAGGCGCCCGCTACCCGGGTCCGGGAGCGAAGCCGAATGCTCGACCTCCGTCAGGACATACGGGCCGTCTCCGTCGAAGTGACCGCTGAGCGAGAAGCGGTGGCCGGCGATCAGGTTCCCGGCGAAGGAAGAGCCGTTGATCTCGAGCGCGCTCGCCGCTTCCTGCTGGATCCGGATCGCGGCCGTGCGCTGCGCGTCCGCCGGCACCTGCGCCGGGTCGTCGAAGCGTTCGCGGTCGCCGGCACCTGCAGCTGGTGCGTCACCGTGCCGGCGGTCGCGCTCTCCTGCACGAGCGCGCTCGCCTCGATCCGGTCCTGGGGCAGCTCGAAGTGGTGGTCGCCGAGCGTCACCTTCCCCGAGCGCAGCTCCTGGCTCTTCGTCCAGGAGTCGACCGTGGACGATCCTGCCGGGGGATTCGTCCGCGGGTCGTAGGTGAGCGGGCCTCCCAACACGTCCAGGTGGCCGGCCGGGCTGTCCCCGAGCACGAGCTGATGGCCGCCCGCCGAGTGGGTGAAGTAGTAGTAGATCCCCTCCTCCTCCATCAGGCGGCAGGCGAAGTCGAAGTCGGTCTCGCGGTACTGCACGCAGTAATTGCGCGGCTCGTAGGAGCCCTGCAGCCGGTAGGAGACGTCGAGGCTGCCGAGGACCTGGCGAAGGATGTCGGGGACGCTCTTCTGCTGGAAGATCCGCCGGTCGGTCGTCTTCGTCAGCAGCCAGAACGCGGGGACGAGCTCGGCGCGGTACAGGCTCGTCCTGCCGCTGCGGTCGCCCGCGCTGAACCTGGAGACGATCCCGGAGAAGTACCGGCCCTGCCGTCCTCCCGGAAACGACATCGCCAGCGTGAGCTCGCTGCCGAGCAGTTGCTCGAAGGGAACGGCCTGGGTGGTCGACGCGACCAGCCCGAGCTCGAAGCTGAACAGCTGGGAGAGTGCCTCCCTGCCCTGAAAGTCCAGCGGGAGCAGCGCCCCCGGCGGAAGGGGCGTCCGCAGCGTGAGAGGAGGTGTCGGTGCCGTGCGCCGATCCTCTCACCCGAACGGCACGCAGGCAACAGCGACTCAGCCGCAGACGGTTCGCGCGACATGCCGGAAGCAGTCCACGGCGAGCTCGAGGTCGTCGAGCTCGATCCGCTCGTTCGCCGAGTGGATCAGCCGCGCGGCCACCTGCGGGTCCATCGTCTTCGTCGGGAAGAAGCCGTACGCGACCGTGCCGAAGGCATCGCGTAGCCAGTGACTGTCGGTGAAGCCGGCCACGCAAACCGGCAGCACGGTCGCCTCGGGCTCGACCCCCGCGACGAAGCTCTCGACCGCCGACCAGAGCGGCGTCCCGAGCTCGGAGCGCGTGCCACCTCGGCCGTCGACCCACTCGAAGTCGTACTCGCCCTCGCCGAGCACCTGTTTGAGGACCGGCTCGACCTCGTCCTGGGTCTGGCCCGGCAGCAGGCGGCAGTCGACGGCCACCTCGCAGAGGTACGGGATCACGTTGCGCGTGTCGGAGGCGGAGATCATCGTCGGCGAGAGTGTCAGCGAGAGCAGTGGCTCGAGCAGCTCAGCCGCGGCGGGGTCGTTCTCGCGCGCGAGCTCGAGCGCCTCCGCGGGCTCGAGTTCCCGGTCGGCGACGGCCTCGATCATCGCCGCCGTCTCGGGCCCGAGCTGCAGCTCCGGGCGGTAGGCGGCAAGCCGCTCGATCAGCGGCGCGGCCTTGACGAGCGCGTTGTCGGCGATCCCCGGAACGGAGGCGTGCCCGGCGCGCCCGTGCACCAGGAGCCGGAAGGGCGAGCTCATCTTCTCGGCGCTCGAGCAGAGGTAAAAGGTGCGGCCGAAGAGCTCCATCCGCTCGCCCGCGCCCTCATTCAGCGCGTAGTCGGTCCGCACCGCGTCGGGATGGTGCTCGCAGAGCCACTCCAGGCCGAAGCCGGTGCCGACCTCCTCGTCCGCGCAGGCCGCGAAGACGAGATCGCCCGCCGGCTCGAACCCCTCGCGGGCGAGTGAGGCGATCGCGACGGCCTCGGCGGCGACCTGGCCCTTCATGTCGAGCGCGCCGCGCCCCCAGAGCTCGCTGCCACGCACCTCGCCCGACCAGGGGTCGACTTCCCACTCGGCAGCGTCGGCGCCGACGGTGTCCGTGTGCGAGAGCAGCAACAGGCTCTTGCCCTCGCCGCGGCCCGGCAGCCGGGCGACGAGGTTCGCCCGCTCGGGCGTTCTCGCGTAGAGCTCGCTCTCGACGCCGTGGCCGGCGAGGTAGTCGCGCAGGAGCTCGGCCGCCTGCGTCTCGTTGCCCGGCAGGTTGACGGTGTCGAGGCGGATCAGCTCCTGCAGGAGCTGCGTGACCTCGTCGCGGAGCGTCACTCTTCCTCGTTCGCCAGCAGCTTCAGCCACAGCTCGGACGCCTGGTGCGCCGTCTGGAAGAGCAGCTCGTCCCGGTGGGCCTGCTCCTCGGGCCTGCGCTGGAGCGAGAGCAGCTCGTCGGTGCGCAGGTAGCGCTCGTAGTCGCTCCCCCCGGGGCCGGCGAGGATCGGCTTGGCGTAGTCCTCCACGCTCACGAGGCCTGCGGTTGGAAGAGATAGAGCTCGTAGCCGTCCGGGTCGGTGATCCGCGCCGCCGCGCCCCAGTCGTCACGCATCGTCTCTTCCACCTCGACCCCGGCCGCACGCAGGCGCTCCGTGGCGGCATCGAGGTCCGCGACCTCGAGATTCACATGGACCGAGCCCGACGAAAGCGGGCCGATCCCCTCGTGGGCCAGGTGGAGGGCGAAGCGCGTCTCGCCGAGCGACGCCTCCTGCCAGTCCTCGTCGCCTTCGAGTGGGATGCCAAGCAGGTCGCGATAGAAGCCGAGTGAGCGTTCCATCTCCGAGACGTAGAGATAGACGACGTTCAGGCGCCGGACCAGCGGCTCGGTGGTCGTCCCCACGGCGCGGAGCATACTTCCCGCATGAGCGACCTTTTCGCGGACGCGGCGCGGGAGCGGATGCAGGAAGTCGCGCCGCTGGCGCTGCGGTTGCGGCCGCGCACGCTCGACGAGTTCGTCGGCCAGGAGCAGGTGCTCGGCGAGCGCTCGGCGCTGCGCCTCGCGATCGCGGAGGACCGGGTTGGCTCGGCGATCCTCTACGGGCCGCCTGGAACCGGCAAGACTACGCTCGCCCGGATCGTCGCCGAGACGACGGGCGCTGCCTTCGAGGAGCTCTCCGCCGTGTCGGCGACGGTGAAGGACGTGCGCGAGGTGCTGGCGCGCGCACGCGAGCGGCTCGGCGGGTCGGGTGAACGAACGATCCTCTTCCTCGACGAGATCCACCGCTTCAACAAGGCCCAGCAGGACGCGCTGCTGCCGGCGGTCGAGGAAGGCCTAGTGACGCTGATCGGGGCGACGACCGAGAACCCGTACTTCGAGGTCAACTCGGCGCTGCTCTCGCGCGTCCAGATCTACGAGCTGCAGCCGCTCGGCGAGGAGGAGCTGCGCACGATCGTCACTCGCGGCGCCGAGGCGCTGGAGGTCGAGGTTCCCGCCGAGGTGGTCGAGCTCGTGGCACGGCGCGCCGGCGGCGACGCGCGCAACGCGCTGAACATCCTCGAGCTCGCGGCGCAGACCGCGCGAGCCGAGGGCATCGCGGTGAACGAGGAGCACGTCGAGGACGCCGCGCGCAAGCGCCCGCTCGTCTACGACAAGGGCGGCGACGCGCACTACGACTTCATCTCGGCGTTCATCAAGTCGATGCGCGGCTCCGACCCCGATGCGGCCGTCTACTACCTGGCCGCGATGCTCGAGGGCGGCGAGGACGCGCGCTTCATCGCCCGCCGGATGGTCGTGCTCGCCTCAGAGGACATCGGCAACGCGGATCCGCGCGCGCTGCTGGTGGCGGTCGCCGCGGCGCAGGCGGTCGAGCACGTCGGTCTCCCTGAGGCGCGCCTGAACCTGGCGCAGGCCGTGATCTACCTCGCCCGCGCGCCCAAGTCGAACGCGTCGTACGTCGCGCTCAAGGAGGCAACCGCCGACGTCCGCGAGCTCGGCCAGACCCGGCCGCCGGACGCGCTCCGCGACACGCACTACCGCGGGGCAAAGAAGCTCGGCCGGGGCGAGGGCTACGTCTACCCGCACGACGACCCGCGTGGCTTCGAGGCCGAGCATCTCCCGGAGCCGCTGCGTGGCAAGCAGTACTACCGGCCAAGCGGAAACGGCGAAGAAGTTTGAGAACAAGCGCCTACGAAAGAAGGTAGGCGAGGCGGGTCACAGGACCTTCGTGGCTCGGAGAGGGAACACCAATCCACTCTTCGAGGACGGAGGCCATGAACAGACGATTCAAGCTCTTCGGGCTGGCGCTGCTGTTGCTCGCAGTTCTGCCGGCCGAGCCCGCCGCGGCAAGCCAGTTCGTCGACGTGCTGCTCTCCGGAGCCCAGGTGACGCTGAGGGCGAACGGCCACGGCGAGGCGATGGTCTACTACACCAAGGGCTCCGCGGTGCGTCACGTGTTCGTGCGCGGCGCGATCAACGCGCGCTTCCCGACCCGCGGCGCGAAGCAGGTGCACTTCAAGCTCGACTACAGCGGCGGCTACAACGCGACCGGCCACGCGCTCTGGAAGACCTTCCGCAACGAGTGCCAGTCATACGACGGCCCGGATCTGACAAAGGCGGTCGCGAAGTGCAAGGCGCCCGACGGCTCCTACTGGGCCGTGCAGCTGTGGCGCGTTGCCCTGCCCGACCTCGGCTTCCCGCCGTGGACCGTGCGCCAGCGCTCGTTCGACCTGCGCATCTCCCACTGGACCGAGCCGGCCGCGGAGCTCGAGCTCCACGCCGACTGGATCTACAACGGCCGCTTCCACGAGGTCTTCGGCAAGGCGACCTACCGTGGCAAGCCGATCTTCGGCTACCAGAGCACCTCGCGCGGCGAGCCGACCGACAACTTCGGGCGGCTGATCTACCTCGACACCGCGAACTCGACCTACGGCGCGGGCTGGCGACGGGAGAACAGCTTCCTGCCGCACAGGCCGACCGGAGTCTTCTGCTACGGCTTCTACAAGCGCGACCCACGGGTCGGCGGCTATGCGCTGCCGCCGCACTACAAGGGCGGCCGCCGTGGTCCCGGGAACGGCTCGCTGTACCGGCTGACGATCATCGGGCCCGGCGTGACGCCGGATGTCCAGTCGGTCGTCTCCGGCCTGCCGGACTACAACTCGCACGACTCGTCCGAGGTCAGCTACGAGCAGCAGCAGAACGGCGTCCTCGACCAGCTGGCAGCGGGAGGCTCGCAGTGTCACCACCACTGAGTCGGGTCGGAAGCTGCGCTACCCTGCGGCACCGGGGTCGTGAAGCTGGGAAAGATCGCAGCCATCCATCTCGCGGTTGCCGCCGGGTCGATGCTCACCCTGTGCGTCGGCGTCGCGCCGGTCGCGCGTGCCGCAGCGCAGCCGTGTAGTCCTCCGGCCGCACCCGCGTGGATCGACTACGGAGACAAGTGGGTGCCCTTCAGGCGCCTCTTCTTCCAGCCCGGGCTCGCGGTCGCGCTGGCTCACGACGCGCCTGCCGCGGAAGCGCGCCGCGGCGGCGCGCAGCTCGCTTTCTGGGACATGTCTCTCAAGCGGGCCGTCGGTACGCCCGCCAGGCCTGCCAACGCGAGCACGATCCCGGCAGCGACGGCGCGGGTGCTGGAAGACGCCGTGCGTGTCACCGGCTGCTCGACGCCGGTGATCGGCCTGAACGAGCTCTTCGGCGCCCAGCGTCCGACGCCCTGGCAGCCGCGGAATGCCCGTTACCGGGCCAACGTCCTCGCCCTCGTTCAGGGGTTGGCGGCGCACGGCGCCCAGCCCCAGCTCTTCATCTCGCAGGCTGGGGCCACGGCGGGTGCGGCCGGTTCTTGGTGGCGCGCGGTCGCGCAGGCCGCCACGATCGTTCGCGAGCTGTACCTGCCGGCTCCGTGGCTGCACGCCTTCGGCCCAGGCCGGGCCAGCGTGTACATGCGCTTCGAGCTGCGGCGCGCTGTCCGCAACCTGACGACAATCGGCGTCCCGAGCAGCCGCGTCGGCATCGCGCTCGGCTTCCAATCCGGCCGCGGAGGCCGTATGGGCTTAGCTGCGGCGCCCTGGTTCGAGGTCGTCAAGCGCGAGACGCTGGCGACGCGGCAGGTCGCCGGTGAGCTGTCCCTTGCCTCGGTGTGGTCGTGGGGCTGGGCTGCCTTTCCCGGCACTCGCGCCGACCCGGCCGCAAAGCGGGCCGCCTGCGTCTTTCTGTGGGCGCGGGACGGCAGCCTTTGCGACGGTCCGGCGGCGGCTGGGCGTACCTTCAACCGGTCGCTGGCCCAGCCGGCCGAGAGCAGCGGCCCGCGTGTGAGCCTCCGGGTCCTCAGTGCTCGCCATCCCACGTGGTTCCGCGTGACCTCCTCGGCCAAGCTGGCCGGTCGCATCGCGTTCCTCCAGGATCGGCGCGGTGGTCAGTGGCACAACGGGCAGCGGCTACTACTCGGGCCCCTGTACCCGCGCCCGGTGCGCATGTCGCTCTCCAACGGGCGCCATTTCGTCCGCCTGTATGTGGCGGCGGAGAACGCACCGGGTGGAGCAGCGTTCTGGACCGCCCCCCGCGTGGTGCGCGTCCACTGAACCGCTAGCCTCGAGCACCAACCCACGAGGAGGAGCGAACATGGCGATTGAGCGGCGAGCGCACGCGAGCTGGGAAGGCGACCTGCGCAACGGGTCGGGGAAGTTCGACGTCGGCAGCGGCGCAATCAGCGGCCAGGAGGTGACGTTCGCGTCGCGCTTCACGCCCGAGTCCGGCGGCAAGACGAGCCCGGAGGAGCTGATCGCCGCGGCGCATGCCACGTGCCTCTCGATGGCCCTGGCGAACGGCCTCGCCCAGGCCGGGCACCCGCCCACGAAGCTCGAGACGGATGCGATCTGCACGCTCGACCAGACCGACGCCGGCTTCCGCATCACGACGATGAAGCTCACGGTTCGCGGCGAAGTGGAGGGGATCGGCGAGGACGAGTTCCAGGCCGCTGCGCAGCAGGCGAAGGAAGGCTGTCCGGTCTCGAACGCGCTCGGCCACGTCGAGATCTCGCTCGACGCTTCGCTCGCCTAGTCGGAGCCCCGCTCGAGCCGGCGGGCGGCGAACTCGCCGAAGTCACCGCCGAGCTTGCGGTAGGCATCGGCCGCTCGCTGGTTGTCGTACGCGG
>Ga0307296_10001539_pt1 | contig 11554 bp, 14 predicted proteins | sample ER_DNA_153_FD_194467 | JGI IMG/M metagenome (GOLD analysis project Ga0307296, IMG submission 194467) | Bulk soil microbial communities from the East River watershed near Crested Butte, Colorado, United States - ER_DNA_153 | ecosystem: Environmental > Terrestrial > Soil > Floodplain | place... | reverse complement strand
GCGAGTCAGCGAGGGAAAAAGCGACCGCGAAGCAGTCCGCTGCCTCAAGCGCTACCTCGCCCGCTCACTCTTCCGCCAACTGGAGGCAATGCCTCAGGCTGCTTGACAAACATAGAAGCATCCCCAATGGATGCCCGTTTCGGACGGGGAATTCGTGCCGGATGTGTAACTAAAGCGCCCGTCGGGGCCGGGAAACGTGTGACCCATGAGTCCGTGCTCGGTCTCTCGTAGCGGCGCCTCGGGAAACCACCAGCGGATCATAGGCTGACCGTTCCGTGCCTAAGGACGCGTGAACCCACCGAGGTGGTGGGGCTTGACGCTCATTGGCACGCCGGCTCCGGCCTGGCGTCGCAACATTTCGACGACGGCGTCGCTCGGCGTACCGAACACCTGGATGCCGGTGGTCGCGTCGACGGTCTCCGCATATGCGGCTGCGGCGCGTTCGGCAACGACCTCCATGTGAAAGGACATCGAGTCGGCGTCCGCGTGGATCTGGACGACTGCGACTTCGGTGCCTTCCTCGTTGGCGTACTCGTTGAACGCGATCAGCCGCGGCTCGTTCGCTTCGACGAAATCGACGAAGCCTGGCACTCTTGCTCTCTCGTCGTCGAGCTTCCCTGGTTTGAGGCGGTTGGTGGCGATGAAAATGAACGGTCCCGACATGACGTCTCCTTCCTCGATCGTGCGAGCATCTGTAGCGCTACAGGCCGTAGAGAGCGCGCGCGTTCTCGCGGAGGATCCGCTCGCCTGCGATCTCGGCCTCGTGGGGTTCGAGCGTCTCCGTTAGTACTTCGGCGAGCGCTTCCCGCCACCACTTGGCCGCGACGTAGTAGAGCTCCGGGGTGCGGGCCGCGTCCGACGCGTAGAGGAGCTTCGACACGGGCGCGAGCTCGAGCGCTTGTCGCACCATCTCAGCCGGGCGGGACACGTGCGGAATCGTCAAGGACAGGTCGAAGTAGACGTTCCCGTAGACGTGTGCGAGCCAGCCCGCCTCGCGGACGAATGGATAGCAGTGCAGTAACACAAACGGCGTGTCGCGGAAGCGCTCGATCAGCGGCTTGAGATAGCCGGGCTGCACGCGCGGCAGGAAGAGATCGGAGTCGCCGAACCCCGAATGCACCTGCACCGGCAACGGCGCGCCGGTCTCCTCGTTCGATTCGAGCGCCGCCACTACTGCGTCACGCATGACGGCGCCTTCGACCCGTTCACCAAGTGTCAAAGTGTTACTTGGCCCAAATGCTTCGAAGTCCAGGCCGCCGCGGTACGCGGCGATCGTCTTCAGGCCGGCGAACCCGTTCTCGCGTGCGGCGGCGACCTCGCCGCGCACTCCGTCGAGGCCCTTTTCCTCAGCGACGCGCTCGATGCGTAGCACCGGCCGCGCCGAGCAGTTCGCGAGCTCGCCGAGCTCATCCCACGACGTGCCTTCTCCAGGCGGCGGATAGCCGTCGTCCACCAGCAGCCACTCCGTTCGCGTCGCGCGCAGCAAGGACGACGCGTACTCCGCGGGGTCTGTCGCGAGCCGGTGCTCGTAGACCGCGCCTTCCGTCGACTCGACGTCGAAGAACGCCGCGAGTTCTCTGATCGCACGGCGATACGTCACCCCGGTTGCAACGTGGGGCCACTGCCGCGGGTCCGGGCTCTCCGAGAAGAGCCCGCGGAACTCGTCGAGAGTCGGCTTGCCGCGCAGGATGCCGTGCGCGTGATGGTCGACGAGTTGGACCCCGTTTAGTACTTCGAGAAGTGGCCCTGCTGCTCGAATGCCTCGTCTCCCTCCGAGTAAGCCGCCCACTCGGAACGACGGACTGCGAGATAGGAGTCCGCGAGCGTCGGGCCGAGCGCATCGAGCAGGAGCTCGTCGGCGGCGAGTGCGTGAAGCGCTTCGTCTTGCGTGGCCGGTAGGCGATGGATGCCGCGTCGCTCGCGTTCCGCATCGTCGATCGTTGCCGGATCGACTTCGACCGGCTCGGGCGGTTCCAGGCCGCGCTCGAGCCCGTCCAGCCCTGCAGCGATGAGCCCGCCGACCGCGAGGTAGGGGTTCGCGCTGGCATCGGCGGCCTTCAGCTCCGCATTGGTCGATGCCTCCTCCATCCCCCGGAACACCGATGGCACGCGCACGGGTGCTTCACGGTTGTCGTGCCCCCAGCACACGAACGCGCCCGCCCAGTACTGGGGGACGATGCGATGGTAGGAGTTGAAGCTCGGCGCGGTCAAGCCGCAGAGGCCGGGCAGATGTGCGAGCACGCCGGCGATGAACGCACGCGCATCTGTGGAAAGCAGGTCCGGTGCTGACGACTCGTGGAAGCGATTCCAGTTCGCATCGGCGTCCCACAAGGAGAAGTGAATGTGGCCGCCGTTGCCCGCGTTATCCGGCCACGGCTTCGGCGCGAGAGACGCGATGAGACCTTGGCGCGAAGCCACTCCGCGGATCGTCTCGCGCACGAGGATCTGCTCGTCGGCTGCGCGCAAGGCGGGTGCATGGCCAGTGGAGATCTCGTGCTGGCCGTGCCCAAGCTCCGAGTAGTACTGCTCGAGCACGATTTCTTGTGCGTCGAGCGCCTCGGCGAGCTCGTCGAGGTAGTCCTGCGCTGCGGTCGCGCTGATCGTCGAGAAGCACAGGCCGGAGTCGATCGGCACGAATTGACCGTCGATCCGCGTCGCGAGCGAGAACTCGTTCTCGAACGCGACCTCGAGCCGCATGTTCCGTTCCGCAAGCCGATCCTCCATCCGTTTGAGGAAGGAACGCTGGCAGACCGGCGCAGGTGTGCCCTCGAGCGTGACCTGATCTACGAGCATCGCGCCCGTGTGCGGCGCATAGGGGAGCACTCGGAACGTATCGGGATCCGGCACAAGACGGATCTCACCGACCGGCCCCATTCCGTCAACCGGCTGCAGCTGGTCGAGCCCGTTCATCGCCTGCATGGCGACGGTGAGGCCGATGCCGCTCGCGATTCGCCCCTCGAGGCCGTTCCGCGCACTCGACTTCGCGCGGACCGTTCCGTCGTTTCCACACCAGATGAAACGGACGAGACGGAGGCCCGCCTCGTCCGCTTGCTTCACGACCTCATGCGCCTCCACTCACCCCGCCGGCGTCAGCGTCGGCCTCGGGGCCTCGCGGCGATGCACGTACTCGCTAATGGCATAGATCAGCACAGCTGCGGCGATCGACACGCCGCATAACACGGCGAGCCACAGCCGCCAGTGGCCGATGCTGAACAGCGTCGTCCACTGTGAGCGGAACGTCACGTACGCACCGAAAGCGGACGCGAGTATCCCGATCACGCCGGACGCGTAGAGCACATACGGGTGGGCCACTCGCACTTCCTCGAACTTCGCGGGAAATGCTCGCCTGACGAGGAAGATGTCCGCGAACAACAGCACCATCGACACGCACCAAATCACAGTGACCGCCGCCTGGAAGAGCCAGTACGCCCGCTGGTTGTTGTTGCCGCTGACCCACGGGTTGAAGATCGCGACGACGAACAGCGACGAGAGCACCGTCTGGGTCAGGATCGCGTAGACGGGCACCTTCGTCTTCTTGTTCACGCGGCCGAGCTGGGCCGGCAGCCGCTGCTCCAGTCCGGAGACGAAGAGGAGCCTCGAGAACGAGTAGTTGTAGACGATGGTGTTCGCGACGAAGAACCAGATCAGGACCAGTCCGATGATGATTGCGAACGCGTGCGATCCCCAGAAGCCAACCTGAACAGCGCTCAGGATGTCCGTCGTCGCGCCGACGCTCTTCGCTGCCGGAAGCGACAACATCGTGCCGAGCGTCGCCCACAGGTACGCGAACATCACGACAATCGAGCCCCAGAACAAATACTTCTTGATCGATCGCATGTGGACGATCTCCACGCCCATGTTCAAGGGCACCTCGATCCCGAGCAGGGCGAGGATGACGAACCCGAACCAGGTCCACTGGCCCGAGTGGATGCTCCAGTTGCTCGCCGTGCCCCAGCCGCCCGTCGCCGAGTGCCCTGAACCGATGAGGTAGAGGATCCCGGCGAGCCCGATCACGAAGATGCCCGCACCGTAAAAGACGACGGCCCAGTTCGCATACGTCTGGCTCATCCGCAACCGCAGCGTGGCCACGAACGCGGAGAACCAGAGCACGGCGAGGATCACCAGCCCCTGCTGCCACGCCTTCGGGAGGCCACCCTTGTCGACGAACTGCCAGATCGTCACGACAGCGTCACCCGTGGCCACCATGACGAGGATCCCGGGCCACCACGCGCAGAAACCGGCGAAGAAGCCCCAGAACGGGCCGAACGCCTTCTGTGTCCACACGTAGAGCGAGCCCTCCTGCGGGAACATCTGCCCAAGCTGGGCAGTGACCAGCGCCCCCGGGATCAAGAAGGCGAGGAACCCGAGGATCCAGTAGGTGTACGCAGCCTGGTGTGCCTGCTGGATCGCCGAGGCGTTCACTATGAAGAGGACGATCGCGACGAAGATGATCGTCATGTCGAATGAGTTCAGGACGCGCGGCAACATGCCCGGCGCGATCCGCTCGGAGATCATCTGGCGGTCATTCGCCTGGGAAGCCATAACCACCTCCATGGTCGAAGCCAATCCCCGCGCTGATTGTGATTCAAGAAGCCGGGGCTTGGCAAGCGGCGAGAAGCCATTTCTAAAGATCGATCTTCGCCAGATCGAGCTCGTCTGCGTGTTCCATTGCTGAGAGCGCGATCGCAAGGTCCTGGATCGCGAGGCCCGTCGAGTCGAAGACCGTGATCTCGCGGTCCGACCGACGCCCCTCGGCGGTGCCTGCCAGGACGTCGCCTAGCTGAACCACGTCCTCACGACCCAGCACGCCGGCCTCGACCGCGTGCACGAGCTCGCCGTTGTGGCTCGCCTGCTCTCAGTTGAGCACAAATGGAAGATTATTGAGCTATGCTCTGGGCAGGCGCCGGAATGGCCGGAGCCGCGAAGGAGGAATCGATGAGTTTTGACATCTACTGCCGTGTAAGCGAGGTAGGAGGTCGCGGCGGGGAGTCCTTCGCGTCGCCCGAGGAGCAGGAGGCCGCCGCTCGTGCGTGGGCAGAGCAGGCGGGCGTGGAGGTGGACGAGGTGGTCGAGGAGCTGGATGTCTCCGGAAGCCTCGCAGCGGACGCTCGCGAGTTGGGCCGCCTAATCCGCAGGGTCGAGGCGGGCGAGTCGGAGGGCGTGATCGTCCGCTACGTCGACCGCTTCGGTCGAGACATGGTCGAGAACGCGGTGGCACACGACCGGATCGTCGCGGCGGGGGGCCGCCTGATCGCAACGGCGTCCGGCTACGACACCGCGCATCTGAACGCTGATACGCGGATGGTCTTCCACATCCAGTCCGCTATTGCGCAGGCTCAGCGCGAGCGGAATCGTGAGTCTCGGATGGCGGGTAAGGAGCGTGCGGTTGCGCGCGGCGTGTACGGCGCATCTGCTCCGTTCGGCTACGACCGCGACGACGACGGACGGCTCCAGCCGAACAGGGACGCCGACGCCGTTCGCGAAATCTTCCGTCTGCGGGCGGAGGGGGTGGGGTTCTCGGATATCGCGCGCAGTGTGGTCGGCGCACTGACGCGCTCCGGAGTCCGGCGCGTCGTCATGAACCGCGCCTACGTGGGTGAGCAGCGGATCCCCGATCCGGCGAAGAAGGGCGATCCGAGGGTCATCCCGAAGTCGCACCAGCCGCTGGTGACCGAGGCAGAGTGGGAGGCGGCGAACGCCGTCAAGGGGCGCGCGCCGACGCATAACGGCCTCGCTGCGAAGACGTACCTGAAGGGGATCGTTCGCTGCGGAATCTGTGCAGGAACGATGCACGTCTGCGCGTACGGAAACGCGCGCGACAAGATGACGTACGCCTGCACCTCGGGCTGCGGCGGGACGTCGATGTCGGTCGCGAAGGTCGAACCTGCCGTCCTGCATCAGCTAGACCTCGCCGTCGCGCAACGGGCGCCGCAGGTAGCCGCAGTCATCGAGGGGGACAACCGCCACACCGACGCGCTCGCCTCTGTAGAGGAAGCGAAAGCGGCCCTTGCCGAGTACCGAGACAACATCGAACTGCAGCAGGTGCTCGGTGTATCGGACTTCATTGCCGGACTGCGCACCCGCAAGGAGGCGGTCGAGACGGCACGGCGTGCCCTCCGGGACGTTCCCCGCCCGGAGCCGGTCGTTAGCCGGAAGATGACCCTGGAGGAGTTCGACTTGGCGGATCGGCGGCGCTTCTACCAGCGCGTCATCGCGGAGGTGCTCGTGTTTCCGCGATCGGAGCCCCAGCGACTGCGCCTGCGCTGGCAAGGGGCGGAGAACACCATTGTCGTACCGCCGTTCAAGCCGGTGAACCTCGCGCATGCCGACCCAATCGCGGAGCTGCAGAAAGCCGCCGCGAAGGGCGACCGGGACGCGAAGCGCTACCTCGCGGCGAAGAAGGTCGCGCCGGGAGGCGCAGAGGGAGTCATTGCTTGAAGCGGCGCTACCAGATACGCGATCAGGATTTCGGCTTGGCGATCTACGAGGCCGATTTTGCGGCGGAGGCGCTGGCGGCGTTTCTGGCGGACATGGTTCGCGCAGCTTTGCTGCCGAACGACTACAAGGTCAATGACTTCGGAGACGGCACCGCGTCCGTGCTCTGGAGGGGCGTCGAGTACAGGGCGTATGAAGCGGTGGCAGCCTGAGCTACGACTCTCGCGCCACTGTTTTTGGCGCAGGTCTTCGCTGACGAAAAGCCATGACGTCGGGCCGTTCGCCTCGTTGGGCCGGTACGGCCACTACCTGTGCGGGTTCTGTCGATTGTGCGCAGCTCATTTCGTTAGTCCGTTCTTGAAGGAATGGGCTGTTTTACTCCAGGTCGTCGCCATCTCGGCGATGTCGCCTTCTGTTGGAAGAGCGACAGGCACCCCAGCCCGGCCCCGCGGAGCTGGGGCTCCATCCTGTCTAGTTGTCTGCGGAGATGTCCGTCACCGCCGCACCCGTCACGTGCACGAGGTCGGCCGCTGCGAGCCGGAGCGAGTCGTCGTGCGAGCCGGCCTCGATCACGACCGACTCCCGGTTCGCGACGCTGAGATCGACGACGACAGGGTCGCGCCGACCGCCTACGGGAGGCACCGCTCCGAGCTCGAACTCAGGATAGTCACGCCTGAGATCCTCTTCCGTCGCGAGGTGCACCGCGTGCCGGCCGCCGCCGTGAATCTCTCGCAGCTTGCGCAGGTCGAGCCGCGCAGAGGCCGGCAGGACTGCGCGGACGTAGCCCCCGGGCGTCTTGACGACGAGCGTCTTCGCAACGTCGTTGGGTGAGACGCCGAGCGCCCGCGCCTGCGCAAGGGCGCTCTCCGTGTGCGCGTGGGGGAGGAGCTCATAGCTCACTCCGGCCTCGTCGAGAGCGCTCGTCAGGTCTGTCGTGGCCACCGCCCGAACTCCTTCCGACTGGATGATGGCAGAGCTAGAGTCGCAGCCGAGGAGGTGGAGCAGTGAGAGCGCACATTGGAGACCGGATCGTGGTCGAGTCCGAGCGCGTCGCGCAGCCGCCGCGGACGGGCGTCGTCGAGGAGGTCATCGCCGACGAGCCGCCGCGCCTGCGCGTCCGCTGGGACAACGGCCACACGACCGTCTTCTCGCCCGCGGCCGGCGTCTGCCGGATCGAGAAGTCGAAAAAAAGGAACTAACGCCAGCGGGCCACGAGGCGGCCGTCCCGCACGGCCGCCTTCGTTCCCAGCGCCGCGCACGCGTCGACGAAGCGGCGCTGCCCGTGGCGGTTGACCCCGCCGCGCGCCCACCCGAGCGAGCTGCCCATCTGGAAGGCGGTCGCGATCCTGCTCTCCGCGCTCGCGCTGCTCGTCGCCTTCGAGATTACGCTGGCGTTCCTCGTCGCCTATCTCGTCACCGGGCGCGCGTACTAACACCCGCGCCGCGTGACAGCCGCCTTCGCCTGCGCGACCATCTTTTGAAGAACGTTGGTTGGCGCGGGCATTGTCGCCTTCTGGCGGAACCGCGACAAGGACTCGCGGTGCATGCCGGCTCTCTCGTACGAGGTTTCGCTGTTTCGCGGGGAGAGGTCGGGTCGCGATGTCGTTGTCCGCTGGTGCGGACCGAGGTTTTGAGGTTTCGCGGGGGGATCGGGCCGCGCACTGTCGCCCTTCGGCTCTCGACAACCCTGGCTCCGCCGTTGCCTGTTAGGAAAACAGATTTGGGAGTTGCATCGCTACGGGTGGCTACGGGTGGCTTCACATGGTCGGATCGCTGGCGGTCGTGTTCGCCCTGAGCCGGGAGGAGAAGCGTGCTCCGGTAGTACAGCCGAGGATCCCAGGGCCGTCCTTATCCACCAATCTGTCGGGATCGCTCATCATTCCTCGGATATGACGTAGGTCTACAACCCACACGCCGGGGGCCTTAAGGATCGCAGTTCCCCCTCGCACAGACGTTGCCAACGCCAAGACGCGAGCAACGGCTAGACGTTGCCCCGATGCCCAGGTTTGTGGGCACACCCGAGCCGGGAACGCGATGGATAAAGGGATCACCGTTAGTCCCGAGGACTAGCGTCGCGCTATCACACCGATATGTAGTGACAAGCGTTTTCATCTGGCCGCCGCGTGAGTAGCGCACGGCACGTTCAAGCCGCCGAGATGGCCGCGCGGGAGATGGGTGGACTGTCGCTGGCTGACGCGCTCTCGCTTTGCGAACTCCTGGCGAACGCCGATCCGGCACGCTATGAACGGGGGGCGCTGCGATGGCTCCAACGCTTCATCGACGAGCGATCGCCACCACTTACCGAGGTCTCGCTCGCTGCCTCTGCTCTTGCCGAGCTTCGGCACGGCAGGCGAAATGTTGGCGTCGAGGCCTTAAAGCGCTTGCTCCGCCATGGGTAGCTCACCCGAGGCCGGCCAAACGGCGTACCGCCAACAGGTTTAGGAGGGTTCGGCGAAACGCTGAAGCTCGACGCGCGTACGCTCGACCATCTTCTCCAGGTCGCTGACGAGCTGCTTATCCACCGGATTCTCGGCAGCGCGGAAGGCGTCCAGCGCTGTCGCGCAAGAGGCGTGGAGGATCCGGAGCATGCTCAGTTGCTGAAGGCTGCTTTCGTCGATAGCCCTGTGTTCCTGTTATGCGGCGGGCAAAACCTGAGGATCAGAAGCGTCGATCCAGGCGGATCGCGATGTCCGCGGCTGGGCCTTCCTTTTCCACCACAGCGTGATCCTTTGCGCGATCTACGACTGATTCGACCTCGGGCAGCACATGACCCTTTGCGACTACGAAGCGTGTTGGATCTGCGCGAACGTACTCATACTCAGCGGAGGTCATCACGACCCTTTCCGCACACATCGGATCCGAACACTCGCACAAGAAGTCATACGTCGCGTCCTTCTGGCCGAAGCTGTCGGAGATTTCACGGATCCGTTCGTTCACGTCCCTGAAAAGCGCCTCGTTCAACGCAAGACGTTCCTCCTGTGCTTTCTCCATTGGGCAATTTTAGCCCACATAGCCAGCGATGGCATACCGGGCCGCCGGCGTTACCGGGGCTTGAGACGATGAACGGTTGCTCCGCCGCGGGTAGCCGAATACGCTCCTACGCGATGCGTCTGTACGCGCTCACGGAGCTTCACGACCGGGAAGCGATAGAGCTCTTCGTCACCGAGGAGGACGCGCGCCGCGCGCTTGAGGATTGTCTGCGGGACGAGCCCCAGCGGCGCGGCCGCCTCGAGGTGAAGGAGATCGAGCTTGACCACGAACGCACTTCGCTCAACTAGCTACCTCGACCCGGAAAGCGAGACTCGGTCGCGGCGTCATCGAAGGGATTGTTAACGAGCCGCTTACTCCCCGCCCGGTGCGCCATCCAGAGTTGCCTGTCAAGAACTCCGGTGACACTGTGCTCCGCCGCACAGATGGGGCGGGCGTGGAGAGTTTCCCAAGGACTCTCCCTCAGAGCCTTTGCCACAGTCGCAACGCGGCGACGGGGGAGATCATGTCGCTCACGTTGCAGAGGCCGCAGGCCCGCCCATGTCGACTGTTACCTCCACGAGAAGGTATGTAACGCGCGCCGGGCGGGGCACGTCGGTTTGATTTCGCGCTGGTCGGGCTACGTTGCCCGATGGGATGGAGGAATCTATCCTCGCACTCCTAGACCAGCATGGGCCGCTGGCATACGACCAGATCGCCGCACACTTAGGCGAGCCACCAGGTGCCGTGCAGACGGCGCTCGCGGATCTACGGAAACGTGGGCTGATCGAGGCGCTTAGCCACGGCAGGCCCGCAGGACACCTGATCACAGCGGCCGACTACTGGCAGCTAACCAATGAGGGGCGCAGCGAGTTAGCACTGCTGCGCGGTAACGGCGACCCACGCTGACCCTTCGAGCGGACGGGGAAGCGAATGGAGCGGGCGGCCTCCTTCCTCCGTGCGTGTACGCCGCAGTCCACGCACGGGAATGATCCCGGAGGGGCCGCCCCCTCACTCAGAGAAGACAGGCGAGATGGTGAAAACTTGCGGCGCGTTCCACAACGAGCAAACACGCCACAAGTTTCACTAGCCCACTTCTATTCGATCTGGCCCCCGTCTCCCTGAACAAAGCCCGCCGCCAGCGGATTCTGCTCACGAGGACCCGCGTGTGTTGGCTCCGCCGCATCGAGCCCTTCGCCACGCTCACTCTGAGCATCGACGAAGACGACCGGTTGATTCATCCCCCGTCTGCGGGTTGCCAAAAGAGCGGAGGGGCGAGCCCTTGGGGGAGACGCTACTCCGTCTTGCGGCAAAGGCATGCGGCGCCGCAGAGAGGCCCGCAGACCAACACCGGGTCGTGCACTCGCCCCGTGTTACGCGTTCTCGGTTGCATCCGGCCCGGCGCGTCCGTCACGCACTAGAAACAGGCGAAACGCGAAACCGCTTCGAGACTCGTTGCCCTAACTGCGTGGACGCTTGCGTCGGCCGCCTCGGGGCAAGACGTACAAGACCAGGAGGGCGACCACGATGACCGCAGCCGCGATAGCAACGATGGCGACGGTGGAGGCGGCTACAACCACACGGCCATTTTAGCCTCGTCGTGCCGGCTCGAAACCGCGCCCGATTACGGGCAAGGATTGACCATCTCTCCTTCCTCGCGACGATCTGCACGGCACGAAGCCGGGGCCACACCTTCCCAACTCGGCTGTCGCTTCCCTGACCAAACCACCCCGACACCTCCCCCTTGGACGAAGGCCCGCAGATTTGACCGTCGAAATTGGGCGAAACGAACGTGTGTCGTCAAAGGGGGTGCGTCTTCAGCATCATCGTGTGGATCATCATCATCGTCATCGTTCTCGCGCTGCTCGGCTTTTTCGCGCGCGGGCGCCGCTAGGCGGCGCACGGTGACGGGCCGGGGGTCACTTCGGTGGCCCCCGGCGCTCCAACCTCGACCATGTCAGGCTCGGCCCCATCGCGTAGCCGTCGCCCCAGCGGCATCAGACGATGACCAGCCAGGGCACCGCACGAGGACGCTTCGGCCACGCGACGGTCGCGGCGCTCCTAGAATCCCGCCGGTGACGGTCAATGAGTCGCACGGGCTGGGCACTCGCTGGCGTAGGCGTGGTCGTCGTCGCAGTTGCCGCGAGGGCCG
>Ga0307296_10001537_pt1 | contig 11559 bp, 10 predicted proteins | sample ER_DNA_153_FD_194467 | JGI IMG/M metagenome (GOLD analysis project Ga0307296, IMG submission 194467) | Bulk soil microbial communities from the East River watershed near Crested Butte, Colorado, United States - ER_DNA_153 | ecosystem: Environmental > Terrestrial > Soil > Floodplain | place... | reverse complement strand
GTTCGTTCAGTAGCAAAGAAGATGCGGCAACCGCCGGGGCGGTGATAAAAAAGGCTTATCCCATCGTGGTCGTTACCGTTGTAGATACGGAGAAGCACACCACCGAGGTCATCAACGCTGAAGCCATCGAGAGCCGTCGCACCCCTGACCAGTCCCGTTTCAAAGCGCTCGTCACGGCGTACAAGGCGAGCGTCGAATACAAAAGACTTGCCGAATCGACGCGTAAAAACTGGTCGCCTTGGTTGGATCGGATCGCGGACTATTTTGGAGAGCTTCGGGTTGCTCAATTCGACCGGTCGGAAAGGATTCGGCCGATCATCCGGGGCTGGCGCAACAAATGGGCCGGGACTCCACGCACCGCTGATTATGGGATCCAAGTTCTATCCCGAGTGCTCTCTCATGCCGTTGACCCTCTAGGTAAGATTGCTAGCAATCCCTGCGACGGCATCAAGCAACTTTACAGAGCCGATCGCTCGGAAACTATTTGGACCGACTCCGACATTGCAGCGATTAAGCAAACCTGTTCGTCAGAAATCTCTAATGCAGTTGATCTTGCGCTGTACACTGGTCTGCGTCTGAGCGACCTTCTGCGTGCGTCATGGTCGCACGTTGGCGAAGACTCGATCACGCTTGCTACGGGGAAAAGCCGTGGCCGCCGCGAAGCTATTGTCCCGCTCTACGATGAACTCCGCGACATCCTTGGGCGAATTCCGAAACGATCAACCACTATCCTCACGAACAGCAAGGGTCGACCTTGGACTGCCGATGGCTTTGGATCATCTTTTAATTCGGCGAAGAAAAAGGCAGGGGTTAACGACAAGGACCTTCATTTTCATGATTTGCGCGGCACGGCCGGGACGAAGTTCTACTTGCTGGCCTTCCCATCCGTGTAATTGCCGAAATACTCGGATGGAGCGAGGATCAAGTTGACCGGATCATCAGACGCTACGTGGGTCGCGCGGCCGCAACCAAAGAGACTATCCGAAAGCTCAATGAGGCCAAAAAGAGAACATAACTTGCAAAACTCGCTGCAAAACCTTTCACGAAAATCGGCTAACTATTGGAGCGGGCGAAGGGAATCGAACCCTCGTATGCAGCTTGGGAAGCTGCCGTTCTACCATTGAACTACGCCCGCGCAATTCCACAATACCGAATGGCTTGCGCACCCGGCAAGCGCGCTGTGCCGCTCGTCAGGTCTTGAAATGCTTCGAGAGTTTCAGGCTCTGCGCCTGATAATTCGAGCCAATGCTTTGGCCGTACAATTTTTCCGGCTTTGCGAGCATCTTCTCATAGACCAAACGACCGACGATCTGACCGTGCTCGAGAATGAACGGCACCTCGCGCGATCGCACCTCGAGCACTGCGCGCGCGCCTTTTCCGCCGGCGCCGGCATAGCCGAAGCCGGGATCGAAGAAGCCGGCATAGTGCACGCGGAATTCACCAACCAGCGGATCGAATGGCACCATCTCGGCGGCGTAATCGGGCGGCACCTGCACGGCTTCCTTGGACGCGAGAATGTAGAATTCGTTCGGATCAAGGATCAGGCTTTTGTCGGGCCGCGCGTGCATTGGCTCCCAGTAGTCGGCAACCGTGTATCCACCGCGCCGCTCCACATCGATAAGTCCGGTGTGCCGCTTGGCACGATAGCCGACGAGACCGCCGGGCCCCAGACCCGAAAGCTCGACACTGACTGCCACACCCTCGCTTACGTCGGCATTGTCGGCGTCGACGAGGCGCTCGCGCGCATGCAGAGCGCGCAACGACTCCGCGTCGAGTAAAGCCTGGCCGCGCCGGAAACGAATCTGCGACAGCCGCGAGCCTTCGCGGACTAGCACCGGAAACGTGCGCGGACTGATCTCGGCATAGAGCGGACCGTCGTAGCCGGCCTCAATACGATCGAACCCACGCGTCTCATCGGCGATCACGCGCGTGAAAACGTCGAGCCGCCCGGTCGAGCTTTTCGGATTGGCGGCAGCCGAAATGTCGTCGGGCAATGCCAGACTTTCCAGCAACGGCACGATGTAGACGCAGCCGGTTTCGAGAACTGCGCCGTCGCTCAGCGAAATTTCGTGCAGCTTCAGTCCGTCGATGCGCTGGGCAACGGTTGTGCGGCCCGGCAGGAAACTCGCCCGCACGCGGTAGGCCACCTCGCCCAGACGCAAATCGAGGCTCGCCGGCTGGATCTGATCGGGGACGAACTGGTTTTCGGACAGAATACCGCCGTCCGCGGCGAGCACCGCGATCATGCGGTCGGGCAGAATGCCCTTGTCGTGGACTGCGAAGGAAAGTGTCACGGTGTCCCTGTTCTGCAATCGCGCCGATCTAACCCGAGGAGTGCCTTGACGGGAAGCCATGCACCCCGCTACAAGCACCTTATCCCGTGGTCATTTGAGCCGGCCGGCTTGCAGCCACGTTAAACAAGTCGCTAAAAGGCCGGGGACGCGTGAGCCCGGCCGAGATATTTCTCCGGCCGGTTTTTTGTTGGCCACGCGCGTGGTCCCGAAAGGCGGCTTGCCGGTTTTCGGAAAAGGCCAGGCGCAAGGCTTAAGGAGGCCCATGATGTCCGCATCGACCAAGAGCTACCGTCCCGAAACCCGACTGGTGCATGCCGGCACGCTGCGTTCGCAGTATGGCGAGACCTCGGAGGCTTTGTTCCTCACCCAGGGCTACGTCTACCCGACCGCAGAAGAATGCGAGGCGCGCTTCTCCGGCAAGATTCCGGGTTACGTCTATTCGCGTTACTCCAACCCGACCATGAGCATGTTCGAGCAGCGCATGGCCGCCTTCGAAGGGGCGGAAGCAGCGCGATCGACGGCAACGGGAATGGCCGCCGTCACGACGGCGCTGATGGGCCTCGTCAGAGCCGGCGATCACGTGGTCGCTGCAAAAGCACTGTTCGGTTCCTGCCGCTGGGTGATCGAGGAATGGCTACCGCGCTTCGGCGTGACGTCGACGCTCGTCAACGGCACCGATCTGGATGCGTGGAAGAAAGCGGTCCAGAAGAATACCAAAGCCTTCTTTCTGGAATCGCCGACCAATCCGACGCTGGAGGTGATCGATATCTCGGCCGTTGCCGACATCGCGCACAATGCCGGCGCTCGGCTCGTGGTCGACAATGTTTTTGCGACGCCGCTCTATCAGAGCCCGCTCACCCTTGGTGCCGACTGTGTCGTCTACTCGGCAACCAAGCACATCGATGGTCAGGGCCGCGTGCTCGGCGGAATTATTCTCGGTTCGGAAAAGCTGATCCTTGATCACTACCACCAGATATTGCGTCAGACCGGACCGTCCTTGTCGCCGTTCAATGCCTGGGTTCTGCTCAAGGGTCTTGAGACCCTGCCGGTCCGCGTGCAACGGCAAACCGATAACGCCGGCGCGGTCGCGAATGCGCTTGCCGGACACAAGAAGATCACCCGATTGATCTACCCCGGCCGACCCGACCACCCGCAGGCCGACATCATCCGAAAGCAGATGCGCGCCGGTTCGACACTCTGCTCATTCGAGGTGAAAGGCGGCAAGGAAGGCGCATTCCGTTTTCTCAACACGCTGCAACTGATCGAGATCACGAACAATCTCGGCGACGCGAAGAGTCTTGTCACGCATCCGACAACTACCACGCATCAACGACTCACGCCGGAACAACGTGCCGAGCTCGGCATTGGCGACGGGCTGATTAGGTTTTCCGCCGGACTCGAACATCCGGACGATCTGATCGAAGATCTTCTGACCGCGCTAGAGAAAGCGTGAGAGCAGTGCCCGCTCAGGGCATGACGTGCGACAAGGCGGTCGCCGACATCACAGGGCGCTGTGCGGCCTCGGCGAGGGCGTTGCCAAGACCTTTCGCCATGCAGGCATAGCTCCAGTCGTTCATGTGTAGCCCGTCGGGTGACACGAACGTATCGAACCCCAGCTGCTCGACATCACGCCAGTGGCGCATCACTTCGAAACGGCGGAACAGATCGACATCTTCCCGCTTGGCCGTCGCGGAGATGAGCGTAACCATGGACTCGGCGTCGGGTTTGGCGATCACCTTCGGCGCATATTGTGGATCGATGAGCACGACATCGGCGCCGATCGCGCGGATCTTGGCGAGCCCTTCTCGGATCAGCAGGCCATGATCGCCGAGCTGATGACCGCGGATAACTGAGTTTGTGCCGAGCTGCCAGAGCACCAGATCGGGCTTGGCGGCGATGACCGCGGAATCGAACCGCGCCAGCATGTCGCCGATTTCCTCGCCGTTCACGCCGCGATTAAGCATTGTGAACGACACTTTCGGGAAATGCCGCTTGAGCTCGATGGAAAGCCGGCTGGGATAATTGGCAGCCGGCGAACTTGCCCCGGCGCCCGATGTCGATGACGATCCAATCGCAACGATGGTGATCGGATCACCCGCGGCAACCTTCTGTGCGAGATGCGGGAGCGGATTTGCCAATCGGATCAGATCGAGCGGGGTCGCGCAAGTCGGACCCGCCGTATCGGCGCGCGCGGGCGATGCCAAAGCGAGCCCCGCGAACAGCGTGGCCGCCAACAATACTCGACGTTGGGGATTATCGCTCCACAAATGCGCGTCCTCAGTTATCGATCAGCGGCTGCCGTTGATCGGCGGCTCTTCAGGCTTGGCTGCGGAGATCACCATATCGGCCAGCAGCCGCCCTATGCAATCGTGGACACGCTCCGCGATGTCAAGTTTTTTCGTGGCAGAGTATAAATCGAACGTTCCGAGCTCTCCCCACAATTTCATGATGCTGAATCGATCGAATAAAGGCACTTCTTGCTGCAATGCAACCCAGCGCATGTCTTCCACATACGTCCCAAGAGCGATCATCGATTCCGTGCGTGGGCTGTATTGCGCGTTGATTAAAACAACATCAGCGCCCGCGGCATGAGCAGTTTTTATACCTTTATCCAAAGACTGACTAAAAAGATCGGAATCAACGCCAAGCATCGCGTCCACGGTCCCTGTCTGCCAGACCAGAAGCGCAGGTTTGGCGGCACCAAGCGCACCCGGAAGTGCCTTGACCATCTCAGCCGCAGTGCGTCCGGATTTCACATCGGTTGTAACTTTGACGTCTACACCGTGCAGTCGCTCCGCAAGCGCTCGTTGTAGTCGCGCGGGATAGGCGTTGCCGCCACCGCTCGATCCCGGCAATTGCGAAGAGCCGGCGCCGACAACAAGCACGGTCAGCTGCTTGGCGGCCAGCGCGCTTGTGACGCGCGGCAGCCGGAAGCTCGGCTCGATCAGGTTTTCGGCGACACGACATTCGGCCGGATGCTCAGCCCACGCAGGCCCGGCACCCAGCATCAGCAACGCGAGCAGCAGCAGGCGTTTCCTCATGGCTCGCCCCCCGCATAACCCGGCTTTGCGGCGGGCGGCCGCGGTCCTCCGCCTCGACGTTCGGCTTGTCTATACCACGAAATCAGCGCCGCAACGGCGACCATGATGGCAATGCCGGCAAGGCTGACAACGACCTGCGTGACCACTCGGTTGGACACTTCCGTAAAGACAAAGTGACCGGCGAAGGACAGGAACACCCCGAGACAGAATGTTTCAAGCGAGTGCTGGCCGCACACGATCGCCGGCCAGCAAAACCAGGATTTCAGCCCCGGCCAGTCGCGGGGTATGAACGCGACGGTGATAATCGCCAGCGCGAAGAAATGCATGATGCGAAGCACATCGAGATTGGTCTTGTCGATCGGATAGATCGCATCGCCGACCCATTTCGGGACGTAGATTGCAAGACGCGGAAAATACCAGGTCATGGCAATCGAGAATGCGAACAAGAGATACGTAATCGCCAGCCCGATCATGACCGGCGAGTGGATCCAGCGCGAAAGATTTTCCGCGCCACCCAAAGCACACCACGCGCCGAACACGAACAGCAATTGCCATGCAAACGGGTTGAACAGCCAGGTTCCGCTCGGATAGGCCGGGATGTTCCACTCGAACAGCCACATCAACGCGTAGACCGACGCGGATGTGATCAACGCCAGCGACGGGGCGCGCAGCAGCAGCCAGAGCATCGGCGGAAACCACAGCAGCAGCAAGATGTACAGCGGCAGCACATCCATGTTCACAGGCTTGAACTTCAGCAATAGAGCCTGAAGGATCGTGACGTCCGGATTCTTGAGGAAGTTGAGGACTCCCATTTCCTCGGTGTAGAGCGGATTGTCGAAACTGCTCGCAACATACGCGATCTCGGCGAGATAAATCGCCAGTAGAAACACATGCGCCACGTATATCTGCCAGGCGCGTTTGAGCACACGCGCGGAGGCCACGATGAACCCGTGCTGGCGCATTGCCCGGCCGTAGACGAAGGCTGCCGTGTAGCCCGAGATAAAGACGAAGATTTCCGTCGCGTCGCTGAAGCCGTAGTTGCGGATGGTCACCCAGTTGACCGCGTTGGACGGGATGTGGTCGAGGAAGATCAGCCAGAGGGCAAGCCCGCGGAACAAATCAAGCCGGAGATCGCGTTCGGTCGAAACCGGGGCCATGTGCGGCTTTTCTTTCGTGCGCTCTTTCGGCCATAATCCCGGGCAACAAGCCAATGGCAAGCCCCGGTAAAGTAAATCTTGCGGCATTTAGATGTACCGCGCCGTAACACGCAAGATTGAAGTCACAGTGACGCCCCGCTTTGTTTCGGAGCGGTCGTCGCCGGGCAACGGCTATTTTTTCTGGGCCTACACGATCAACATTACGAATCTCGGCGCGGAAACTGTGCAGCTCAAGACGCGGCATTGGCGCATCACCGATGCACTCGGCCGTCTGCAAGAAGTGAAGGGGCCAGGCGTCGTCGGTGAAGAACCGACGCTCAAGGCCGGCGAGTCGTTCGAATACACCAGCGGGGTTCCGTTACCGACGGCGTCAGGTTTCATGGTCGGCAGCTACGGCATGGTGAGCGAGGCGGGAGAGCATTTCGACATCGAAATTCCCGCCTTCTCACTCGACTCATCTTACGCCGAGCGCACCATCAACTAGGATTTGCGCCGACCTCTCCCGGCGCGAACTGATAGTTTGCGCTGCAGAATTCGCAGGTCACGGAAATTCTGCCGTCCTCGACCATGTGGTCGCGATCGTCCTGCGAAAAGCTCATCAACATCGCCTCGACATTGGCGCGCGAGCACGAGCATTCCGCGCGCAACGGCCTCGCGCGGAACACACGCACACCCGGCTCGTGGAAAAGGCGATAGACCAACCGCTCGCTCGAAAGCGACGGATCGATAAGCTCGATGTCCTCCACGGTCGAGACCAGCGCCTGACCTTCAACCCAGGCGTCGTCCTCCTTGACGGTATGCGGCGCCGTGCCCTCGGGAGCATCGCCCGGATCGAGATCGGCCGTCCGTGCGCGTTCCGGAGATTTGGGTAGAAACTGCAACATGATCCCGCCCGCGCGCCAGCGGTGGGTCGCACCACCCGTGGCCGCGCGCAACTCTTCCGCCACCGCGAGTCTCACCAGCGTGGGAATCTGTTCGGAGCGCAGGAAGTATTCGTGCGCCACATCTTCGAGTGAGCCGCCATCCAGCGCCACCAGGCCCTGATAGCGGTTCATGTCGGGTCCCTGGTCGATTGTCATGGCGAGGTGTCCCTTGCCAAGCAGAGCACCGCCACTTGCCTCGCCTGCTGCGATAGCGGCGGCCACGCGATCCTTGTGGAAGCGGGCGCAAGCGCGCACTTTGTCCGGGGCGGTGAAATCCACCACCAGCATGCGCACGGGGCCATCGCTCTGCGTCTGCAGAATGAAACGGCCATCGATCTTCAGGGCCGAGCCAAGCATTGCGGTCAGCACCAAAGCTTCGCCCAAAAGCTTGGCCACGGGCTGCGGATAGGCATGCCTTGAAAGAATCTCGTCGACGGCCGGGCCAAGCCGCACAACGCGGCCACGCAGATCGAGCTTGGCCACCTCGAACGGCATGACAGTATCGTCGAGGGCGGTGGACGATGCCGCACGGGTCGGAATGGCGATTTGGGGGGCGGTCATGGCGGGTTCCGTCATGCGCCTTATGTAGAGTTCAACGGACAAAAAGCGAGAGGTTCGTCATTCCGGGGCCGGCCGAAGACCGGAACCCGGAATCCAAAAACGAAATTAGTCATCACATCTGGATTCCGGGTTCGCCGCTGCGCGGCGCCCCGGAATGACCGAAAACATCACGCGTCGGCGTGCAGACACCAGGCGAGCAGACCTTTCTGGGCATGCAGCCGGTTCTCGGCTTCGTCGAAAACGACCGACTGGGGTCCATCGATGACCTCGTCGGTAACTTCCTCCCCGCGATGGGCCGGCAGACAATGCATGAAGAGCGCATCGGGCTTGGCCTTCGCCATCAGGCTCGCATTGATCTGGTAACGCTTGAGTATGTTGTGGCGGTGCTTGCCGTCGCGATCACCCATCGACACCCAGGTGTCGGTGACGATGCAGTCGGCGTCCTTCACGGCAGCGTCGGGATCGTCCCCGATCATGATCGCAGCGCCCGACGACTTGGCCCAATCCATCAGCCATTTCTTCGGCCGCAGCTCCGGCGGCGTCGCGACCCGCAGCTGGAAGTCGAAGCGCTCCGCTGCGTGCATCCAGCTCGCCAGAACATTATTGGAATCGCCGCTCCATGCCACCGTGCGGCCGCGGATCGATCCCCGCTTTTCCTCATACGTCATCACGTCGGCCAACACCTGGCACGGGTGCGAACGTCGCGTCAGTCCGTTGATCACGGGAATGGTCGCATGCCGCGCGAGCTCCGCCACCGCCTCGTGGTCGAGGATGCGGATCATGATCGCGTCGACGTAGCGCGATAGCACGCGCGCCGTATCGCCAATCGTTTCGCCGCGGCCAAGCTGCATTTCCTGTGCGGTCAGAAGAATGGCCTCGCCGCCGAGTTGCCGCATGGCAACGTCAAAGGAAACGCGCGTACGCGTCGACGGCTTGTCAAACACCATTGCCAGGGTTTTCCCGGCGAGCGGCACATTGCGCACGCCGCGCGCCCGTTCGGCCTTCATAGCGCGGCTTTTATCGATGAGCCCGCCCAGCACCGGTTTCGGGATATCGATCAGATCGAGGAAATGCCGGACGCCGTTTGCGGTCATGACGCCACCTTCGCCGCCCGCGCATGCGCTTTTGCAAGACGCGCGCAGGCCCGATCGATGCATCCGATCGCCTCGGTAATCTCCTTTTCGTCGATGGTGAGCGGCGGCAGCAGCCGCACCACATTGTCGCCGGCGGCGACCGTGATCATTTTCTCGGCGCGCAGTTCGTCGACCATTTCCGAGGCCGGAGGGACCATCCGCAAACCGATCAGCAGTCCTTCGCCGCGCACTTCGGCAAGGACCGAAGCATGCCGGTCCTTCAATTCGGCGAGCCGTTGCTTGAGCAGCAGCGCATTCTTGCGCATCCGCTCCAGGAACCCGTCCGCCATCACGACATCAAGGACCGCATTGCCCACTGCCATGGCCAGCGGATTGCCGCCGAATGTCGAGCCGTGTGTGCCGACAGTCATCCCTTTGGATGCTTCCGCCGTTGCCAGGCAGGCGCCGATCGGAAACCCGCCGCCCAGCGCTTTTGCAAGCGCCATGACGTCGGGCTCAACCCCGCTGCGTTCGTAGGCGAACATTTCGCCGGTGCGCGCAATCCCCGTCTGCACCTCGTCGAACACTAGCAAGAGGCCGTGCTGATCGCAGAGCTGGCGCAGGGCGCGCAGGAAGGTCGGCGACGCGACCCGCACGCCGCCCTCGCCCTGGATCGGCTCAATCAGGATCGCTGCCGTCTGCGGACCGATCGCCCGTTTGACCGACTCGATGTCGCCGAAAGGCGCCTGGTCGAAGCCGTCGACCGGCGGGCCGAAGCCTTCGAGATATTTCTTGTTGCCGGTGGCCGCGATGGTTGTGAGCGTGCGGCCGTGAAAGGCGCCCTCGAACGTGATGATGCGGTAGCGTTCCGGCCTGCCCGAGGCGGACTGATATTTGCGCGCGACCTTGATCGCGCATTCCAGCGCCTCAGCACCCGAGTTCTGGAAAAAGACGGTGTCCGCAAAGCTCGCCGCGCACAACCGGTCCGCCAGCCGCTCGCCCTCCGGAATCCGGTAAAGATTGGAGACGTGCCAGACCTTCTGGGCCTGCTCGGTCAGGGCCTTGACCAGGTGTGGATGCGCATGTCCGAGCGCATTGACGGCGACACCGGACGTGAAATCAAGGTAGCGCTCACCCTCGGCCGTGAACAGCCAGGCGCCCTCGCCCCGCTCGAAAGCGAGGTCGACCCGTGCATAGGTTGGCAACAAATGTGAGCTCACGGCCTGCTTCTTCCATCGACCATTTTCGTTATTGCATGACCATTCCGACTATTGGTCACCGCTTTTCGGGGTCATGCGCGCGCCGAAAAGAAATGTGCCGCCTCGCCGGGCGGCACTTTTTTCATTCTATTGCCGGGCCCACCGGTGTCAATCAACCCGACTCAATCGTGCCTTAAGTGCCGATTCTAAAGGAAAACCTGTTGGTAGCTAGCCTGGAAGGCTTGCCGAAGCTTGCGAGGGAGTCACTGCCTATTGTAGCCTCAGGGCCAGCTAGTACGACATCTCGTGCTACCGAACGATTTTCTAGTCCAATCCCTGACGCGTATGCGTCTGGCGCCCTATCGGGTGTCCGACGACGGGGTTGGATTCCATCCAAGGCCTTGGAGCCTAAGGAGAAAAGCCAATGGGCTGGACCGACGAGAGGGTGGAGCTTTTGAAGAAACTATGGGCGGACGGGCTGTCCGCCAGTCAGATTGCGGCCGAACTTGGCGGCATCACCCGCAATGCCGTGATCGGCAAGGTCCACCGGCTGGGCCTCTCTGGGCGCGCCAAAAGCCCCTCCTCGACGGCCCCGCGGCCACGCAAGGCACGCTCCTCGGGCCACATGATGCGCGTGCCGCGACCCTCAATGCGCGGCAACACGGCGCTCGCCTATGACTACGATATCGAGCCCGAGCCGGAGCTCATCGAAATTCCGGTCGAGCAACGCAAGACCCTTTTGCAGCTAACGGAAAAGACGTGCCGCTGGCCGGTCGGTGATCCGGGCAGCACGGACTTTTTCTTCTGCGGCGGGGATATCGTGAATGAACTTCCCTACTGCTCCTATCATTCCCGCATCGCCTACCAGCCGGCAAACGACCGCCGCCGCGACAAACGGCAATTCAGAAACTAGGCAAGAGGCAGCTCACGTGTTGATGGCCGGGCCAACGCCCGGCCATTTGTTTTTTGGTGCTTATTTTTTTGCCGCTTGTCCTTTTGTCCCGTCATTCCGGGGCGCGGCCGCTAGGCCGCTTTCAGCGCGCCCCGAAATGACCGGAGTTGGGGGTGCCTAACGTAGTACACACTCCGCTCATTCCCGCCCCCGGGCGGGCGTTCGGCACATATTCAATTGTCAAACAGCGTCAGCTCGCTGATTGGGCGAGCGTCATCGCCCGTATTTTTTCGGCGCCGGGTCCGCCGTCGTCTCTCTTGTCCCTCTCAAAAACAGAGGGAGATGGCGCGCCAGGTGGCGCAACCATTGTTCGTTTGGTGCCGCGCTCCCTCTCGAGAACGCGGGCGCCTCATGGCGCG
>Ga0307296_10001536_pt1 | contig 11560 bp, 10 predicted proteins | sample ER_DNA_153_FD_194467 | JGI IMG/M metagenome (GOLD analysis project Ga0307296, IMG submission 194467) | Bulk soil microbial communities from the East River watershed near Crested Butte, Colorado, United States - ER_DNA_153 | ecosystem: Environmental > Terrestrial > Soil > Floodplain | place... | reverse complement strand
CCCGGCGTCGCTTTTTTCCTTCATATCAGATTTTGCGCCTGGTGCATGCCACGCATAGCGGCGTGTCCCACAATGGCCGCGTGCGTTCTGATCGGCGAGCGGATGGCAGACATGCTCACTGGCAAAGCGTAGACCGGTGAGCATTGCAGCGGCTCGGCGCGGCCACTGCAATGCCGGCAATGGAGGTTTGGTCCACTCGCGCTGCCGTTCCGTGCGCCGCGTGCAGAGCGCTTTCGGTCAGGCCGTTATTATCGACAACGTAGCTGGTGCTTCCGGAAGCATTGGCGTTGGCCGCCTCGGCCGCGCGACCACAGATGGCTCCGCACGTTTGAACGTTCGCTGGACGCGCATTAGGGACGTACGCAATCGCAAACTTTCGTTTCGTAGTCAGCCAATGTCGTTGTACCTGCGATGGCCACAAATTTTCGCCGCAGCCAAGTATGACCGGGGCTGTGATGAAGTCGTCTATTCCAAACCAGCCGAAATTCGGCAGCGGGAACTGAAAATGGTAGCTCGACACGCACCAGCGGGACAGTTTCGCCGAAAATGTGCGCTGCTCCCCGGGTCACTGAAGCCAGCATGTCCGATCTGAGCAGAGCTATGAGAGCTGCGAGCGCATGCGGGACTCGCATGACAATGCGCCGCGCGAGATCGCGAGAGGCCAGTGCCTCGTCCACCTCATCGCTCCGCGAACTACTCATGCTCAGTAACAGGTGATCGGCCGCCAGATATTTCTCAAGCGACAACGATACTTGCGCTTCCGGATGGCCCGCTCGCATGACACACACGTGTTCGTCGGAGAGCAGATGACATGTCATGAACCGATCAGGAAGATGTCGAAACGAGCCAATGGCCAAGTCGAAAGTGCCACGATCGATACCGACCAGAATCTCATCAGCCGATCCCGAACGTACCGTAATCTCAATGCCTGGTGCCTCTTTGCGAATTTCCACGAGTTGTGGAAGGACAACGATCGTCCCGTAGGTTTCGACCCCGATTGTAAATGCGCCTTCAGCTGCAACGGGATCGAAGGTGTTTGGTGTGAGCGCTCCTTCGATGTCCTGCAATGCCGCTCGGAGCGGGCCAGCCAGGCTGAGCGCCCTCGGCGTTGGCTCCATTCCCGACGCGGTTCGCACCAAGAGCTGGTCGCCTAAGAACTTCCTCAGACGATCAAGTGCATGGCTGGTGGCCGACTGACTTAATCCTACTCGCCTGCCTGCTTGCTGGACGCTGCGTTCGGCAATTAACGCGTCCAGGACAACAAGCAAGTTGAGATCAATGGATCGCAGTTTCATGCATCGAGGTACTTTGCCTGAGGCCTTGGACCCGAATGGCGACCTGGTGGCTTTATCGCGCGTGGCTCTGCCAGTCCTTTTTCTCCTCGTTTCCCTTCAGTCGGGTGACTTGCCGCGCTGCCGCAGATCGTCACTTTGCAGTCGTGATCGGTTGCGCGGAGATCTCGCGATCGAGAACCTCGAGATTGCGATAAACAGTGTCGAGGTTTTTCTTCAAAACGTCGACCTCATCGGCAGCAAAACCCTGAAGCCCGACCTCCTCATGCCGCTGTGCGAGCGGGATGAGCCGTTCGACCAGGGCGCATCCCGACTTGGTTAGGTTTATTTCGACAGTTCGCGCATTCGAATCTGGTCGTCTCCTGGAAAGCAAGCCTCGTCGCTGCATGACCCCGACCAGGCGCGAGAGCGTCGAAATTTCCACGCTCGTCATTTCGCTCAGGTCGCCGAGACGCTGACCGCCGCGTTGCCATAGCGCCGCCATCACCCGATACATTGGCAGAGTAACACCGAAGCTCTCGAGCCTCTTGGCAAATAGTTCTGCCATGCGAACGCCCACCCGGGCGATCAGGTAAGGGAAAGCGTCGGTCAGGCGGTACATTGGCCGAATCTCATTGAAAATGCGGGCAAATCACGCACTGCACGGGTTACATGTACGCCATGGATTTTGCAAATGCAACATTTGCATTTGCAACTTTATCATATGCAAGTAATCCTCCGCTGGGTAAGAACGGCCTGGCAACAAAGGTCGATACGGGAAGGAACGCTCGCGGTGCGCCTACCAATTTGGCGCAGGTCGAGGCCCATCGGCGAGCCCGGGAGGAGCAGAATGAGCGATTACGATGTAGCCATAGTCGGGTACGGTCCAACCGGCATGACCCTTGCCGCGCTACTCGGCCAGCTGGGCCGGCGAGTCGTCGTGCTCGAGCGCTACACGGGCCTATATAACTTGCCCCGCGCCGCGTGCTTCGACGACGAGATCATGCGCACCTTCCAGAAGCTCGGCCTGGTGGCTGAAATCAGCCTCGGCGCAGAGGTGCAACGCGGGTACGAATGGGTCAACGCCGCTGGCGAAACTCTTGTTGAGTTTGAGTACGAAAATCCTGCCCCGGGTGGGTGGGCAGCCCTCTACATGATGTTTCAACCACATATCGAGGCTGTCCTCGACCGCCATAACAAGTCGTTGCCCACCGTTGACGTTTGCCCGGGCGTCACCGTGTCCGCGATCGAGCAGAACAGCGAGGCGGTCACGCTGCGGGGTGTCGACGAGAGCGGCGCGCCAGTATCGGTCCGAGCCCGCTTTGCCGTTGGCGCGGATGGCGGTAACGGCTTCACACGGCGGACATTCGGCCAACAAATTGACGACTACGGCTTCCAAGAGAACTGGTTGGTGTGCGACTTCCAATTGCGAGGCACCGTCCAGCCGCCTCGATTCCGGCAGGTTTCTGATCCGGCTCAGCCGACTTCGATCGTGAATATTGGGCCCGGCTATCATCGCTTCTCCTTCATGCTCGACCCGGACGAGACGGCCGAACAGGCAACGCAGCACGAGGGAGTTTGGTCGCGCGTCAGCCGCTACCTGTCCAAAGACGACGCGGAGATCATCCGTGTAGCCAATTACGTTTTCCGCTCGCGCATCGTCGAGCAGTGGCGACACGGGCGCGTATTCCTGGCGGGTGACGCGGCTCACGAGATGCCGCCCTTCCTCGCCCAAGGCATGTGCTCCGGGATACGCGACAGCCACAATCTCGCCTGGAAGCTCGATCTCGTCCTAGCGGGCCGGGCGGACAGTACTTTGCTCGATACCTACCAACCCGAACGAGAGCCGCACGTTCGTTTCATCACCGAGAAAGCAATCGAGTACGGCCGAGTTCAGACGGTGCGCGACCCGGTTAAGGCGCGCGAGCGAGACGCGCGGCTTCTCGCGCAACGGCGTGCGCACCAAGAACCCGAGAAGCTGCGTTACCCCGGGCTGAGGGACGGCCTCATCGCTGGGAGCGGCGAGTTCTTCCCGCAGGGACGCGTCCGCTTGAACGGAAGAGACGCTCTCTTTGACGACATTGTCGGCCATGGCTGGTGCATCATCACGTGTGAACCAGACGTGCTGAAGGCCCTGACAGCCTCCCATCGAGATGCCTGGAAGGCCATCGGCGGACGGATCGCGGCGGTTACGGTGCCGCAGACGGCCAGTGCTCTCGAAGATATCGGCGGCACGTATCGTGCGTGGTTCGCCGCTCATTCGTGCTCGGTGGCCGTGGTGCGCCCTGATTGGTATCTCTACGGCACGGCCCGCAATGGCAGTGAATTGACTGCGTTGCTGGAACAGCTGGCACAGTCGCTGCAGCGTCGGCCCGTTCACGCTTCAGCATGAAGCCTAGCGATCCGAGGGCTACCCGCTTTCGATTGGACGCGAGGACCAGCATCATTCGCCCGGCGTAGCGGCCTGTCGCGCGGTTCGACTTGCGCTACGAGGACATTGAACCCGCAAGCCTAGAGAGGGAACATGCAAGGCAAGATTGGGCTCGAGGAGCACTTCGCCATCAACGAAACGCTGATGGACTCTGCTGGTTTCGTGCCTGACGACCACTGGCCGGAGCTCCGCAGCCGCATCCTAGATATTCACGAGCAGCGGCTGCGCCTGATGGATCAGCACGGCATGGAGATGATGCTCCTGTCCCTCAACGCGCCGGCCGTGCAAGCGATACCGGACCCGAAAAAAGCGTACGAAATTGCACGCCTCGCGAATGACTTTCTAGCAGAGCAGGTGCTCAAGCGCCCGGATCGTTTCCAGGCACTCGCCGCGCTTCCGATGCAGGATCCTGACCTGGCAAGCAAAGAATTGCAGCGCTGTGTGCGGGAACTGCGGTTCAAAGGCGCGCTCGTCAATGGCTTCTCACAAATTCACGATGTGGACACTGCAATTTACTATGACCTACCTCAGTACTGGCCTTTCTGGGGCGTCGTCGAAGAGCTCGACGTACCGTTCTATTTGCATCCTCGCAATCCGCTCCCCGGGTGGGCGCAAATCTACGAAGGCCATGATTGGCTGCTCGGGCCGACCTGGGCCTTCGCTCAGGAAACGGCCGTCCACGCATTGCGGCTCATGGGCTCCGGCCTGTTCGACAAATATCCGAAGCTTCTCATCATCCTTGGCCATCTCGGCGAAGGGCTGCCTTACAGCATGTGGCGCATCGACAACCGCAATGCCTGGGTGAAGGCGCGGCCGAAATACCCTGCTAAAAGAAAGATCGCGGATTATTTCCACGCCAACTTCTACCTCACGACTTCGGGTAATTTCCGAACGCAGTCGCTGATTGATGCGATCCTCGAGATCGGCGCCGATCGCATCCTTTTCTCGACCGACTGGCCATTCGAGAACGTCGATCACGCGGCAAATTGGTTCGACGGGGCCAGCATCAGCGACGCCGACAGGCTCAAGATCGGGCGGCTCAACGCGGTCAATTTGTTCAAACTGGATCGAATAGAGAGCCAGAAGCAGCCGGGCACCGTCCGCCAGGCATCGCATGCCTCGGCATAGAGGCTTAAGAAGCGCCCTAGCGAGAACGGGAACACAAGCACATGCACGCGTTTGTCTACACCGCCTTGCCGAGCAAGGTCTTGTTCGGGTTCGGCACCCTCGACAAGGTGGCCGACGAAGTCCGCATGCTCGGTTGCCGGCGTGCGCTCGTTCTTTCCACGCCGCAACAAGTGGCGCAGGCGGAGGATCTCGCCGCGAAGCTCGGAGACCTCTCAGTCGGGACCTTCACGCAAGCGACCATGCACACACCGGTGGCCATAACCGAGCAAGCACTGGATGTTGTGCGTGAGCGGCAAGCCGACTGCACGGTCGCCCTCGGCGGCGGGTCCACCACGGGACTCGGCAAGGCGATCGCGCTGCGAACTGATCTGCCGCAAATCGTCGTCCCGACCACATATGCCGGCTCTGAAGCGACGCCGATCCTGGGTGAAACTGAGGCCGGACGAAAGACGACGCAGCGCACCCTGAAAGTTCTTCCCGAGCTAATCGTTTACGATGTCGATCTCACGCTCACCCTTCCCACCGGTCTGACTGTCACGTCGGGCATGAATGCCATCGCGCACGCGGTCGAAGCGCTCTACTCACCCGACGCCAACCCGCTGATTTCACTCCTGGCGATGGAGGGGATTGCAGCGCTTGCCCGCGCGCTTCCGGCCATCGTGCGCGCGCCGACCGATCGCGACGCCCGCTCCGATGCGCTTTACGGCGCGTGGGCGTGCGGAGTGTGTCTCGGCAGCGTCGGAATGGCGCTGCATCATAAACTCTGCCACGTGCTCGGCGGCAGCCTCGACCTCCCGCATGCTGAAACCCATACTGTCGTTCTCCCCCACGCGGTCGCATACAACGAGTCCGCAGCCGCGGAAGCCTTGCGACCGGTGGCTCGCATTCTAGGCGCTAGCACTGCCGCCGACGGATTATCCGATCTCGCACGACGGCTTGGCGCCCCGGTCGCGCTCAAGGACCTCGGCATGCCGCCGGAGGGAATCGAACGCGCTGCCGAGCTAGCCGTCGCCAGCCCCTATCCCAATCCGCGGCCCCTAGAGCGTGAAGCCGTACGTGCGCTACTCGAGGACGCCTTCCATGGGCGGCGGCCGCGGCAAAACGCGAAGACCGTGCTGGAGAACACCCATGCGTGATTTCGACGAAAACAACATCACCGCGGCCGTGGTCGATCGGTTCGCCGACACGCCCGACCCGCGCGTCAAAGAAATCATGACCAGTCTGGTGCGGCACTTGCACGCGTTTGCGCGCGATGTCCGTTTGTCGTTCGCGGAGTGGAGCTATGCCGTCGACTTTCTTACGCGCACCGGCCAAATCTGCAGCGACCAGCGCCAGGAGTTCATCCTTCTGTCCGACACGCTCGGCCTTTCCATGCTCGTGGATGCCATCGATCATCCCGCCAGCGCCGGCGTTACCGAGTCGACCGTTCTCGGTCCGTTTTACGTCTCGAGCGCGCCTGAGGTCCCGCTCGGATCCGACGTCTCGGGAGGCATGAGCGGTGAGCCGCTCTATGTCGAAGGCACGGTATGCTCGTCGGATGGACGACCGATTGCAAATGCGGTGGTCGAGATCTGGCATTCAGATGATGAGGGGTTCTACGACGTGCAGCGTCCGGAGCTTTCAGCACCGGCTTTGCGGGCACGTCTTCGTACTGACGCGAGCGGCCGTTTTTATTTCTGGTCGATTGTGCCGAGATTCTATCCGATACCAGACAACGGGCCGGTTGGTGAAATGCTCAAGGCCAGCGCTCGGCATCCTTTTCGTCCGGCGCACGTCCATTTCATGATCAGCGCTCCGGACCACGAGATGCTGATCACGCATGTGTTCGCTGCCGATAGTCCCTACCTCGACAGCGACGCGGTGTTCGGGGTTAAGAATGCCTTGATCCGCGAGTTCAACCATGAGCCGGCGGGTGTCGCGCCGGATGGCAAGGCGATGCATCAGCCTTGGCGCCGGCTGTCCTATGATTTCGGGCTCAAGCAGATAGCTACAGAAATCGCGCAGCGCGGCGCGGCCTAGACCCGTCCTACCGACGCATTGTAATGCCAAATGTTCGAGGAAGGAAATGCAATGACCACGACCGCAATCGACGTTCATGAAGAGATCGCGACCGCAAAGGTCGGTCCTCTCCATTGGATGTTGGCAGCAATGATGGGAGCGCTGACTTTTTTCGACGGCTATGACACCTTCAATCCCGCTTACGTCATTCATTATGTGGCCGGCCCGTGGGGCCTTGCGCCGGGGCAAGCCGGCCTCCTAGTCTCCAGCGGCCTCGTGGGCTTTCTGATTGGGGCGGCTGGGCACGGCGTTTTCGCGGATCGCTTCGGTCGGCGCGGCACGCTGCTGGGTGGGCTGTGGATAACGAACATCTTCACCCTCGCGACAGCCTTGTTTGCAGACTCGTTTCTATCATTTTGCATCCTGAGAGTTTTGACGGGCATCGGCCTTGGTGTCCTGATGCCGCTGGCGACCACCTACATCAACGAGCTCGCGCCGCGCCGTGTCGTCAACGTGTTCGCGCTTTGGGGTGTTGCTCTGGGGTGGGCGCTCGGCGGAACTTTTGCTGGGCTGGTCGGCGTGTTTATGACGCCACTGTTTGGATGGCGTGTTCTCTATTGGATTGGTTCGCTGTCGATCCTGCTGAGCTTGGTGCTTCACGCGACTTTGCCGGAATCCGTGAAATTTCTGGCGCTCCAGAAGCGAGTCGACGAGATCAAAGCGCTGCTGAGCCGTCTGCGACCTGAGCGCGCTCAGCTGTATGCTCAATCGCAGTTCATATTCCCTGAAACTCCGTCACGTGAAAATTCGGTCCTAGCGCTGCTCACACGCCGTTATCGTCGGATCACTTTGACAATATGGCTCGCCGCCTTCCTCAGCTTGTTTTGCATCTTCGGTCTTACGGGCTGGATCCCAACCGTGATGATGCAGCGCGGAGAATCGTTTGCAGCAAGCTTTGGCTTCGGAGCACTGATGCAGATAATGTCGTTCATTGGCGGGCTAGTGTGTGGCCATATTGCCGATCGGATAGGATCCAGCCGCTGGACCTTGGCCTGTTGGTGGGCACTAGGAGGAATCTCCGTATTGTCGCTGGTCTTTTTCAACGTGCATGTCCTGAACTTAGTCTGCACCGCGGCGGCAGGATTTTTCATCATCGGAGCACAATATGTGCTGAACAACTTCGCCGCGGCGTCTTACGAGACAAACTTTCGAGCGACGGGAGTCGGAATGCTGCTCAGCGTTGGCCGCGTGGGCGCAATTCTCGGGCCTTTCGTGGTCGGAGCCCTGCAGCAAGTCTACACCGGTCCAACGGCGATGTTCGTTGCGATCGGAGGGGCTGCGATTGTGGCAGCACTGGCCATCGCCTCGGTGGGCTCTGCGCGCCAGCCAGCTTTCGATCCGCTCGCTTCCAAAACGGTTGTCCACGGCTGATACTCCTGCTTGGTGCGAGCAGCGGGTCAAAATAAAAAGGCAGCAGGAAAAAATTGAGATGAAGCCTGTGATCATTGCGGTAGCAATTACCGGATCCGTCCCGCGCAAGAAGGATAATCCCGCGGTCCCGGTGACTCCCACCGAGCAAATCGAATCTACACATCAGGCATTCGAAGCAGGAGCTTCCCTTGTTCACATCCACGTGCGCAACCCGGACGAAAGCTCCTCTTCCAATCCTGCGCTTTTCGCTCAAGTCCAGCAAGGAGTGCGCAAGCATTGCCCTGGGATGATCGTGCAGTTCTCGACCGGCGGCCGCGGTCGCGATCCGTCGGCGCGTGGCAGCGCGCTTCACCTCAAGCCTGACATGGCTTCACTAGCGACGGGATCGGTAAACTTTCCCAGCATCATCTACGAGAACTCGGCGAGCTTCGTGGAGGGTCTTGCAGCTCAGATGAAGGAGCACGGAGTTCGGCCGGAAATCGAAGTGTTCGACCTTTCGCATATTTATGGTGCCCGCAAGCTTGTCGACCTCGGACTGATCAATGATCGCCCGCACGTTCAGTTCGTCATGGGAATAAAGAATGCCTTGCCGGCAGAGGCACGCATCCTCGATCTCCTGCACAGCGAGTTTCAGCGCGTTCTCCCGAATGCTACTTGGACAGCCGCTGGCATCGGACGAAATCAAGCGGAAGTGATGGGTTGGGTCCTAGCAAGAGACGGTACTGCAGTGCGAACCGGCCTGGAAGACAACATCCGTGTCACAAAAGATCGGCTTGCTCGAAGCAATGCGGAGCTCGTGCAGATAGCGGCTGAGACATGTGCGCGCCATGGAGCTCGGCCTGCTACACCAGCCGAAGCTAGGGTGTTGCTTGGACTAGGGCGCGGCCTTAGAGGCCAAGCGGACATGCTCAACATGCGGTCAAAGTGAAGGCGTCCGATTTGGAGTGCTGGTGGATCACTTCGACGAGCTGACCTTCTGACAGGCCGACGCAGTCAAGAAAGTTTGCACTTGTGCGATCATTGAATCAAAGCCGCACATCGACGCCGCAGTGCGGTTGCTCGCCGCCGCCCGACCGTGTCGCGGTGGTGTGGGACGATCGGTCGGTGTGCGTGGGACCCATCTCGCGCTGCAGTGCAGCATACATCCTCCGCTTTCGAAAACGTGGATAGGTCGTTGCACATTCACGGGGCGGGTTTGCGTCAGGTTGACGGATAGAACATGCGCGTCGGAACATTGCCATCGTCGCGAATGTAGTGCCAGATTTGGGCTGCGCTGTAACGAGCGCTCTCACGTGACCGTCAGGCCAAGCCCCAGAGCATTCCGCCAGGGGAGAAAGCGATGCCAATGGACGCCACGGCGGCTGCCGTTAAGAGCAAGAAAGCTCAACCTTGGTACCTTCAACTGTGGTTCCAAGTGCTCGTCGCAATGGTCATCGGCATTGCATTGGGCCACTTTTATCCTTCTCTCGGCGCCAAAATGCAGCCGCTAGGGGATGCCTTCATAAAGGCAATTCGCGTCCTCATCGCGCCTATCATCTTCTGCACGGTCGTGCACGGCATCTCGAGCATGGCCAACATGGCCAAGGTTGGACGCGTCGCTTTGAAAGCGTTGATCTACTTCGAGGTGCTCACGACAATCGCCCTGGTTATCGGGCTGGTTGCAGTCAACGTTTTCAAGCCCGGCGTTGGAATGAACGTCGACCTCTCTCATGTCGATACTTCGGCTGTTGCGTCATACGTCGAGCGGACGCACAAGCAGAACACCGAGCAGTTCCTTCTGAATATCATACCCGACACCTTCGTTGGCGCCTTCAGCGAAGGAAATGTCCTGCAGGTTCTGTACATATCGGTTCTGTGCGGGTTTGCGCTCAGCTGGATGGGGAAAGCCGGTAAGCCGCTGAACGACCTGATTGAAGCAAGCTCGCAGATGCTCTTCCGGATTGTGGCGGTGGTGATGTGGGCGGCACCATTGGGCGCGTTCGGCGCTATAGCATTTACGGTGGGCAGATTCGGCGCCACGTCATTGTTCTCGCTCGGAGAGCTGTTGCTCAGCTTTTATCTCACCTGCCTTATCTTCATCTTTGGAGTCCTCTGGCCCATCGCTCACTGGTGTGGTTTCAGCCTGCCGAAATTTATTCGGTACATTTGGGAAGAGCTTCTGATCGTGTTAGCGACTACATCGTCAGAAACAGTGCTCCCCCGCATGATCGCCAAGCTAGAAGATGCTGGCTGTGACGAAAGTGTAGTCGGACTGGTCATTCCAACGGGGTATTCGTTCAATCTCGATGGGACGTGTCTGTATCTGGCTACTGTCGCGGTGTTCCTTGCTCAAGCGACGAACACGCCCCTAACGATTGAGCAGCAAATAGGCTTGTTAGGGGTGCTGCTTCTCGCCTCCAAGGGTGCGGCGGGGGTCGCAGGCGCTGCATTCGTCGTGCTCGCCGCCACCTTAGCTTCAGTTGGCTCAATCCCCGTTGAAAGTGTTGCGCTAATCCTCGGCGTGCATCGATTGCTGTCGGAAGGCCTCACGCCTACCAACCTGATAGGCAATGGAGTGGCAACCATTGTCGTTGCCAAATGGGAAAATGCGCTCGACGAGAACCGGCTACAACAAGTACTCAATCGCGAGATCGATCCCGCAGGACTCGGCGAGCCCGTGCCTCTATAGTCACCGATAGGGCCTCGCTCTTTCGATTGTACTCGGACGATTGGGATGAGTGGATCATGGTCCGCACATCAAAGGCCGGAGATCAGGACGCTGAACTGGCCATCATCGTCCATTCAGCCATGGCGCTTGTAGTCGTGGGTCATCGTGCCGGCTCGGCCCTTCTTCATCGGCAGGCCAGGTTGGGTGACAGTCCGGCGCCGACCGGGGCCAGCGAGACTCAGACATCGCCCATGTTGTGGATGTAGGCGCTGCGGCAGCAGCGAGGCCGACGATGATTGGAACGGCGCCGTCTATAGGCATAGGATGCAACACTCGTTCTATCACTTGCCACAATAGAACCGCGCTGACCGCGATCAGGCCGACCGAGTTGAAAACGTTCGCCGAGCGGAGGAGATTGCGGGAAACACCGAGTGGCACGATGAATGCCAAATACAGAAACACAAGTGCCATTTCATCGGACAGGTTGTGAACGCTGTCCATGAGTAGGGCCAGGCTTCCAGCCTGATAGCCGGCAACGGCTTCGACGGCAAAAATGCCACTATTGAGGGCCGCAGCAGCCGCTACCGCTTTTTGATGGTGAGCCATTGGTCAGTCTTTCGGTTACAGTGGCGTCATTGGCGAAGCATCTCACCA
>Ga0307296_10001535_pt1 | contig 11562 bp, 12 predicted proteins | sample ER_DNA_153_FD_194467 | JGI IMG/M metagenome (GOLD analysis project Ga0307296, IMG submission 194467) | Bulk soil microbial communities from the East River watershed near Crested Butte, Colorado, United States - ER_DNA_153 | ecosystem: Environmental > Terrestrial > Soil > Floodplain | place... | reverse complement strand
GTGGTGGAGGCGCAGAATACACATGGCCTCGGAAGCCTGATCGGGTTGCCCCGGCTGACGTTCCTGAACTGGTACTGGCTGCCGCTGCTTCCGATGTTCGTGGTGTTCTATGTCTCGGCGCTGGCGGAAACCAACCGTCCGCCGTTCGATCTGGTGGAAGCCGAATCCGAGCTGGTTGCGGGTTTCATGGTCGAATACGGCTCGACGCCGTATCTGCTGTTCATGCTCGGCGAATACGTGGCGATCACCACGATGTGCGCGATGGCCACGATCCTGTTCCTGGGCGGCTGGCTGCCGCCGATCGCGGTACCGCCGTTCACCTGGGTGCCCGGGGTGATCTGGTTCACGCTCAAGGTTTTTTTCATGTTCTTCCTGTTTGCGATGGCGAAGGCGATCGTGCCGCGCTACCGCTACGACCAGTTGATGCGGCTCGGCTGGAAGGTTTTCCTGCCATTGTCGCTGGCGATGGTGGTCATCGTCGCCGGCGTGCTGCATTTCGCCGGGATCGCGCCGACATGAGGTCGCCATGAGTATCAATGTCAATGCCACGGCCCGCTCGCTGCTCTTGTCCGAATTCGTGTCGGCGTTCTTTCTTGCCATGCGCTATTTCTTCAAGCCGAAACCGACGCTGAATTATCCGTTCGAGAAGGGCCAGATCTCGCCGCGCTTCCGCGGCGAGCATGCCTTGCGCCGATATCCCAACGGCGAGGAACGCTGCATCGCCTGCAAACTGTGCGAGGCGATCTGCCCGGCGCAGGCGATCACCATCGAGGCCGGGCCGCGCCGCAATGATGGTACCCGCCGCACCGTCCGCTACGACATCGACATGGTGAAATGCATCTATTGCGGCCTGTGCCAGGAGGCCTGTCCGGTCGATGCCATCGTCGAGGGACCGAATTTCGAATTCGCCACCGAGACGCGCGAGGAACTCTATTATGACAAGGAGAAACTCCTCGCCAATGGCGACCGCTGGGAGCGGGAGCTTGCGAAATCGATCGAACTCGACGCGCCGTATCGGTGAGATCAGGACATGATCGTTCCCGCGCTGTTCTTCTATCTGTTCGCCGGCATCTGTGTGGCTTCGGCTGTCATGGTGATCGTGTCGCGCAATCCCGTGCATTCCGTGCTGTTTCTGATCCTGGCATTTGTCAACGCATCCGGCCTGTTCGTGCTGATGGGCGCCGAATTCCTGGGGATGGTTCTCATTTTCGTATATGTCGGCGCAGTCGCGACGCTGTTCCTGTTCGTCATCATGATGCTGGATGTGGATTTCACCGAACTGCGCTCGGGCTTTCTGGAATATCTGCCGATCGGTCTGGTGATCGGCGGGATATTCCTCGCCGAACTGTTGCTGGTTGGTGGCGGCTGGGTCGTCAATGCCGGCGTCGCCAAATCGATCACCGCGGCGATCCCCAATAACGTCAGCAATACCGAAGCGCTCGGCCTCGTGCTCTACACCAGGTACATTCACTACTTCCAGCTCGCCGGCATGGTGCTCCTGGTCGCGATGGTCGGCGCCATCGTGCTGACGCTGCGCCACAAGGCCAACGTCAAGCGGCAGGACATCAATGTGCAGAACGCGCGGACGCCCGAACTTGCGATGAGCCTGCGCAAGGTGGCCTCTGGCCAGGGCCTGCAGGACGCAGACGCGCCGGAGTGGGTGCAATGACGATCGGGCTCGGACATTATCTCTCGGTCGGCGCGATCCTGTTTACAACAGGGATTCTCGGCATCTTTCTCAACCGCAAGAACATTATTGTCATCCTGATGTCGATCGAGCTGATCCTGCTCGCGGTCAATATCAACCTGGTGGCGTTCTCGACCTTCCTCGGCGACATCGTCGGCCAGGTATTTGCCCTGTTGGTGCTCACGGTGGCCGCGGCGGAAACCGCGATCGGGCTTGCGGTGCTGGTGGTGTACTTCCGCAATCGTGGCTCGATTGCGGTTGAAGACGTCAATCTGATGAAGGGTTAGCGCGCCGATGATCCAGGCAATCGTGTTTCTGCCGCTGATCGGCGCTGTAATCGCCGGGTTGATCGCTATTTTCGGCGCGCATTTGCGCAATCCGGGCGGCGATACCGTCGAGCATCACGGCGACGTGCATGGTCATGGTGCCGTGGCGGTCGACGGGGATGCGGCCGTCATCCATGCCTCTCACCATGAGCCCGATGCGGATGACGATCACGGTCACGACGATCATGCGGTCGAGCCGCCGGCGGCGGGTTCGCGCGCGGCCGAGCTGATCACGACCGGGCTGCTGCTGGTCGGGGCGGCGATGTCCTGGTTCGTATTGATCGATGTCGGCTTCATGCACCACGACGCGCGGATCGCGCTGTTCCCATGGATTACATCAGGCGACCTGCAGGTCGCCTGGTCGCTGCGGATCGATACGCTCACGGCCGTAATGCTGGTGGTGGTCAACACCATATCGTCGCTCGTGCATCTCTATTCGATCGGCTACATGGACGAGGACCCGTACCGGCCGCGTTTCTTCAGTTATCTGTCGCTGTTCACCTTCGCGATGCTGATGCTGGTGACCGCGGATAATCTGGTGCAGATGTTTTTCGGCTGGGAGGGCGTGGGGCTGGCGAGCTATCTGCTGATCGGATTCTGGTACCACAAGCCGTCGGCGAACGCAGCCGCGATCAAGGCCTTCATCGTCAACCGGGTTGGCGATTTCGGGTTTTTGCTCGGTATTTTCGCGATCTTCATGCTGATCGGCTCGATCGACTTGGAGACCATCTTCGCGGCCGCGCCGGGCCTGACCGGCAAGACCATCGACTTCTTCGGCTGGCACGCCGACGCGCTGACGCTGACATGCGTGCTGCTGTTCATGGGTGCGATGGGTAAATCCGCTCAGTTCCTGCTGCACACATGGTTGCCGGACGCCATGGAAGGTCCGACGCCGGTCTCGGCCTTGATCCACGCCGCCACCATGGTCACTGCGGGGGTCTTCATGGTGGCGCGATTGTCGCCGTTGTTCGAACTGGCGCCGACTGCGCAGGCCGTGGTGATGTTCTTCGGCGCCACCACCGCCTTCTTCGCCGCGACCGTCGGCCTCGTGCAGAACGACATCAAGCGCATCGTCGCCTATTCGACCTGTTCGCAGCTCGGCTACATGTTCGTGGCGATGGGGGCGGGGGCCTACTCCGTCGGCATGTTCCATCTGTTCACCCACGCCTTCTTCAAGGCGCTGTTGTTCCTGGGGTCGGGCTCGGTGATCTATGCGATGCATCACGAGCAGGACATCCGCAACATGGGCGGGTTATGGCGCAAGATTCCTTTCACGTTTTTCGTTATGTCGATCGGCACGCTGGCATTGACCGGATTTCCCTTCTTCGCAGGCTATTTCTCCAAGGATGCGATCATCGAATCCGCCTACGCCTCGCACAATCCGATGGGGTTCTATGGCTTCCTGATGACCGTGATCGCGGCCGGACTGACCGCGTTTTACTCCTGGCGGCTGATGTTCAAGACCTTCTTCGGCGAACCTCACGACCCCGAGCACTATGAGGCCGCGCACGAGAGCCCGCTGTGGATGCTGATTCCGATCGGCGTTCTTGCGGCCGGATCGATCCTCGCAGGCTTTCCGTTCAAGGAACTGTTCGCTGGCCACGGCGTGGAAGAATTTTTCCGCGACTCGCTGAAGATGCATCCGCATATCATCGAGGAAATGGAAGCCGTCCCGGCGTGGATAAAGTTACTGCCGACGGTGATGATGGCGATCGGTGCCTATGTGTCTTACGTCTTCTATATCCGCCGGCCCTACTTTCCCGAGGAACTCGCCAACCAGCACCAGATGCTCTACCAGTTCCTGCTCAACAAATGGTATTTCGACGAGCTCTATGACCTGATCTTCGTTCGCCCGACGAAGCGGCTCGGACGTTTCCTGTGGAAGGTCGGCGACGGCTACATCATCGACGGCTTCGGGCCCGACGGCGTATCGGCCCGGGTACTTGACGTCACCCGCAACGTCGTGCGGCTGCAGACCGGCTATCTCTATCACTACGCGTTTGCGATGCTGATCGGGGTTGCCGGATTGATCACCTGGTTCATGTTCGGCTTGGGAGGCTAGTGATGACAACCTGGCCGATTCTCTCCCTCGTCACCTTCCTGCCGGTGTTCGGCGCGTTGATCGTCTATATCAGCCGCGGCGACGACGAAGCAGCCCGACGCAATTCGCGCTGGATCGCGCTGTGGACTACGCTGATCACCTTTGCGGTGTCGCTGATCCTGGTCTGGCGTTTCGATCCAACGCAGCCGGACTTTCAGTTCGTCGAGAAAGCGCCGTGGCTTGCCAACACCATCACCTATCACATGGGCGTCGACGGCATCTCGCTGCCGTTCGTGATCCTGACCACTGCACTGATGCCGATCTGCATTCTGGCGAGCTGGAAATCGGTAACGGTACGCCTGCGCGAATACATGATCGCGTTCCTGCTGTTGGAAACGCTGATGGTCGGCACCTTCTGCGCCCTCGATCTCCTGCTGTTCTATCTGTTCTTCGAGGGCGGCCTGATCCCGATGTTCCTGATCATCGGCGTATGGGGTGGGCCGCGCCGGGTGTATGCCTCCTTCAAGTTCTTCCTCTACACGCTGCTCGGCTCGGTCTTGATGCTGCTTGCGATCATGGCGCTGTACTGGAATGCCGGTACCACCGACATTCCGACCCTTATGCACACCGCGGTGCCCCGCAACTTGCAGACCTGGGCCTGGCTGGCATTCTTCGCGTCCTTCGCGGTCAAGATGCCGATGTGGCCGGTGCACACCTGGCTGCCGGACGCGCATGTCGAGGCGCCGACCGCAGGCTCGGTGATCCTGGCCGCGATCCTCCTAAAGATGGGCGGCTACGGTTTCCTGCGTTTCTCGCTGCCGATGTTTCCGGCGGCCTCGCATGATTTCGCCCCCCTGATTTTCTCGCTGTCGGTCATCGCCATCATTTACACCTCGCTGGTGGCGCTGATGCAGGAAGACATCAAGAAGCTGATCGCCTACTCCTCCGTGGCGCATATGGGCTTCGTCACCATGGGGATATTCGCCGGCACCACCCAGGGCGTCGCCGGCGGCGTGTTCCAGATGGTGTCGCACGGCATCGTGTCGGGCGCGCTGTTCCTCTGCGTCGGCGTCGTTTACGACCGCATGCATACCCGCGAGATCGCAGCCTATGGCGGACTGGTCAACCGCATGCCGCTTTACGCGCTGGTGTTCATGGTCTTCACCATGGCCAATATCGGTCTGCCCGGCACCTCCGGCTTTATCGGCGAATTCATGACGCTGATCGGCACCTTCAAGATCTCGATTCCGACCGCCAGCCTCGCCGCGACCGGCGTGATCCTGTCGGCGGCCTATGCGCTGTGGCTCTATCGCAAGGTCATTTTCGGCGTGCTGAAGCCGTCACTGGCGAGCATCAAGGATCTTACCCTGCGCGAGAGCCTGACGCTGATGCCGCTGGTGGCTCTTACCATCCTGTTCGGGATCTATCCGAAGCCGGTGCTGGACATGTCGGCGGCGTCGGTGCAGCAACTCGTCAATAACTACACGACCGCAGTCACCGCCGTGAAGGCAGCCGCGCTGCTGCAGTGAGCGCAACTCTTCGGGACAACGCGCCATGAGCTTTGAGAGTGCAGGATATCCGTTGCTGCCCGTGCTGCCGGAACTCGTGCTGGCTGCGGGCGCCATGGTGCTGTTGATGCTGGGGGCTTATCGGGGCCAGCAGACGACGAGCCTCGTCACCGGCCTTGCAATCTGTCTTCTGGTGCTCACCGGCGGGCTGGAGCTGCTGTTGCCCGCAGGCAAACTGACGACATTTGCCGGCGGCTTCATTGTCGACGACTTTGCCCGCTTCCTGAAGATCCTGGCGCTGATCGGATCGGTGGCGACGCTCGTCCTTTCGGCGGAATATCTGGCCGATCCATCCCGGCGCATCTTCGAATTCTCGATCCTGGTGGTGCTCTCGACCCTGGGGATGATGGTGCTGATCTCGGCCGGCGATCTGATCATGCTCTATCTCGGGCTTGAGCTGATGTCTCTCGCGCTTTACGTGGTGGCGGCAAGCAATCGCGACAATGTCAAATCCACTGAAGCCGGCTTGAAGTACTTCGTGCTGGGCGCGCTGTCCTCGGGCATGCTGCTGTACGGCGCCTCATTGATCTATGGCTTCACCGGCACCGTGAGTTTCTCGGGCATCGCGGCGGCGGCGAAGACCGGGAGCCTCGGCATCGTGTTTGGCCTGGTGTTCCTGCTCGCGGGACTTTGCTTCAAGATTTCGGTGGTGCCCTTCCATATGTGGACGCCCGACGTCTATGAGGGCGCACCGACGCCGGTCACTGCATTCTTCGCCTCCGCGCCGAAGGTCGCAGCCATTGCGGTGTTCACCCGCGTGGCGCTCACCGCATTCCCGGGCATCCTCTCGCAATGGCAACAGATCGTGGTGTTTGTCGCGATCGCCTCGATGGCGCTGGGATCGTTCGCCGCCATCGGCCAGAAGAACATCAAGCGACTGATGGCCTATTCCTCGATCGGCCATATGGGTTTTGCCCTGGTTGGGCTGGCTGCGGGCACGGCAGAGGGCGCGCAGGGGGTGCTGGTCTACATCGCGATCTATGTGTCGATGACGCTCGGCTCGTTCGCTGTCATCCTGACCATGAAGCGCAACGGCCAGCACGTCGAGAACATCAGCGACTTCGCCGGATTGTCGCGCACCAATCCGTTGCTGGCATTCGTCTTCGCGATGCTGCTGTTCTCGCTGGCGGGCATTCCGCCGCTGGCGGGTTTCTTCGCGAAATTCTATGTATTCGTCGCGGCGATCAAGGCCGGATTGTTCACGCTGGCCGTTATCGGCGTGGTCACCAGCGTGGTCGGCGCATTTTACTATCTCACCGTCATCAAGGTGATGTATTTCGACGAGCCGCTGGTCCGACTCGATCCGATGCGTATCGAACTGCGCACGGTGCTGGCGGTCGCGGGCCTGTTTAACATCTTTTTCTTCGTCTATCCGGGGCCGCTGGTCAGCGTGGCGACGGCTGCCGCGAAGTCGCTCTTTTAGGGCATGATCCCGAAACGTGGATCCCGGTTTTCGGAGAACATCATGCGCAAAAAGAACATCGACACCCAGCCGGCTTTGGCGAAGCCGGATCAGCCCTAAGATGGCATTCTCGCTCGGTCCTCGAGCCAGCTCGGCCGGCTACCGGCTCGCCGCCTTCGATCATATCGGCTCGACCAACGCGGAAGCCATGGCGCGGGCGCGCGATGGTGAGCGCGGGCCGATGTGGTTTGTGACATCGGAGCAGACGGCGGGGCGCGGACGGCGGCGCCGCCCCTGGATCGCGCCCCGTGGCAATCTCGCCAGCAGCATTCTCGAAGTGGTCGATGTGTCGCCTGCGGTCGCGGCGACGCTGGGTTTTGCCGCCGGGGTTGCGCTGGAGGCGGCGCTACAGAAGGTGAGCGTGGAAGCGTCGTTGAGGTCGGCGGGATCGGACCATATGAGGTTTTCGCTGAAATGGCCCAACGACGTCCTGGCGGGGCGGCAGAAGCTCGCCGGCATCCTGCTGGAGGCGGAGATCGTGGCAGGCGATCGGCTGGCGGTCGTGGTCGGCATCGGCACCAACGTCATCGCGGCGCCGGAAGGCACTCCAACGCCAGCGACCTCGCTGGCAACGCTGGGCGTCCATGTCGGCGCGGAGGAATTATTTGCCACATTCTCAGACGCCTGGGCGGAATTCCGCGGCATCTGGGACAACGGCCGTGGCTTTGGCGAGATCCGACGGCGCTGGCTGGAGCGCGCTGCCGGGCTTGGCGAGCCGGTCGCGATCCAGGCCGGCGGCACTACCGTGGAAGGGACATTCGACACCATCGATGACACCGGCTGCCTGATCGTCCGAAGGGCCGATGGCAAGCGGGTGCTGATATCGGCGGGCGACGTCTATTTCGGCTCGGCAGCGTCGGCGGGGGCAGCCTGATGGCCGTACCGGATGAACTGACCTTTGCGCCGCTCGGCGGCGTCGGTGAGATCGGCATGAACCTGTCGATCTATGGCCTCCGCAACGGCCAGCAGCGCTCCTGGCTCGCGGTCGATCTCGGCGTGTCCTTCGGCGATGAGGAGCATCTGCCCGGCATCGACCTGATCATGCCCGACATCTCCTTTCTCGAAAAAGAGCGCAACAATCTGATCGGACTGGTGCTGACCCACGCCCACGAAGACCACTTTGGCGCCATCATCGACCTGTGGCCGAAGCTGAAATGCCCGATCTACGCGACGCAATTCAGTGCCGCGCTGTTCGAGGCCAAATGCGCCTCCGAGCGCAATCCGCCGAAAATCCCGGTCACCGTCGTGCGATCGGGCGGCAGGATCGATCTCGGACCGTTCAAGGTCGAGTTCATTCCGGTGGCGCATTCGATACCGGAATCCCACGCGCTCGCGATCCACACTTCAGCAGGAACGGTGCTGCACACGGGCGACTGGAAGATCGATCCGACGCCGATCATTGGTCAGCCGACGGACGAGCGACGGTTGCGCGAACTAGGTGATGCCGGCGTGCTGGCGCTGATCGGCGATTCCACCAACGCCGTGCGGGAAGGGCGCTCGCCGTCGGAAGCGGAAGTCGCAAAGACCATCATCGAACTGGTGAAGGCGGCCAAGGGCCGGGTCGCCGTGACCACCTTTGCTTCCAACGTCGCGCGGGTGCGCGCAGTCGCGGACGCGGCTCGCCTCGCGGGGCGCGAGGTCGTGGTGGTAGGGCGCGCGATGGAGCGTGTGGTGCAGGTCGCCCGCGAAACCGGCTATCTCGACGGCGTGCAGAATTTCCGCGGCGCTGATCTTTACGGCCATCTTCCTTCCGACAAGGTGCTGGCGCTCTGCACGGGAAGCCAGGGCGAGCCGCGCGCCGCGCTGGCGCGCATCGCCAATGACGATCATCCCGAGGTGACGCTGAACAAGGGCGATTGCGTGATTTTTTCCTCCCGGACTATCCCCGGGAACGAGAAGGCCGTGGGTGCCATCATCAACGGCCTGATCACGCAAGGCGTCGAGGTCATTACCGACCGCACCCACCTCGTCCATGTTTCCGGCCATCCCCGTCGCGACGAACTTCGTGACATGATTGCCTGGGTGCGGCCACAACTGCTGATCCCCGTTCACGGCGAAGCGCTGCATCTGTCCGAACATGCGAGCCTGGCGCGGACCGCAGGCGTGCCGAAGGTTTTGGTCTGCCGCAATGGCGACCTGGTAAAGCTGGGGCCGGGCGACCCCGGGATCATCGACGAACTGCCGTCGGGACGGCTCTACAAGGACGGCTCAATTCTGGAGGATTCAAAGTCCCGCGCCGTGGTCGAGCGGCGTCGGATGGGATTTGCAGGCTGCGCCTTCGTGGCCATCGCCATGACCGAAACCGGCGAACTGGCCGACGACCCCGAGGTTGATCTGGTTGGAATCCCGGAGAAGAATACCGCAGGCGAAATCATTGACGAGATCGTGTTCGACATCGTGGTTTCGACGGTCGAAGGGCTGCCGCGGCCGCGGCGACGCGATCCCGACGCGCTGGCGGAGTCGGTGCGGCGGGCGGTGCGCGCGTCAATCAGCGAGCAGTGGGGTAAGAAGCCGCTCTGCCTGGTTCACGTTCTGACGGTGTAAGCGGGGAGGAGTGCGATGCTGGGCCGGCTCAATCATGTGGCGATCGCGGTCAAGGACGCCGAGAAGGCCGCCAAAATCTATGGAGCGGCGTTCGGCGCCGACATCTCGCCCGCCGTGCCGCTTCCCGAGCACGGCGTCATTACCGTGTTCGTGACGCTGCCCAACACCAAGATCGAATTCATCCAGCCGCTCGGCGAGACTTCGCCCATCGCCAGGTTTCTCGAGCGCAATGCCGACGGCGGCATCCACCACATTTGCTACGACGTGCCCGATATCATCGCGGCGCGGGACACCCTGATCAGGGAGGGCGCGCGGGTGCTTGGCGACGGCATGCCGAAAATCGGCGCCCACGGCAAGCCGGTACTATTTCTGCACCCAAAGGATTTTTCCGGCGCGCTGGTCGAGATCGAGCAGGCCTGACGGGCGATGGCCTACACCCTCTCAACCGCGTTCGCGATCTATTTCGTGCTGTGGTGGGTCGTCTTGTTCCTGACGCTGCCGTTCGGCGTGCGCAGCCAGCACGAGGACGGTGTGGGCGCGCCCGGCACCGATCCTGGCGCGCCGATCGCAAGCCAGATGGGCCGCAAGCTGATCTGGACCACGGTGATCTCGGCGGCAATCTTTGCGATCGCGTGGCTTGCCTATAATGCGGGCTATCTGAATATCGAGCGGCTGTCGAAACTGATGGGGATTCCGCTCTGAGCAGCCAATTTCGCAAGCTTTTGGGGGAACAGGAAATGACGTTTCAAAGAATTGTTGTCGGGCTTTTGATCCTGGTGATTGTCGGCCTCGCGGGTGCCTTCTACCTGCACTGGACAACGGTAACCCAACTGCGGACGATGAAAGCCTTCATCGAAGGCTCGGTTTTTGCCGAAGCGGTCGGGGCCTGCGAAAGGGCACAGAGGTCAACCCCGTTCAAATGGAATGGCGGCACCAAGACCTCGGTGATCGGATTGAACTCGGTCAAGCTCGACAAATACACGATCATCCCGAGCTACACCCTTGTCGCTGACAGCGTCTATTGCGACTACGACCCGATCAAGAAGAAAGCCGACATCGGATCGAACTTCCTCGAGCGGGATTGAAATCAGCCATCGGTCGTCATCCCCGCGTAACGGCTTCGCCGTTATCGCTGGAGGTGCGAGCCCTTGCGAGCCTCGAAGGATGACAGGAGGCAGTTGCCTATCCTTCGAGACGCCATGCTGGGCATGGCTCCTCAGGATGACGGCAGCGTGTCCGGCTGGAGAAGTACCTCACTTTGAGCGACGAATAGATCGATCTCGACCAGCAATCTCCGCCACGCCGCGTCCATCTCGGGCGACCAATCGGGCCCGAGAATTTCTCGCAGGGTATTGGCGATCACGCCGAAGAATTCGCCAAATAGTTCGCGCGGCGTGCCATAGGCGTCATGCGACTGCACTTCGCAACTGATCATGCGAAAGCTCCCTGATCGCTCGCCGGCAAAATCCAGGATGGCGTCGATCGTCAGCGCCAGCATTGAGCCCTTTACCGGCTCGCTGCCGTCGCTCCGGAACATCGAGCTGGCTTCCGGGTGTTCGCGGAACAGGCGGTGGTAGACCAGCGGCGTCAAATCCTCGCAACGCGCGGCGGCCAGTTCAAAACTGTGCTGGATCAGATTGGTTGATGCCGTCATCTCGGCTGCGGTGTGAACTGGATAGGTGCCGGATTTCCTTAAGAGCATCTCTAAAAAAGGGATGCAACGCGCAAGCCCTGCCGCAAAAGAAAAGCCTGCCGCAAAAGAAAAAAGAGCAGGGCGGCAAGCCCTGCTCTAAAAATTGTGTCGACCCTATTTCCCCGAAAATTTGGATTTGATCTTGATTGACGGGGCGACGCTGCTTGTGCGCGCCAGGGCTCCTCCCGAGACTTGGACCACCAAGCTTAGCCTTGCGGCCAGCCTGAGGCTGCACTGGTAG
>Ga0307296_10001534_pt1 | contig 11565 bp, 17 predicted proteins | sample ER_DNA_153_FD_194467 | JGI IMG/M metagenome (GOLD analysis project Ga0307296, IMG submission 194467) | Bulk soil microbial communities from the East River watershed near Crested Butte, Colorado, United States - ER_DNA_153 | ecosystem: Environmental > Terrestrial > Soil > Floodplain | place... | reverse complement strand
CGTCCCGATGGCCAGCACCATCGACGCCGTCTGCTTGCCCGACGCCAGCGACACCACCTCGAACACGTCGGTGTCGACCCGGCCGGCCTCATCCACCAGGGCCAGGGTGTAGTCCAGGCCCTCCAGCCGCTTGGGCACCGCCGGGAGGACATGGAAGCTGGCACCCCGGGCCGGGACGGTCATGTGGTCGTGGTACAGCTGCACCCGCTGTTCGAGCTCGGGGTGGAGCTCCACCATGCGGACGGCGATCCGAAACGTCAGACCGGCCAGCCGCTCGTCGGTGGCCACCACCACCACCTGGGCACCCTCGACCCCGGCGAGCAGCTCGTACAGGGCCAGGACGGCCGTCAGCGACGTCTTGCCCTGGCCTCTCGGGAGCATCCAGCCGGCGAGGCGGGGTTGGGGGCGCTGATCCCAGGTCGCGGCGATCAGCTCCCGCTGCCAAGGCCGAAGGCGCAACGGCTTGCGGGCGCCGTGGCCTCTAGGGGCGCGTATGTAGTCGGTGGCGAACCGCGCAACCGCCAGCTTGCGCCGTCTGGAGCCACGCAACGCCAGCGCAGAGGCGTCAACGGCCGCCTTGGGGCCGGCCTTCACGCGACCGCCGGAGGGGCGCTGCGGTGTGTGATGTCGACTTCGGCTGGCGAGGGGTCGTGGTTGAGTACCTTGTCAAGAACGCGGGCGGATCGTCGGCCGTTCTCGCTGCGGCACAGCACGCGCAGCGGTCCCGTCTCCAGTCCGTTGACGGCCACCTCGATGACGTGGTCGGCGACCAGGTCGGCCGAGGGGTGGGCGGGGTGGTCTTCCAGGCCGGGGCACCAGTCGCCTACCCGGGCGCGCTGGTCGGCGACCAGGCGGCGGCGCCGTTCGGTCTCGGCATGGGTGCGCATGTCGGGTCGACGCGCGTGCTTGGCGCGGTCGTGGTTGGCCTGGCAGTCGTGGCACCTGGGCTTGCCGCGTACCTGCTTGCCGCAGTCGAGGCAGGCGCGGGCCAGGCTCTTGGTCATCGGCGCTTGCGGCGCCTGCGGTCGCGGAGCTTCTGCCGGCAGGAGGGGCAGCGGTCACCCGGTCCGACGAACGGGGTGCGGCAGACGCGGCAGCGGCCCTGGACGTGGCCCATCAGCTGGTAGGAGGGCGCGTGCTTACCCATGGCGGCGGAGCAGGGTGAGGAGCACCGGGGCGGAAGGCGCGACGCGCCATCGAACGCCTACCACCCCGGCGCCCTGGTAGGCCGGCACTCTGACTACAGCGATATGGTCGAGTGCGGCTCGGGTCCTGGTGACACGTTGGCGGTCGGCCGACCAACGGCTACCACCGGGCACCTCGGCGAAACCAACACTCAAGCCCAACGGCACGCCGTCGCGGGCCAGGGCGAGGACCTCGTTGCCGATCATGGTGTCCGAGACGTGCCACTCGCCCCAAGCGGCGTCGGCGCGGTCCTCGATCGAGAGGGTGACGCCGATGGGGAGGGTGCCGGCGTCCCTAGGGTGGGTGGCGGTGAGTGGCACCCGGCCGGGGTCGGTGCCGGCAAGGGCACCGCGCTCGAACGTCTCTGTGACCAGCCGGCCCTGGTCGACCACGCGGGCAGGAACCTGCCAGGGAAGCAGCGGCCCGACCAGGGTCCGGCCGTCGCCATTGTCTCGCACGGCGAGGGAGCTGGTGAGCTGGCGAGTGTGGATCATGCGACCGCCGGGCCTTCCTGGTCGTCGATGCCGGCAATGGGCGGGAGGTCTTCCAGGTCCCGCACTTCGCTGCGGAGTTTCCAGCCGGCCCGGATGGCGGACTCGTGCGCCTGGTAGCGGGTGAGCAGGTCGGTGCGGACGAGGGCCGCGGCGTTGAACTTGACGGTGGTCGTCGAGGACAGCAGCCTGCTGATGGCGGTCTCCATGCGCACCAGCCAGGGCGCCAGCCCGAACTGGAGGAAGTCGAGCGCGCGTTGCTCGACGTTGGCGTAGGTCAGGCTGCCGCCGCTCTCCCCGCCGATCAGCTCGGGCTGGACGCCGAAGTACCTCGCCACGGTGGCAACATTCGCGCGGGTCGTCTCCAGGACTGGCTCTCTTCGGGCGAGATGCTGACGGGCTGGAAGCGGGCAGCGTCGCCCAAGACGGCGATGCCGCGGTGGCCCTGGTGGCGGGCGTTCCACCGTTCCTTCAGGTCGGCGGCCTGCTCGCTGGTGATGCGCTGGTCGGAGGTGAGCACCCCCGACGGGGTCGCTCCCTCCCCGAACCACTGGGCGCCGAACTTCTCAACGGCCAGGCCGAGGCCTACCGCCTGCCTCGCGTGGGCGATGGGGCTGAGCCCGACGACGTTGCCGGCGGCGGTGAACGCCTTGACGTGCCAGATGCTGGCCGGGTCGACTTCCTGGCCATCCACGCGGATGACGAGGTGCCCTTGCTCGGCCGTGACCTGCACCCGGTCAGGTGCTAGCAACTCCACCTGGGCGGGGAGCAGGCCCGCGCCGGCCCGGTCGCCGATCTGCCACAGCGCCCGGTCGTGGCGCTTCCATGGCCACTGCCAGGGCACATCGGCTCCTAGGTGGTGTTCACGAACGACTTGATCGCGCCGGTGTCGATCAGGGCGGCGTCAAGGCGGAGGATGCAGCGGAAGGCCACCAGGTCGTTCTGGAAGCGAAACTCGTCGCTGCGCTCGAACCGCACGCCGTTGACGATGCGCACGAAGTAGCGGTCGATAGCCCCGAAGGCGATCGACTCGGCGGTGTTCGCCATGGCGGGCATGAACGGGTCGACGAAGCTCGGGTAGCCCAGCAGCTGGCCCCGGGTCGTGAGGCCGTTGACGGGCTGCCCGGTGGTGTCCTTCAGCTTCCGGACGATGATGTCGCTGGCATTGCGGAGCAGGAACGCGGCCGAGGTGCTCGCGGCGTACGGCTCGGCCACGCTGCCGACCAGGTTCCAGAGGGCGTCGGTGCCCTGGTTGGCGGTGCCCTGGGTGCCCAGGGTCGTGCCCGTGCCGGCGGGGCCGGTGACGCCGGTTGCGGCATCGAGCAAGATGCCGCGTGGCTCGGTCGTGCCAGCGCCGTTGATCAGGTGATTGCCGTAGCCCGTGGTGCCGAGCCCGAGCGACAGCGCCGCTTGGCGGGCCAGGAAGTCGAGCAGGTTGGTCGGCGTGTCGTTCGCCAGCTCCTGGGAGATCTCGAAGTAGTTCCCATATTTGAACGCCTTGAGCGTCACGGTCGAGAGGGTCGGGTCGCTCTCGGTGATGCTCACACCCTCGCCGAAGATGTTGGTTGTGACGAACCCCGTGCTCTTGGGCACGACCAGGTCCTCGCCGGTCTCGGTGGTCACGACGGTGGCGCCGGCCCGCATCACGCTGCTGGTCTCCACCAAGTGCTGGACGATGCGGCCGTACACGTCGGTGCCCATGGCCTGGGTCGCCGTGGTCTTGAGGGTGTCTCGGGTGTGCACCCGCACCCGGCCGGCGCGGCCCTGGACGGGCTCGGGCATGTCGCTTGGCCACTCGTCGGGGAGCTGCTCGGCGTACACCTCGATGGGGGCCGGGTTCTTCGCGAAGATGGCGGAGCGGAACTGGCGGGCCAGCTCGGCGCTCTCACGGCTCAGGGTGGGGCCGTTGCGGCGGGTGGCCATGGCCCGGACCTCGGCCAGCTGGCGGTCGCGTTCGGCCTCTATGGCGTCGGCCGCTTCCCGTAGCGGCGCGGGTCAGGATCTCATCGGCGGAGGCTCGGACGCTGGCCCGCTGCTCCCGGAGTTGGTGGAGCAGGGTCGCCATCTGGCACCTTGAGCATTTCCCACCTAGACAGTAGAGATGCTTGAGATGGTACTACGTCAGGCGATACACCGGCCTACTCGGCGAGCTGGTGTTTCATCGCCCGGAGGGTCTGCCACTCACGCGTCGCCTGGGTGATCCGGGCGCGGCCCTCGACGAGAATCCACTTCCCGTCGCATTGGACGCCGGCAAAGTAGTCGTTGCCGAGGATCTGCACGCGGCCCTTGGCGTAGGCGGCTTCGAGCAGGTCGGCGGCGGCGTCGGTGCTGATGAGCAGCTCCTCGGCGAGCGCCTGCACCGACCACCAGCACAGCACAAACTGCTCGTCGGCGGGGAGTAGCGAGGGAGCCGGCGGCGTCTCGCTCACCGGCCCACCTCCGCTGCTGTTGTCGACCCGTTCGCGGGGTCGCCCCTATTGTGCGCCCTCACCCGGCGCGGCTGTTCCACGGTTCGACCTAGGGGTTGGCCAGGATGGCGTGACTGCCGACCCGGCGCCACACCACGTGTGCATCTCCTGGACGGCTCCGGTCTCCGTACTCGAAGGTCGCCCGACCGTCCGGTGCCCAAGTCATCTCGAAGACTCCACGAGCACCTTCAACGCTGTCGACTCGGAGGCCAGGGCGAAAGCGCCTGCCACGCCTGAGATCCTCGATGAACTTGTCCACGGCCTGCTTGAAGCGCTTCCGCTCGTCAGCGGAGAGTCGCGCGTAGTCCTTCTCGAAGCGTGGTGTCACGTCGTAGGTGGGCATGTGTCCATCCGTGAGGGGGGTAGCCACTTCAGGCGGAGCGGATCATATCATGAGAAGTTCCGACTTTCGGAATGAGCACACTTTGCAACTTGCCACTTTTGGTACTCTGCTGTCTACTATCTGTAGACCCGGGTCTACAGATAGGTGCATGAGGTGCACTGCCGCGGTGCCCGCAGAGGTGCACCGCCTTAGGAAGAAGGAAGATCTGAGGACGCTATGGCGGTTGCAGCTAGAGCGCGCACAGGAAGGGAGGCGGACGAGATGGCCCGCACGACCCTTCGAGCGAAGGGGCAGCTAACCCTACCGGACGACGTTCGTAAGGCCGCCAAGCTCCAAGAGGGGGACCTAATCGAGGCCGAGGTGACGGAGAACGGCGAGGTAATCCTCCGACCACTAGCCACTGTTCACCGAAGCCAGGCATGGTTCTGGACGCCTGAGTGGCAGGCCGGTGAGCGTGAGGCCACCGAGCAGATCCAGCGTGGCGAGGTAACGCGGTACGAGACAGACGCCGACTTCCTCGACTCACTGGGATAGCTGCATACAGCCTATGCGTGAGAGCCACCACCACGGTGGCTCTCACTGCTTGCGGCTCCCAGATCGTGAAGGTGAGTGTCTGGCTGGGCGGGTCATCGTGGTTGCTCTCCTTCCGCTTCGCGCTCGTCGTCGGTCGGGAGCTGCCACATCCAGCCGATCGTCTTGCCCTGCTCATCTCGTTCCCGCACCGACCTGATGCGCAACCGCTGCTTGGCCCGCTGGATGGTGCTGTTGCTGATGCCGGCATCGGCGAGGAGCTTCTTGGCATCGGCGACCCGCGCGGGTCCATCGCTGAGGAGGTCACGGAGCAGCTCCTCGGCCTCCGCACGGACTTCGGCGTCCCGGCGGCTGTCACGGCCGCGGAGCAGGGTGTCGGCGTCGATGTGGACAACGCCCTGCCAGACGATCAGCGGGCACTCGTACAGGTCGTCAGACGCGACCCGATACCCGATCCCGGGGATGGTCTTGGCGAGGTTGTTCTTCACCCTGGCGAGGACCATCAGGCCGGGCTGTTCGGGGTGCTCCTCGACCACCAGGACGGCGCGGGCGGCGCCGGTGAAGGCGATAGAGCCGCCACCGCGGTACTTGGCCTTCAGCTCGCCGGACTTGTTGAGGTGACGCACCAGCAGGATGGCGGTGCCGGTGCGCTGGGCGAGGTCGGTGAGTGGGGTGGTCGCCCGGCGGACGCTGGCGTCGTTGTTGGTGTTGATCGTCTCCGACAGGTACGCGGTGATCGGGTCGATCACCAGCAGCTTGGCCTCAACCTGGCGGATCGCCACCTCAAGCCGGTCCTGATGCTCGGGCAGAACTAGAGGCCGGACCTGGCCGTGCTCGTCGCGCTCCAGGGGAACGGAGGCGATGCGGGAGAGGTCGGCGCCGTGGGCCAGCAGCCGGGGCACGATGGTGTCGGCGAGGTCGTCCTCGGCGCAGACGATCACCACGCCGGCCGCCTCCCGTTGCTGGATCTCCCCGGGCATCGGCGAGCCGGTCGAGGTGCGGGCGGCGAGATCAAGGGTGATGGTGGACTTGGCCCGCTCCGGATCGCCCTCGATGATGGTGACCTTGCCGAGGGGGATCCTGTTCGGCCACAGCCAGCGGACGTGCGTCCGGGTGATCGTGTCGAGCATAACGTAGTCATCGCCGGGCAGCCGGTCGTCCTCAGGTGTGCCATGGTCGGGTGAGTCGTAGAGCATGCCGCTCATCGCCTGGTCGCCTTCCGCAGCTCGGCGACCTCCAGCTCGAGGGCGCGCAGCAGCACGATGACCTCGCCGACCAGGCTGAACAGCACCCTCTGGTCGGGGATGGCGTCGACCCGGCTGCGGGCTTCGTCGACCAGGTCGTCGACCTCGGCCAGCTTGGCGCCAACCCAGGCAGCGAGCAGCTCGCCAACGGGGGTGGGGTCAGTGTCGTGGGGTAGGATCATCTTGGTCCTGCTTGCTGTTGGGGTCGGCGGGGCGTTCGGTGTCGAGGCCGGTTTGGCGATGCAGTCGCCGCCGGCCTCCGCCGTCACCGGGCACGGACGGCGCCCTCCCGCTCCTGCGCCTTGAGCCATTCCTCGACGTCACGGGGCCGATAGCGGACAGCGGCGCCGACCTTGAGGTACGTGGGGCCCTCGCCGAGGTAGCGCCACTGGCGCAGGGTCCGGGGCGGCCGGCCCAGGGCCTCCGCGACCTCCTCGGTGGATAGCAGTCGTTCCAACGCTCCGCCCTTCTGGTGAGGCTGCCTTGTCACGACAGTACCACGGGGCGACGCAGGCCCGTCAAAGCTGTCTCGATGCAGCCTTGACGGAGCTGTCTCGCTGCGACACACTGGCGCCATGGACACGGCACCGAAGCGCAATCCACTGAACTTCATCGAGCTCGGCCCCGGCCTGGGAATACGAAGGGAGTTCACGTTCCGCGTGGAGGAGGAGCGGCTCTACAGTCTTGAGGCTGACGTGGTTTACGAGCAGCCGGTGGGCGGACGCATGGGCCACTTCGTGTGCAACCGACTCACCGTGAAGCGCCGCGAGGATGGTCCGCCGATCACCACCGAGGGACTCCGCGAGATCCCCGTCACCGCGTTCCTACGGCTCGCGGTGGAAGCCAACCGCCTGCGCGTCGGGCCGCGCGAATACGACGGCCACACGTCCTCATGGGAACTGACGTGGGCCGGGCCAATCGCCCTGTCCGAACGCGCCCAGGGCGGCGGCGGGCCGAGCGATGAGGATATCCGCGCCGTCGCCGACGTCTACCAGCTCGCCTACGTCACTGGCGGGGCGCCCACCAAGACGGTGATGGAGCGGCTCAGCCTGCCACGGTCGACAGCCAGCCGATGGATTGCCCTCGCCCGCAAGCAGGGTCTCCTCGGCCCGGCCACACCACGCAAGGCGGGAGGGTAGCCGTGGCCTCGATCCAGAAGCGGGTCCGCAACAGCAGGACGACCTACAGCGTCAACTACCGCGACCCGACCGGCCACGGCCGCCGCAAGGTGTTCGACCGCAAGGTCGATGCCGCCCGCTGGCTCGCCGAGAACGAGGCGACCCGCAACCGGGGCGCCTGGGTCGACCCGGCCGCCGGCAACGACCGCTTCGGCGGGTGGGGCGAGCGGTGGTACGCCACCACCGCGGCGCTGCGCCCGACCACTCGGCACGACTACCGGGTCCTGCTCGACAACCAGGTCCTCCCCGCGTTCGCCGGGGCGCGGCTGACGGACATCGACGCGCTTGCGGTGCGCGAGTGGCTGGCTGGCCTGGTCGGCGGCGGCCTGTCGGCCAAGCGCGCGCGCAAGGCCCATCAGGTCCTCGCCCAGGTCCTCGATGCCGCGGTGGATGGCGGGCGGCTGGCCCACAACGTCGCCGCCGGGGTGAAGCTTCCCAAGGTGCAGCGGCGCGAGATGGGCTTCCTCGATGCCGTCCAGGTCGAGCAGCTCGCCGACGCCATCGACCCGCGGTACCCGACGCTGGTGCGGGTCGCCGCCTACACCGGGCTCCGGCCATGCGAGCTGGTCGCGCTCCGGGTGGGCCGGCTCGACCTGCTGCGCGGCACGGTGCGGGTCGCCGAGGCGGCACCGGAAGTCGCCGGCCGGCTGGAGTGGGGCGGCGTCAAGACCCACGAGGCCCGCACCCTGCGGCTGCCTCGCTCGCTGGCCGCCGAAGTCGGCGCCTACCCCGCCGACCGGCCCCACAGCCCCGAGGACCTGGTGTTCACCGCGCCGCTGGGCGGGCCGCTGCGACAGTCCAAGTTCGTCCCCGGCTACTTCAAGCCCGCCGTCCGGGCGGCGGGGCTCTCGGCCACACTGCGGTTCTACGACCTTCGGCACACGGCCGCGAGCCTGCTCATACGCGAGGGTGCCAGCGTCAAGGCGGTGCAGAAGCAGCTCGGTCACGCCACCGCGAGCATCACCCTGGACACCTACGGCCACCTGTTCCCCGACGAGCTGGACCAGCTTGCCGAGCGGCTGGAGGACGTGCGCGCCCAGGCGCTTGCGGCGCGGCGGGCCGCCGAAGTGTCGCCCCAGCGTCGCCCCGAAGTCGTTTCGCTCCGCGAAGGTGCAGGTAGATGACCTTGAACGTGGGTGCCGGAGGAGGGGCTCGAACCCTCATGCCCTTGCGGGGCCCGACGCTTTTAAGGCGCGGCTGTCTGCCGATTCCAGCACTCCGGCGCTGACCTGCCAGGCTAGGGTACCGGGTGGGGTGTCGAGCCGGGCGACCGGGTCAGCGGTCGGCGGGGGCGCGGTCCTCGTCGGGTTCGGTGGGGAGGGAGCGGCGCTGCTCCCTCCAGCGCCGGTACAGCCACCAGCCGGCGGCGGCGGCGACGAGCACGGCGATCAGGATGGAGATGGGCCGCAGGAGGTGCTCCACCTTCTGCCACTGGCTGCCGAGGGCGTAGCCCAGGGCGGCCAGGGCGAAGGTCCAGGGCAGGCAGCCGAGGAAGGTGTAGACCGAGAAGCGGACGAAGGGCATCTGGGCGATGCCGGCGGGCAGGCTGATGAAGGTCCGCACCACCGGGAGCAGGCGGGACCCGAACACGGCGGCCTCGCCGTGGCGGTCGAACCAGACCTCGGCCCGGTCGATCTCGTGCTGGCGCAGGAAGACATAGCGGCCCCAGCGCTCGATCAGCGGCCTGCCGCCGCGCCACCCGACCCCCCAGGCGATCCAGGAGCCGACCAGGTTGCCGAGGGTGCCGGCCAGGCCGACGGCCACGAAGTTGAGCTGCCGGCCTTCCTGGCCGAGGCTGGCCACGAAGCTGGCGTTGGCCAGCGCGCCCCCGAACAGCATGGTGATCTCGCTGGGCACAGGGATGCAGGCCGACTCGAGGAGCATGAGGACGAAGATGGCGAGCAGCCCGTACTCGAGGATGGTCTCGGTGATCAGGTGCTCCACACGTGCTCCTGGGAAGGCCTCGTCGGGTCCGAGGAACTGTATCCGACTACCGGCTCCAGTGGGTGTCGCCGAGGAGGTAGGCGGTGGCCAGGCTCTCGGGGTCCTGCTCGGCCGGAAGGCCGTCGCCCGGGCGCTCGACCGCGACCGAGATCGTCCGGGCCGCGTACCGGGGCAGCTCGGACGGCCCGTGCGGGCCCTCCAGTCGGGCCAGGTCCTCGCCGAAGGCGACGATGGTGTAGCTGACCGTTGGCTCGACCCCGGCCCGGCGGAACATCCGCAGCAGGTCGTGGTCCTCGTTCTCGAACCGGAGGATGCGCACGACGCTGCCGGTGGAGGCGGCGGTCAGGGGCACGCCGGGCTCGCGCGGGTAGTCGCCGATCGGGTGGCCGTGGGGGCAGGTCCGGGCCTCGCCGATCATCTCCAGCATGCGGGCCTCAAGCGCCGGGGTGACGCCCATCTCGAAGGCCTCGGCCTCCTCGTGGACCTCGTCCCAGGGCACGCCCATGATCTTGACCAGGAACGCCTCGACCAGCCGGTGGCGGCTGACCACGTGCTTGGCCACCTCGATGCCCTTGGCGGTGAGGGCGATCCGCTTGCCAGGGCCGCGGTCGACCAGGCCCTCGCCCTCGAGGCGGCGGACCATGCCGGTGACGCTGGGCGGCGACACCTGCATCGCCCTGGCCAGGTTGGTCGGCGTCCGCTCGATGCCGGCCTCGCCGAGCCAGTAGAGGGACTCCAGGTACTCCTGGATCGCCGGGGTGAGGGTGGCGCTGTCGGTCATGGCCCTATGGTACGTCGCGCCGCCGGTCCGGTCAGCCGGAGGTGCTGGCGGTCACCACCACGCGGCCGTCCATGCCGGCGTGCAGGTCGCAGTGGTAGCGGTACTCGCCGGCCCGCTCGAAGCGGTGGCTGAAGGTGCCCCTGGTCTGGTTCCCGGAGGCGAACCCGTCCCCCTTGACGTTGTGGGGGACCGACCCGTCGTCGAAGCGCCAGGTGACCTCGGTGCCCGGCGCCACCTCGATCGCCGGGGGGAGGAACTTGAGGTCCTTGGCCTCGACGGTGGTGACGCCGCGGGCCGGCGGGGTGTCGGCGGGGGAGGCGGCCGGGCCGGTCTGGCAGGCGGTCAATGTGAACGTGAGCACAAGGACGAGGGTGGCGAGGAGACGGGGGCGGGCTGGCACGGAGGCTCCTTGGCGGGACGGTCAGTAGCGGGAGCCGAGCGAGGCCACGGCGATCAGCACGCCGACCAGGATCAGGACGGCGGTCAGGGCGAGCTCGACGATGGCGATGATGCGGGCCGCCCTGGCCTGCTCCAGGCCGGTCAGCCGGCCGTTGGACTCCTCGATGCGCTTCTGGGCGCTGTTGGCCAGGACCAGGGCGACGATGGCGCCGACGGGGGCGCAGATGAAGAACCCGACCACGGCGATGACCAGCGCCGCCGTGGCCGAGCTGTCGGTCTGCGGCCCCGGCGGGTAGCCGTACCCGTAGCCGGGCGGGGGCCCGTACCCCGGCTGCCCGTACCCGGGCTGGCCGTAGCCGGCCTGGCCAGGGTGGACCGGGCCGTAGCCCGGCTGGGCGGGATCGGAGGCGGGTGGCGCAGGCACCTGCGGCCAGCTCGGCCCGGGCGGTGGCACCGGCGGACCGGGCGCTGCCGGCGGGTCCAGAGGCGCGGTCGGAGACGGCGGCCAGGGCGCTGGCGTTGGGTCGGGGACCGGGGCGGTGGGGGTCGGGTCACCCGGCGGGGGAGGGGGGCCGGGGCGCTCGGTCGGGCGGTCGTCGGGGGCGCCGGTGGGGGGGCCGGGCTGGTCGTCGGGCATCTACGGCTCCTCGTGTTCGCGCTCGTGCGCCGCGCCGGCGCGCCACCGGCCGGGCGCGCAGTACACCATACGACGGGTCCTGCCGCGATGGTGGGATCAGCTGTGGTCGGCGGCGTCGAGGGCGGCGGCCCAGCCGGCGGCGGGGTCGGCCACGGCCAGGCGCAGGATCCAGCCGGTACCGGGCATGCCGTCGTCCCAGACCCACCAGGTGAGCCGCTCGACGGCGGCCCCCAGGTCGACGGGGTCGGGCGGCCAGTCCAGCCCGGCCAGGGCAGCCGCGGCCCACCAGGCGTCGAACCGCCCGAGGGCGGCCCCGCGGCGGACGCCATGGGCGGCGCCGCTGGCCGCGGCCCAGGCCATCCGG
>Ga0307296_10001529_pt1 | contig 11577 bp, 10 predicted proteins | sample ER_DNA_153_FD_194467 | JGI IMG/M metagenome (GOLD analysis project Ga0307296, IMG submission 194467) | Bulk soil microbial communities from the East River watershed near Crested Butte, Colorado, United States - ER_DNA_153 | ecosystem: Environmental > Terrestrial > Soil > Floodplain | place... | reverse complement strand
GGACTGTTGCATTTGTCTCACACCGATTGGGGCTTCAAGCACGGGATATTCTACGATCAATATTCGCTTCTCTCGGAGGCTTGAACATTGAAGAAACGCGCACTTCTTCATTCCCCTGCACTAGCTGCAATCGCCGCGTTGATTCGCTGCCGCTAATACCGTCGGTATGGGCGCAGAACACGCCTGGTTACAACAACAAGATACCTCCGCAGACAACGCCCGATACCTTTGACGACTGGCCTACCAAGGAAACGAGCCAGAAGGTCTACGACATCTCGATCTCATGCGCGGCGTTGAGGTGTTCCTCAACTTCATTTCGGCAGCCTCCCTCGAAGCAATCCTCCGGGCACGGCGGAACAGGGTTACGAAGTCGAACCAGGTTCTCATTTTCGAACAGTTGCTGGACTCAACCCCGGAGATCCTTGTTCTGCGCCATCAGCTCAACATCCTGCAGCGCAAATCGACCGAAAGATGCGCTACGGACGAGATGTGCTTGGCGAGAGCTTTTCAGCCCATGAGCTGCAGCGGACGTCAAGCTCGCCCACAATTGAGCTTCAATGCTGCAAATCTAGAACGTGGTGTGGCCGCAAGAGCTCGGGCGGGTGCCACACAACCGTCCGCTTCCCATTCTTGAACACCGCAAGAGGCTGAGAGATTTCGGCGATCACCTGTTCGGGTTCTTGCGCGCCAATGACCACGACATCAGCAGGATTGCCCACGGCGAACCCATAGTCCTTCAAATTGAGCAACCGCGCAGACATATCGGTCAACATGCCGAAGCATTCGCGAAGCTCCCCCGGACGATCGACCTGGAGCACGTTTGCGTAAAGATTTGCAATGCGAACGAGCGAGCAGTCGCCGTAAGGGGTCGCCGGATTGAGAACGTTATTGGAGGAAAGGGAGCAATTCACGCCGTGTTTGACCAGCAGATTTGCATCTGCCACGCCGCGAACGACGGAATGATCCCGATTGCGGCCCATGAGAAAAAGGTCCGTCGTCGGCAGCACGGTGACCGCTACACCTGTATCCGCCAGGCTACGCGCCAGCGCCGCAACCTCGTCCGGCGGCATGAGCGATAGCTTGGCCATGTGACCGACCACGACGCGTCCGCCACGCTGGTATTTGTCTGTGAGCTCACGCACGAGGTGGATGTTCATCGCGTCGGGCGTGGGGCCCACATCCAGATGCATGTCGATGTCGACATCGAATTCGCACGCCAGCTCGAAGATGCGATGGATCTGGCCGGCTTCCTCGGTGTCGTAGCGCGGCGCGCCGCCGATTACCCTGGCGCCGCGCTTGAGCCCCTCGATCAGCAGCTCCTCCGTTCCCGGATAACTGATCAATCCTTCCTGTGGAAAGACGCAGATCTCGATATCGATCGCCCACCTATAGTCGGCAATCAGCGACTGCACCCCCTCGAAACCGCGCATGCCGATGCCGGGATCGACTTCGACCTGCGTGCGCATGCGGGTTGTTCCATGCTTGATGCACTCTTCAAGCGTGCGCTCGGCCCGCGTGCGTACGTCCTCGACCGACATGCTCTTCTTCAGGGGTGTGACCCCCTTGACGGGGCTCAGTTGGCTGCGCTCCTGAGGTGCACAACGGTCGATGATGCGCGACTTGTCGAGATGGATGTGAGTTTCGATCAGACCGGGACAGACGAGATATCCCTTGGCGTCATAAACGTCCGCCTCGGATGAGATGCCGCGCTCGATTGCAATGATGCGACCTTGTTCTACACCGATATCCAATGGTCCATCTGACAGACGATCAAAGAGGCGCGCGTTGCGGATGATGAGGTCCACGATCTTGCTCCCCGAGAGGATCTGTCCCGTTTCGTCGGGGCCAGCCGTAGGTCGGCCCTGGCTGTTCAGGGGCGGTCGATCGGGCGGAGATCGCGCACCGACCATCCACCTGTTTCACTCGGCCTTAATGTTGGCTGCCTTGATCAGTGGCCACCACTTTTCGATTTCGGCCTTGTGGTGAGCGGCGAGCGCCTCCGCCGATTGCTGCTCGCGCGGTGGGATCTCCTGACCGAGGCCCGCGAGGCGCTCGCGGACGGTCGAATCGGCGAGGGCATCCATGGCCGCGGCCGTCAGCTTTCGAATGGCCTCCTGCGGTGTTCCCTTGGGGACCCACATTCCGTACCAGGTGGAGATGTACACCCCGGGCGCGCCGGCCTCGTCGACCGTGGGGATATCGGGGGCCGCAGCCAGGCGGTTGTTGGACGAGACGGCGTAGGCTTTGACTCGCCCGCCGCGCACGTGCGGAAGCGCTGTGATGGCTTGGTCGAACGTCAGATCGATGTGTCCGGAGAGCAGGTCCCGCATAATCTCGGAGGAGCCGGCGCGATACGGCACGAACTGGAAGCGGGTCCCGGTGACATTCTGGAAGTAGACGCCGCTGACGTGTTGTCCCGAACCGGGTCCGGCCGTGCCCTGTGTCGCCTTGTCCGGGTTGGCCTTGAGCCAGGCAATCAGTTCTTTCAGGTTGCTTGCCGGCAGGTCCTTCCGTGCCACGATGACATAGGGATTGCTGGGCAGACGCGCGACCGGTTCGAAATCCTTCAGCACGTCGTACGGCAGCGCGTAGATCGCTCCGTTCACGACGTGCGAAGGCCAGTTGCCGATGCTGACGGTGTACCCGTCGGGGGCGGCGCGCACCGCGCGGCCGACGCCGATGGTGCCCGACGCGCCGGTCACATTCTCGATGATGACCGCCTGGCCAAGCGACGTCCTCATGGCATCTGTCAGGGTGCGTGCCAGGGTATCGACCGGGCCGCCCGCGCCGAATGGTACGATCAGGGTGATCGGATGCGATGGGTATGGTTGGGCCACCGCGGGGCCTACGAATGCCAAGGTAGCAAGGGCCACGCCGAGAGATAGTTGTCTCACATTCCACCCCACTTTGATTGGGTAGGTCCGGCACGTAACGATAACGGACTTCTGGATCGAAAGCCAAAGCGCGCTTCAGCCCCATTATGGCTAACATTCGTCGTTACTCATTCGGGTGGCGGATTTCGCGACCGAGGGGCGGGGCCGCCTGGGGTTTGCGCATGTTGGGGCGCGCTCGGCGGCGGCGGGCGATTGCGCGGGCTGCGCATATTGCAGCGTTTGCCGCGTCCGCAATGATGGCCCCCTCAGTCATGCCTGCGGCCGAGCTTGCACCCGAGGCCAATGGGCGCGTCGGTGCCGGCAGGGGGACGGGCACGATCGAGGGTGCCCTCGTTCTGGCCTATCGAAATAATCCCCAGTTCAACGCTCAGCGCTCTGCCACCCGCGCCACCGACGAGAACGTTCCCACCGCGCTCGCAGGATATCGCCCGCGGGTGACCGGCACGTCGAGCCTGACCGACCAGTACCTGGACACGCTGATTAAAGAGGACCACCGCCGGGGAGCCGCGCTCTACAACCAAACCCAGGGCGCCGTTGCGGTGTCATCCTTCGGATTGACCACCACCCAAACGCTTTTCAACGGCTTCCAAACCGCATCGAGTTCGTGGCCTCTGCTCTACTCGCAAGATGCCTATATTTTGCTTATTGCCTCAGCTAACGGGACCCAGGTCAAGTCTGAAGCGAGCGCGACTTCCGCCGGCATGTTGGCAAGACCCATATTTTCAGGCTTACTTGTGGCCCCTTAACGGAGAATGCCATGAACACGCGCTCAACGGTCTTCGCTTTGGGAGTGGCCACACTCTTCTGGCTCGTTGTTACAGACGCCTCTTACGCTCAAGACAAAGTCATCAGAATTGGAGGACTTTTCCCGACTTCGGGACCGGGCGCCTATTTTGGCGTGCAAGACAAGCAGGGAATCGACCTCTCGGTCGAGCAGATCAACAAGACAGGCATTAACGGCTTCAAGCTCGAGGTCAAGTATGAAGATTCCGCTTGCAGTCCATTGCCCGCAACGCAAGCGGCCAAGCGACTGATCGAACAGTACAAGCCTCATGTCATGGTGGGCGAGGAATGCTCCGACGCAACACTTGCGGTCATGCCGGTCGTCGAGCAAGCGAAAGTGCCCCTGCTCAACGCCGGATCGTCTTCCATCAAGATCACCGATCCCGGAAACGCTTGGACGTTCCGCATAATGCCGAATGAGGTGATGCAAGGCGTCGACATCGCCACCAATGCCTATAAGCGACTGAACGCCAAAACCGCCGTGCTACTCTACGAGAACACCAACGCTGGGATCGGCAACGCCAAGGTGTTCGGGGATACGTTCAAGTCGCTCGGCGGACAAATTCTGGCCGACATTGGCTTCGGCCGCGATGTGAACGACTTCACCGCAATCGCAACGCGCATTGTAGGTCTCGGTAAAGTGGACGTCATTCCCACCTACACGCTTGAGGGTCAAGGCCTGCGCATCACGCAAGCCCTTGCGCAAGCGGGGGTGACGAAGGGCGGAAGCGGCTCCTCGATCCAGCTTGGGACGATCTGGCTGCCGTTCGGATTCGAGCAGAAGGCCGGCAAGGCCGCACTTGGCTACGTCCGTATCGTGCAGTTTGATCCGGCCGATCAGCGTGACGTGGTCAAAAACTTCGTTCAGACCTTCAAGGCGAAATACAATCAGGATCCGACGCACATCAATGCGCATGCGTTCGATCAGATTCTCGTCATCGCCGATGCGGTTCGCCGCGGTGCCACCGACGCGCAGTCGATTCGCGACACAATGGCGACCACCAAGAATTTTTCCGGCGTGACCGGGAGCGTCGAATTCGACAAATCCAACCAGAACATTAAGATGGACACGATCCACTACATGGAGACATTCCCGGACCTCTCCTGGAAGGCGCTTAAATGGAACTAAAACGGTCATGTCGACCGTCATCCTCCAGCAAGCCATCAACGGTATCGTCCTCGGAAGCCTCTATGTCCTCGTCGCATTGGGGCTTACCCTCATCTACGGCGTCCTCGTGCAGATCAATTTTGCGCATGCGGACGTCGTCACCATCGGTGCGTTCGCGGCCTACTTATTCACGTTCAATTTCGGCGGTAATTATCTCATCAGCATCGCCGTCGCGCTGATCGTGGGTGCCGCGCTCGGTTGGCTGGTGAACGCCGCAGTCTTCGCCCCGCTGCGCGAACGCGGCAACGAGTTGCTGCCACTGATCGCGACCATCGGGGTATCGATCCTGCTGCAGAACGTCATGCTGCTCTGGTTCGGGCCCATCCCGTATGCGTTCGACAGCCCCTACAGCAACCAGGTTATCCGACTCGGCGGCGGCACGTTCATCACCGGTCAGAACATCATCATCGTCGTCGTTTCCACGCTGACGATCGCTTTGCTTTATGTCTTCATGAAGTTTACCTTCATGGGCAAGGCCCTACGCGCAGTCGCACAGGACCGTGAAACCGCGGGCCTCATGGGCATCAACCCTAATCATCTGATCATGCTGACCTTCGTGATCGCTTCGGCGCTCGCCGGCATGGGCGGAGCGATGCTCGGCCCAATTTTGGTGCTCACGCCGTTCGCCGGCACGACCGTCATCGTGAAGGCATTTGCGATCGTGATCATTGGCGGCTTCGGCAACGTCGAGGGGACGATCATCGCCGGGCTTTTGGTCGGATTGATCGAGAGCTACACGACGCAGTTGGTCAATCCGGGACTGGTCGACATTGTCGTCTTCTCTCTACTGCTCGTGATGCTTGCCTTCCGCCCCACCGGACTCATTGCCGAAAAGCGCGAAGAGAATGTCTAGCGCAGACCATCTCCCGTCTGCGGCGTCGTTTCAGCGAAATGCAACGCATCGGCGCTGGTGGCTGATCATTTCAGTCATTGTGATTGCGATCTTGCCCAGCGTTCTGCAGGACTCGTATTGGCGCACGAACCTAATCGTCTGCGCCCTCAATGTGATGTTGGCCATCGGACTTGACTTCATTCTGGGCTACGCCGGCCAGCTTAACCTGGGCCATTCGGCGTTCTACGGCATCGGCGCCTATGTTTCGACGCTCCTCATCATGAAGCTCGGTGTGCCTTTCTGGGCTGCATTCCTCTGTGGCATTCTTCTATCGGGGACAGCCGGGATGGCGCTGTCAATCTTCGCCGTTCGTTTGCGCGGCCACTATCTTGCGATCGCCTCGCTCGGCTTTGCGGTCATCGTGCACCAAGTGCTGGTCAATTGGATCAGCCTGACGCAGGGACCGCTTGGCATCTATGGCATCAAGCCGCCGCCGGCCATTGCGCTTCCGGGCCTGCCCGCCGTCTCGTTCGGCGATTCAGCCAACATGTTCTATCTCGTCGCGGGCTTCGCCCTGCTTTTCTACATCCTGCTCGATCGGCTCGTGCGTTCACCTATCGGCGAGACTCTGACGGCTATCCGCGAGGATGAAGTCTCGGCGGCTTCGCTCGGCATCAACTGCACGGCGTGGAAGGTGTTCGCATTCGGCATTGGGTCGGCGGTCGCGGGGGCGGCTGGCGCCTTTTACGCGAGCTTCGTCGGGACCCTGGTTCCCGACGCCTTCATCATCACCGAGTCTTTCACGATCCTTGCCATGGTGATCGTGGGCGGTATAGGAACGCTGATCGGCCCGGTCTGGGGCGCCATTCTGCTGACGGTCCTACCCGAGGTGCTGCGCGGGTTTGGCGATTTTCGGCTTGTGCTTTACGGCGTTGCACTCACTCTTGCCGTGTTGTTCATGCCAGGCGGGATGATGCAGGCGACGCAGGTATTTCGCGCGCAGTTTGGCTTCCTCCGATCCAAGCTGGGTGCCGAAGGTACGCAATGAGATCGGCAGCCATCTCACCGGCCGAGGTGAAAGCGCTGGACGCGCCTGGTACACTCCTGTTTCGCGGGCACGGCCTAAACAAGAGCTTTGGCGGAGTGCACGCCGTCCGCGACATTTCGCTTAGTATCTCGCAAGGCGAAGTGTTTGCGATCATTGGGCCGAACGGCGCCGGAAAATCGACGCTTCTCAACCTGATGAGCGGCCATTATCAGCCCAACTCTGGCGCTATGAGTTTTGGTGGCGTCGATCTGGTCGGGCTTCCCGCGCACAAGCGCGTGCGGCTCGGGCTGGCACGCACCTTCCAGAAAATACGGCTGTTCAACCTTCTGTCCGTGCTCGACAATGTTCTGGTGGGCTTCCATGTCCATCACGACCTTTCGGCGTGGCAGTATCTCGCGCAAGGGGCTGCGTTCCGCCGCAACCATGCGAGCTGCATCGAGCAGGCTAGAGCTCTGCTGTCGTTCGTCGATCTCGAGCCGCGAGCGGACGTCACCGCGGCCTCGCTCGCCTACGGCGAGCGGCGCATGCTCGAGCTTGCACGCGCGCTCGCAACCTCCCCCCGCCTCCTTATGCTTGACGAACCAGCCGCTGGGTTGAATGCGGCAGAGGTCGAAAAGCTCCTCGATCGTATCGCTCGACTACGCGCGCGTGGGATGACGATCGTCATCGTCGAGCACAACATGGATCTGGTGATGCAGGTAGCCGACCGTGTCTTTGTCATGGATTACGGGCAGTATCTCTTTGACGGCACCCCAAGCGAGGTCCAGGCCAGCCCCGCTGTGATCGCCGCCTATCTCGGCATGTGACATGGGCGTGCTGCTTCGAGCCGAAGATCTAGAGATCGTCTATGGGCAGGTTTCGGCCTGCCGTGGGCTCAACTTCCATATTGATGACGGCGAGATCGTCACGTTGATCGGCGCGAACGGGGCCGGCAAGTCGACCACGCTCCGTGCCATCGCGGGAGTGCTGGCTCCCCGGAGGGGAGTGGTCCGCTTCAATGGGGCCGACATCACACGCATGCCTTCTTATGAGCGGGCGGAGCTCGGTATCTCGCTGGTTCCGGAGGGCCGGCGGGTGTTCCCCTTTCTGACGGTGCGCGAGAACCTTGAACTCGGCGCGTTCAAGTACCGTAAGGACGCCGCCAAGTTGCGTCGTCTCATGGAGAAAATCCTGGACATGTTTCCGCGCCTGCGTGAGCGCGTCAGACAGCATGGCGGAACGCTGTCAGGCGGCGAGCAGCAGATGCTGGCGGTCGGGCGCGCCATGATGTCGGAGCCGCGGCTCATTTGCCTGGATGAGCCCTCGCTCGGCCTCGCGCCGATGGTCGTGCAGGATATCTTCCGCACCATCAAGGCCATCAACGCAGCCGGAACCAGCGTGCTCCTGGTCGAGCAGAACGCGCGCCACGCGCTCGAGACTGCGAGCCGTGGCTACGTGCTGCAAACGGGTTCAATTATTGCCAGCGGGACCTGCGCAACGCTGCGCAACGACGATCGCGTTCGCCAGGCCTACCTCGGCCGCAGCGCGGCCGAACGCGTGCGGATCTGATTCATCTACGCATTCAACGTCCCAGGATCGCGTGGCGACCTTCACACCGGAGGAATGGCTGCGCGACCGATCCGCACCGCTCCCTACTCCCATCAGTCTCCAGGCTCAGCCAAACAGGTCCATTGGAAAATTAATCCGGCGCAGTACGCCATCGCGTGCTTCCTCCATCGACCGTAGGACGCGCGGCATATCCACGCCGACTAAGTTGCCGCGCCACTTCTTTACCTGGCCGGCGATGAAGACAGCCTCCACATGACCAGGACTCATCAGGTTGACCACGGCGCCGTACGCGCTATTCAGCGGCCAGACATCGATGCTGTCGGCTTTGAGCACGAGCAGGTCGGCCTCCTTGCCAGGCGTCAATGTGCCGACCTTGCCGTCGACGTTTGCGCACCGCGCACCGTTAATGGTACCAAATTCGAGAATCTCGCGGCAGGTCAAAAGCTTCGGCGCGTTCTGCGGGTTGGTTTTCTCGTGCTCATAGACACCGTAGCGTTGTACCACGCCGGTCGTCCGCATCATCGAAAACATGTCGGATGATAAGGTCACAGCGTGATCCGAGCTGAGGCTCGGTTGCAGCCCGACGTCGAGCACATTTTGGATCGCAGGAATGCCGTGTCCCATCGTCATCTCAATCCCGGTCGAGAGCGACACGTGGCAGCCGGAGTCCTTGATGATGTGTAGCGGCTCGGCCGGCATGTGCAGGAGATGGATGAATTCGTCGCCGGGCCGCAGCAGCCCGGCTTGTGATAGTGCCTTCAGCCGTGCGCCGTCATCCCGCTGCGGCAGTGTGTTTCGGAGGTGCGTGACCACCGGCACGTCGTTGTCGCGCGCCAGCCGGAACATCTTCGGGTCGGGGCCGATGCCGAGCGCCAAGGTCAGCAACTGGTCCTTGGAGCTGAAATACGTCCGGTTCAGACGCGCGATATCTTGCGGATGCTGCATTCCGGGGCCTGTCGCACCGGCCGAATAGCCGAACACCGCGCGGATGCCTGCATCCTTCAGGGCTTTGATCAGAGCATCGCTGTGCTCAGGCGTGTTGTTGACCTGAGACACGTCAACCACGCCGGTCGTGCCCATATCGATCATGCCGAACGCGGTGGCCAGCATGCCGACATAGGCATCCTGTGGTGTGTAGGCCGGCGTTATCTTGCCGATGATGTCACGGTTGTAGTCCGGATCGACGCGGCCATTCGTCAGGATGTTGCGCAGGATGCCTTGATAGGAATGGCTGTGGGTATCGATGAAGCCTGGAATGACGATTCGGTTTGAAGCATCGATAGTCGCGACGTCCGACGCTGCGATGTCAGGACGTACCTCACGAATCTTGCCGTTCTCGATCAGCACGTCCGCGTTGGCGTAATGGCTGATCTGCGGGTCCATGGTCAGCACCACACCGCCCTTCAGCAAGATGCGGCGCTGCGATTGCAGGCGGGCAAGTTCGGGATCAGTCCCTTGGCCGCCTTCCGCCGAAGCGGTGGCGGGCAGGGCTGCGCCTGCGGCCAAGCCCGCACCGGCCCTCAGAAACGCGCGGCGCGATCTTTTGATATCGATGTGATTTTTGCTCATTGCCGTCCTCCCGTCGCGCTTATTGCGGCCTCAACACGTCGCGCGCCCGCTGTGCCAGCGCGGCGGGTGTTCCCATAATCCGTGTAACCAGCACCTCGACATCTTCACCACGGACCGGGTTGATCTCCATGCCGAGATGTTTGGCGTCAGCAAGAAATGCGTCGTCTCGCATTGTCGCATCGAACGCACGGCGCAGGGCTGCAAGGCGTTCAGGCGGCACGAGGGGGGGTGCGAAGAACGGCCTGGACATCCCGAACTTGGCGAATACCACCTCCATGACCTCGCGGTCATCCGTTGTCTTGGCGCGCTCGATCGCCATCGGCACGTCCTTGAGGTCGACGTGCGATTTCATCCCCATCTGGACCAGAATGTTGATCTTCTTGTCCTTGATCCACTGTGGCCGCGTCGAAGTTAGCGTGGACCAATCCTTGCCGGCTTCGCCCTGCACCTCCCCGTGCTCGACCGCGAGATCAACCTCAGCCGCGCCGGGATAGCCGTGCACGACCTTGAACTTGGTATCAAGCAAACGGTTGGTGAGCATTGCCAGCACGTAGCTGTCCGAACTGGTGGCGCTGGCGCCGAGGATTACTTGCTGCGTGGTGGCATCCTTTAGCGTCTTCACCGGCGCGGTGTGCCAGGTCACCGTTACGAACACGGTCTGCGTGATGCTGCCGATCCAGCCGAACTTGGTTGCGTCAAACAGCGCGTTCCGGCCTTCCGGTGACAGCGTCTGGAATAGCTTCTCGAATGGCAGGCCGTTCTGTACTGTCGCGAATTCGCTGCCGTCGGCCGGCGCGCGGTTGTACATGTAGTTGGCGAGGGTCAGCCCGCCGGCACCTGAGACGTTCTTCGGAATGGCCGTCGGGTGACCCGGCAGATAACGGCCGATATGCCGCGTCAACGCTCGCGCATAGAGATCATAGCCGCCGCCGGGCGTCGTGCCGATCAGCACCGCGACTTGCGATTGTGCGTGCGCCGGGACAGCGCAGCAGACGAGGAGCGCCGCGAAAAGAACAACCTGCCATAATTGTGGGAGCGGCTTCATGACGTCGACCCCGCTACGGCAACTCGGTCAGCAGACGGCCGTAGCCTGGTTTGGTTTCGCGTACATCGAGATGCTTGTGGATCTGCCAAGCTTCACAAATAGTCGCGTGCACAACAGGTATCCCAAGATCCTTTTCAAGGAGCTCGATAACCCGGACCGTCTGCCAGCCACCGCCCTGAATATAGACGCCGTCTGCATCGCGATGCCGACGATAGAGACTCTTGACGTGGGCGTAGAGCATCTCGACAGAAATCCGCGCCACCTGATCGAACGGCACGTCGATTGGCTCCATCGACAACGCCGTGAAACCGGCGGCCGTCATGTAATCTAGCGCGATGTTGTTCTGCAGCGCAGAATAACTCGCACCGATAAACTTCTTGATTTTCATCGCGCGCAGCGCGGCGATCTGCATCTGTGGGTCGGTAATGACCGGCGTCTTGAATTTCTTTGTCCACGACTCGGTCAACGCGGCCTCTTTCTCCAGGCCAAGCAGCATGAAAGGCGGAGCACCGGTCAACATAATGACATCAACGCCCTGTTCGGCGAGTTCCAAGGCGAAGCGCTCATACTGGGGGATCGAATTGAGGAATTCGGCGTTGCTGCCAGCCTTAAAGTTCAACAGCAGCGGCACGATGCCGATGCCTTCTGGCAGGATGCGGATCAGCTCTTCGAGCGTGCCAGGGCGTCGGG
>Ga0307296_10001527_pt1 | contig 11592 bp, 12 predicted proteins | sample ER_DNA_153_FD_194467 | JGI IMG/M metagenome (GOLD analysis project Ga0307296, IMG submission 194467) | Bulk soil microbial communities from the East River watershed near Crested Butte, Colorado, United States - ER_DNA_153 | ecosystem: Environmental > Terrestrial > Soil > Floodplain | place... | reverse complement strand
GATCCGGAGGCAGCGACGGCCGTGGCGCTCCTCGTCGCGCTCGCCGCCTACGCGCCCGTGGCCGTCCTCACCTGGCGGATCGAGCCGGCGGCGATCCCGTACATCGTCGTCACGTCGTTCCTCCAGCTCGGATACGTGATCCTGCTCGCCGCCGCCTACAGCCGCGCCGAGCTCTCAATCGTCTATCCGATCGCGCGCGGGACGGCGCCGGTGCTCGTTCTCGTCGTCGGCGTGATCGCGCTCGGCGTCGGCTCCTCCGCCGCGCAGGCGGCCGGCGTCACCCTCGTCGGCGTCGGAGTGCTCCTCGTCCGCGGCCTGCGCCGCACGGCCGACCCGGCGGGAGTGCTCTTCGGCCTTTCCATCGCCTGCTTCATCGCGGGCTACACCCTCGTGGACAAGTACGGGATCCGCTACGCGGCGCCGTTCGTCTATCTCGAGCTCTCGATGCTGCTCTCGGGCCTCGGCTACTCGACGGCGATCGCGCGCATCAAGGGCGGAGCCGCGCTGCGCGCCGAGCTCGGTTGGGCGACGGTCGCGGCCGGGCTCGCCACCTTCGGCGCCTACGGCCTCGTTCTGGCCGCGCTCCAGCGCGCCTCCGCCGCTTCGGTGGCGGCCGTCCGGGAGACGAGCATCGTGATCGCGGCTGCTTTCGCGGCGCTCATCCTCAAGGAGCCGGTGGGCCCGGAACGGCTCGCCGGGGCGGTCCTTGTCGCCGCAGGCGTAGCCGTCCTCGCACTTTAGGCCACAGTGTCCAAGAGGCCTTCTGGGCCTAGGACGGCGCTTCAGGGTTGTTGGGGAACTCCGCGCGGGCTACGCTGGCCCTGCCGTAGTGATGGAGCCGGAGGTCGAGAGATGAGTGTGGCCGTTTCCCAGCACAAGAATTTCGTCGGCGGCGAGTGGGTCGACTCGAGCGGCGGCGAGACGATGGAGGTCCTGAATCCGTCCACCGGCGAGGTGATGGCCGAGGTTGCACGGAGCACCGCGGAAGACGCGAACAACGCCGTTGCGGCGGCGAAGAAGGCGCTGCCCGAGTGGCTTGACTCGACGCCGGGCGAGCGCGCGGAGCTTCTTCTCAAGCTCGCAGACCTGATCGACGAGAACGCCGAAGAGCTTGCGGCCCTCGAGTCCAAGAACGTGGGCAAGCCGCTCTCCTACGCGCGGGACGAGATGCCCGTCGCGTCGGACAACATCCGCTTCTTCGCGGGCGCGGCGCGCGTGCTCGAAGGCCGAGCGGCCGGCGAGTACATGCGCGGCCACACGTCGATGCTGCGACGCGAGCCGATCGGCATCGCCGCGGGGATCGCACCCTGGAACTACCCGCTCATGATGGCAGTCTGGAAGTTCTCCCCGGCGCTCGCTGCGGGCAACGTCCAGATCCTCAAGCCCTCCGAGCAGACGCCACTGACGCTCCTGCGCTTCATGGAGCTCGCCGCGGACGTCATCCCGCCCGGCGTGCTCAACGTCATCACCGGCGACGGAGTCCCGGTCGGCGAGGCGCTCGTCAAGCATCCCGACGTGCGGCTCGTCTCCCTCACCGGCGACATCGAGACCGGCAAGATCATCGCGAAGACGGCCGCGGACAACCTCAAGCGCGTCCACCTGGAGCTCGGCGGCAAGGCCCCGGTGGTCGTCTTCGACGACGCCGACCCGGCCGCGGTGGCCGAGGCGATCAAGATCGCCGGTTACTGGAACTCCGGGCAGGACTGCACGGCGGCCTCCCGCGTCGTCGCAGGCCCGAAGATCTACGACAAGCTCCTCGAGGAGCTTGTGCCCGCCGTCGAGTCCCTGCACGTCGGTGACCCGGCCGAAGGGGACGAGATCGAGATGGGCCCGGTCATCTCCAAGGACCAGCAGGAGCGCGTCGTCGGCTTCCTCGAGCGCGCCCGGGACTCGAAGGCGACGATCCTCACCGGGGGCGATTCCAACGGCGACCGTGGTTTCTTCGTCAAGCCGACGATCGTCACGGACATCGGCCAGGACTCCGAGATCGTGCAGCGCGAGGTCTTCGGCCCGGTCGTGAGCGTGCAGCGCTTCGCCGACGACGACCAGGCGATCGCCTGGGCGAACGACGTGCGCTATGGGCTCGCCGCCTCGGTCTGGACGCGAGACATCGGTCGCGCGCTCAACGCGGCGCGGAAGCTCCAGTTCGGCACCGTGTGGATCAACGACCACATTCCGCTCGTCTCCGAGATGCCGCATGGCGGCTTCAAGGAGTCGGGCTACGGCAAGGACCTCTCGGTCTACTCGCTCGAGGACTACACGCAGATCAAGCACGTCATGGCCAAGATCGACTGAGGCGCGATAGGGGCGAATGGCAGTCGAGGAACGAGTAGACCCGCCGGCGTCGGCGGATACCGAGGCTTCCGCGCCGGACGTCCGGCTCGCCGCCGTGACGAAACGGTTCGAGGATGTCGTCGCCGTCGACGCGCTCACGCTCGAGGTTCCGAAAGGGAGCTTCTTCGCGCTCCTCGGCCCGTCGGGCTGCGGCAAGACGACCACGCTGCGGATGATCGGTGGCTTCGAGGAGCCGACCGGCGGGACGATCTTCCTGGGCGACCGCGACGTCACGGGGCTTCCGCCCTACAAGCGTGACGTCAACACGGTCTTCCAGAGCTACGCCCTCTTCCCGCACCTGACCTTGTTCGAGAACGTCGCCTTCGGCCTTCGCCGGCGCGGCGTCAAGGGCGCGGAGGTGCGCCAGCGTGTCAGCGAGATCCTCGACCTCGTTCAGCTCGGCGGGATGGAGCGTCGCAAGCCGAGCCAGCTTTCCGGCGGCCAGCAGCAGCGTGTCGCGCTCGCCCGGGCGCTCGTCAACCGGCCCCAGGTCCTGCTGCTCGACGAGCCGCTCGGCGCGCTCGACCTGAAGCTCCGCAAGGAGATGCAGCTCTTCATCAAGGGACTTCAGCACGAGGTCGGCATCACATTCATCCACGTGACGCACGACCAGGAGGAGGCCATGACGATGGCGGATTCGATCGCCGTCATGTCCAACGGCCAGATCGAGCAGCTCGGCTCGCCCGACGATCTCTACGAGCGGCCAGCGACACCTTTCGTGGCGCGGTTCCTCGGCGTCTCCAACCTGCTGGAAGGGGTATCGAAAGGAGACGGCACGGTTCGCCTCGACGACGGCACCGTCGTCCGCGCGCCGGGCGCCGCGGGGCGAACCGGCCCGATCGCGGTCGGCATCCGCCCCGAGAAGATCCGCCTGGGGCGCACCGACGAGAACGCGCTCTCCGGCGAGGTGACCGAGCGGGCGTACATCGGCGTCTCGACGCAGTACATCGTCTCGACGCCCCACGGCCTCATCACCGTCTACGTGCAAAACAGCGATGCCGGCGCTTCGGCGGTCCATCCCGGCGACCAGGCGACCGTCTCGTGGAGCCCCGAGTCCACGTTCGTGGTCGATTCCGAGAAGGAGAGGAGCGAATGACAGACCCCCGGTTCAACGATCCCTTCACCCGACGCCAGCTTCTGCGGCGCGCGGCCGTTGGCGGTGCCGCCCTCAGCCTGCCCTCGTTGCTCGCGGCCTGCGGCAGCGGAGGGGGGATCTCAGCGCAGTCGAATGCGGGTGGGGCATCGACGGAGGTCAAGCAGCAGCTGGCCGACAAGCTCACCATCTCCAACTGGCCGCTCTACATCGACATCGACGAGAAGACGAAGAAGCGCCCGACGGTGGACGACTTCACGAAGGCGACCGGCGTCAGCGTCAAGTACATCGAGGACGTCAACGACAACGAGGAGTGGTTCGGCAAGTTCCAGGCCCAGCTGTCGCAGGGCCAGGCGATCGGCCGCGACCTCACCGTCCTCACCGACTGGATGGCCGCGCGCATGGTCCGTCTCGGCTACGTCCAGAAGAAGGACAAGAGCGCGATTCCGAACGAGAAGAATCTCGTCTCGACGCTCCAGCACCCGACCTGGGACGAGAACCGCGACTACAGCCTTCCGTGGCAGTCGGGCATGACAGGCATCGCCTACAACTCGAAGGAGACCGGGCCCGTTACCTCGGTCAAGCAGCTGTTCACCGACCCGAAGCTCAAGGGCAAGGTGACGTGCCTGACGGAGATGCCCGACACGATGGGCCTGATCATGCAGTCGAACGGGGACGATCCGACCAAGGTCGGCCCGGCAGCGTTCGACAAGGCGATCGGCACGCTCAAGGACGCGGTCGACTCCGGGCAGATCCGGCGCTTCACCGGCAACGACTACGGCGACGACCTCTCGTCCGGCAATGTCGCGGCCGCGATGGCGTGGTCGGGCGACGTCGTCCAGCTCCAGCTCGACAACCCCGCGCTCAGGTTTGTCCTCCCGGACGACGGCGGGATGATCTGGACGGACAACATGCTCATCCCGACGGGCGGCGACGTCTTCACGGCCTCGACCTGGATGAACTTCGTCTACGACCCGAAGGTCGCCGCGCAGATCGAGGACTACGTGAACTACATCTGTCCGGTCGACGGGGCGCGGGACGTCCTCCTCAAGGATGACCCGGGCGTGGCGAAGAACACCCTCATCTTCCCGACCGACGAGATGCTCTCGAACGTCAAGGCGTTCGACACCGAGGCGGCCGACAACCCGGACTACAAGGAAAAGTTCCAGACGGTCACCGGCGCCTGAGGAGGGCTTTTGCTCCATAGCCGTCGCTGGATCACGCCGTACCTGCTCCTGCTCCCGGGGCTGCTCTGGCTCGCGGTCTTCTTCCTCGTGCCTATGTACTACCTCGGCTACACGTCCCTCGAGTCGGGCGACCTCTTCACCGGGTACACGTTCAGCTGGGCGTGGGACAACTACCGCGACGCGTTCACGCTCTACCGCTCGCACTTCATCCGCTCGCTCGAGTACGCGGGCCTGGCGACGATCCTCGCCTTCCTGATCAGCTATCCGCTCGCGTACTGGATCGCCTTTCGCGGCGGGCGCTGGAAGAACCTCTTCCTGCTCCTCATCATCGCGCCGTTCTTCGTCACCTACCTGATCCGGACTCTGGCATGGAAGACGATCCTCGCCGACGACGGCTTTGTCCTCTCGATCCTCCGCGACCTGCACCTGGTCTCGTCCGACGGGCGGCTTCTCGCCACGACGACGGCGGTCGTGGCCGGGATCACCTACAACTTCCTGCCCTTCATGGCGCTGCCGATCTACGTCAGCCTCGAGCAGATCGACACACGTCTCATCGAAGCGGCCGAGGATCTCTACGCGAGTCGCCCGCGGGCCTTCCTCAAGGTCACGTTCCCTCTGTCCCTGCCGGGAGTCTTCGCGGGCACGCTCCTGACGTTCATCCCGGCGGCCGGCGACTTCATCAACGCCCAGCTCCTCGGCACGCCGAAGCAGCAGATGATCGGCAACGTGATCGAGCGCCGCTTCAAGGAGGTGGCCGACTACCCGCAGGCTGCCGCGCTCTCCTTCGTGCTGATGGCCGCGATCCTGATCCTCATACTCGTCTACGCGCGGAGCGTGGGCACCGAGCGCGTGACGACGGGGACGGCATGACCACGGCCGTCGAGACGGTGGTCGCCTCGCGGAACCGGCCCGGCGCGCTGACGAGGGCGTGGGCATTCGTTCGCCGCCACACGCTGACCTTCTTCGCCATGCTCGCCTTCGCGTACCTGCTCGTGCCGATCGCGGTCGTGGTGGCGTTCTCCTTCAACGATCCGATCGGCCGCTTCAACTTCACCTGGCAGGGCTTCACCCTGAAGAACTGGGCGCACCCGTTCGCCTACCCCGACCTGGGCGGCGCGGTGCGGCTGTCGATCGAGATCGCGTTCTTCTCGAGCATCGTCGCGACGATCATCGGCACGCTGATGGCGCTTGCCCTCGTGCGATATCAGTTCCGCGGCCAGGGCGCGACGAACCTGCTCATCTTCCTGCCGATGGCGACGCCCGAGATCGTCATGGGGTCGTCGCTCCTGACGCTCTTCTTGAACTTCGGCAACCCGTTCAAGCTCGGTTTCATCACGATCCTGATCGCGCACATCATGTTCAACATCAGCTTCGTCGTCGTGACCGTGCGCGCACGTCTGGCCGGGTACGACAGACATCTCGAGGAGGCGGCGATGGACCTCTTCGCGAATCCGTGGGTCACGTTCTTCCGGGTTACGCTCCCACTGATCGCTCCCGGGATCCTGGCCGGGTTCCTTCTCGCCTTCGCCCTCTCCGTCGACGACTTCGTCATCACGTACCTTGTCTCGGGCGCCGACGTCACGTTCCCCCTCTTCGTCTGGGGAGCCGCCCGCGTCGCCATCCCGCCGCAGATCAACGTCATCGGCTCAGCGATCTTCTTCATCGCGGTCGCATTCATGCTCGCCAACGTCCTTTGGCAGCGCCGTCAACCGAAAGGAGCAGTGTGAGTACCCCCGTCACCTCGCTTTCCCCTGCCGAGCTGCAGAAAGCAGCCCGCGACCACCTGTGGCTGCACTTCACGCGAATGTCCAGCTACAAGGAGGGCGAGGAGCTCCCGATCATCGTGCGCGGGGACGGCTGCTACCTCGAGGACATCAACGGCAAGCGCTACCTCGACGCGCTCGCCGGCCTTTTCGCCGTCAACATCGGCTACGGCTTCGGGGAGGAGGTCGGCGAGGCGGCGGCGGCACAGATGCGCGAGCTGCCTTTCTACACGAACTGGAGCTACGGGCACCCGCGCGCGATCGAGCTCGCCGCGGAGATGGCCTCTGTCGCTCCCGGCGACCTCAACCGCGTCTTCTTCGTCTCGGGGGGCTCCGAGGCGGTCGAGTCCGCCTGGAAGCTCGCGCGCCAGTACCACGCGGCGAAGGGCGAGCGCCGCTGGAAGGTGATCGCGCGCCGTATCGCCTACCACGGGACGACGATGGGCGCGCTCTCGATCAACGGCATCGCCTCGCTCCGGACGCCGTTCGAGCCCCTCGTCCCGGACGCCCACCATGTCCACAACACGAACCGTTACCACCGGCCGCCCGACGAGACGGAGGCCGAGTTCACCGCCTTCCTCCTCGACGACCTCGAGGGCATGATCGAGCAGGTCGGGGCGGACACGGTGGCGATGGTGATCATGGAGCCGGTGCAGAACGCGGGCGGCTCGTACACGCCACCTGAGGGCTACTGGCGGGGCGTGCGCGAGATCTGCGACCGCTACGGCATCCTGCTCTGCGCGGACGAGGTCATCACCGGCTTCGGCCGCGTCGGCGCCTGGTTCGGCTCCGAGCGCTACGACATCCGCCCGGACCTCATCACCTCGGCCAAGGGGCTCTCCTCGGCCCATGCCGCCATCGGCGCGGTCATCGCCCGCGACGCGGTCATGGAGCCCTTCCTGGAAGGCCACTCGATGTACACGCACGGGATCACGTTCGGCGGGCATCCCGTCATGGCGGCGATCGCGCTCAAGAACATCGAGATCATGCGCCGCGAGCGCATCGTCGAGCACGTAGCCGAGAAGCAGGTCGACTTCCACAAGGCGCTGTCGCAGCTCCTTGATCTCCCGATCGTCGGCGATCTGCGCGGGACAGGCTTCTTCTACGCCCTCGAGCTGGTCAAGGACAAGGAGACGCGCGAGACCTTCAGCGAGGAGGAGTGCGAGACGCTCCTGCGCGGCTTCCTCTCGCCGCGCCTCTTCGAGGCGGGCCTTATCTGCCGGGCCGACGACCGCGGCGACCCCGTGATCCAGATCTCACCGCCGCTCGTCGCCGAGCAGGAGCAGTTCGACGAGATCGTCTCCATCCTCGGCGACGTTCTTGCGGAGGCCTCGGCGAAGATGGGCCGCTAGCTAGCCCCCGCTGTAGGCGAACTCGGCGTACTCGGCGTTCTTCCCCGAGTGGTCGTAGGAGACCTCGCCGTCGACGCGGAAGACGGTCGAGGCGGCGCACCAGCCTTCGTTGAAGACGAGGCCGGTCGGCAGCACGACCGCGGCGCGAACCTCGGCGCCCGAGACGGGATTCTTGATCGGCTCCATCTGCAGCTCGGCGACGTCGCCGATCTTGTAGCTCGAATGCTCTCCGTCGACATTCACCTGGAAGGGGGCCGGGACGATGTCGAGGAGCTCGTAGGTGTTGATGAAGATCCCCCACGGCCCGCCCTCCCCGCCGCGGACGAGGTTTTCGAGCGCCTCGCTCTGGCGCTCGTCCGCGCGCTCGTCGTAGTACGCGACCGCTTTCCCGCCGCCTTCGTGGATCGCCTTTGGCCAGTCGGCGAAGATGGCGAGCGTCAGGCCGTCGAGCTCGACGTCTCCGTAGCGGCCCTTCTCGATGTGCCAGGTCCAGTTGCCCTCGCAGTCGCCGGTCGTCGGCGGAGCGTTGAAGTTGCACGGGCAGCCGTAGTCGCAGTTGCATCCGATGAGGACTGTTCCGCTGACTTCCCAGTCGGCCATGAGGCTCCTTTCAGAGTGCGACGACGATTCCCGCAACGATAAGCGCTAGCCCGCCTATCCGGCTGACCAACTCTCCCCAAGGGAGAAGCTTCTCCGCGGCGACCGCGAGGGCGATCGCGGCCACCCAGACGAGGCCCATCCCGCCTGCGATCACCAGAACGGCCATGAGCGCGATGCAGCAACCGAGGCAGAACATCCCGTGCTCGGCGCCGAGGCGGAACGCGCCGCCGAGGCCCGAGCGCCAGTGCTGGACGAGGAAGTCCACCGGAGAGCGGCAGCGGCGCAGGCATGCGTTCTTGATCGGCGAAAGCTGGTAGAGGCCGGCGGCGATGAGGACGGCCGCCGTGGCCGTGGGGTGCTCCATGCCGAGCGCCCGGTCGAGAGCGTAGGCGGGGACGCCGACGAGGGCCCAGACGGCGAGGTAGCCGGCGGCGAGGAGGCCGGGAGCGGCTGCGGTTGAGGCTCCGCGCGCATAGAGGAGCGCGAACGGCGCCACGGACGGGAGCATCATCGCTGCCATCATCACGGTCCAGGAGCCGACGTAGGCCCCGGCGCTCGGCATCATGTCCATCGAGTCATCGCCGGTCGACGCGATGACCACGACCCACGCGGCGACCGTCGCCGCAATCAGGCCGGCGCCCGCGATCCAGAACGGCCTCGTTCCAGGTCGCGTCGACCGTTCATCCCATGTCGACTGCTGTGCCACCGGGCGAACGACGATGCTAGAGGGGCGCCGAGCCTTTGGTCAAGCGGAAGGTGGCGCCGACGGGCTCTCGCTCCCGCGGTACGCGATGATCTCGACCCGCTCGAGCGTGACCATGCCCTCACCGACCATCTCGTCGAGGATCGGCAGGACGCGCGCGATCTGCTCCTCCGTGTCGACGATCTCGATCACGACCGGCAGGTCCTCGGAGAGCCGCAGGATCCTCGACGTGTGCAGCCTCGAATCGGCACCGAAGCCCTCGATTCCGCGGACGACGGTCGCGCCCGCGAGCCCTTCCCGGCGCACGCGCTCGACGATCGCCTGGTAGAGAGGCTTTCCGTGCCAGGTGTCCGACTCGCCGATGAACACGCGGGCGAGCTTTCCTTCGCCTTCCATGCGGATCGTCATCAGATCGCCCTCGCGGCCACGACGCCAACATAGACGGCGAGGAGTCCGGCCGCGAGGCTCCCCAGCGCGTTCGCGGCAGCTAGGCCGTACGCGCGGTCCTCGGCGAGGCGGAACGTCTCGTAGGAGAGGGTCGAGAACGTCGTGTAGGCGCCGAGGAACCCGATCGCAATCGTCGAGCGGACCCAGGGCGCGACGGTCAGCCGGTCGGCGAAGAGCGTGAAGAGGAAGCCGAGTAGGAGCGCTCCGCTCACGTTGACCACAAATGTCCCCCACGGAAACGCATTTGCCCGGCGACTCACCAGCCCCTCGAGGCCGTAGCGGGCCAGCGCCCCGAACGCGCCCGCAACGGCGATTCCCACGGCTGTCGGCATGCGCAACTCCCTTCGTCGGAGGAGCCATCAGCCGTTCGCGGCGGTTCTGGCGAGCCCCATCGCCCGGCGCCTGCGCAAGGCGCCTCGCGCAGACTAGCTTTCCTTCGCCCGGCGGCGCTCCTTGTCGTAGACCGGGTGCTCGACGACCTCGCCGCGCACCTGCTCCGCGCCGATCTGCACGTCGATCGCCTGGCCGACGTTGCGCAGGTCCTTGCGGATCTTGGCGAGGCCGAGCGTCTTGCCATCGAGGTACGGGGACTCGACCGCCTGCGTGACCAGGCCGACCTCTTTGCCGTCGACGAAGATCTCGCCGCCGGAGGCCTCGTCGCCGCCGCGTTCGAGGACCACGCTTGTCAGGCGGAGCTGTGTCGCGTCCTTTTCGTGGGCGAGCGCCTCGCGGCCCTGGAACTCTCCCTTCTCGAAGTCGACCGACCAGCCAAGCCCGCACTCGAACGGTGAGACGGCCGGGTCGTACTCGATCCCGCCGATGATGAAGCCGCCCTCGATCCTGAAGAGGTCGAGCGCGATCATCCCGATCACCTTCATCCCCTGTGGCTCGCCCGCGGCGAGGACGGCATCCCACAGCTCGTGGGCGCGGTCGACGTCGACCCAGAGCTCGTACCCGAGCTCCGCGGTGTAGCCGAGGCGGGTCATGAAGACCGGGATTCCGGCGATCTCCACGTCCTCACGGAACGTGTAGTAGGGGAAGGCCTCGTTCGAGAGGTCCTGGTTGGCGATCGCCTGCAGCATCTCGCGGCTCTTCGGCCCCTGGATGCAGACGTGCGGCATCGCGTCGGTGAACTCGCGCACGTTGATGCCGGACGGTGCCTTCTCGCTGAAGATCCCGTAGTCGCGGTCGTTCGCGCCGCAGAAGCGGATCTTGTCGGGCGAGCGCATCAGCGACGTGCAGTCGTCGACCATCTTCCCGTCGTCGTCCGTGAGGGCGCCGTAGGCGATTCGGCCGGGAGTCAGCTTGGAGACGTCGCGCGTGACGATCGAGTTGACGAAGTCCTGCGCGCCCTCGCCCTCGATGTCGACCTTGCGGAGCATGGTGAAGTCCATGAGGCCGGCGGTCTCGCGGACGGCACGGTACTCCTCCTGCGTGTCGGTCACGACGGTCGGCGCCCAGTAGCCGAAGAGGTCCATCCACTCGTCTGTCATGGCCTTCAGGCGGGGGTAGAACGCGGTCTCCTTGCTCACTGCGGCTCCTTTCGGATGAAGAGGGCTAAAGCCTATGGCTCCCAGGCGAGCTCGATCACGTAGCCGTCCGGGTCGCGACACTTCACGCTGACGTAGTCGGGCTCGTCCCAGAACTCGGAGATCTCGACGCCCGCGCCCGTCAGGCGCTCCTTGAAAGCGCGTACTTCTGCGGGGTCAGCCGCGGCGCGAAAGCCGAAGTGGAGGAAGGACGGGAGCCGGATCGCCTCGTCCGTCTCGCCCAGAGCGAGGAGGACGTCGTCGGGCCCTTCGATGAGGAGCACGCCGTCTTCGGCCACGAACGCCGAGGCGGGGTCGAAGCCGAAGTACGTCTCGTAGAAGCGGCGCGAGCGCTCCTGGTTCGAGACCGCAAGCGCGATGTGAGCCATCAGGCGACCGCGAGCGACTCGTAGACGAGCTCTGAGAGCTCGCGCAGCTCGATCTCTCCTTGGTGGCCCGAGGTCTTGATGGCGTCCTCGTACATGGTCACGTCCTTCGGGCAGGCGACGACGAAGTAGTCGATTCCGCCGAGCGCGACGGCCTCGTCGATCCGCATCTCGCTTGGGCGGGGGGCGTCGTCCGCC
>Ga0307296_10001526_pt1 | contig 11605 bp, 9 predicted proteins | sample ER_DNA_153_FD_194467 | JGI IMG/M metagenome (GOLD analysis project Ga0307296, IMG submission 194467) | Bulk soil microbial communities from the East River watershed near Crested Butte, Colorado, United States - ER_DNA_153 | ecosystem: Environmental > Terrestrial > Soil > Floodplain | place: USA... | reverse complement strand
GCCTGTCCTACCACAGCGGCGGAAATCTCCCGGTTCGGGTCAGCAGCGCCGAGGGCGCCCCGGTCCGTCGGCGGGACGCTTCGCAGCGCCGTTCGCACCGGCAACGCCTCTGACCAACTTGTGCTCGCGGTCTCGAGAATCGCCCGCGTGACGAGACTGACCGACGGGTCCAGATGCCGGTCCGGCGTGATCACGATGTAGTGCGATTGATGCGGCTGATCTGCCGCCCGGACAGCGAGATCGGACACCAGCTGGGGAAGGGCGGCGGTACCGAGTCCCCCTCGGCCGAGCACGGCACCGGCCCACTTCTGCACCGCCGAATCGGTCACCGCCACGCGTACCGGACTGCTCACTCCGGACGCGGTGAGAGTGGCCACCCCGTCTGGCCGCGGATAAACGGAGACGTCGGAAGCGAACGTGGTGTCGTCGAGGATCAGCGCCGACGCACCGTGATCAATGATCGAGGAGAGCGCTTGGGGTGTGGACGTCCCACCAGCTGCCCAGTACACGTCGCCGAATGGGGCGAGGGACGGGACGCCGAGCGCGGCTGCTACTCGCGTGCTCGCGCCGTCGCTGAGGGTTGCGGTCCACGGCAGGCGCTGCCGGACAATGGCTTGGACGTCGGGGTCACTCGGTGGCGTGATGTGCAGATCCACCCGCGGGAGCAACGCGCGCAGTCGGGCAAGCCAGGCTTGCGCGACACGCCCATCCGTGCCAGCGACCCGCTTGCCGCCGACCAGCACGTCGTACTTCCCGCTTGCCATGACCGCGAGCTCATCGAGCAGGTCAGCATCGACAACGAGCGACAGCCGCACGTTCGGCGCTACCTGCTCGGCGACCCGGAGCATCCGGTCGAGGCGGCCACCAGTTGCGACGGTCGCCGGCAACGCGTTGTCCGTGAATACGAAGTCGTCGTCGAGCCGGTGCGGACGGTCGATCAGCGGCCATACCCAGCTGATCCGCACCGGTTCAGGCTGGGTCTGGAAGTAGGGCAGGTAGGTCTGCCCGAAGCCAACCTGCGTGGACACCCCGTCGGTCCCGGTCGCAGTCACCGAGAAGTCGATCGGATAGATGCCGGTGAGGCACAGGCAGATGTCGCCGGCCGCCACGACCGTGCTGGTCGTGGCGCGATAGATCACCCGAGCCGACGCATGTGCCGCCAGATTGCCGAGATCGACTGCATGCATCGGCTGGACGCCATTGGGGTCACCGGCGGTCGGGTGCGCCATCAGCTGGTCGAGCTGGGACTGCTGGCTGATCGGTGCTTCCCGTTGAGCGGAGAGCTCGACGCCTCGCAGCGCCTGGCCGGTGGTGTTCATCAGCGCGACGGTTATCGTCAGCGGAGCCGGTTTCGCGGTCCCGGTGGCCGTCGTTGGCGACATGTCCACGACTCGTACGGTGACCGAGGATTCGGTCAGCGGCGCGGAAGCGCCACCGGACGTCGGAGCCAGGGCCAGCGCGAACCCGCCGAGGAGGAACGCGGCGAAGAACCGTTTTCCGCGACGCCGCCCGGCCTGATGCGCTGGTGGCCCGATTCGCCGTAGTCGACTCACGCGGTGTCCGCGAGCAATCGCCCCGCGGCGTCAACCAGGCCTCGCTCGTCAGGGTAGGCGAGCCGGTCGGCGATCTGCGGGAACGGTACCCATTCGACCTTGGTGACCTCGATGTCGGCGTCGGACAATTCGCCGCCGACAGCCCGCAGCAGGAAGTGATGGACGGTCTTGTGCACCCGCCGTCCCTCCGCGATGAACCAGAAGTCGATCGTGCCGAGACTCCCCAATATCTCCCCCGCGATCCCGGTCTCCTCTGCTACCTCCCGTACGGCCGCCTGCTCCGGGGTCTCTCCGGGCTCGACGTGCCCCTTGGGCAGAGACCAGAGCAGCCGACCCCGGCGGTCTGTGCGCCCGATGAGCGCGCCCCGAGGTATCTCGTCAGCAAGGTCGACGACCAGGCCGCCCGCGCTCGTCTCGTCGACTCGCTGCAGCCGGGGGCGGCGACGCGTCCGTCCGCCGCCGGACGAGCCCGCACTGTCTCGACCGGACGCTGGCGCTTTCCGCGCTTGAGACCGGCCGCGCCGGGGCGCGTCCGAGGCGCCTCGGGACATGGCCCGATCGTAACCGCCCGATGGGTACGCTAGCGGTCCGTGACCGCCCGTGAACCCGCCGATCTGGTACCGGTGCCGCCGGTCGCCCAGCGGCTGGGCGCGGTGTTCGCCTCGGGCGGCCATCAGCTCCATCTGGTTGGCGGGCCGATCCGCGATGCGTTGCTTGGGCGCAGCCCTGATCCTGCGTATCTCGGGGATCTCGACTTCACCACCGACGCCCGCCCGGAGCAGGTGCTCGAGCTGGTCGGCCGGATTGCCGAGGCCACCTGGACGACGGGAATCGAGTTCGGCACCGTCGGCGCCCTGGTCGACGGGCAACGATGCGAGATAACGACGTTCCGCGCGGATCGCTACGACCGGGTGTCCCGCAACCCGCAAGTCGCGTATGGGCGTTCCCTTGAGGACGACTTGCGCCGCCGCGACTTCACGATAAACGCCATGGCGTTGTCGGTGACCGGTGATCGGAAATTCAGCGATCCGTACGGTGGCCTGGCCGATCTGGCGCGCGGCGTGCTGCGGACCCCCAGTACGCCCGAAGAGTCGTTTGCTGACGATCCGCTCCGGATGCTGCGCGCGGCGCGTTTCGTGTCGACGCTCGGGGTGACGATTGCGCCGGACGTCCGCGCCGCGATGTCGTCGATGGCCGGCGAGCTGGGCCGTATCACCGCGGAGCGGGTTTCGGGCGAGCTCACCAAGCTGCTGCTGGGCGAGGCACCGCGGCGCGGCCTGGAGGTGCTCGTCGACACCGGTCTCGCCGACGTCGTCCTGCCCGAGCTGCCGGCGCTGCGGATGGCCGCAGACGAGCACGGTCAGCACAAAGATGTCTATGCGCATACCCTGCAAGTCCTCGATCAAGCCATCGCCCTGGAGACCGAAGGCCCCGACCTGGTACTGCGGTGGGCCGCCGTGCTCCACGATGTCGGCAAGCCGGCCACCAGGCGTTTCGAGGCCGGCGGCCGGGTGACGTTCCATCACCACGAGGCGGTTGGCGCCAAGCTCGCCCGCAAGCGGCTTTCGGCGCTGCGGTATCCAACGCAGATGGTGGACGAGGTCGCGCAGCTGGTGTTCCTACATCTGCGCTTCTACGGCTACGGGCGCGGCGAGTGGACCGACTCCGCCGTGCGCCGCTACGTCGTGGACGCGGGTCCCCTGCTCGATCGGCTGCACAAGCTCGTTCGGTCTGACTGTACGACCCGTAACAAGCGCAAGGCGGACGCTCTCGCCGTGAGCTACGACGCGCTGGAGGCCCGGATCGACACGTTGCGCGGGCAAGAGGAGCTTGACGCGATCCGTCCGGATCTGGATGGGCACGAGATCATGGCCGTGCTGGGCATCCCGCCGGGACCACGCGTCGGGCAGGCCTACCAGTACCTCCTGGACCTGCGACTCGAGCACGGCCCCCTCGGACATGACCGTGCGGTGGCCGCCCTCCGGGACTGGGCGGCGACCAACACCAGCGACTGACTCTCGACTGTGCAGCGGCCGATCGTCATTGGCCGATCGGAAGCGGCTCCGTTTCGGCAGGGGAGGCGACGGGCGCCAGCTGACCCCGTCCGTGGAAGCGGAGGTAGCCGATCGCGACCACCGCGTAGACCAAACTGATGGCGACGACGGCCGCGGGGGAATGGCCGGAGTCCGGGATCAGCACGGCGGTGATAGCCGCAGCGGCCACGAAGGTGACGTTGAACAGCGTGTCGTAGAGGGTGAACACCCGGCCGCGGAAGTCGTCGGCCACATTCTGTTGGAGAAGGGTGTCAACGCAGATCTTGATGCCCTGGGAGGTGAAGCCCAGCACGCAAGCGGCCAGGACCAGCAAGGGCAGGCGGTACGGCAGGATCAGGCCGATCGCGGCAAAGGACGCCGTCATGAGCAGGATGGACGCCCAGCGCACGAAGCCCAACCGCCGCGTTATCGGGGGCGTCACGATCGCGGCCAGCGCGGACCCGACCGCGACGCCGAGAACGATCTGCGCGAGACCCGCGAGTCCGCTGCGGAAGAAACCGTCATCCGGCAGGTAGTTGCGGTAGAGCAACAATGTGGTGATGGTGATGATGCCGTAGCAAAACCGGTATATCCCGATCACGGCCAACGCGTAAGACACGGGCCGCATCGAAGCGACGTACCGGGCGCCGGCCACAAGTCCGGCGGTGACAGCCCGTATCGTCTCCCGATTATCCGCGTGCACGTCGGGCCCGAGGGCCACCCGAGAGAAGCCGCGGGCGGTCAGGGCGGACGCGAGATACGGCAGCAGCGCCAGCGCGCCGACAATGCCGTACCCGACGTTGCTGTCCCCGGCCAGGGCCCGGATGGCGATGCCGAAACCACCGCCGAGCGTGGCGGCGATCCCACCGCATGTCGTCGACAGCGCATTGGCAGTGACGAGCTCCGGAGGGTTGACCACGTGAGGCAACGAGGCGGACAGCGTCGAGAGGAAGAACCGGTTGACCGACACGACAACGAGCGCGGAGATGTAGAACGGTTCGTTGTCGATGCCGACCGCCACCTCGGCGGCGACACCCAGAACCAGCACAGCGCGGACCAGGTTCGCGATCACGAGCACCCGCTGGCGCCACCAGCGGTCGAGCAACACGCCAGCGAACGGACCGATGAGGCAGTACGGCAGCAGGATCACCGCGAAACCAGCCGCGACCTCGGACGCGTGCGCCTGCCGCTCCGGGTTGAACAGCACCGCGCCCGCCAGCGATATCTGGAACACGCCGTCGCCGAATTGGCCGAGCAGACGGACGAGCAGCAGCCGCCGGAAGTCCCGCCGAGCTAGCGCGATTCGCAGGTGGCCGCGATTGTGCACACTCTGACGGTAGCGGCCCGCGAGCGATCTGTTGCGGCGCGTGGTCCATGACCGATAGCCCACCGTGCACGCGAAGGCGGCAAGATGTGCACTGTGTCCACGGAGCGACCAGACCACCTGCCGTCGTTTCCGGTGCGCAGACTGGAACCGGCGCCGGGACGGCTGCTCATCGCCGCGCCCTTGCTTACGGAGGACACGTTCAAGCGGACCGTCGTCTACTTGCTCGAGCACGACGGTGCAGGAACGGTCGGCGTGGTGATCAACCGGCCCAGTCGCACCCCGGTCGGTCAGGTTCTTCCGTTGTGGCAGGACGTGGTCTCGGAACCGTCGGTGGTCTTCGGGGGTGGCCCGGTCCTGGTCGATGGCGCCCTGTGCCTCGGTCAGGTCGGCGGTGACGAAGGCGCCGGTGGCGAAGTCGGCGAGGACGAGTCCAGCGTGCGTCGACTCACCGACGGCCTCGCCACCGTGGACCTGGACGCGGACGTGGCGCTGATTACCGGAATGACCACTCAGTTGCGCATCTTCGCCGGGCACGCGGGCTGGTCTGCGGGCCAGCTCGACGGTGAGCTGGCCCAGGGTGCCTGGTTCGTCGTGCCCGGCTCCGCGGCGGACGTCTTCAGCGACGAGCCGCGAACCCTGTGGTCACGGGTGCTACGCCGCCAGCCGCCGCCGCTGCGCCTGGTGGCGACCTATCCTCCCGATCCGTCCCTGAACTGACGGCTCAACGGGCCGTCCCTGAGTGACGGCTCAGCGGGCGACGGTGCCGTCGATGAACTTTTGCACGGCCTCGCGCGCGTCATCGTCGAAGTACTGGACCGGTGGCGACTTCATGAAGTAGCTCGACGCCGACAAGATCGGCCCACCGATGCCGCGATCCTTGGCAATCTTGGCGCAGCGGAGCGCGTCGATGATGACGCCGGCGGAGTTCGGAGAATCCCAGACCTCGAGCTTGTACTCCAGGTTGAGTGGCACGTCCCCGAACGCCTTGCCCTCCAGCCGGACGTAGGCCCATTTGCGGTCGTCGAGCCACGCGACGTAGTCCGAGGGTCCGATATGTACGTTCCGCTTGCCGAGGTCACGGTCGGGGATCTGCGACGTCACCGCCTGCGTCTTGCTGATCTTCTTCGACTCGAGCCGGTCGCGCTCGAGCATGTTCATGAAGTCCATGTTGCCGCCGACGTTGAGCTGCATCGTGCGCTGAAGCTCGACGCCGCGATCCTCGAACAGCTTGGCGAGGACTCGGTGGGTGATGGTCGCACCGACTTGCGACTTGATGTCGTCGCCGACGATCGGCACGCCGGCCTGCTCGAACTTGGCCGCCCACTCGGGTGTCCCGGCGATGAACACCGGCAGGGCGTTGACGAAGGCCACACCCGCGTCGATTGCGCATTGGGCATAGAACTTGGCCGCGTGCTCCGAGCCGACGGGCAAGTAGCAGATCAGCACGTCGACCGCGGCCTCGCGCAGCGTCGCGACGACATCGACGGGCTCCTCGTCGGATTCCTCGATGGTCTCGCGGTAGTACTTGCCCAGCCCGTCGAGGGTGTGGCCGCGCTGGACAACGACGTTCTGCGGCGGCACGTCGCAGATCTTGACGGTGTTGTTCTGACTCGCCGAGATTGCCTCGGACAAATCGCGGCCGACCTTCTTCGCATCGACATCGAAGGCAGCTACGAACTGGATGTCCCGCACGTGATACGGCCCGAATTGGACGTGCATCAGACCGGGCACCTTCTGCGTCGGATCGGCGTCGCGGTAGTAGTGCACGCCTTGCACGAGCGAGGCGGCACAGTTGCCGACGCCGACGATGCCTACGCGGATGTTGCCCATATGAGCTCCTTCGGTTGGATCACTAGGTATCGGTCCTTCGGTTGGTCTTGGTATCGGGTTGTTCCCCGTCGATCAGTTCGTTGAGCCAGCGGACTTCGCGATCCGCGGACTCCAGGCCGTGTTCCTGCAGCTGGAGCGTGTAGCGATCCAGCCGCTTGCCGGTGCGGGCGAGCGCGCTGCGGATGCCATCTCTGCGCTCCTCTACTCGCCGGCGGCGACCTTCGAGGATCTGCAGCCGCACGTCGGACCGGGTTTGCGCGAAGAACGCGAGTCGAGCTCCGAACCCCTCGTCCTCGTAGGCGTCGGGGCCGACATCGGCGAGCAGTTCAGCTAATCGTTCCTTGCCCTCTGCGGTGAGCTGGTACACGCGCTTGCCTCGCCGCGAACGGCCGCCCGTCGCCAGGTCCGGAGTCTCCTCGGAGATCCATCCCGCTTCGGCCAGGCGACGCAGTGTGGGATAGAGCGAGCCGTAGGAAAACGCCCGAAATGTGCCTAGTAGGGTAGCTAGCCGCTTGCGTAGCTCGTACCCATGCATGGGGCTTGCACCCAGCAGTCCCAGCACTGCGATCTCGAGCACCCGAATCCCCGAACCTCTCGGTCTGATGTATCACGACGATACATCAGAGCGACAGGTCACCCTCATGCCGGCGCTCAGGCGTTGTTCAGCCTGCGCCTCAGCTGAGCTGTTCGAATCTGGGCCAGCGCCACCGCGCGCCGGCGACGTCACATGACGTGGGCGGCCGGCCGCTTCCGCCGAAATGGACGGCCGTGCCCCTCCGTTGCGTTACTAGGATGTCCAAGTATGGCGTTCCGCGTGTCCCGTAATCCGCACCCCGTTCCCCCCCAACAGCGGGCCAGCATCCTGGCCAAACCCGGCTTCGGCCGCTATTTCACCGACCACATGGTGCGCATCGACTGGACGCATGACATGGGTTGGGCGGAGGGCGAGGTGCTCCCCTATGGGTCGCTGACTCTCGATCCCGCCACTATGTCGCTGCACTACGGGCAGTTGATCTTCGAGGGCCTCAAGGCATACCGGCAACCCGACGGGTCGATCGCGTCATTCCGCCCAGACGCCAACGCCGCCCGGTTCCGTCGGTCCGCGCGGCGGCTGGCGATGGCTGAGCTTCCGGAGGAAACCTTCATCGAGTCCATCCGGGCATTGCTGGACAACGACCGGGATTGGGTCCCCGACGGCCCAGATGCCTCGCTGTACCTGCGCCCGTTCATGATCTCTACCGAAATCGGACTGGGCGTCCGCCCGTCAAATGCCTATAGCTATCTGCTCATCGCCTCGCCCGCGGGGCCTTACTTTCCGCGCGGGGTGCAGCCGGTCTCGGTGTGGCTGTCGACCGAGTACACCCGGGCGGCACCGGGCGGAACCGGCGAGGCGAAATGCGCAGGCAACTACGCCGCGTCCCTTGTCGCTCAGGCGCAAGCCGCGGAGAAAGGATGCGACCAGGTCGTTTGGCTCGACTCCGCCGAGCACCGGTGGGTCGAGGAGATGGGCGGCATGAACTTGTACTTCGTTTACGGCTCGGGTGAGCAAGCCCGACTCGTGACGCCGGCGCTCAACGGCGCGTTGCTACCGGGCGTCACTCGGGACACACTGCTCGCGGTCGCCAGCGACCTCGGTTATAGCGCCGAAGAAGGCAAGATCTCTACCGACGAGTGGCAGGCCGGCAACGAATCCGGTGTGCTCACCGAGGTCTTCGCGTGTGGAACCGCCGCCGTTATTACCCCGGTCGGGTTCGTCAAGACCGCCCACGGTGACTGGACGGTCGGAGACGGGACACCGGGCCCGATCACCATGCAGCTGCGGGAAGCACTGCTCGCCATGCAGACCGGTCGTGCCCCCGACCCGCATGGCTGGATGCGCAAGTTGGTCTAAGGGTGGAGGTCGGCGCACACATCACAGCCCTCGACCGTGAGGGACGGCGATTGGCCGACGCCGCGAGCGCGACCGCCTGGGACGCCACCGTTCCGTCCTGCCCGGGTTGGACCGTCCGTGATCTAGTGACGCACGTCGGTGGCGTGCACCGATGGGCGGCGGCCATCGTCGGCGGCGCGCTCAGTCGGTCGGACCCTGAAACACATGCGGCCGTCGGTTCGGGACCGCCCGATGCTGAGCTGCTGGACTGGTTCCGCTCCGGGCACGCCAACCTCGTGCAGACGCTGCAGAGTGCCGATCCGGCCGTGCCGTTGTGGTCCTTCCTTCCGGCAGCGACACCGCTAGCTTCGTGGGCTCGACGCCAAGCGCACGAGACGGCGATCCATCGCGCCGACGTGGAGCTCGCGGCTAGTGGCAACGTCACGCACTTCGATGACGCGTTTGCCTTGGACGGGCTGGACGAACTGCTTTACTCGTTCGCCGCGCGCCGCCGCCGTGGCGGGCTGACCGCCGACCCACCGGAGATTATCGAGGTGCGCCCGGCCGGTATGTCCGGGCGTCGCGTATGCATCGGTCTGTCCGGAATCGAGACGACCGACCTCGAACAGGCGGAGCCGGCGGATGCCAAGGTCGGTGCTCGGTGCTCGGTCAGCGGGTCGCCGCACGACGTCTATCTCTGGTCGTGGCATCGCCCATCGGCGGTCACCGTGGACGGCGATCGGTCCGTTCTCGACGACTGGGCCCGGATGAGCGTTACCTGGCTCTGATCCGCGACCTGGCCTGGCGGCTCCGTCGTGTTTGGCCCGACCATCGCGCGCCACTTGACACGTAACCTCGAGCGCCGGGCATTAGGGTGCACTCATGGTGGCATGGTTGGCACGAGTCGCGCTTCGGCTCGTGATCCTGGCGGTGATCATTGGCATCGTGGCGAAGATCGTCTCCGGTATCCACGTGGAAGGCGGATTCGGCACGTTGCTGTGGATCGCGGTGCTGTTCTCGCTGGTGAACCTGATCATCGGCCCGATCCTGACTCTGCTCAGCCTGCCGTTCATCGTCCTGACGCTCGGGTTGTTCCTGATCATCATCAATGCGGCGTTGCTGGCGATCACTGCCGGGTTGTCGAGTGACCTGAGCATCGACAACTTCTGGTCGGCGCTCCTTGGCGGGATCCTCATCGCGCTCTTCAGCTGGCTTGCGGAGTTGCTTCTGCCGCTGCGCGCCCGGCACTAGCGCTACCAGCGGCGAACGGTCGCGAGCGCACCAGCCAGACGACCGACCGCAGGCCATATGGCGGCATGATCTTGGGCGCGCCTGATGTCGATCAAGTCGAGGGCCCGCTCATCGACGAGGATGGCGCAGTGTTCACCGAGGAGGATCTGCTCAACGCCGCGGGCCCTGTGGTCTTCGAGCGCGGCGTGGAGTACGTGCGATACGTCCGCGGCCTGCAGGTGCGTGTCGATCAGGCCACGGCATCGATCCAGGCCAAGCGGGTGTACACCGTCCTGCTCGCGTGGTTCGGCCATGCACTCGACGGCGCCTGCAGCTGTCCACATAACAGCGACGGGAACTTCTGCAAGCACCTGGTGGCTGTCGGCCTGGCTGTACTCGACGCCGAAACGGATCCGCTCGTCGGCGACCACGAGGGCGAGGTGCTGGACTCGTACCTCGCCGGGCTGGACCATGCCTCGCTCGTCGATCTCGTCAACGAGTTGATCGCGCAGGATGAGTCGGCGTTCCGGCTCGTCCAGGCGCACGCGGTGGCGGCGGGATCGGCCGCGGTTGACCCGGATGAGTTGACGCGTGCGGTGTCCGCGGCGATGCCACACGGCCTCGTTGACTACCGCGCCTCGTTCGATGCTGCGCGCGACGTGCAGGCGCTCCTCGACAACATCGAGGCGCTGCTCGACGCCGGCGCGGCCGACCAGGTGCGCCCGGCGCTGCAGCGCGCGCTCACCCGATTGCGCACCGTCATGCTTAGTGCCGACGACTCGGCCGGGGTGCTGGGCGACGCGTGCCAGCGAGCCGCAGAGTTGCACGCCCGCGCCTGCGTGGACGGCGAGCCGGACGCCGTTGCGCTGGCTCGCTGGCTCGTGAAATTCCGCGCCGAATCACCCGGCTGGCCGGACCTCACGCTGGCGATGTACGTGCCAGCGCTCAACCAGCGTGCGCTGGACGTGTACCGGGCAGAGCTCGCCAGCCAGGACATCGAGCATGCGAGCGTCGAGCCCTTCAGCCGCTTCGAGGTCGATCGCATGCTGCTCGAGCTCGCCGATCAGGACGGTGACGTCGACGAGGCGATTCGGCAGCTCTCGCGCGACGCCGAGCACACGGCATACGGCGCGATCATCAGCCGGCTGCGCGCGGCCGGGCGCGACGCCGACGTGTTGGAGTGGGTCGATCGCGGAGTGCGGGCCAGCAGGGTGTCTTACCACGTCGGCGCTCGGTCGAATGACTATTGGCTCGCTCCCGCCGAGGTCGCCGACCTCTACCGAAGCGCAGGACGGCCCGCCGACGCGATCGCGGTGCTGCGGGACAACTTCCGTCGGCATCCCGGTCCCGAGACGCTGCGGCTGCTCATCGACGCAGCCGAGCCTCCGGACGCGGCGCACCGGGAGCGCGCCTGGGCGCTGGACGCGGCCGAACAGGATGCCGCGCGCCGCGGTGACGGTTCAGCCCTGATACGCATCGCAATCGCGGACGGAGATCTGGCCGTCGCCTGGTCTGCCGCCCAGCGTCTCGGCGCGGGCGAGGCGTGGCGCGAACTCGCCGATGCGAGCGCGAACGACCTGCCGTTCGACGCGGCGCAGCTCTACCGCCCGCATCTCGACAAGTTGCTCCGAGAGGCAAACACGCGAATCTATCCTGAAGTTGCCCGCATCCTCATGACGATGCGTGAGCTCTATTCGAAGGTCGGTGAGCAGGACGCCTTCACGGCACTGCTCAGTCAACTTCGCGAGCGCTACAAGCGTCG
>Ga0307296_10001522_pt1 | contig 11623 bp, 11 predicted proteins | sample ER_DNA_153_FD_194467 | JGI IMG/M metagenome (GOLD analysis project Ga0307296, IMG submission 194467) | Bulk soil microbial communities from the East River watershed near Crested Butte, Colorado, United States - ER_DNA_153 | ecosystem: Environmental > Terrestrial > Soil > Floodplain | place... | reverse complement strand
TCGGGAACTGTGAACGCATACGAGATCATGCTCATCCTCGACCCCGAGCTGGCCGAAGAGCGCCAGAACGAGATCGTCGCGCGCATGCGCGAGCTCGTCGAGCAGCGCGGCGGCACGTGGGTCGGGCAGGAGCCGTGGGGCCGGCGCAAGCTCGCGTACGAGATCGACAAGAAGGGCGAGGGCAACTACCAGCTCCTGCACTTCGACTCGGACGCCGAGACGCTCGCCGAGGTCACCCGCGTGCTCAAGATCACCGACGGCGCCATGCGACACATGGCCGTCCGCCGGGCAGCGGCTCAACCGCGCCGCGCCGAGGCCGTCCAACCGGCCGGCTAGAATACGAACAAATGTTCGACTAGGTAAGGAGAGAAGCCATGGCCGCAAACATCAACCGCGTCGTCCTCGTCGGGAACCTGACGAGAGATCCGGAGCTCCGCCACACCCCGAGCGGGACGGCCGTGTGCAGCCTCCGTCTCGCCGTCAACTCGCGCCGTAAGGACGCGTCCACGGGCGAGTGGGGCGAGAAGCCGAACTACTTCGACGTGACCGTCTGGGGAAACCAGGGCGAGAGTTGCGCGCAGTACCTCTCCAAGGGCCGGCCGGTCGCCGTCGACGGGCGCCTGGACTGGCGCGAGTACGAGGCGAAAGACGGCTCCAAGCGCCAGGCGATCGAGATCATCGCCGACTCGGTGCAGTTCCTCGGCAGCCGAGGCGACGGCGAGGGCGGCCAGTCCTACATCCCGCAGTCCGACGTCGCGGCCGACCAGTCCGACTTCGTCAAGGCGGGCGCAACCGCCGACGACGACATCCCCTTCTAAGAGCAACCCAGGAGTCGAGAGAACCGAATGCCACAACAGCAAAAGCAGAGCGGTGCGCGCAGGCGCCCGTCGCAGTCGACCGGCCCGCTCCGGCGGAAGAGCTGTTACTTCTGCAAGGAGAAGATCGAAAAGGTCGACTACAAGAACTACAACCAGCTGCGCCGCTACGTGTCCGAGAAGGGCAAGATCCGCTCGCGCCGCATCACGGGCGCCTGCAGGCGCCACCAGGAGCAGATCGCGGTCGCCGTCAAGCGGGCCCGCGAGATGGCGCTCCTGCCCTACGTCTCGGGGTAACGCATGGACGTCATCCTTCTGCAAGACGTCGAAAAGGTCGGGCTGCGCGGCGAAGTCGTCTCGGTCTCGCGCGGCTACATGCGCAACTACCTGGGCCCACGCCGCCTGGCGCAGGAGGCGACAGCCGCCCGCGTGGCCGAGCTCTCCAAGCTCGAGACCCAGCGCGCTCGGCACGAGGCGCAGAGCTTCGACGAGGCGCAGAAGATCGCGGACGCGCTCGGGAAGGCGGAGCTTCGTTTCGATGTCAACGCGGGCCCGACCGGCACCCTTTTCGGCTCGGTAACCGCGACCGACCTGGCCGACGAGATCTGGGAAAAGCTGAAGATCCGCGTCGACCGCCGCAAGATCGACCTGTCCGATCCGATCAAGCGGATCGGGCGCTACGAGGTCCCGGTCGAGCTCTTCACGGACGTGACCGTGGACGTGAAGACGCTCGTCGTCCCAGAGGGCGGCGAGCTGCCCCCCGAGAAGGAGCTCGAAGCGATGGAGGCGGCCGAGCAGGAGGCGGAGGCCGAACAGGCCGCAGCCGCCGCCGAGCAGGAGGCCGTCGTCGAGGCGGAGGTCGAGCGCTTCGAAGCGGAGGAGGCGGAGACCGCCGAGGCGACCGAGGCGGGCGAGGACGCGCCTGCCGCCACGGCAGAGGCCGCCGAGGAGCCCGAGGCCGCCGAGGCAGAAGCCGTTGCGGAGCCCGAAGCGGCCGAGCCAGAGGTCGTCGACCCCGACGCCGAGCCCAGCTAGCTCTCCACAGGCGCTTTCCACAGCCCCCTGGAGAAGTCTGCGATTTCTTCGCTCTGAGCGGGAAAATCGCGAATGCGATTCGGTGGCCGCCCGGGGATTCCGTCCGGCAGACATGCGAACATATGTTCTCTCATGCCTGCAAATCGGCGGAAAACACCTGTGGAAACACGTGTGCAGCCGCGCCCAATACGGTCTGGTCCCGTGGGGACAAACGGCGCACAAGCAGCTACTGAGGCGGTCTACGTCCCGCCCCAGAACCTCGATGCCGAGGAGTCCGTCCTCGGCGCGATGATGCTCTCGCCCGGGGCGATCGCCTCGGTGAGCGAGATCCTGACGAGCGACGGCCGCGAGTTCTATCGCGAGAGCCACGCGAAGGTCTACCGGGCCGCTCTCGGCCTCTACGCGAAGGGCGAGCCGGTCGACGCGATCACGTTGGCCGACGAGCTCGACGAGCGCAGCGAGCTCGAAGACGTCGGCGGCAAGTTCCGCATCCACGAGCTCGCCTCCCTGGCGCCGACGACCGCGAACGCTCACCACTATGCGCAGATCGTGCGCGAGACGGCGACCCTACGCGGGCTCATCCAGGCCGGCGGGGAGATCGCCCAGCTCGGGTGGGACCGGCCGGGCGAGACGACGGAGCTCGTCGACCGCGCCGAGCAGATCGTCTTCGACCTCTCCCAGGAGCGTGCCCGGGGCGAGTTCAGCCACATCGAGGAGCTCCTCAAGGAGAGCTTCGAGCGCATCACGGCGCTCTACGAGTCCGGCGCCGACGTGACCGGCGTCCCCTCCGGCTTTCGCGACATCGACCGCATCACGTCCGGCTTCCAGGAGGGAAACCTGATCATCGTCGCCGCGCGCCCGAGCATGGGCAAGTCGGCCCTGGGGCTCTGCATGGCCGCCAACCTCGGCGTGCGCAGGGGAACCCCGGTCGCGCTCTTCACCCTCGAGATGTCGAAGTCGGAGGTGACGCAGCGGCTCATGTGCAGCGAGGCGAAGGTCGAGTCGCAACGCCTGCGCACCGGCAAGCTCGCGGCCGACGACTGGCCGCGCCTGACCGCCGCCTGCGACAAGCTCGCGAAGGCGCCCATCTACGTCGACGACACCGGCTCGATCACGATGATGGAGATCCGCTCGAAGGCGCGGCGCCTGAAGCAGAAGCATCCCGAGCTTGGGCTGATCATCGTCGACTACCTCCAGCTCATGACCTCGGGGACGAATGCGGAGAACCGGGTGCAGGAGGTGTCGCAGATCTCACGCTCGCTCAAGGTGCTCGCCCGCGACCTCGACGTGCCGATCATCGCCCTCTCCCAGCTCAGCCGAGCAGTCGAGCAGCGCCACGACAAGCGGCCGATCCTGTCCGACCTGCGCGAGTCCGGGTCCCTCGAGCAGGACGCCGACATCGTTGTCTTCATCTACCGCGACGAGTACTACAACGACGAGACGGACCAGCAAGGCCTCGCAGAGGTGATCGTCGCGAAGCACCGCAACGGGCCGACCGACACGGTGAAGCTCTCTTTCCTGCGCCGCTACGCCAAGTTCGCCGACCTGGCGGCAGCTTAAGTGCCCTCCACGCAATCCAGGCCATGCTTCCGCCGGCTGCAAGGCGGTGCCGAACCGCGTCCTCGGTCGCCAGCGTATTGACCAATACGCGGGCTTCCTGCGTCCTTGTCCGGGACGCCTTTCGCGCGCCGGAACCGCGGCTCGATCACATGAAGGGGCATTAGATGGCGAGCTGGACGATCCCGGTCGAGCCGCGCAGCCGCTCTCTGTGGACGCGCATCCGCGCGCTGCTTCGCCCGTCAGCCTGACGCGAGTCTAAGCTCCTAGCCGTGCCTGCGACCGTGATCGTCGGTGCGCAGTGGGGCGACGAGGGCAAGGGAAAGATCGTCGACCTGCTCGCGCAGAGCTCGGACTTCGTCTGCCGCTACCAGGGCGGCCCGAACGCGGGGCACACGATCGTCCGGGACGGCGAGACGTTCAAGCTCCACCACGTCCCCTCCGGGATCCTCTATGAGGGGAAGATCTCGGTCATCGGCGCCGGCTGCGTCGTCGACCCGGCGCTCCTGGTCGAGGAAATCGATGGCCTCGAGGCGCGCGGGATCTCAACCGAAGGCCTGCGCCTCTCGGGCAACGCGCACGTGATCATGCCGTGGCACGTCGCGAGCGACTCCGCGAGCGAGCGGCGACTCGGGCGCCTCCAGATCGGCACGACCCGTCGCGGGATCGGGCCTGCCTACGCCGACAAGGCTGCGCGCCTCGGCATCCGCGTGCAAGACATCCTCGACCCGAAGATCCTCCGCCAGAAGTTCGAGACGGCGCTCGCCGAGAAGAACCGCTTCCTCGACGAGCCGCTCGAGGCGGGCGACCTCGCGGACCGGATGGAGACCTGCGCCGCTCGCCTCCGCCCCTACGTCGCCGACACGTCTCTCCTCGTCGAGCGAGCGCTCAAGGCAGGGCAGAAGGTGCTGCTCGAGGGCGCGCAGGGCACCCTCCTCGATCTCGACCACGGCACATATCCATTCGTGACCTCGTCGAACCCGATCGCGGGCGCGGCGGCGACCGGCATCGGCATCGGCCCGACGCGCATCGAGAGTGTCATCGGCGTCGCCAAGGCCTACGTGACGCGCGTCGGCGAAGGGCCGTTTCCGACCGAGATCGAAGGGGCCGACCAGGAGCGCGTGCGCGAGCTCGGCGCCGAGTACGGAACGACCACCGGGCGCGAGCGCCGCTGCGGCTGGCTCGACCTCGTCGGCCTGCGCTTCGCAGCGCGTGTCAACGGGATGACATCCCTCGCGCTGACGAAGCTGGACGTCCTCTCCACCTTCGCGGAGATCCCCGTCTGCGTCCGCTATCGCCTTCCCGACGGAAGCGAGACCGACGAGTTCCCCGCACACCAGAGCGACTTCCACCACGCCCGGCCCATCTACGAGCTCCTGCCCGGCTGGGAGGAGCCCCTCGACGGCGCCCTGCCGCCGGCGGCGCAGCGCTACGTCGAGTTCGTGGAGGCCGCGCTCGAGCTCGAGGTCTGCATGATCGGCACCGGCGCGGACCGCGAGCAGGTCGTCACGCCGCGCGGCCTGGCCGGCATCGCCTAGAGCAGGTCCGCCGGAGAGTTGACGTTGGCGAGGAGCTTCTCGTCCAGCTCGACGACGCGCACCTCGAGCTCTTGGAGCGCCCGGTAGAGCGCGAGGTCGCCCGATGCGATGCGGCGCTCGAGCAGCTGTAGTGCCGACTTCCGATAGGCGCCCGGGAGCGGCCCCGTCTGCGGGACGGCGGCGTCGAAGCCCTCGGCGTCAGCCGCCAGCCGGAGCAGGACATCGGCCGAGACGAGCGGCATGTCGGTCGGAAGGACGACGATCAGATCCGTCGCGGCGGCGCGAAGCGCAGCGGCGACGCCGACGATCGGCGCCCGTGTCTCGCTCCCGTCGTCGACGACCGGGAACGGGAGGCACAGCCCGTCGGCCTCCTTGCCGACGACGAGCACGCGGCCGAAGGCCTCCTCGAGCAGCCGGTGCGCCCGCTCGCCGAGCACTTCCCCCTGAAAGCGCGCGAGCGCCTTCGGTGAGCCGAAGCGCCGGCTGGCCCCGCCGACGAGGAGGACTCCCGTTACTTCGTGCCGACCGCGTACCACGCGCGCGCCTTCAGCTCGAACGGACCCTGGGGCGAGCCGAGCCGCCTGGAGTACTCGTCTCGGAGGGCCTCCTGCGCCTCAGGCTCGAGCGACACGGCGAAGTCGCCCGCCGGGCCGACGCCGGCCAGGAACGGCGCCCAGAGATCGTCGAAGTCTTCGTAGGCCGCGCTGACCACGATCTGCCCACCGTCGACGTCGCGCAGCCCCGCCCCTTGCCAGAGCTCGATCAGCTCCCCTGGCTCACCGAAGCGCATGCGTGTCCGCTCGTCTCGGGCCTCCGCTCCTCGCCGGTCGACCGCCGCGGCCGCCTTCCAAAACGTGGCCAGCATCGTCATCTCGCCGCGGTAATCCCACACCGCGGCGGCGACCGCCCCACCCTCCCGCGCGACCCGCCGCATCTCGACGGCGCCGCGCTCGGGGTCCGTGAGGAAGTTGACCACGAGCTGGGCGAGCACTGCATCGAACGACTTAGCGGCGAAAGGGAGCTCCTCGGCAGTGCCCGCGCACACCTCTGCCGCCGGGAAGCGCTCCTTGAGCGCCGCCACGAAGGACTCCGACGGATCGACCGCGGCAATGTTCTCCTCCCCGAGCCACTCTGCGAGGACGCCGGCCAGCTTGCCGCTGCCCGCGCCGACGTCGAGTGCCCGCATCCCGGGTGCGACGCGTGCCTTCTCTGCGAGCGCTCGGCCGAGCGCATCGCTGTAGCGGCCGACGAACCGGTCGTACATCTCGGCTTCGACGGCGAACGTCATTGGATCCTCCAGGGCTCTGAGTAGACGTTCACCCGGCCGTTCCGGACGAAGCCGCAGAGCGTCACGCCACGGTCACGCGCGAGCTCCACGGCGAGTGTCGAAGGAGCCCCAACCGCCACGAGGACGGGGCACCCGGCGACCGCAGCCTTCTGCACGAGCTCGAAGGAGAGCCGGCCGCTCACGCACAGGATCTTGTCCGCGAGCGGGAGGAGACCGCTGCCGAAGGCCCAGCCGACGACCTTGTCCATCGCGTTGTGGCGGCCGACGTCCTCGCGCACGACGAGGAGCTCGCCGTCCGCGGCGAAGAGGCCGGTCGCGTGCAGGCCGCCCGTCGCCGCGAACGTCGGCTGGGCAGCGCGCAGGCGCTCGGGCAGCTCGGAGACAAGCGTCGCCGGAACCGTGAGCTCGCTCGTGACGCGCGGCGAGTCGACCGCGACCGCTTCGAGCGCACCCTTGCCACAGACCCCGCAGGAAGACGAGGTGTAGAAGTTCCGGCTCAGCCGCTCGAAGTCGAACCCCTCCGCCTCGACGTCGACCGTGTTGGCCGCCAGATCGGGAGGAAGCGACGCCCGAATAGGCGCGACTCCTTCCGAGATCAGGAAGCCGAGACCCAGTTCTTCGTCGTGCCCCGGAGTTCGCATCGTCACGGCGATCGGCCGACCCTCGACCCGGATCTCGAGCGGTTCCTCGACGGCGATCTCGTCCTGCTCGGTCTCCCCCTCCGGAAGCCGCACGACCTCGACGGAGGACGCGGAGTACGGGGGAACCTCGTTCACTATGATCGCAAACCATAGACGTCCTCCGGCTCACCGAGGTTCTCCCGCAGCTGCCGAAGGAGCGGACGCGGCTGCTCGACAACCTCGGCCGCGTCCGCCGCGAGGTCGGCCCGCTCACGCCCGAGCTCTCGGACGCGCTTGCCGACCACATGAACGTGCGCCGCGGCGAGGTGCACGAGGTCGTCTCCTTCTACTCGTTCCTTGAGGTCCCCGTGGACGCCGTGCGCGTCTGCATCGGGCCCGTTTGCGACTGCCTGGGCGCGAAGGAGCTCCTGGCCAGGGAGCAGGAGCATGCCCAGGGCGTGCCGGTCCTCGGCGTCGAGTGTCTCGGCCACTGCGACCTCGCCCCGGTCCTCATGCGCGGCGACCACGTCGAGCCGGAGGTCACGCGGCGGACGAACGCCGGGTCGTCCCTCGGCCTCGAGCAGGCCGACGGGACGCTCGCCGACTACGAGGCGCGCGGCGGGCTCTCCGTCCTGCGCGACCTGCCGCCGAAGGAGAAGATCGTCGAGGAGCTCAAGGCCTCGGGCCTGACGGGCTACGGCGGCGCCGGCTTCCCGACCGGCCTCAAGTGGGAGGCCGTCGCGCGCGAGGCCGCCCCACGCTACGTCGTCGTCAACGGCGACGAGGGCGAGCCGGGAACGATCAAGGACCGCTACGTGATGGAGCTCCGGCCCCATCTGATGATCGAGGGCGCCCTTATCGCGATGGACTTCGCTGAGGCAACCGAGGGGTTCGTGTACCTCCGCGAAGAGTATGCGACGGCCCGGGCCCGGCTGCAGCAGGCGCTGGACGAGTTCAGCGCCGCCGGGCTCCTCGACGGACGCTCGCTCGAGCTCGTCATCGGCGCCGGCGCCTACATATGCGGCGAGGAGACCGCCATGCTCGAGTCGATGGAGGGCCGCCGTGGCATGCCGCGGCTCAAGCCGCCCTTCCCGAGCGAGTACGGCTACCTCGGACGCCCGACGCTGATCAACAACGTCGAGACGCTCGCGCACATCCCCGCGATCCTGCGCGACGGCGGCGAGACCTGGCCGCGCGTTCGCCTCTGGTCGGTGACGGGCGCCGTCGACGCGCCGGGCTGCTACGAGGCCCCGCTCGACGTCACGCCCAGGCAGCTGATCGAGGAGTACGCAGGCGGCGCGACCGAGGAGATCGGCGCAGTCGTTCCCGGCGGGGCGGCGAGCGGGATTCTCCCTCCGGCGGCGCTCGACATCCCCCTCACCCGCGAGAGCCTCCGGGAGTGGAATGCCGGGTCGGGCTCGGCCGGCCTCCAGGTCTTCCCTGCGAGCTACTCTGTGCTCCGTCTCCTCGCCGAGACGATGCGCTTCTTCGCCGAGGAGTCGTGCCAGAAATGCACGCCGTGCAGGATCGGCAACCGCGGCATGCACCACCTCGTCGAGGAGCTCGCACACGGCGAGGCGGTCATGACGCGCGAGCAGGCCGAGGAGTGGCTCGACGCGATGGCCGCGACGTCGATCTGCGGGCTCGGGCAGGGTGCGCCCTTCCCGATGCGAAACGCCTTCCGCCACTGGCCCGACCTCTTCGAGCCGCTCGGTGAGCCCGCAATAAGATGAGGGCGATGGTCAGCTTCACGCTCGACGGGAGCCCGGCCAGCGCGCCCGAGGGCGAGCTGCTCGTTCACGCGGCCGCGCGGCACGGCGTCTTCATCCCCACGCTCTGCCACGACGACAAGCTCGACCCGTACGGCGGCTGCCGCATGTGCGTCGTCGGCGTCGAAGGGTCGCCGCGGCCGCTCCCGGCCTGCGCGACCCGCGTCACCGAGGGCATGATCGTCTCGACGAACTCGTCCGTTCCGCAGTTCAGGAAGACGCTGACGGAAATGCTCCTCGCGGAGCACCTCGACTCCAACCCGGGCGGGCGGCCGAACGAGCTCACCGACCTCGCGCAGGAGCTCGACGCCGAGGCGCCGTTCACGCTCCCGGACGCGAAGCGCAAGGACTACGAGGACCGCAACCGCCTCATGGGCTACACGCCCGACTCGTGCATCCTCTGCAACCGCTGCGTGCGCTACACGCAGGAGGTGATGCAGTGCTCGGCGCTCTCGCTCGAGGGCCGCGGGCCCGAGGCGCGCATCGTCCCGACCTGGGAGCGCTCGTGGCTCGACACCGAGTGCGAGCTCTGCGGCGGCTGCCTCTCCGTCTGCCCCACCGGCGCCATCTTCGAGAAGTTCCTCGAGGGCACGGAGCAGCCCGAGCGCGAGCTCGTGAAGACCAAGACGACCTGCACGTTCTGCGGCGTCGGCTGCCAGCTCGACCTGAACGTCGACCCGACCACGAACCGGATCGTGAAGGTGACCTCGGAGCCGCATTACGTCTCGAACGAGGGCAACCTCTGCGTCAAGGGCCGCTTCGCGTTCAACTTCGTTCACCACCCGGACCGGCTGACGCAGCCGCTCGTCCGCCGCGAGGACGGCGACCTTCATCCCACGAGCTGGGAGGACGCCCTCAAGGCGGCGGCCGACGGTCTCAACCGCGTCAAGGCCGAGCACGGCCCGCACTCGATCGGCTTCCTCGCCTCCGCGCGCCTGACGATGGAGGAGAACTTCCTCATCCAGAAGCTCGCGCGCACGGTGGTCGGGACGAACTCGATCCACTCCTGCGAAGCCACCTGACACGCTCCGACCCTTTACGGCCTGGTCAGGTCGTTAGGCAGAGGGGCGACGACGAACTCCATTCCGGAGATCGAGAACGCCCGCTTCATCCTCGTGATCGGGTCGAACACGACCGAGGCGCACCCGGTGCTCGCGCTGCGGATGAAGAAGGCGGCACGCAACGGCGCGACCCTGGTCGTCGCCGACCCGCGCAAAATCTGGCTGACGAAGCTCGCCAAGCGCCACCTGCAGCTCCGGCCGGGCTCGGACGTCTGGCTCGTGAACGCGATGATGCACGTCATCCTCAAGGAGGGGCTCCAAAACGAGGAGTACATCCGGGCGCACACGGAGGACTTCGACGCGGTCGCGGAAGTCGTTTCCCGCTATACGCCGGAGGAGGCCGAGAAGGTCACCGGCGTGCCGGCCGCGGACATCGTGGCCACGGCCCGCGAGTACGCGACCGAGAAGCACGCCGCGGTCTTTTACACGCTCGGCATCACCGAGCACGCCTGCGCCGTCGACAACATCTGGTCGCTCTCCAACCTCGTTCTCATGACCGGCCACCTCGGCTACGAGTCGACCGGACTGAACGCGCTCCGCGGCCAGAACAACGTCCAGGGCCTGAACGACGCTGGCGCCAACCCCGCCTACCTACCCGGCTATCAGCCCGCCGACGACGCCGAAATCCGTAAGAAGTTCGCGGCCGCCTGGGGCGTCGAGGTGCCAGAGACACCCGGCTACAGGCTCGACCAGATCATGTCGGGCCTCCACGACGGCCGGATCAAAGCGCTCTACCTCATCGGTGAGAACCCCGCCCAGACCGAGCCGAACGTCCACCACGTCGAGGAGGGTCTCGAGCACCTCGACTTCCTCATCACCCAGGACCTGTTCTTGAACGACATGACCGAGCGGCTCGCCGACGTCGTCCTCCCCGCGTCGAGCTTCGCCGAGAAGGACGGCACGTTCACGAACACGGAACGGCGCGTGAACCGCGTCCGCAAGGCCATCCCGTGTCCGGGCGAGGCGCGCGAGGACTGGCAGATCGTCGTCGACATGGCCAAGGCGCTCGGCGGGAACTGGCCCGAGTACGCGACACCCGAGGACGCCTGGAACGAGTTCGCCGATCTCGCGCCGCTCTGGACCGGCATCCGATACGACCGGATCGAGGAGGTCGGCCTCCAGTGGCCGTGCACCGACCGCGAGCATCCAGGCACGCCTTTCCTGCACGCGCCGAGCCCCTCACGCCCGAGCGGCAAGGGCAAGTTCTACCCCGTCGAATACCAGCCGCCGATCGAGCAGCCCGACTCGGAGTATCCCTTCGTCCTTTCGACCGGGCGCACGCTCTACCACTACAACTCGGCGACGATGACCATGCGGGAGGAGGGCGTCGTCCAGAAGCAGGAGGAGCCGTTCGTCGAGATGCACCCGGACGACGCCACGGCGCTCGGGATCGAGGATGGCGACTGGGTGCGGCTCGTGTCGCGGCGCGGCGAGCTCGAGGCGCGAGCGTCAATCGGCGAGCGCGTCTACCCCGGCCTCGTCTGGATGGCGCTCCACTTCGCGCAGGCGAAGGTGAACTGGCTCACGCACGACGTCGGCGACCCGCTGATCGGAACGCCCGAGTACAAGACGTCCGCGGTGCGCGTCGAGCCGGTCGGATCGGCGCTCAAGCCCGCTGCGCGCTAGAGGGGCCCGCGAACGAAGACGTCGAGCTTGCCGTTCGTGTCTCCGGCGACCACATCAGTGGCACCGGAGACGAACGCGACGAAGGCGCCGTCCGCGCTGATCGCCGAGTAGCCGCTCGGGCCGGTCACCTGCGCGTCGCTTTCCGAGAGGCTCACACGGCTGATTGCACCGCTCGCGACGTCGACGACGAAGACGTCCGCGCCCACAGAATCGAACGGGTCGGCGTCGGGATCGCCGTTGGTGTCATTCGGGACAAGATTCGTCGAAGTCGAGTCGAATACGACCGTCGCACCATCGCCGGAGATCCGCTCGCG
>Ga0307296_10001521_pt1 | contig 11629 bp, 10 predicted proteins | sample ER_DNA_153_FD_194467 | JGI IMG/M metagenome (GOLD analysis project Ga0307296, IMG submission 194467) | Bulk soil microbial communities from the East River watershed near Crested Butte, Colorado, United States - ER_DNA_153 | ecosystem: Environmental > Terrestrial > Soil > Floodplain | place... | reverse complement strand
CGCGTGACTTGCTGCTGATTGCCACGTTTGCAACCACGGGGCTCCATAAAGGCTCCATCCTTCGTTGTCTGAGCTGGCGACGTTGCCGCGGACGACACGTCGTGTGGGCGAGCCCGCCTCAGCCACGTCGGCGTCGTGCCTCGTTCGGACATGATCCAGTGGACGAAAGGCCGGCGCGACGGAAGCGCCACCACGGGTGCGTTTTCGTGAAGCGGTGAGCTCGAGGCCTCGAGCGCCGACTACTCGTCTCGGCGGTGGAAGCGACGGCCGGTTCGGGCGCTCTCGAACCAGGCGACTGCCTCAGGGACTGAGAGATGCGTCTCGAGCGTTCCCTCGGCCGCACCACCTCCGCCTTCCGGGGCCGCCTCGACTTCGACGTGTGGCGGAGCGACGTCGACCGCCGCGGGCTCGATCTCGACCGGCTCTACCGGGACGATCAACTCCATAGGGGACCACCCCGGAACCGAGAAGATGACCAAGGTCATGGCAGCTGGAGTGACCGGCCCGTTCGCCCACAATTGGAACCAGCCCTCGCCACCGTCGGTGAAATCACCGCTCGCCGACACTGTCGCAGGCGCTCGGGTCGGGTTGAGTGACGTCTTGAGACGTTGACGAGCGCCGACACTGCCGGAGACGGTCACGCCCGTCTCTGGGGTGCCGTCGCTGAGGTAGCAATCGACGTGGATGCTGATCGGTGCGGACCACGAGTTTGCGACGTAGAGCACCGTCGTCGTGGCCCAGTGGGTGGTGTGAGCTGAGTCAAAGATGGTGGCTCCCGGCGACGTGAGCTGCCCATGGAACCATCGCCAGATCGGACAGGCCCAGGCGTGGGTTGGAGCGAAAGGCGGAGGCACCCGCACATCCTCCCCAATTCAGCCGTGATCGCCAAACGCACTCGGCCTGTCGCCGTGCGGGCAAGCGAACAGTCCACGTGCCGTCGGTACACGGCTTGACATGAGGTCGTCGTCCAGCGAATCTCGATGGTGCGACCGAGCGTTGAGTCGAAGGGGGCTGCCGTGCAAACCGATCCGTCGCACTCGCGTTCCGCAGAGGTCGGGGCTGGTTCAGTTGTCGGGCTGTGGCGCTATCCGGTGAAGTCGATGATGGGGGAGGAGTTGAATGCGGCCGAGGTCGCGGACCGCGGCCTCGTTGGGGATCGGCAGTTCGCCGTGGTTGACGCCTCGACCGGGAAGGTCGCGGGCGCGAAGAACCCGCGCAAGTGGGGCAACTTCTTCGATTTCCGCGCAGCCTATGTCGAGCCGCCGGAGAGGGGGTCGAAGCTGCCTGCCGTGCGGCTGACGCTGCCTGATGGGACGGTCGTGACGAGCGAGCAGCCCGATTTGGCGCGGGTTCTGTCGAGTGCCCTCGGGCGTGAGGTCGCCTTCGCCGAGGCAGAGCAGGATGAAGAAGCGTCAGGCGCGCAAGCGGAGGAGTACTGGCCGGATATGGAGGGTCTGGAGCACAGGGACACCGTGACCGAGTGGGAACTGCCGGCGGGAACGTTCTTCGATCTTGCCGTTGTGCATCTGCTGACGACGGCGACGATCGAGCGTCTTCGTGCGCTGTATCCGGGGGGACGCTTCGAGGTGCGGCGCTTTCGGCCAAATATCGTCGTGGCGACGGGGCCTGGTCAGCAGGGCTTCGTCGAGAACGACTGGATCGGTCGGACGCTCGCCATCGGCGACGAGGTTCGCCTGCGGATTACGGGCCCGTGTCCTCGCTGTGTCATGACCACGCTGCCGCAGGGAGACCTACCGAAAGACGCCGGCATCCTGCGCACAGCAGCTCAGAGCAATGAGGCGAATGTCGGTGTCTATGCCGACGTCGTCAAAAGTGGGACAGTCCGCCGCGGCGATCACGTTACGCTCGTCTGAGCCCGCACCCCGGAGTCGACCTCTTCCCTTTCAGGGAGGGAAACTCGCGCAACGGATGGCAGCTCACGGCAGAGGCCTGCTCACCATCCGATCCGATCCGCAACCGGTCGCAACCGATCGCCCACAAGGGGCTTGCGTCAAGCCCCGGGTCGTGCTGCATAATCGCCGGCCGAGCTAGAACCCAAGGAAATGGGAGTAGCGAAATGGATGTGTTGTTGTCGACGTATGGGTCGCGCGGGGACGCCGAACCGATGGTGGGACTCGCGATGCAGTCGCGGGCACTCGGCGCGGCGGCCGAGGGATGTGATGCGCTGGTGGCGACCGGCGTCATGCCGGCCGGAGCGTGGCGATGACCGAGCATGCGGTGGTGATCGTCGGAGGAGGTCCGACGGGGCTGATGCTGGCGGGCGAGTTGGCGCTGGCGGGGGTCGACGTTGCCATTGTCGAGCGGCGCCCCAGCCAGGACCTCCCCGGCTCGCGCGCAGGCGGTCTGCACTCACGCACGATCGAGGTTTTCGATATGCGTGGAATCGCCGATCGGTTCCTTTCGGAGGGAACGGTGGCTCAGGTCGCGGCATACCTCCCCGGCAAGGCTTTGGACATCAGCGACTTTCCCACCCGGCACAACTACGGGCTCGGGCTGTGGCAGAACCACATCGAGCGCATACTGGCCGGCTGGGTCGGCGAGCTGGCGGTGACGATCTATCGCGGACGTGAAGTGACGGGCTTCGCGCAGGACGACACCGGCGTCGACGTCGAGCTGGCCGATGGCCACTCGCTGCGGGCGCAATATCTCGTCGGGTGCGATGGAGGACGCAGTCTGATCCGTAAAGCAGCCGGCATCGAATTTCGCGGCTGGGATCCGACGACCAGCGCCCTGATCGCCGAGGTCGAGATGGCCGAGGAGCCGGAATTGGGCATCCGCCGAGACGACCTTGGCGTCCATTCCTTGGGCAGGTTGGAGTACGAGATCCACGACGGCGAGGTGGTCTACATGGACGGAGGGCCGGTACGGGTCATGGTGACCGAACGGCACCCCGGACCCACGGGCGAACCCACCCTGCGCGATCTCAGCGTGGGGCTCGTCGCCGTATACGGGACCGATTACGGGATCCACAGTCCCACCTGGATCTCCAGGTTCACCGATATGACTCGGCAGGCCGCGGCCTACCGTGAGGGACGGGTCCTGCTGGCCGGCGACGCCGCACACGTGCATTCCCCTGTGGGTGGACAGGGCCTCCAGACCGGTGTGCAGGATGCGGTGAATCTGGGATGGAAGCTGGCCCAGGTGGTCAACCGGACATCGCCGGAAAGCCTCCTGGATACCTACCACGCCGAGCGTCACCCGGTCGCTGCCCGCGTGCTACGCAACACGATGGCGCAAACCGTGCTCCTGCGCTCCGACGAGCGTATCGAGGCCTTGCGCGACACCGTGTCCGAGCTGCTGAGCATGGACGAGCCGCGCAAGCGATTCGCCGCGATGATGTCCGGTCTGGACATTCATTACGACCTCGGCGAGGGACACTCGCTGCTCGGGCGGCGCATGCCCGATCTGGATCTGATCACGTCGGGCGGCCCGCTGCGGGTCTTCACCCTGCTGCACGATGCCCGGCCGGTGCTACTCAACCTCGGTGAGCCCGGCGGGTTCGACATCACTCCATGGGCAGATCGGGTTCAGCTGATCGACGCCAAATACTTTGGTAGGTGGGAGCTTCCGGCACTCGGGGCGGTCACTGCTCCCACCGCCGTCTTGATTCGGCCCGACGGATATGTCGCCTGGGTGGGAGACCTAACCCAGCCGGGGCTCTATGACGCGCTAACCACCTGGTTCGGACCGCCTACTGCGGCATAAAGCAGTTTCATGGACCTCACCAGCGCTTCGGCGATCGTCACCGGCGGCGTGACGGCTTGGCGTGCGAGCAGGATGCACTGCCGAGGACGTTCCCCGCCCAAGCTTGGAGCCGCTCGTCCATGCGTCAGAGGCTAGCCGCCGCCGGGCTCTACTTGCCAATCGACTTGCCAACGCGCCCGACAAGGCATCTGCACTGACGCGAAATCGGCTTGGAAAGGGAAGCCGACGCCCGGACTCCCGAACCGGGGCCTCCTCATTACGAGTGAAGTGCTCTACCAGCTGAGCTACGTCGGCGAGGCAGCCGCTTCAGACTCGAATCCTTGACCCCCGGACGGGTTGCGTTAAGCGGTTGCGTTAAGTTCGGCCCGCCGGGCGTGCGGACACGTCTCGAAAAGCCATCTCACCGTAGACGTGCAGCTCACGTACCTTGCTCGACATACCGGGTCGATCTACATCCCGGCTGCGAGCGGCCCGCGAAAGACGAGCTGGTCGGGGAGCGGCGTGTACGCAAAGTTGGCATTGACGGCACGTGCTGACGCGTTGCGTTCGTCGTTTGCGGTGCGTAGCTCGCTGAGTCGGTTGTCGAGTGCCCACGCAATCTGGGACGCCTTGAGCGCCTGGGCGATCCCTCGCCCGCGCCAGGAGCGGCGGACGGCGAGCATGGCGTGGTCGGCAAGGCCGGCGCCACGGTTCATCCAGCCGAGCTGTGCGTACCCGAGCACTTCGCCGTCTCGGACGGCGACAAAGGTCGCCTCGGGAATGTACCTCGGCCCCGCGAGATGTCGTGCCCTGAACTCTTCGAAGGAACCGGCGCTCATGGGAACGTCGCCGTCGTGGGGGATGTCGGGCATCGCCTCGCAGGCCGTCTCCCAGACGCCCTGGGCCAGCTCGGGCCGCTCGGCGAGGGTCGTGATCGCGATCTCCTCGGGCAGGTCGATGGTCGGGCGCGGGCAGCCATCGAGAAGCAGGCGCAGCCCGCGAAATCGACTTACCACGACGAAGCCGCGCCGCTCGGCGAAGGCGACACCGTCCAGGTCGTCCTCGAAGCCGAACACGGCAAGCTCCGACTTGCCGAGCGAGCGGGCGTGCACCGACACCTGCCTGTAGATGGCCGTCCCGACACCTTGTCTTCTCGCCTCGGGAAGGACGCAGTTCACTGCGAAGGCTGCTGCGTCCTCCTCCATCCCAGGCATGAGAGCGCAGGCGGCGGCACCGACCGGCTCGCCGTCGAGGAGCGCGAGCCAATCGCGGAACCTCGGCCACGTAGCGCGGTAGAGCTCGATCGTCTCGGGCTCGATTTCCATCCAGCGCCAAACGGTCTTTCGGATTCGCGCGGCGGCGAAAGTATCCGTCGTACCCGCGACCAACTCGATCACCCGGCGAACGTAGTGCGCTTCCATACGATCGTCAAGGCGGCCACCAGGGCGGGCCTAGACCTATCCGTACCCAACCGCGACGAGAAACGCCCGCCTTCGGGCGGTCTTCTCGTTTCGGGCTTGCGTTAAGTTTGCGTCAGGTCTTGTTCGTCCTGAGTCGTCTTTCATGCCTCGTGGACGTTCCCTAACTCCGCTTAACAGGACGCCTCTGGCCACGAGAGGACGTTGCTTTCATCCTTACGAGTGAAGTGAAAGTGATCTACCAGGCTGAGCAACGTCGGCAGGGCAGGCCAGTCGACCCGCCAGGCCCTTTCGTGTAACCGGCGTGCTACCGGCGGGCCGCAAGACCCGGTTCGAGACGGCCCGAGGCGGTGCGCCAGATTCGACCGAGCGAAGCCGGTTTGCTCAGCCCACACGAGTCCACACGAGTCCCAGAGCAGAAGGCTCCATAAAGGCTCCATAGTTGGGATCCGCGCTCCCTACCCCCGTCGTGTAGTGATTGCGGGTGGCGCCGAGTTGGTTTGAGCTCCTCGCCTGGGTGGCGCTCGGACTCGGGTTCGCTTCCGCGCTAATCATCGTCGCCGACATCGTTGTGCTGGGCAACTGGCAGCACATGGCGATCATGGACCTCGCCTTTCCGCTTACCGCGCTCTACATGGGACCGATCGCTGTCTGGGCGTATTTCGCGCGCGGACGGCGGATGTCCCGCAAGCGGATGCACATGCACACGGCCGGGATCAAAGAGGACCCTCGCGACTCGTTGTGGCAGGTGTCGCTCTCGGACAGCCACTGCGGCGCCGGCTGCGTGCTCGGGGACATCGCCGGCGAGTGGATCGTCTGGGCGACCGCGTGGATGATCGGCTCGACCGCTGTGCTCGGTCCCGAATACATCCTCGACCTACCGCTCGCCTGGATCTTCGGGATCCTCTTCCAATATTTCGTTGATCGCACCGCTGCGGGGCCACTGGCCCATCAACCGCTGGTTGCTGCGGCACGGCATCAAGGAGCCGATGCCGACCGTCTAACAAGCTTTGCGTGGCTTTTGCAGAGCCCTCGTCCGAACTCGAACCGGAGATCCTCCTTCACGTCCCGGACCCCTTGGCCGGATTTCGACAGTCAACGCCCCTGGGCCGTAGCGGGGTAGTCGGTCGCGCGGAAGCACCCATGGACGTGATCGTTGACCACGCCGACGTTCTGCATGAACGCGTACACGCTCGTAGGCCCTACGAAGCGGTATCCCTGCGACTTCAACTGCTTCGCGAACGCTTCCGCCTGTAGGGTCGACTTGGGTAGGCCGGCCACGGTTCGCGGCGCCCGCTTGCGGTTGATCTCGTAGGACTTGGCGAGCGCAACGAGGTTAGGCGAAGCGGACATCATCGCGCGGGCATTGTCGACAGTCGCCTGGATCTTGCCTCGGTTACGGATGATCGACGCGTCCTTAACCAGCCGGTCGACGTCCCGTGCGGTCATCGCCGCGACCTTGGCGACGTCGAAGCCCCGGAACGCCTTCCTGAACGCGTCTCGCTTCCCGAACACGATCGACCAGCTCAGCCCGACCTCGAACACGCCCAGGGTGAGCGCCTCGAACATCGCGGACTCGTCGTGGGTGCGTCTACCCCAGACCTCGTCGTGGTAGCGGCCTAAGGCGGTATCGCCGGCGCCGACCCAGCCGCAGCGTGGCTTCCCGTCGTGCCCGATGATCACGTCGCTGCTCATCCGACCAGCCCACGTCAAGACTGTCAGGACGCCGCAGCTCGCGGCATCGCACGATCAGGCGATCTCGTAGTCGCGCGCAACTCGTGCCAACTCCACGCGCGAGGTGATGCCGAGCTTCAGGAACACGTGGCGGAGATGGCTGTTGACGGTGTGCGGCGAGACGAAAAGGTGTTCGGCGACTTCGCGATTCGTCAGCCCTTCGGCGACGAGTCGCGCGACGGTCAGTTCCGACGTCGTCAGCGCCGCCCAACCGTTCGTTTCGAGCTCGGCAGCCACCAGGCGCCGCCGCACGCCGAGTTCGCGGAGGCGGCTGCGGACGCGGCGGGCGTCCCAGGTCGCGCCGAGCTCGGTGTAGAGGGCGAGGGTGCGGCCAAGAGCATCGATGGCGGCTCCGCGATCGCTCGCGATCAGTTCAGCGCCCAGGTCTTCGAGTGCGGCCGCCAGCTCGAGCCGTCGCGGAGTGCGCTCGAAGAGATCGACCGCCTCGCGGAGATCCGCATAACTGGACTCGAGAAGACCGCGGACGTGGGCCTCCGCTGCGGCGATCGAGGCGACACCGGGGCTCAGCTCCGATCGACGGCGGCTGTTGAGGAGCGCGAGTTGCGCGAGCTCGTCGTCGTGTCTGGCGAGTCCGATCCGCGCGAGCACCACCTCGTCGGCGATGTCGAGCGGAAAGCGCGGCAGGATCGCTCGGCCGTCCGGTTCGGTCGGAGCGCGGAGCCAGCCACGTGCCGCTTCGGCGTCGCCTTCGGCCAGCGCGAAGAGCGCGAGCAGCCAGCCTGCGTGACGCCGCACCGCGGGTGTGCCGCTCTCGAGCATGACGTGTGCGATGTCTCCGAGCCGGCGAGCTTGCCGTGCGTCGCCGGTATGGATAGCGAGTCGCCCCAGCGCGACGATGCCGGCCGCGTCGAGGACGGCGGCCGCGTGCGTTCCGTCTTCGAGAGCGAAGCGTCCTTCGAGCACGGCGCGCGCCTCGGAGAGCCGCCCTGCCCGGAGCAGCATGCGGCCATGCCAGGTCTCGAACATCTGGTAGGCCCAGCCCTGGCGGTCGCGTTGCGCAGCGGCAAGACCGTCTGCCGCAATTGCGAAGGCCTCCTCGTCTCGGTCGGCGACGCTCAGCAGCTCGCCATGCCACATGTGTGCGAGGCGGAGTCGCTGGTCGTCGCCGGCGAAGATCCCATCGCGATAAGCGGACGTGATCAGCTCGAGCGAAAGGTCGAATCGGTCATCGGCATACTCGAGCGCACTCTCCGCGACTCGCAGGGTGAACCACGCTCGAGCATCGTCGGTCGACGCGAGGGCGGCGCGCGTCTCGTCGAGCACCGCACGAGACTCCTCGATGCGACCCGCAGTGACGACGTTGTGGAAGAGGCACGCGAGGTGGCGGGCGCGCAGAATTGCCGGAAGATCTGGGAGATTCAAGGCAAGGCGTCCGGCGCTGATACGGATCTCGGGTGAGATCGCGAACATGCCGGCGATACTGAGGCGGACCTCTGCTTCCTGCAGTGCGGGCAATGTCTCGCGGAGCGCCCGATCGGCGAACGTCATTGCTTCCTCGCTGTTGCCGGCGATGTGCAATGCGACCGCCGTCGTGCCGACGATCTCCCCGCGTCTTGGATCGTGAGCCGGTGCGATCTCGAGCGCACGCTGCCCAAACTGCGCGGCTGTGTCCGGGTCGGTGGTGACCAGCGCCTTTGCCGCATCGAGCAACGTCTCGATCGCCACCTCGTCGCCCGGCTCGGCGCTGGCGGCGAGCTGGACCGCAACTTCGACCGGCAAGGCGCCGGCCTCGAGCAGGACACCTGCTGCCTGGCGGTCGAGCGCGCGCCGCGCGGTGACCGGGACGCTGGCGCGGACCGCCTCCCGTGTGATGTCGTGCCAGAAGGCCAGCCTCTCGTTTCGCTCGACAAGGAGGTTCGCCTCTAGGAGCTCGCCGACCGGCGCCAGCAGGTCGGATGCGGGCCGTCCGAGCGTCCGCGCCAATTCGTCGAAGGTGAACGCGCGACCAAGCGAGGCGGCGACGGTCGCGGCGTCGCTTGCCTCGTCGGACAGTCGGCCTAGCCGCTCGCGCATCTTCACCTGCACGCGCCGGGGGAGCTGTCTGTCGATCAGCTCGGCGTGGCCGTCGACGAGACGGATCCGGTTTTCCTCTTGCAGCCCGAGCAGGGTTTCGACGACTAGGAACGGGTTGCCGTCGCCTTCCGCCAACTGGTCGAGAATCGACTGATCGGGACGCGCGGCGAGTATGTCCGTCGCCAGTTGCGCGATCGCATCGTCGTCGAGAGGGCCGAGAACGATGGTGTGCGCGCCGTTTTGCTTTAGCTGTTCGAGCGCGTGGACCAGCGGTGTCGACTCGCGTGGGGGGCGAAGGGCGATGATCCAGGCGATCGGCAATCCCGTGAGTCGCATCGGCAGCGCTCGAATCGCGGCAGCCGTGCCGCCGTCTGCCCAGTGGGCATCGTCGATGGAGATCAGCAGCGGCGACTCGAGCGCCGCGCGCTCGAGCAACTGCTGTAGGTCTCTCAACAGCCAGAAACGTTGCTCGGGCTGCGCTTGAACCGTGGCGAGTCCCTCGCGGCCGAGCAGCGGCTCGTCTCCGTCGAACAGGGCCGCCAGCAGGGCCGCAAGCTCGACGACCGTTTCATTCTGATCAGCCGTGCTGCTCCCGACTCCGATGCCGAGGCTGCGAGCGATCGTCGACACTTCCGCGAGCAGGCGGCTTTTGCCCATACCGGCGGCGCCCTCGACGACGACCACTGTTTCGGCGCCCTCAGAAAGGCGTTCGAGCTCGGCGCGAATCAGCCCAAGTTCCGCGTCGCGCCCATGGAAGTCCCGCGCGGGGCTCGACATCTGCTCCTCGCGACGAGCATATCCAAGGGCGCGCTAAAGCTTTCAAATCGCAGGATCGTGTGATGTGCTCCGACACCGCCCTCGGCCACACTCACTTCCATACGCGAAGAAGGGAGTCACATGAACGGCCGACCGAACATCGTCCTCGTCCACGGCGCCTGGGCCGACGGGTCCTGCTGGAGCGGCGTCATCGAACGCCTCCAGGCAGAGGGCTTCCAGGTGCGGGCGCCCCAGTTTCCGCTGAGCTCACTCGGCGACGACGTCGCACGGCTGCGCCAGGTGCTCGAGTTCCAGGACGGCCCGACCATCGTCGCCGGACACTCCTACGGCGGCCAGATCATGACCGCACTCGGATCGGACGCTCCAAACGTCGTCGGCCTCGTCTACGTCGCCGCTTTCGGCCTCGACGAGGGTGAGTCGCTCGGAGCGCTTCTCTCGCAGGGACCCGTCACTCCCTCGCTCGCCCATCTGTTCACCGACTCGCGCGGCTTCGGCTGGCTCTCCGAGGACGACTTCGTCAACCACTTCGCCTCCGACGTCGACCCGAAACGCGCGCGAGTCCTGTACGCCGTGCAGCAATCCTTGGCGTCCTCCGCGTTCACCGACGTCATGGGCGAGCCGGCGTGGAAGTTGCTGCCGACCTGGTATCTCGTCGCGCAGAACGACGAGGCGATTCCGCCGGACGCCGAGCGACAGTTCGCAGCGCGGATGGGCGCGACCACCGTCGAGGTTCCGGCGAGCCACGTCGCGATGGTCTCCCATCCCGGCGAGGTCGTCGACCTGATCGAGAAGGCGGCCGAGTCAGTCGGTGCTGCGCCCGCCCGCTGACGCGCGCACAGGAAGCGAGTATGAAATGACAATCACAGAAGAAGAAACGCAAGCGACCCGACGAGTCACGGCCGGTAACGCGATCGAGTACGCGTACCGCGACCCCGGTGAAGGTGCGGTTCCGCTGGTCCTGTTGCAGCACTTCCGCGGCAACCTCGACAACTGGGACCCTGCTCTCATCGACGCGCTCGGCGCGGATCGGCGCGTGGTCACGTTCGACAACGTCGGTGTCGGCGCCTCGACAGGGAGCACGCCGAACACCATCGAAGCAATGGCCCACGACGCGATCGCGTTCCTCGAGGCGATGGAGTTTCAGCGGGTCGACCTGCTCGGCTTCTCGATCGGCAGCTTCGTCGCACAGGAGATTGCGCTCATCCGTCCTGACCTATTGCGGCGCGTCGTTCTCGCCTCTTCTGCGCCGCAGGGTGCGGCCGGGATGCACGGCTGGGCGCCGGAGGTCATCGGCGCAGTCGGTCAGCCGGAAACGAGCCCGCAGGGATACCTCGAAGTCTTCTTCGCGCCGACGGCCACGAGCCGTGAAGCCGGCCAGCAAGCAGCCGGACGCATCTTCGGGAGGACAAGCGACCGCGACCAACCGACGACTTGGCAGACTCGTCAGGCCCAGTACGACGCCGTGTGCACGTGGGGCATCCCCAACCACTCGCTGCTCCAGCGAGTCGCCGCGATCGAGCTCCCGGTGTTCGTGGCCAACGGCGACAGCGATCCCATGATCCTTCCGCGCTACTCCCACCTACTGGCAGGGCTCCTGCCGGACGCGCGGGTCAGGATCTATCCCGATTCGGCGCACGGCTTTCTCTTCCAGCACCACCAGGAGTTCGCCGCCGACGTGCACGCGTTCCTCGAGGAGGCCGGCTGATGCCGATGATCGACGTCTACGCCGCCGAAGGAACGTTCGCAGATCCGCACGGACTTGCGCGTGACCTCGCGGCGGCAGTCATGCGTTGGGAGCAGGTCCCCGATCTGCCGCTCTTCGCGAACAACACCGCGGCATTCATCCACGACATGGATGCAGCCACGATCTCGAACGTCGCGGGGGAGAGCAACTACGTGCGAGTCCAGGTACTCACCCCTGTGGGAGTGCTCGACCGCGACAAACAACTAGGTGTCGTCAA
>Ga0307296_10001520_pt1 | contig 11631 bp, 11 predicted proteins | sample ER_DNA_153_FD_194467 | JGI IMG/M metagenome (GOLD analysis project Ga0307296, IMG submission 194467) | Bulk soil microbial communities from the East River watershed near Crested Butte, Colorado, United States - ER_DNA_153 | ecosystem: Environmental > Terrestrial > Soil > Floodplain | place... | reverse complement strand
GCCGCGAGCTCATGCAGTCCCTCGGAGTCCTTGAGGTCGGAACCCGAGACCCCGATACCCCTCGCCAGGAAGAGCCGGGCGAGGTTCCTCATGCCCGCTCCCCCGACCCCGATCAGATGCACGGTCCGCACCCCCTCCAACGAGGGCACGCCCAACGTGGGGATGGAGCCGGACGGGGGTCGGTACAGCGGCGTCCTCCTCATGGGCCGGCCACATCCCGCACCAAGTCCGCCACACGTTCGTCAGCATCTGGCTTCGCCCACGCCGCCCCCGCCTTCGCCATCACGGTGCGGCGCTCCCCATCCGCGACGAGCGAAAGGAGCCGGCGAGCCAGGCCCTCTGGGGTCAGGTCGCGATCTCGGTACACGTCCGCGGCGCCGGCGCGCTCCAGCTCCCTCGCGTTCGCTTCCTGGTGATCGTCGGTCGCGTGCGGATACGGGACGAGGATCGACGGGATCGAACACGCCGCGAGCTCGTGGATCGTGTTCGCTCCCGCTCGGGCGATCGCGAGATCGGCCACCGCGAGCACGAGCTCCATCCGTTCGAGGAAGGGCACGGCCCGCACGATCACCCCCATCCCCGGAGTCACCGCCGCGGCGACCACCTGCTCGTGCGCCGCCCCCGTCAAGACGACGAGCTGCAGGTCGGATCGGTCGGCGAGGAGCGGGATCGCGCCCGCGACCGTCTCATCGACGTGGAGAGCGCCCTGACTTCCGCCGGTCACCAGGACGGTCGTCCGTTCGGGCTCGAGGTCCCAGGTCCTGAGCGCCTCGGCCGCCAGCTCCTCGCGACGGGCGACGACCCCCCGGATCTCGAGCCGGAGCGGCAGCCCGGTCACCTCCATCCGGAGGGATCGAGGGAACCGGCTGCGCGAATCTTCGAAGGTGAGCGCCATCGCCGTAGCGAGCCTCGCGAGGAACCGGTTCGCGAGGCCAGGGATCGCGTTCTGCTCGTGCAGGATCGTCGGCACGCTCACCGACCGAGCGGCGATCACGGGGGCGATGCTCGCGTACCCACCCATCCCCAAGACCGCGGCCGCGTCCCGCACGATCGGCCGGGAGGTGACCACCGAGCGGAGAGCCACGAAGGGAGCCGCCGCCGACCGAAGGGAGATCTCCCGGCGGAGCGGGGTCGCGGCCACCGCGTGGAAGCGGTAGCCGGCGGCCGGCACCATCCAGGCTTCCTGTCCGTCCGGGGACCCGACGAACTCGACCGACGCGCCCTCTTCCCGGAGACGGTCCGCCACGGCGATCGAGGGCACGATATGGCCGGCCGTACCGCCGCCGGCGATGACGATCTTCACCGGCTCCTCCCCCCGCCGCCGGAAGGGGAGCGATCGCGGGCGTGCCTCCTCTCCGCGGATCGCACGCCCTCGAGCCCGACGCTCGCGATCACGCCCACCCCGGCGAGCGTCACGACGAGCGCCGTCCCCCCGAAGGAGAGGAACGGCAGCGGCACACCGGTGATCGGCAACAGTCCGGTGACGGCCCCCAGGTTCACGAGGGTCTGCAGCCCGATCCAGCCGGTGATCCCCGCGGCCAGGAGCCGGCCGAACGTGTCGGGGGCGTTCATCGCGATCCGGATGCCGGCGAAAAGCAGGACGCCGAAAAGCGACAGGACGGCGAGGGCGCCGATCAGGCCCAGCTCCTCGCCGAGGACGGCGAACACGAAGTCGCTGTGCGCGTTGGGCAGGTAGTCCCACTTCTGGCGGCTGTTGCCGAGGCCGACGCCGAACCACCCCCCCGACCCGAGGGCGATCAATCCCTGGCGAAGCTGCCACCCGGCGCCGCTCGGATCGAGCTCCGAGTTGAGCCACGCCTCCAGGAAGCGCGTCCGGCGATAGGCGAACCCGAAGATGAAGAACGCCGTCGCGGCCGCTCCCGCGAGGCCGGTCCACAGGAGGTGGCGCAGCCGAAGACCCGCGGCGAAGAGCAACAGGAACACGCTCCCGCAGATCACGAGGGCGGTTCCGAGATCCTTCTGCAGCAGCACGACCCCGGCGACGATCGCCACCAACGGGCCCAGCGGGAGGAAGGCGTCCCGTGGGCGCTGAAGGCGCTTCCACGGGCGAGACAGGATCGCGGCGGCCGCGCACACCGTGAGTAGCTTCGCGAACTCCGCCGGCTGAAGGGTGATCGGACCGAGGTCGATCCACCGGGAGGCGCCGTACAGGGAGGAACCGAACGCGGGGTGCAGCGTCAGGAGCATCACCGGCAGCAGCATGAGGAGCATCGGGATCGCCGCCCGTCGCCAGAAGACGTACGGGAGGCGCGCCGTCACCACGAGTCCGACCACTCCGGCCGCCGCGTAGAGCGTTTGTCTGTTGAAGTACCAGAAGCTCGTGCCGTACCCCTCGACCGCGGAGATCGAGCCTGCCGACAGGATCATCACGAGCCCGATCACGGTCAGGAGGGCGGCCGGGGCGAGCAGGAGCGTGAGGTTCCGGCGCGCAACGGCCGCCGGGGTGGGCAGGGGGCGCATCAGGTCGGAAGTCCGGACGAGGCGCAGATGGGACCCGCGGGAGGCGGTATCCGGTCGGCGGCGGGCGGCGGTGCGGTCAGCCACGGGCGCCCGCCTCCGCGCGCAACGATCGTGCCGCCGCCGCGAATCGGTCCCCACGTTCGACGTAGCTCGCGAACTGATCCCAGCTGGCGCACGCCGGCGCCAGCAAGACGGTGTCCCCCGACGCGGCGGCGGCGAAGGCTTCCCGCACGGCCTCCTCGATCGACCCGGCGAGGACCGTCGGGACCGATCCTTCGAACACGTCGACGATATCCGCGGCCGACTCGCCGATCGCGATCACGGCCCGAAGCCGGCCCGCGTGGGTCTTGAGGGGCGAGAGATCCACTCCCTTGGCGCGGCCGCCCGCGATCAGGACGGCGTCCCCGGCGCCGTCGATCGCAGCGGCCGCCGCGTGGACGTTCGTGGCCTTCGAGTTGTCGACGAACCGCACCCCGTCGACGGTGGCGACGACCTCGCCGCGGTGAGACCCGGGACGGAACCTGGCGAGGGCGGCCGCCGCGGCGGCGGGATCGATCCCGTAGGCGAGCGCGGCGGCCGCCGCGGCGGCCGCATCCTCCCGGTACCCCGCCCGCTCGGTGTCGATCGCGCCCAGCCGGTGGACGCCGTCGACGTGGGCGACGAGTTCGTCGCCCAGGTAGCCCACCTCTCCCTCGTCGGGCTGCCCCTTGCGGAACCAGCGGAGCACACACGAGGCTCTGGAGGAGATCGCCGCGGCCGCCGGATCGTCGCGATTGCCGATGTGCACGTCCGTCCCGGTCTGGAGCGCATGGATCCGCTCCTTGGCCTCGACGTAGGCCTCGAACGTGCCGTGCCAGTCGAGGTGATCGGGCGCGACGTTCAGCAGGACCGAGATCGTCGGATGGAACGACTCCTGGAGCGCGAGCTGGAAGCTCGACACCTCCACGACAAGGACGTCGCGTTCCTCGCGTGCCGCTTCCGGGAAGGACAGACCGATGTTGCCGCACGCGAGCGCGTCGACCCCGCCGGCTCGCAGACAGGCCTCGATCATCGACGTGACGGTGGTCTTGCCGTTCGTGCCCGTGACGGCGAGGTACGGCGCACGAGCCAGCCGTGCGCCGAGCTCCATCTCGCCCCACACGGGGAGACCGCGCTCGCGAGCCCACCGAAGGATGTCGGCCTCGGGCGGCACTCCAGGCCCCGTGACGAGCAGCGTGGCACCATCAAGGTGGCTCGTGTCGTGTCCGCCGGCCCGAACCTCGATCCCGGAGGCTCGGAGCTCGTCGACGGACGGCAGGTCCTCCTCGGGACGTGCCTCCGTCACGAAGACCAGTGCACCCTCGGCCGATAAGGCGCGCGCCGAGCCGACGCCCGCGACCCCCGCGCCGACGACGACCGCCCGCTCCCCCGCCAATCGCCCGCTCATCCGAGTCCGCCCCGGGCGATGAAGTCCGCGTAGAAGACGCCCAGCCCGACGGCCACGCAGAGACCGGCGATGATCCAGAACCGCACGATCACGGTGAACTCGGGCCATCCCGACAGCTCGAAGTGATGATGGATCGGCGACATCCGGAACACCCGTCGGCCGAAGCCGCGGAAGGAGATCACCTGGATGATCACCGACATCGTCTCGATCACATAGAGGCCGCCCAGGATGATCAGCAACATCTGCGTGTTCGTCGTGATCGCGAGGGCTCCGAAGAGCCCGCCGAGCGCCAGCGCGCCCGTATCACCCATGAAGATGCGCGCCGGGGCAGCGTTCCACCACAAGAAACCCGTGGCCGATCCCATCATCGCGGCACCGACGATCGCGGCGTCCTGCATCGCTCGCGTGTCGACGTCGTAGCACGCGACCGCGTCGCCCAACACCTCGCACGTGTGCCGGAACTCCCAGAAGGAGATGAAGATGAACGCGGCCAAGACGAGGATCGCGGAGCCGGCGGCGAGGCCGTCGAGTCCGTCGGTGAGGTTGACGGAATGCGACGACGACGTCAGGACCACGAAGACCCAGATATAGAAGAAGACGCCCAGCTCCAACGCCGTCGGCCGTACGAAGGAGAGGCTCGTGGACGTGCCCGTCTGATCCGAGAACGCGACGACCACGACCGCGAAGAGCACCGACACGAGCGCGGTGCCGATGAACTTCGACATCTTCGAGAGGCCGAGGGAACGCTGCCGGCGCACCTTCAAGTAATCGTCGACGAACCCCACCAGACCGAATCCGACGGCCGCGAGGATCAGGGAAGCCCCCGCCGGGGTGAAGAAGATCCCGTCTCCGAAGCGGAACCGTGTTGCCCCGTAGGCGGCCACGAGCCCCACGAGCATCACGATCCCGCCCATCGTGGGCGTACCGACCTTCTCGTAGTGGGTGTGTGGCCCATCCTCGCGGATCCGCTGACCCCACCCCCAGATCCGGAACGCCCGGATCGCCACCGGCGTGCCCAGCAGCGTGACCGCAAGCCCCACTGCCGCCGCCACGAGGATCCAGATCACCGCAGCGCCTCCGCGAGGGTTTCGAGACCCGCGATCCTCGAACCTTTGAAGAGGATCAGGTCACCCGGCGTCGTGGATCGACGGATGTCGTCGAGCGCCTCTTGAGGGGTGTCGTAGGTTGCGACGTCCTCAGGACCCATGCCTTCGCGGATCGCGGCTCGGGCGATCGAGCGGGCCGCTCCGCCCACGGTGATCAGCCGATCGACCCGGATCCGCGCCGCCAGCTCCCCCACGCGGTCGTGCTCATCCTGGGAGATCGGACCGAGCTCCGCCATCTCGCCGAGCACCGCGATCAGGCGCTCCTCCCCGGCCATCCACCGCGCGGTCCTGAGCGCCGCCGCGGCGGATTCCGGGTTCGCGTTGTACGCGTCGTTCAGGACCCGGATGCCCGCCGTGGTCGTGAAGGTCTCCATCCGCCAGCGCGACACGCCGGCCTCCGCCAATGCGATCGCGGCGTCGTCGAGCGAGATACCCAGCTCGCGCCCCACGGCGACCGCCGCGAGCGCGTTCGACACCATGTGCTCGCCCGGCACCGCGAGCGTCACCCGGACCTCGGCCCCGTCGGTGACGAGTCGGAACGAGGCCCGTCCGTCCGGACCCAGCGAGACGTCCTCCGCACGCACGTCGACGTGGGCTCGGGTGCCGAAGGTGACGACCCTTCCGGGGCACCGGTCGCCGTACGCGATCACGATCGGGTCGTCCGCGTTCAGGATCGCGAGCCCGTCGAGGCCGAGCGCGTCGATGGGCTCCGCGGAGGCCTCGACGATCGACGCCCACGATCCGAAGACCTCGATGTGCGCCACGCCGACGTTCGTCACCACGACGACGTCGGGCCGAGCGATCCCGGACAGGAGCTTCACGTCGCCGAGACGCCGCGCCCCCATCTCGGCCACGAGTACCTCCGTATCCGGCGGCGCTCCCAGCAACGTCAGCGGCAGCCCGATCTCGTTGTTGAACGACCCTGGGCTGGCGTGGACTCGGAAACGGGTCTTCGCGACCGCGTGCGTCAGATCCTTCGTGGAGGTCTTGCCGTTCGCACCCGTGATCCCTATGACGGTCGCGGCCATCGACCGTCGTTCATCGGCGGCGAGGCGGATCAGCGCCTCCGCCGTCGAGTCCACGCGCACGACGGGCCCTGACGGGCCGACAGCGATGCCGGCAACACCGTCGACGGGCTCGTCGACGATCGCGGCCGCCGCGCCCCCCGCGAACGCCTGATCGACGAAGCGATGACCGTCGGTGCGATCGCCCGGGAGCGCGATGAACAGCGAGCCCTCGGTCACCTCCCGCGAGTCCGTCGAGACCGCTCGCACGTCGACGTCATCGCCCTCGAGCGATCCCTCGACGGCGCGGGCCACCTCGGACAGCCGGCGAGGTCTCACGCCGCCCCCCCGAGGGCCTCGAGCTCCGCCCGAACGACGACCCTGTCGTCGAACGGGATGGTCCGGTCCGCCAGCTCCTGCTCCGCTTCGTGGCCCTTGCCCGCGATCACGACGACGTCTCCGGGGTGGGCGTGGCTCACGGCGAGCCGGATCGCCGCACGCCGATCCGGCTCGACCACGTACCGCCCGCCGCCTTCGGCGGCTCCCCGTTCGACCTCGGCGATGATGTCGAGAGGGTCTTCGGAGCGTGGATTGTCGGTGGTGATGACCGTGAGATCAGCTCCCTCCGTTGCCGCGGCCCCCATCGGGAACCGCTTCGCGCGGTCACGGTCACCACCGCAACCGAAGACGACGATCACCCGGCCCGTCGCCAACGGGCGTGCCGCGGCAAGCACTGTTCGGATGCTATCCGGCGTGTGCGCGTAATCCACCACCACCAGGAATTCCTGCCCGGCATCCACCGGCTCCATGCGGCCGGACACCTGACCGGCGGTCGCCAGGCCTCGGATCGCGTCGTCCGGGTCGATGCCGACCAGCTCGGAGGTCGCGATCGCCGCGAGACAGTTCGACACGTTGAACCCCCCACGGAGCGAGCTCGTCACCTCTCTTCCGCCCACCCGGAATGACAGACCGCCTGTTCTCGTTCGAACGTCCTCGGCGTGAACGTCGGCGGCGGGGTCGAGCCCGAAGGTCGTGACGGGCACCGGAAGGTCGAGCAGACGCCGCCCCCACGGATCGTCGAGGTTCACGACGGCTTGCTTCGTCCGATTATCGGTGAACAGCGACGCCTTCGCCGCGAAATAGGACTCCATCGAGCCGTGATGGTCCAGATGATCCTGCGACAGGTTCGTGAACACCGCCGCGTCGAACAGCAGTCCACCGACACGCCCCTGATCGAGCGCGTGCGACGAGACCTCCATGGCGACCGTCGTGACCCCCGCATCCCGCATCCGCCTGAGGAGTCGTTGGAGGTCAGGCGCCTCCGGGGTGGTTCGCGCGATCGGGACCGGTTCTCCGGCCACGTGTGCGCCGACCGTGCCGATCGCGCCGGTGCGGTGCCCGGCGGCGCGGAACACCGCGTCGAGCAGGTGCACGATCGTGGTCTTCCCGTTGGTGCCGGTGACCCCGACGATCGTCATCGAGCGCGCCGGATCTCCGAGCACGACGGCCGACATCGGCCCCATCGCCTGTCGCACGGAGGGGACGAGGATCTGCGGAACGCCGAGGTCGAGCCACCGCTCGACGGCGAGGGCCGACGCCCCCGCTCGAACCGCCTCCTCGGCGAAGTCGTGCCCGTCGGCGGTCGCGCCCCGCACACAGAAGAACAGAGCGCCCGGAACGACCTGGCGTGAGTCGAAGGCGACCTCATCGACCGGGGCGCTCGCCTCACCGCGCGTCTGCGAGCCGGGCACGGCAGCGGCCGCCGCGGACAGCGGCACGTGGGGAAGGTGTCTCACCGTCGCCCAGCGTACCGGGGGCGGCTGCCGAGACCCCGCAAGCTCAGGGGCCGGAGGCGAACGGTGGCAGACGAACGGGAGGTGCGGCCGGGATGGCGAGGCGCTGGATCACGTGGCGTGCGATCTCCGAGAACACCGGAGCGGCTGCGACCCCGCCGTAGACGGTCCGAGGTTCGTCGATCGAGACCACGATCACGACACGGGGATCCGACGCCGGCAGGAAGCCGACGAACGAGGCCATGTACCGCCGGACATAGCGCCCGTCCACGAGTTTCCGGGCCGTGCCCGTCTTCCCCGCCACCTGGTAACCGGGGATCTGGGCCGCGCCGCCGGTACCCGTTTCCACCACCGACGCGAGCATCCGCGTGAGCATCGTCGCGGTGTCCTTCGACAGCACGCGTCGCGACTCCGCACGGGGTGCTTCGTCGAGCTGCCCGTCGGGCCCGAGGGTCCCACGCACGAGACGAGGCTGCACCCACATCCCGCCGTTGGCTACCGTGCCGTACACGGCCGCCATCTGGAGCGGGGTCATCGAGATGCCCTGGCCGTAGGAGACGGTGGCGCGGGTGATGTCGGTCCAGTTGAGAAGCTCGGGAACCACACCGCCCGCCTCTCCGGGGAACCCGACGCCGGTCGGCGTTCCGTATCCGAACCGAGCGAGGATCGACGCCAACTCCGCGCTGCCGACGCGCTCGGCCACCATCGCGGAGCCGATGTTGCTCGAGTGGGCCACGATGTCCCCGAGCGTCATCGGTTCGACGGGGTGCGGGTGCGAGTCGTTGACCGTGTACCCACCCACGTGCATCCACCAGGGCACTTCGAAGACCTCGCGGACACCCACGGCTCCGGTTTCGAGCGCGGCCGCCGCCGTCACGACCTTGTTCACCGACCCGGGCTCGAACATATCCGTGACCGCCCGATTCCGCACGGCATCACGGTTCGCGCGCTCGAAGTCGTTGGGATCGAACCAGGGGTAGCTCGCCATCGAGTAGATGTCTCCCGTGCGCGCGTCCATCACGACGATCGTCCCGCCCTTCGCGTGGTTCTCCTTCACCGCCCGCCGGAGCGCCTCCTGCGCGAGGTACTGCACCTCTCGATCCAAGGTCGTGACGAGCGTTCGGCCGGGGATCGCCGGTTGCACGATCTCCATGCCGCTCGCGATCGGGAGGCCGTCGCCGTCCAGCTCCACCGTGCGGGTCCCCGGCGTACCGGCGAGGACGTGCTCGTATTCGAACTCCAGACCCGCCAGACCTGTGGCGTCCACGCCGACGAACCCCAGGACCTGCGGCGCCAGCTGGCCGGCAGGGTAGTAGCGCTTGGGGACCTCAAGGAACCCGATGCCCGGCAGCCCGAGCGATTCGAGGCGCTCCGCGACGCGCACGTCGATCTGGCGACCCAGATACACGAATGTGGCGTCGGGCGTCTGCAGCCGCCGCTCGACGTCTCGAGGACGCAGGTGCAGAACGCGCGCAACCTTCGCCGCCTCGCCGATCGGGTCGGTCACGTACCGCGGGTCCGCGTAGATGTCCCGGGCCTCCAGGGTGATCGCCAGGGGCACGCCGGTGCGATCGACGATCGCCCCCCGTTCCGCCGGGAGATCGGTCGGGTGCACCCGCTGTCGGAGTCCCTGCGCAGCGAGGGCCTGATGGTCGCCCACCTGCAGGACGACCAGCCGGGCGACCACGCCCACCAACGCCAGCACCATCGCGCCCAGCAGGGCCACGAGGCGGCCCGCGGGCGTGCGTCTCACTCCTTGACCCTGGAGGACTCGGTCGACCCGGACGTACCGGGCACCTGCAGGATCACCACGTCGCCGGCGGCCGGAGACACGAGCCCTTGTCCGTGGGCCCAGGACCCGATCCGCGACGGCGAGGACAGTCGCGCGACATCGTTGACGAGGGTGCGGCGCTGGTCGGTCAGCAACCGGACCCGCTCGGCGACCGAGCGTGTCCGGTAGGCGGCGTCCACCCGCATCGCGTTCAAGGAGACGAGACCGACAACCATCGCGGACACGACCACCCCCGCGAAGACCCAGAACGCAGGGGGGTGCCCGCGGCGCGCCCGCCGGTGGGGATGGGGAGGGTTGGGGATCGGCGGGCGCGTCGCGGGCGCGCGTGCGGGGGCGACCGCACGGCGGCGGATGGGCTGCGGGGTGGGCGTCGACCACCCCTCCGCCTCGCGCGCGGGGAGGCTCATGCCGCCTCCCCGATGCGCTCGGCGGCCCGCAGCTTGGCGCTGCGGGCCCGCGGGTTGCGGGCCGTTTCTTCCAAGGAAGGTCGCAGCGGCTTCTTCGTGAGGACGCGGAGGCGGTCGTCGTCGCGGAACGCGCGCTTCACGATCCCATCCTCCAAGGAGTGGTACGAGAGCACGACAACGCGGCCACCGGGGCCGAGGAGGCCGACCGCCCGAGGCAGGGAGGCGGCGAGCTCCTCGAGCTCCCGGTTGACCGCGATGCGGAGCGCCTGGAACGTACGACGCGCGGGGTGGGGGCCCCCCGGACGTGGTCCCACAGCGCCCACGATGACACCGGCGAGCTGGTCGGTGGTCTCGATCCGACCTCGCTGACGCGCTCGCGCGATCGCAGCCGCGATCTTCCGCGAGCGATGCTCTTGCCCGTACTCGAAGAGAAGATCGGCGAGCGCGCTCTCCTGAAGATCGTTCACGAGGTCGGCGGCGGTGACGTCGCTGTCGCCCATCCGCATGTCGAGCGGCCCGTCGACGCGATAGCCGAATCCGCGCGCAGGCTCGTCGAGCTGCATCGACGACACTCCCAGGTCGAAGAGGACCCCTTGCAGCGGCCCCGTGGCTTCGGCCTCTCCGACCTGGGAGAAGCGTCGATGCACCGCCATGAAGCGGTCGCCGTACCTCGCCAGGCGCTCACGGGCGATCCGCAGCGCCTCCCGATCGCGATCGAACCCGATGACGCGCTCGACGCCGGCTTCGAGCAGCGCCTCCGCGTGACCGCCCGCGCCCACGGTCATGTCGGCGACCCTTCCCCCGGTCCCCGGCCGCCCGGCGACCAGGAGGTCGACGACCTCGGCCACCATCGCCGGCTCGTGCGGTGCGTCGTCGTTCCCCACGTCACCCGAGCTGCCCCGCCAGGATCCCGAGGCCGATCGATGCGAGCAGCGTCAGCGCCGTCATCGCAAGGAGCGAGAGGCTCTGCCGAACCTCGGTCGAAAGCTTCGTCTGCATCACGCTCTCCTTCACATCCCTTGGCAGTTCCCTTGGCTGTTCTTGGCCGTCCATTCGCTGTTCTTGCGGCCGGACCCCCACGGGGCCCCACACGCCACGTCTTGCGACTGCAACCCCGCGCCTACGGCCCCCGGGACTGCGGGCTCCGCGGCTCCAGCTCCCCGTTCTCGTAGGCGGCGGCATGGACGTCCCGGTACCGCTCGAACTCTCCGCGATCCCAGATCTCCATGCGCTCGCGCACGCCGAGGACCACCACTTCCTTCTTGATCCCGACCACGTCCCGGAGCCGCTGCGGGATCGTCACGCGTCCCTGGGCGTCGAGCCTCACCTCGTCAGCCGAGGCGAAGAAGAGTCGGGAGAAGGCGCGACCGTCCCTGTCGGAGAGGGCGAACGCGTCGACCTCGCCGCTCCGTCGCTCCCACGCTGCCTTGGGGAAGCAGTACAGGCAGCGATCCTGGCCCACGGTGAGCCAGAGGCCTTCGTCGAATGCCTCGCGGAACTTCACGGGCAGCGACACCCTGCCTTTGGGGTCGAGCGAGTAGCTATGCGTGCCGAGGAGCTCGGCCACGCCCTCCTCCCCTCTCCTCCACTGAGCCCCACATTTATCCCACTAACACTCCACT
>Ga0307296_10001518_pt1 | contig 11635 bp, 10 predicted proteins | sample ER_DNA_153_FD_194467 | JGI IMG/M metagenome (GOLD analysis project Ga0307296, IMG submission 194467) | Bulk soil microbial communities from the East River watershed near Crested Butte, Colorado, United States - ER_DNA_153 | ecosystem: Environmental > Terrestrial > Soil > Floodplain | place... | reverse complement strand
CGATCACGTCGGCGCCGTCGTCCATCGTCAGCTGCGGCTTGTGGTCGACGGCCGCCTCGATGTGGCGGTAGTAGGTGTCGTTGTCCTCGCCCTTGATCGCGAAGACCGAGACGTCGAACTCCTCGACGAGAGCGGCGGCGACGTCGTCCTGGGTCGAGAGCGGGTTCGAGGCGCAGAGCACGATGTCGGCGCCGCCGGCCTTCAGCGTCCGCATCAGATTCGCGGTCTCGCTCGTCACGTGCAGGCAAGCCGCGATCCGGTAGCCGGCGAGCGGCTGCTCGGCCTCGAAGCGGTCACGGATCGCCGCGAGCACCGGCATGTGCCGGTCGGCCCAAGCGATTCTGCGCACGCCCTCGGGCGCGAGCGACAGGTCCTTCACGTCATGACGCTTGGTGGTGGCCATTCAATCCTTTCGTGTGATCTAGATCACTAGGCGGCGAGCAGGCGTTCGTGCTTGCGCTGCTCCCAATCGAGGGCAGAGAGCTGTGTCCCGGCGAGCCACGTCTCGACGGCGGCCTGGAGGGCCGGCTCCTGCTGCAACCGTACCGTGAACGCGAGCTCGTCGATCCCGACGCCGAAGCGGCGGCGAAGCTCGCCGAGGGAACGCAGCTGGTTGAGCTCAAGCAGGCCGTACTGCCGGTAGCCGCTCGCGCTGCGAGCCGGGATCACGAGACCCGCGCGCTCGAGGTAGCGGAGCATCCTGGGCGACCACCCGGTGCGCGCGGCGGCCTGGCCGACGGTCAGCGACTCCATTCGGCCGTGCACCTTAACAGAGCAGTGTCAAGGTTGTGTGGTTCCCTCGCGCCCGTACTCGTCCTCGAGCCGGACGATGTCTTCCAGCTGAGGCGTGGAGACCTCGAGGATGGTCGTGTCCTCGACGGCGCGCACGCGGTGGACGGTGCCCGGCCGGAAGCGGAAAGCAGTGCCGGGGCCGACGATCTCCGTCTTCAGCACCGCTTCGCCCGCTTCACCGAGATGCAGCTCGGCGCGACCCTCGAGCACGTACCAGCTCTCGTCCTTCTCACGATGGAACTGGAGGCTGAGTGCCTGCCCTGCGCGGACGAAGAGCAGCTTGCCGGCGTAGCCCTCGGCTTTCGCCCAGATCAACTCGTGGCCCCACGGCTTCTCGACCCGGTTGGGCTGGAAGGAGAAGCGATCGAGCCCCTCGAGATTAGGCGAGGACAACGGCCTCTCCACGGTAAGCCGATCCTACGCCTTCCGGTTTTGGCGGGATCGGACGACATCTACCCATCACCGCAGACGGACGCACGGGCAAAGCCCGCACGTCCTGAACGAGGCACCGCAAGCGGCGCCTCAGGCCTGTAACCATTCAGGATGCGCGCCGACGTACTCCTCGGCACGGCGCAAGTCCTTGGGGGTGTTGATCGTCAGCCAGAGTCCCTCGTGGCGGAAGGCGCCAAGCTTCCCTTCCGCGGCGAGCTCGGGGAAGGCTGTCGTCTCGTGGTCGCCGCGCTCCGGGAAACGAGCGAGCGCGTCCTCGCCGAGGACGTAGACGCCGCAGCTGACCCAGCATTCGATCGTCCCGCCCTCCGCGAAGCCCGTGACCCGGCCGCCGTCGAGCTCGACGACCCCGAACGGCGACTTCGGGCGCGCGACGGTGATCGTCGCCGCGGCGCCGTTGGCACGGTGGGTCGCGAGCAGGCTCGGGAAATCGATGTCGACCAACTCGTCCCCGTTCAGCCCGAGGACGTCGCCGCTCTCTTGGCGCTCGTTTGCCGCGAAGCGGATGCCTCCGCCGCGGCCGAGCCGCTCCGGCTCCTCCGCGATCGCGACCTCCACGCCCAGGCCGCCCAGCGCGGCCGCGAATTGTTCGCCGGCTCCGACGCCGCAGCTGACGATCACGCGCTCGATTCCGGCGCGTCCGAGCAACCCAATCTGCCAGGCCGCCAGCGGTCGCCCCGCGACCGGGACGAGCGGCTTCGGCAAGCCGCCTGCGACGTCGCCGAGACGCTCGGCCTTGCCGCCCGCCAGGATGATCGCTTCCACTATTCCGCGAGTTCAGTGTCGCGTTCTTCCGTCTCAGCGAGCGCGGAGAGCGGCGAGGAGGCGCGGCCGATGCCTTCGTAATCGAACCCGGCTGCACGCGTCGCCTCGGGGTCGAGCAGATTGCGTCCGTCGATGATCAGCGGCCGCGCCATCGCGTTCCGGATCTCAGGCGAGGCGAGAGAGCGGAACTCATCCCACTCAGTCACGATCACCGCGGCGTCGGCGCCGTCCACGGCCTCGAGCGCAGATGAGCAGAGGGTCACGCCACGAAGAAGCTCATGGGGCTTTGCCGCCGGGTCGTAGGCCCGCACGTCCGCACCCTCGGCAAGCAATCGCGACGCGAGAACAAGCGAGGGTGCGTCCCGCATGTCGTCGGTGTTCGGCTTGAAACTGAGGCCGAGCAGCGCGACCGTCTTTCCGCGCAGGCGTCCAAGGTATTTCTGGAGCTTCTGAATAACTCGGCGCTTCTGCAGCTCGTTGACCTCGATCACGGCCGCGAGCAGCTGGAACTGATAGCCCGAATTGCCCGCCAGCTGCTTGAGCGCCGAAACATCTTTCCCAAAGCAGCTACCACCCCAGCCGGCCCCGGCGCGCAGGAAGTGTGGCCCCAGCCGATGGTCGAGCCCCACCCCGTGCGCGACCTTGACGACGTCCGCGCCAACGAGCTCGCAGACGTTCGCGATCTCATTGATGAAGCTGATCTTGGTCGTCAGGAACGCGTTGGCGGCGAGCTTGATCATTTCGGTGGAAGCGACGTCCGCCCGGACGATCGTCGTTTCAAGCGGTTCGTAGAGCGCCGCCACGCGGTCGCCGTCCCCCTCGACGAACGCTCCGACCACGACTCGGTCGGGATCCATGAAATTGTCGATCGCGTTTCCTTCGGCGAGAAACTCCGGATTCGATACGTAGCCGATGTGGCTCAGGCCGCGCTTCTCGAGGGACGCCCGCACTTTCTCGCCGGTTCCAACCGGAACGGTGCTCTTCATCACGAGGATCGTTCGGCGCTCGAGCTGCGGCAGTTCGTCGATCACCGTCCAGACGCGAGAGAGATCGGCGTCCCCGGAGTAGGTCGGCGGCGTGTCGACGCAGACGAAGACAAGCTCCGCCGAGGCGGCCGTCTCGGCAGCATCGAGCGTGAAGGTCAACCGCCCTGCGTTCCGCCCCAGCAGCTCGCCCAGGTCCGGCTCGAAGAAGGGGACCTCGCCGGCCCGCAGCTGCTCGATCCGCTCCGGGACGATGTCGCGAATCGTCACCTCGTGGCCGAGCTCGGCGAAGCAAGCGCCGGTGACGAGGCCGACCCAACCGGCGCCGAAGATCGCAATCGGCTCTTTGCCCTGCCCGTTCACCCGAGTCACCTTAGAGGTCGAAGCCCACGCGCGATCGAGATCATCGTCTCCGGTGAAAGCGCGTCGTCGAGCGTGTTCACGACCCAGTAGGTGGCGCCGTTCTCCTTCAGCACGACCATGTGCAGGTTCGAGCCGGAGTAGAAGAACTCGAAAGTGCGGTGGCCGAAGTGGCGGATGAAGTTCTTCTCCGAGAGCGCCGGCGCCCCGCCCCATTTCATCTCCTGAATCCCCCAGTACTGGCCGTCGACTCCGGTCGTGAAGACCAATCGCACCATCTTGTGCCCCTGGACCGTGTAGACGCGAGGGTTCGGCGGCTCCGGGTCGACGCGGGAGTTGCTCGCGATCATGGTCGGGTACTCGACGCGGAACGGCAGCTTGCGCCGGATCGCACGCATCAGGGACAGCGTTGCGCCCGGATCGCGGGTCGTGTGCGGCGGCTGGTGCTTGGGCGGCGGCGCAGAAGGGGTCGACCCAATCAGAGTTCCGATGAACGGCTTGCCGACGACGACCACAAGCATGGCTCCGTTGGCATATGGGGTGAGCCTCGGCGTCATCGGGCCGATCCGGGCGTCGCCGAAGAGCTTCGCCACCTGCTTCGCGGCGTCCTTGCCGCGCGGTTTCGCCGTGTCGTAGTAGATGCGCGTCACCGGGTAGTTCCAGCCGTCCGGGGCGTTCGCGGTGAGACGGTCCGGCGGCTGCAGGATCGGATATCCGCGGTCCTTGAGCTGGATCCCGGCGGCTGTCGCCGAGCCGTCGACCCCGTTGCCGTTCAAGACGGTGACGAAGATCGACTTCGGGTTGATCCCATGCGTCTTCGGCCTGTACTTCTCCTTCAGGGCCGCAGCGTTTGCCTTCTGCGGCGCTTCCGGATCGGGATTCATGAACTGCTGAACCGCGTTGGTGACGTTCTGCGTCGCGGTCGTCAGGTCGCTCTGTCCCTCGAGGCCCTGGATCTTGACCTGGACGAAGTGCCCGCCCGGAAGGCCGTGGAAGAAGAGCGCGTAGTTCAGCATCGTCGAGAGGTCGACGCCGCTCCCGCCGGCGCGGCCGACCTCGACGTTCTTCTTGATCGCGCCGAGCAAGCTCGACACATGGAACTTCGAATAGCGGGAGAGCTGCTCCTTCGCGGCGCGGACGAACTCCTGCTGGCGAATGACGCGGAAGAGGTCTGAGTCCGTGTGCCTGTAGCGGACGAAGTCGAGCGCCTGCTTGCCGCTCAGTCTCTGGTAGCCGGCCTCCAGGTTGATCCCGGCGTAGCCGGTCGGCCCTCGGTGGTCGTTGAAGTAGCGCCGGTCGACGTCCATGTAGACGCCTCCGAGCTTGTCGACGACCTGGATGAAGCCCAGGAAGTTGACGCTGATCAGGTAGTTGATCGGGACGTTCGTCAGGTTCTTGATCGTCTCGAGCGACCCCAGCGGGCCGCAGGTCGGGTAGGCGGCGTTGATCTTGTCGTACCAAACGGCGCGGCCCGGACAATGAATCGCCACCCTCATGTCGCGCGGGAACGAGAGCAACGTGACGCTATGGGTCGCCGGGTCGGTCCGGATCAGCATCATCGTGTCCGAGCGGCCCGGAGCCTTGCCGTCGATGTAGCGGTGGTCGGTCCCGAGAACGAGCGCGATAGCGGGCTTGCCGGGAGCGGCGTAGTCGAGCCGCTTCGCGGCGCGTTTGAGCGCCTTGGAATGCGGCGCCGTCGCGGATGCGAAATCGTGCCCGTAGAGGTAGAGACCACCCGCTGCCCCGCCGGCGACCATCGCCACAAGTACGAGCAGCCAGAAGAAGAATCCGGCCAGACGCCGGCCGATGCTCCGGCCTCCCCGCGGCGGCTGCCGGTAGAGCGCGATCGGCTTCTGGACACCGGGAGGCAGAACCACGTGGCCGTTGCCATTCAGCGCCGCCCCGCGCCCGATTCCTCTTTTCAGCGTCGTTCTCATCGGTCTTCAGATATGCAAAGGCGCCCCGAAGGCGCCCACCGCTGCCGCAGGATAACCACGGCCTCGGCTAGGTGGTTGCTCCTGCTGTCGAGAGCGCCTCCTCGGCGAGTTTCGTTCCTTCGACCATGTTCCTGAGCTTCTCGTACGCCACCTCCCAGCTGCGCGTCCGGAGACCGCAGTCGGGACAAACGTGGATTCGCTCAGGATCCCCGAAGACCTCCGTCGCATAGAGAATTCGGTCGCGGACGAGCTCGGGCGACTCGACGAAGTCGGTGTGGATGTCGAGCACGCCGAGGCCCAGGATCGGCTCGTACGGCAGGTCGCGGAACTTCGAGATCACCTCGTAGCCCGGCCGGTCGGACCCCGACGTGCCGAGCTCTCGGCTGTCGTAGTTGGCGAACCCGACACAGAACTGCTTGCAGCCGTGCATCTGCTCGATCGCCGGGAAGAAGAGGTCGTAGTCGGAGAAGCAGAGGTGGGTCGAGAAGAAGCAGTCGAGCCCCTCGACGCTCTCGTTGAAGCTCTCGACGAAGATGTCGAGCTCGTCCGCCTCGGTCGATGCCCCCGGCTCGTCGATCTGGATCCACTTGGCCCCGAGCTCGATCAGCGACTCGAGGTTCGGCCTGATCACATTCCGGGCCAGGTCGTTCGCGAACTCCCTGCGGGCCGCGAGCTCTTCGTTGCGGCCATGGCCCGCGCCGATGCGCCCGCTCTGAGGCCCGAAGTGCTCGTCGTACGACCAGACGGCGATCGTGTAGGCGCCGGTGACCGGGATCTTCAGGTCATGGTTCGCGACCGACTGGAGGAACGCGAACTCGTCGTTGTGGTACGGCTCGCGCAGCGACGGCTCCGCGGTCACGGCTGACTTCGAGTAGTACTTGTTGTCGAAGCTCCGCACGGTGCCGCGCGGCTCGAAGCCGTTCGAGTGATCGACGGCCCAGGCGTACATCTCGGTGCGTTGCTGCTCACCGTCGTAGACGACCTCGATCCCGGCGCTCTCGAGCAGACGGAGCGCGTAGCGGCTCGCCCAGCGGCCGAGCTCGGTCTTGTCGGGATTGCCGCGCTCCAGGGTCTCGACGAGCTCCTCGTAGCCGTCGACGCCCAGCTTCTCACCCCAGGCGCGGGCGTGCTCGACGTCGCTCGCGTCCAGCGGCGTGCCGGCGGAGGTCTTGACGAGCCAGGGCGGCTTCGCGAGCGAACCTATTTCGTGCGTCAGAAGCTTCATCCGAGGCGTCGCTCGCGATGCCGATTAAGAGGCCGTGCCGACCTGCGCGGCCCGGCCGCTAAACCCGGCTCGTGGAACTGCAAGTCGTAACGAAGGAAATGAAGAGCTGTCATGCGGCCGCCTCCACGGTAGCCGTCCTGGCCGCGCCGAGTCGAAGCAGCTTCTCGCGCGCGATCCGCTCGGAGACGAACTGTAGGTCGCCGTTGGGGACGAGCGCGACCTGCTCGACCTCGCGCTCGTTGTTCAGCCGCTCGGCGAAGGAGGCGAGCTCCCGCGAATCCTCGAGCGTGGAGCTGCGGGCATCGATGACGCCCGCCAGCAGGAGCTTGTCGAAGCCCTTCGGGACGTCCGAGAGATGCGTCCAGTAGAAGTCGATCCCGATCGCGTCGACCGGCAGCTCGCCGAGGCCCTGCTCGAGCGGCTTACGAGCGTCGCAGAAGGTCAGCTGCAAGGCGAGCTTCGGCCCGCCTGAAAGTGCGGCGAGCGGCTCTTCGAGGTCGCTTGGCGCAACGTCTTCCGCGCGGCCGAAGAAGGGCTCCGCCAGCACGACGAGGTCGGCGTCGACCGCCTCCAGCACAGGCTTGAGGACGTTCTCGGCGATCGTCAGAGCCGGAACTCCCGTGCCCTGAGAGAGTGCGAACGGCGACGGCAGGGTCACCAGCCGCGGGCCGGGCAACGGCGAGACGTAGCGCTCGCCGAGCGGGGCGCCGAGCTTCGGCGTCGCGGTCGTCGGGTGTGGCGCGCGATAGAAAGTGTTCGTGTCGAGGAAGCGTGTCAGCGCGCCCGTCTCGAGCCCTTCGCTCGCCTCGAGCAGCGGCCGGAAGTGGTCCTGCCAGCGCAGCATCCCGTCGGTCAGCAGGTCGAGGCCGGCCTGCTGCTGAACCGAGACGAGCTCGGCGAGGTCGCGTTCGACCTGCTCGTCGACGGCCTCCTGCGAGGTGCGCCCCCGGTCGAGGTCGCGTGTCGCCTGGACGAGCCGCTCGGAGCGCGGGTAGATGCCGGGAACAAATGCTTTCATCGGGTCTCCCGAGCGAAGCGAAGGGCGTTACCAGTGCGGATGCAACGGAAAATGCGCAGCATTTTTCGCGATTAACGCCCCGCGGCGGCAAGCTGGTTCTCGGCGGCCTTGATCCGCTGTTCGAGCTGCCAGCGGTCGGCCTCCGACTCTCCGCGCTCGACGCGCTCGAGCTCCGCCTTCGCCTGCTCGAGCTGCTCCTGGGCGGCCGCCGGGTCGATCTCGCGGACGTTGACGGCCGTGTCGACAAGCGCCAGGGCGCGGTCCTGCTCGACGGTGAAGAAACCGGGACCGGTGGCGAACTCCTGCACTTCCTCCGCCTCCCGGTTCGTGTACACGCGGGTCGAGCCGGCCTGGAGGAGGGCAATCAGCGGGGCGTGCCGCGCGAGCACGCCGATCTCTCCGGCTGCGCCCGGGACGATCACCATCTCGGCCTCGTCGTCGAAGACCGCCCCGTCGGGCGTCGTCAACGAGAGCGAGAACGTGTGGCGTTCGTCTGCCACTTAACGAGCTACGCGGGGACCGCTTCGGTCTCTTCGGCTTCCTTGGATTCCTCTTCGGCTTCCGCGTCCTCCACGTCGGCTGCCTGCTCCGGTTCGCCGCCCTGCTCGCGCGCCTTCGCGACGGCGTCCTCGATCGTGCCGACCATGTAGAAGGCCTGCTCCGGCAGCTCGTCGTGCTTGCCGTCGAGGATCTCGTTGAAGCCGCGGATCGTGTCCTCGAGCTTGACGTACTTGCCCGGCTGGCCCGTGAACACCTCGGCGACGAACATCGGCTGCGAGAGGAAGCGCTCCATCTTTCGCGCTCGCTGGACGACGAGCCGGTCCTCGTCCGAGAGCTCGTCGATGCCGAGGATCGCGATGATGTCCTGCAGCTCCTTGTAGCGCTGAAGCACCTCCTGGACCCTGGTGGTCGTCTCGTAGTGCTCGGCGGAAACGATCCCGGGCGCGAGCGCGCGGGAGCTCGAACCGAGGGGATCGATGGCCGGATAGATCCCCTTCTCCGAGATCGACCGGTCGAGCGTGATGAACGCGTCGAGGTGCGCGAAGGTGTTGGCAGGCGCCGGGTCTGTGAGGTCGTCGGCGGGAACGTAGATCGCCTGCACCGACGTGACCGAGCCGGCCCGCGTCGACGTGATCCGCTCCTGTAGCTGGCCCATCTCGGTCGCGAGCGTCGGCTGGTAACCGACGGCGCTCGGCATCCGGCCGAGCAGCGCGGAGACCTCCGAGCCGGCCTGGACGAAACGGAAGATGTTGTCGATGAAGAGCAGCACGTCGCCGCCCTGGTCGCGGAAGTACTCCGCCATCGTCAGCCCGGTCAGGCCGACCCTCAGACGCGCGCCGGGCGGCTCGTTCATCTGGCCGAAGACGAGCGCCGTGTCCTTGAGGACGCCGGACTCCTGCATCTCGAGGTAGAGGTCGTTGCCCTCGCGCGTCCGCTCGCCGACGCCGGCGAAGACCGAGTTGCCCTGGTGCTCGCGCGCGACGGTGCGGATCAGCTCCTGGATCAGAACCGTCTTGCCGAGTCCGGCGCCGCCGAAGAGCCCGACCTTCCCGCCCTTGATGAACGGCGCGATCAGGTCGACCACCTTCAGGCCGGTCTCGAAAACCTCGGTCGTCGGCTGGAGATCCTCGAATGTCGGCGGGTCTCGGTGGATCGGCCACCGCTCGCCGGCCTCGACCGGCTCGTCCGTGTCGATCGGCTCGCCGAGGACGTTGAAGATTCGGCCGAGCGTCGGCTTGCCCACCGGGACCGAGATCGGCGCGCCGGTGTCGATCACGTCGACCCCGCGCGGGATCCCGTCCGTCGAGTCCATCGCGACCGCACGGACCCGGTCGTCGCCCAGATGCTGCTGCACCTCGGCGGTCAGTACGCGGTCCGAGCCGTCGTCCGACGGCATCGCGATCTCCAGGGCCGTGTTGATTTCAGGCAGGTTGTCGGTGAAAGCGACGTCGATGACGACGCCTCTGATCTCGATCACCTTGCCGACGTTCTGTTCAGGCATGCGTCTCCTCGAGGGTCGGAAACGGGCGACCTCGGAGGCGCCCCACCAGCGCCCGCAGTTTACCCAAGGCCCAATTCGGGCGATTAGGAAGTGTTGACGCGTCGTACGCCTTCAGCATGGCCGACACCCGGTCGGCGTGATCCAGGCTTCAGACGTACGAGGTGATGAGAGAAGGCATCACGAGACTTCAAAGATATCCGTCTCGCGGCTCGTGAAAGCGCTACGGCTGGAAGCCGGCGTGGCGCGGGATGTGGTTCGACTCGAACTGGGCGCGCCGGAGGAGCAGCTGCTGGTAGTTCGCCTGCTTCTGACGCTTGGCGATCGCCTGGATGTCCTGGTTGTTGTCGAACGCGGTCGCCGACGGCCTGGCGGCGCCGCCGTGCAGCGACTCGAACACGCCGCCGAAGGCGACCATCAGGACGGCGGCGGCAGCAGCGCTGGGCACGCGCAACCTGGAAGCGTGCCTGCGCATGGACGGAAGTGCGAGCGGCCGAGGCAGCGGCTCGAGTGGAGCTGCGCGCATGGCCGTGGTCGAGAACCGCGCCGACGCCTCGAACTCCCTGCAGGTGTCGCACCCATTGAGGTGCGCGCGTACGAGTAGCGACTCGAACTCCGACAATTCGCCGTCGAGCGCGGCCGAGATCGACGCGCGCATGCGTTCACATTCTTGAGAACGTTCTCTCACCATTACTCAGTGTGACGAAAACTACCGACAGCGGTTAGGCACTTTCTGGCGAATTCTTGGCAGAGTCTCAGGTTCCCTCTTGAAGTCCGTTACTAAAACAGCGCATGCTTGTTATCGGACACCAGGCCGAGGAAGATGAGGAGCAGGCCGAGTACAACGAAGAGCGCGGACGAGTTGATCGCCTCTTCGTGCTCCTCCTGCGTCGCCCAGCGAACCCGGCGCCCGCGCGGGCGCATCAAGGCGTCGCCCTGGTCGGCGTCGCCGCGGGGGCGGACAGGGCCGCGATTACCGAAGAAGAAGCCTGCGAGGAGCAGGAAGGAGCCGACTATGTAGTACCCGAGCGCGATCGCGCGCGGCAGCGACGCGCCGAGCAATAGCCCGATCACGATCGACACTACGACGGTCCCACCCCCGACCGCGGCGACCAGCAGAGCAAACCGGCGCAGGGCCGGAATCCACATTAGTGCCCCGCCGAGCAATAGTCAGGGCACTTCTGGCGGCGCCCGGAACCGCCATGCGGCGTCCTCAGTCGGGCCAATATGTCTTCATATTGACCCTGCCTGCGTCCTTGCCTGGCGGCCCCGGTCACTCGCCAGAAGCGCGAGACCATTACTCGGCGGGGCACTTACGAAACTGCCGAGGCTTCAGCCGGCGGGTGGCCTGCGGCCGGCTTCCTGAACTCTTCCGCGCTAAGCGGCCAGCGCTCGAGCGGGTAATGGCAGGCCGCAACGTGCCCGTCGCCGAACGGGTAGAGCGGTGGATCGACGACGTCGCAGTGCCCTGCCTGGAAGCGCGGGCAACGCGGATGGAAGTTGCAAGCGCTCGGTGGGTTCAGCGGGCTCGGCACGTCGCCCTCGAGGACGATCGGCTGCCGCGCGCGGCCCCGCTCGGGGTCGGCGATCGGCACGGCCGAGAGGAGGGCGCCGGTGTAAGGGTGCTTCGGCTCCTCGTACAGCTCGGCCTTCGGCCCCAGCTCGACGACCTTCCCGAGGTACATGACGAGGACGCGGTCGGAGATGTGCCGCACGACGTTGAGATCGTGGGCGATGAAGATGTAGGTCAGCCCGAAGTCCTGCTGCAGATCCTCGAGCAGGTTGAGGATCTGCGCCTGAACCGAGACGTCGAGAGCCGAGACGGGCTCGTCGCAGACGATCAGCTTCGGGTTGATCGCCAGCGCCCGCGCGACTCCGATTCGCTGGCGCTGTCCGCCGGAGAACTCATGCGGGAAGCGGTTGTAATGCTCCGGATTGAGGCCGACCACCTCGAGCAGCTCCTGGACACGCCTCTTCGTCTCCGACGCCGTCCCGAGCTTGTGCACCTCGAGCGCCTCGCCCACGATCTGGCCGACACGCTTGCGCGGATTGAGCGAGGCGTAAGGATCCTGGAAGATCATCATCATCTCGCGCCTGATCGGCCGC
>Ga0307296_10001517_pt1 | contig 11637 bp, 16 predicted proteins | sample ER_DNA_153_FD_194467 | JGI IMG/M metagenome (GOLD analysis project Ga0307296, IMG submission 194467) | Bulk soil microbial communities from the East River watershed near Crested Butte, Colorado, United States - ER_DNA_153 | ecosystem: Environmental > Terrestrial > Soil > Floodplain | place... | reverse complement strand
CCGACGGTGAACCTTCAGGTTGCGGACAAGGCCTGCGATCTTAACTTTCTGCCGGGTACGGGGCGGAAAGAGCGTGTGGAGCACATTCTCACCAACTCATTCGGCTTCGGCGGAATAAACGCCGCGCTGGTATTGCGCCGAGTGATCTAGCGATCTCACGCGCCGCGGCCCCAACAATCGCATCGGGGGCACTAATGCGGGACTCGTGGCGCCACTTCATCGCTGAATTCATCGGGACCTTCGCGCTCGTCTTTGTTGGAAGTGGAGCGATAATTCACGCGAGAACCACGGGAAGTCCGACCGGTCTGCTCGAAATCGCATTCGCGCACGGGCTTATTCTCGCTGTGATGGTGAGCGCGCTAATGCGGATCTCCGGTCACTTCAATCCGGCAGTAACACTCGCGATGCTCGCGACCCGAAGGATCGAGGCGATGATGGCCGGTCTCTACATCGTCGCCCAGACGCTCGGCGCAGTTGCCGGAGGCTACGCGCTCAAGGCCGCGTATTCAGCGGCGACTTTCGGTGCGACGAGGGGTGGCGGGCTGACGATTGCGCTCGACGTGACCGCGGGGCAGGCGTTTCTGCTCGAGGCCATCGCCACGTTCTTCCTCGTGTTCGTGGTGTTCGGTACGGCCGTGGATCTGCGCGGACCGAAGATCGGTGGACTGGCGGTGGGGTTCGTGGTGGCGGCCGATATTCTGGCAATAGGTCCGCTGACGGGCGGCTCGATGAATCCGGCGCGGTCGTTCGGGCCGGCAGTCGCGAGTGGAATCTACGAGGCGCAGCTGCTCTATCTCATCGCTCCGATCGTCGGCGCGCTCGTGGCCGGGCTGCTTTACGAGTACCTGTTCATGCGCCGCGGCCGGGAGCCCGTCGATCACGGAGAGCTCCGTCCCTAAACGGCGCGAGCGCGCGCGTCAGGCGGCGCTGCGGCCGTTGACGCGCGGTCTCAGGCGGTCGCTGACGAGAAGGTAGACGAGCGCGAGCAGCGCCTGGATCAGCATCAGCAGGCCGGCCAGCACTGGCGCCATCTCGAGATCGGCGGTTTTCATGTTGTGGATGATCCCCTGAACCAATCCGCCCGCCCCGACGCACGCCGAGAGGCCTTCTCCCGCTAACAGAGCCCCGGTGGCGAGACCACCCCAGCGATCGAGATCGCCGTGGAGATAGAGGATGGTGTAACCGCCCTGAATCAGGAGCGACCCGCCGATGAACAACACGATGATGGGAACGCGCTGCCACATCGTTGCCCAGGTGCCGATGAGCACGAGCCCGCCAGCGCAGTTGGCGATCGACGCCAACATCACGAGCAATCTCAGCATCAGCGTTCTCCGGTTCGAGTTTGGTGGGAGGCGCCAAATTCCGGACTGCGCGCGGCGAAGATCAGCCCGATGGTCGCTTGGGTCGTCATCAGTGTCGCTGCCATGAGGGGACCGAACTCATAGTCACCATTGGTCGGGTTGAGGTTGTAGATCACGCCCTGCAGGATCGCGAGGGCTCCGACAAGTGCGGCGGCTCCCTCTCCCGCGACGAACAGTGAGAACGATGGCAGTCCCCATTGTTTCCAGACGCCGCGCAGGTGACCGAGCGTGAACCCACCCTGAATGAGTAGTGACAAGGCAACGAAGAGCACGACGATGGGCATTCCGGAGTCGTGCCTGAACTTGAACCAAAGGGCGCCGAGGCCGAGGCCGGCGGCGACGTTGGCAATGGACGCGAGGATCAACGCAAAGCGGACCACGGAGCACTCTCTCAGTGTGGCGGACCGTGTGAAGATACCGGTTTACTTTGTACTGTCAAGTACTTTGCGGCTGAGCTATTTCCCCTTTTCCACCGGGGCGCCTGCTGCCTGCCACGCTCTCCAACCGCCGGCCATCGACGCGACATTCGTGTAGCCCATCTTCTGAAGATTGTCGGCCGACAACGCGGACCGAAATCCACCGCCGCAGTAGAGGATCAGCTCGGCGTCCTTCTTCGGCACGCGGCCCTCGATGTCGCGCTCGATCACGCCCTTCCCCATTGGGATCGCTCCACGCGCGTGCCCCGCATTCCATTCGCTCTCCTCACGAACATCGATGAGAAGCGCTTTCCCCTCCTCGAGCCGGCGCTGCGTTTCGGCGACGGTCACCTCGCGCACTCGCGATTTGGCGTCGTCGACGAGCTTGAGGAATCCAGGTGAGTGTTTCAAACGCCAGCCGGTACGCGCTTGCCGGTCAGCTGCCTGAGGCCGAGATGCGCGCTGCGTCGCGCGACCAGCTCCGCCGTTCCTATCGCCGCGGCGGACAACGCCGTCCACGCCAGGGCCTTGGACCAGCTATCGCCTTGCTCGAAGCTCGGGGGCTCCTTGTCCTTCCAGGCACGCCATCCACTATCGAGTCCGCGCTCGATCAGCCTTCCTGCCACCATCGCGGCTCCGGCTCCCACTAGAAGCCAGGTTGTCCGTCGCGAGTTGTCTTTTCTCTTCACATGCACCGCCATTCGAGTTGTCTGGAGAAGAGAGGCAAGCGCGGTGCCTACGGACCGGCATCTATCGGGGGTAAGGACTTACCGCAACTGCAACTGAACAAGGCGTCAGGGGCCAGAAGTGCAGTTGTCAGGGGACAGGCTCACTACGTCGGGACGTTACTGGCGCTGCATAAACCACAAGCAAAGGCTTTTGCTTTACGCCAAGCGTGACGTCCCAATCGTTTTGCACCTGTCCCCTGACACCTGTGCTACTCTGGACCCTGATTCCTTGTTCAGTTGTAGTTGCAGTTCATCCTAAACGTGGCAGCTCGCCAACCCCCTCTTTTCGAGGTACCGCTGGTGGTAATCCTCGGCGGGATAGAAAGTGGACGCCGCGGTGATCTCGGTGACGATCGGATTCCGGAATCGACCGCTCGAACCCAGGCGCGCCTTCGATTCCTCCGCGAGCCGCTTCTGCTCGGGCGTATGATAGAAAATCGCCGATCGATACTGGGTGCCGACATCCGGGCCCTGGCGGTTCAGTGTCGTCGGGTTGTGATTGGCCCAGAAAACATCCAGCAGCTTGTCGTAGGTGACTTCGGCGGGATCGTACTCCACCTGCACCACCTCCGCGTGGCCAGTCCGTCCGGTGCAGACGTCTTTGTACGTGGGGTTCGCAAGGGTACCACCGAGATATCCAACGAGGGCATCCTTTACTCCGGCGGTGTTGCGAAAAGTGACCTCTACACCCCAGAAACAGCCTGCCCCGAAAGTCGCCAGCTCTGTCACCATCCCTCCCGCTTTCTCAGCGCCGTGATGTGCGAAACGTGATGCCGTCCGTGCCAGGCGTACAAACCCAGCATCTGTGCAAGAGTAAGTACCCTCGCGTGTTCCGGATGCCGCAGGCTGCGACGGAAGGCGGCGGTGTCCATTGACCGCAGCACCGTCACCCACCGCACGTGAAGCGCTGTGAGGAGGTCGAGTGAGACATCGATCGGGACCTGCTCTGAATCCGGCAGCTCAGCCCACGCCGCCTCGTCATACGGCTTGATCGTCGGCTCGTCCTCGGTGAGAGCCAGCTTGAACCGCGTGTACGCGTTGAGGTGACTGTCGGGCAGATGGTGCACGACCTGCTTCACAGTCCAGCCGCCTGGCCGGTAAGGAGTCTCGAGCTGGTCGCGCGACAACCCCGCTACTGCCGATCGCAACGCGCCAGGAGTCTCGGCCACGGCGGCGATGAGTTTCGGATACTCTGACTCGCTGATCGGGGCATCCCAATCGAACTTGCCGACTGGATACCGGAGGTCGATTTCCTGCGCGGTGGTCGTCATGGATGCGGTTGTTAAAAGTGTTACGCGATGCGCTCGGGCAGATGGATCGCTACCGCCGAGCCGTCGGAGACGAAGGCCGAGGCGGGCACTCCTGAAAGTATATCAGCAAAAGGCGCATCGTAGAATTCCCCCAGCGGCCCGTCGAGCTCCCAGCGGGCATCGGTCCAGACGCGCCACCTGGGATGCTCGACACGGTATTCGATGGTCCCGCCGTCCCGCTGTCTCGTGTAGCCCCAATCCCGATCGGACAGGAAGTCCTCATCCGATCCGGCCTGTACTTCCCGGGCGTCTCCGTTGACGTAAACGGCCAGCCGGCATTGATCGCGCGGACGGCCGAACTGGTACTCGACGCTTTGAAGTCGGCCGTTCGTCTCGACCAGGCGGTGTTGCATCGGCACGGTTCGGTAAGACTCGTTATAGGCGAGCCTGGCCACCTCCGACACCAGAGGCAGCGACACCAGCTCGCGAATGAATACCACTCCGGCGCGGTATTCTTCCCCAACCTTTCTCCGCACATAAAAGCGGAGATTCACTTCCTCGAAGTTCCGGTGAAAGAAGGCCGGCAGTCCGAACAACCGGGTGTCGAGGAAAAGGAACCCGACCAGACTGACGAAATGACGGCCGCCGCGACTTTCGAGCTCTGTGCCTTGGGGGACGTGGGGCACGAGAACCTCGGGGTCAACCACGTAATTCAGCATCGCGATGTATCGCCAATCCGCCGTCAGGAACGTGCCCGTCACTTTCCTTATCGCGCTAGCTGCAGCCTTCCACCCACCCGACCTCGGGCACGCGTCCCGCGCGGAACATCGTCACTCTCTGTCCGTCGGTCACGAAGACCAGCGCCTTTCCAGCGCTGGCGCTGTCACCCATCACAGTCAGATTGTGGCCGCCCGGGATGTACTTGTCCGGAGTAACCTTCAGCTCGTCTCCGTAGATGCTCTTGATGCGGTCTTCGGTGTCACCGATCTTCGCGCCATCTTCTGTCGTGACCGTTCCGGTGTCGACATCGATGCGCGCGACCTTTCCTTTCACCACCATGATGTTCACGCCGAAGGGGATCCCGGCCCCAACCGCTGGGAAAACGTAGTCGCACGCGGGCTTCATATCCGGCCGCTCGTTGAGCAAACCCATGTTGACGGCCTCTACCAGCGTCATCCCGATCTGAATCTGCCCGAGCCCGTCCTCGTTGAGGGCGAGGTCGCTGATGGTGTCGCGCGCAGGGCCGTTAGGGCCGGTTCTCCCCTTCACCGCCTGGTCCTGTTCCTGGTTGCAGGCGGTGGCAACGACCGCGAGCAGCGTGGCTGCCAGAACGTAGTTTCGTATAGATCGCTGGCTATTCATATCGTCCTCCGCCCCATCCGCACACGTGGCAGGGGCGCTGGGTGATTAAGTGCCGACCTGGTGATACATCTCCTGATAGCGCGTTATCGACTCGCTGATGACCCTCGCCGCGACCTCGCTCTTCTCCCAGCCGATTATCTCGACGCGCCTGCCCTCGAGGTCCTTGTAGATATGGAAGAAGTGCTCCACTTCCTTCAAATAATGCTGGGAAAGATCGGCGATGTCGAAGTATTCGTGGTAGTACGGGTCGTGGCACGGCACCGCCAGAATCTTGTCGTCGGGCTCGCCGCGATCGAGCATCTTGAGCACGCCCAGCGGGCGGCAATCGATCTGGCATCCCGGAAAAGTCGGCTCGTTGATGCGGACGAGGATGTCCAGCGGATCGCCATCCTCATGCAGCGTCCGCGGAATGAATCCGTAGTCGCCGGGATAGTGCATCGAGGAATAGAGAACCCGATCGAGCCGGATCAACCCGGATCGCTTGTCGAGCTCATACTTGTTGCGGCTGCCGCTGGGGATCTCGATCAGCGCGGTCACCTGCTCGGGCGGGTTTATTCCCGCCGGCAAGTCGTGCCACGGATTGATCACGTAGTGACTCGCTCCATGGTTCCCTTATAGCTCATCGGCGCTTCGTCGACCCCGAAGTTGCGTTCTCCCAGCTCGGCGACGTGTTTCATCTGCGCGGCTGACAAGTCGGGCTTGTCGGAAGCGGCCGCGAATTCGCTCAGCTGCTCCATGTCGTAGATGTTCGGCAACACGCTGACCACGCGCGGCTCGGCGAGAAGCCACTTGAGCGCGGCCTGCCCCAAGGTCATACGATCAGTGAGGAAGTCGAGCGTGCGCAGCTTTTTCAATCCATTCGTGAGCCACGACCGCGGCCGGTGGCGGCGGTGGTCATTCGCCGGGAACACCGTGTCCTCGGTGTACTTGCCCTCGAGCATTCCCGAGGCGTGCGTCACCCGAATGTTGAAGCAGCAATCCGGAGAGAATTCTTGCGCGGCCTCGATCATGGCGGTACCCGGATGCTGCTCGAGGATATTCCAGATCATCTGGATGGTGCCGATGTCGCTCTCCCGCTCGCACAACTCGACCGCCTCGTAGAGCCAGCCAATGGCGGGGCCAAAAGCGGCTCCCCAGGAGCGAATCAGTCCCTCTTCCTTCATCTCCCGCAGCGCCTGCCAGATCGCAGCGTCGCGAACGTGCTCCATCTTGATGTTGTGGAGCTGCAAGACATCGATGTGGTCGGTCTCGAGTCGCTCCAGACACTTGTCCACGGCGAAGCGCATGTAGTCGCGGTCAAATTTCTGCGGCAGCTCGTTCTGGCCGCGACGAGCAGACTGCGAGGCAGGATCGTAGATATCGTAGCCGATCTTGGTCGAGTAGACGACCTGGTCCCGTTTCCCGCGAAACGCCTGCGCCAGCTGACGCTCACCCCGGCCGTTGCCATAGGTATCGGCGGTGTCGAAGAAGTTGACACCGTACCCCTCGTGGGCCGCGCGCAGCATCTCGATAGCTTCGTCGTCTGTTTTCTCGCCCCACCATCCGGTCGAGAGCGTCCACGTGCCGAAGCCGATCTCGCTGACCTTGATGTCGGTGCCGGGAAACAGCCTATAGCGCATTTTTCGGGTGTGTCATGGTTGGCCCGTACAAATTAACCGCCTCGCACGGATACCGCCGCACAACAAGAAGAACCCGACTGCGGTTTTTACTTCAGCTTCCCGACCCACTCAACAATCGTCGAGTTCAGCTCCGGCACGATGGGAATCGTCGGATCGGTGTACAGCCGGAGCTGCGCCATTCTGTCCGTGTTCGCCGCCACTCTGAAGACATGATTCGCTTCGGGGATCACAACGAGCTTCGCTGCGGGCTGTGCGGCCTTCAGCGCTCGCGCATCGACTTCTCCGACCTGGACATCCCGGCCGCCCTGGATGATCAAGATCGGAACCTTCGCGCGCGCGATTTCGACCGCCGGATCGTACTTGGCCCAACCCTGCATGAATTTCCGGTTCACTGGAACGAGCAGCGGTTTAAGACCTGGATGCACATCTCCCGGGTCTTCGCCGCGAAGGTAGCGCGCCGCCGCCGAGTCCCACTTCACGACCTCGTCAGGTGGCAGCTGCTTGGAAATCTGCTCGCGCAGGATCGGCATTATCGGCCGCCCTGCACCAGAGAGCATCACGATTCCCGCCGTCGGCGCCCCACGATTCGCGGCCTGCAGCACGAGCTCGGCGCCCTCGCTGTGACCGATCAGAATGACTTTCGAGAATCTTCTGTCACCAACCAGCTCTCTGGCGCCGGCAATTGCGTCGGCGACAAAGTCATCGATCGATGTGTTGGGGAGATCCAGCTTCTTGAGATTCTCGCCGAGCGATCTCTTGTCGTAGCGCACCGATGCGATGCCGGCGTCCGCCAGCTGCCAGGCGAGGATCGCGTAGAGGTTGGAGTTGTTTTGCGCCCGCAGTGGTCCGCCAGAATTGCCGTTGCGATCGGTCGGACCGGAACCGGCCACGATGAGGGCGACGGGGATCTGATGGCTGTAGTTGGCGGGAAGCGTCAGCGTCCCCGGCAACGTCAGTGTGCCGCTCTGGAACGTGAACGGCGACTCGATCACAGTCTTGGGAGGCAGCGTATCGATTGCGCCGGGCGTCAGCGTCGTCTGCGCGGCGGCGCTATGGCCGATCGCAGCAATTGCTAGGACCGGAAGAACAGAGCGGCTAAAGAATCTCATATGCTCGTCGGTTGATGGGATCACTTCACTGCGCCTGCTGCAGGCTGTTCCCGCTTCCACTCCAGGTACGAATAGATCATGACAGATGACGCCACGAGAGCCATCACCGCGAAGAGTACCACGTGCGCCTCCTGAACCCACAGGAACGACGCGATGATGCTTATCAGGCCACCGGCCACGAAGACGCGTCCCCCGAATCGGTGCGTCTTTTCCCAGACGCGATCGCTCGAGAGCGTCCACGGCGTCCTGATCCCAACGAACCAGTTGGGGCGCGCCCTCGGCAATAAATTCCCGATTACGATGAGTACAACACCTACTCCGATCGGAAGGATCCTCTGCATCTGCATTGGATAACCGAGTGCAGCCCGTAACGCTACGATGTGAAGGGCGAGCAGGAACAACATGATCGTATCGATGATCCCCTCGAACGCGCCTCCGAACTTCGCGTAGTTGCTGCCGCGCGGATCGATCCTGGGAAGGATTCGCACGAGCGCCCACATTCCGACAAGGAAGATTGGAATGAGCCACGCTCCCCAGAAGCGGCTGCTCCACCCGTTCGGATGGCCGGCAAAATCCCAATGCGTTGGAATCGAGTCTGGAAGTCTCGGGTAGACGACCGCCGACGCAATGAAGCCAGCGGCGACGATGAGCAACGAAATCCACTTACGCATTCTTACTCCTCGGGCGTAGCCACTTGATGAGATTCTCGACGACTTCCTGAAACACCGTCGTGTTGAGCTCGTACACGACGTGCTGGCCGTTCCGTTCAGCCAGAATCAGCTCCGCATCCTTGAGAACGCTCAGGTGTCGGGAGATCGTCGCCCAACTGGTGCTGAACTTCTCGGCGATTTCTCCCGAGCTGCGTGGGCCCGAGCGGAGCAGCTCGAGAATCTCTCGTCGGGTAGGATCAGACAGGGCGCGGAAGACGTCGTTCATGGATAGTTAGTTAATTAGCCAACCATCTAATTATACCATCTGGGTTCGGCCGGGGGAAGGTTACCCGTTGTCTGTTACCGGTTATCCGCTACCCGTTATCCGTTACCCGTGAGTTTCCCTGCCGCTTCCGTCGCGAAGTAAGACACGATGAAGTCAGCCCCTGCTCGGCGGATGCCGAGCAGCGACTCCATCATCACCCGGTCTTTGTCGATCCAGCCCCGATCGGCTGCCGCGCAGATCATCGCGTACTCGCCGCTCACCTGGTACGCCGCGACCGGGTAGCCCGTCTCCGCCTTCACCCGTGCGACGACATCCAGATATGGCCCAGCCGGCTTCACCATCACCGCATCGGCGCCCTCTTCGATGTCGGAGCGCACCTCGCGCATCGCCTCCTCGGCGTTGCCCGGATCCATCTGGTAGCCGCGGCGATCACCAGTCTGTGGCGCGGACTCGGCCGCCTCCCGAAACGGGCCGTAGTACGCCGAGGCGTACTTGGCGGCGTAACTCAGGATCGAGACGCCGGAGAAGCCATCGTGGTCGAGCGCCGATCTGATCGCCTGCACTCGACCATCCATCATGTCACTGGGCGCAACGATGTCGGCTCCCGCCCCCGCGTGCGAGAGCGCGGCGCGCGAGAGCAGCTCCAGCGTGGCGTCGTTGTCGACATCACCGTCCTTCAGCACCCCGCAGTGTCCGTGATCGGTGTACTCGCACATGCACACGTCTGTGATCACCACGATCTCCGGAATCTCCTTCTTGAGCGCGCGCACGCCCGACTGCACCGCACCCTTATCGTCCCAGGCGGAAGACCCGATTGCATCTTTGGTCTCGGGAACGCCGAAGAGAATGATCCCACCGACCCCAGCCTTCGCCGCCGCTTCCGCGTCCCTCACCATCTCGTCGACGGAAGTCTGATTCACACCGGGCATCGAGCCGACGGGGCGACGGAGCTTTTTGCCATCACGGACGAACACCGGCAGCACCAGCTGCGCCGGAGCGAGGTGCGTCTCGCGAACGAGGTTTCGGAGCGCGGCGGTGCGCCGCAGGCGACGCGGTCGATACTGGGGAAAGCTGGACACTCTTACTCTGGTTGCGGAGCGGGAAGTTTGGAGATTTGCCGAAGCTCGACGAGGAGACTGCTGCCGCCACGAGAGCGGATCTCGGCCGCGAGCGCTTCTCCGGTCGACTCCGGTTGATCGAGGTCGAGCTTACGGGACCCTCGCACGATGTGCCTGCCGCTCAGGTCCGCGAGCATACCATATAATGTAGGCCCCTCACCGGCGTCCATCACGAGCGCTCCAATCGGCACCTGACACCCGCCTTCGAGCGCCGCCAGAAATGCGCGCTCGGCGCGGGTGGTGATCGAAGTCATCTTGTGATCGAGCGGAAGCAGCAACTCGCGCATCTTCGAGTCGTCGGTCCTGATCTGAATTGCGATTGCGCCCTGGCCCGCAGCTGGAAGCCAATCCGGCGGATCCAGAAACATGGTAATCCGCTGTTCCACCTCCAGCCGGATCAAGCCGGCGGCGGCGAGAATCGCGGCGTGGACCTGCCCGGTTTCGACCTTGCCAAGCCGGGTAGGAACGTTGCCCCGCAGCTCCGCGACCTCGAGATCCGGCCTACGCGCGAGCAGCTGCGCGCGCCGGCGCAAACTCGAAGTCCCCACCCGGGAGCCCGCCGGCAGGTCGTCGAGATTCTCGGCGCCGGTGGCGCGGTTCACGACGAGCACGTCGCGCGGATCCTCGCGCTCGAGCTGGGCCACGACCTCCAACCCTTCGGGCGAATCAGTCGGCAAGTCCTTCAGCGAGTGCACCGCGCAGTCGATCTTGTTCTTCGAGAGCGCGACCTCGAGCTCTCTCGTAAACAGCCCCTTGGCGCCGATCTCTGTCAGCGGCTGATCCAGCTTCTTGTCGCCGGTGGTCTTGAACGTGACGAGCTCTGATCTGATTCCTCGCCCGAGCAGCGCGGTCTCGACCAGTCGCGCCTGTCTGAGCGCGAGCTCGGAGGCGCGCGTTCCGATCCGGACCACATCGGGATCCACTCGCGGTCTAGAAGGCACGCAGCACCGCTGACACGAGCCCGTCGATCGTCGACTCCTCGGCCTCGGCCTCCACCTCGATCCCCGCCTCCCGGAGCGCATCGGATGTCTGGGGACCTATGGATGCAGCGGGCACCTTGAGCGCCAGGTCTTCTCCGACGGCGTCGATGTACCCTCTGACCGCCGATGCCGACGTAAAAGTTGCGAGGTCGACTTTCCCGGCTTCGATGGCGCGCGCGAGTGTTGCCGCGCCCTCGCCGTCGGGAATCGTGCGATACGCCTCGATGATGGCCAGCTCGGCGCCCATCTCTCGCAACCCCGAGGGGAGCACATCGCGAGCCCCTTCGGCGGTGATGTAGAGCACCTTGCTTCCCGATACGTCGTCGCGCTCACCCAGCATCTCGAGCAACCCTTCGGCGACAAATCGCTGCGGAATGACGTCGACGGTGATTCCGTGCTCGAGCAGCGCGCCGGCGGTGGCGGGGCCGACCGCAGCGATCTTCAGCCCGGCCAATGCGCGCGAATCTCTTCCACGCCCGAGCAGCTGCTCCCAGAAAATCGCGACCGCGTTCTGACTGGTGAAGATCAGCCAATCGTAGTCGCCGATCCTGTCGATCGAGTTTCGCAGCGGGCCGAGATCGAGCCGTGCGATTTGCGTCGCCGGCATTTCGATGGCGTCCGCGCCGAGCTCTCGCAACTTCTCGCTCAGGATCGGAGCCTGCTGCGTGGCGCGCGTGACGACGATTCGCTTTCCGAACAGCGGCCGCTGCTCGAACCAGTTCAGCTCGTCGCGCAGAACGACTGACCAGCCAATCACG
>Ga0307296_10001515_pt1 | contig 11641 bp, 9 predicted proteins | sample ER_DNA_153_FD_194467 | JGI IMG/M metagenome (GOLD analysis project Ga0307296, IMG submission 194467) | Bulk soil microbial communities from the East River watershed near Crested Butte, Colorado, United States - ER_DNA_153 | ecosystem: Environmental > Terrestrial > Soil > Floodplain | place: USA... | reverse complement strand
GAGGACGAGCAGCCCGCGCTGGAAAGCCGCCCACTGGACCTCTTCGGCGTGCTCGGCGGTGTCGAACTCGATGCCGATCATGAGGCCGCGGCCGCGGACGTCGGTCACCAGCTTCGGAAACCGCGCGATCAGCGGCCGCAGTCCGGCGAACGCCTGCTCCCCGCGGGCACGGGCATTGTCGATCAGCCCTCCTTCGAGGAGATCGATGGTCGCAAGAGCTGCGGCGCAGGCCACTGGATTGCCGCCGTACGTCGAGCCGTGGGCGCCCGGGCCCCACGCTTCGAGCAGGTCGGCGCGAGCGATGAGGGCCCCGAGCGGCATGCCAGAGGCGATCCCCTTGGCCGACAGGAGGATGTCGGGCAGGACGCCGAACTGCTCGATGGCCCACATCGATCCGGTTCGCCCGGCGCCCGACTGGATCTCGTCGGCGACAAGCAGGATTCCGTGCCGATCGCAGATCTCGCGGAGACCGTGGAGGAACCCGACCTCGGGCACGATGTAGCCGCCCTCGCCCTGGATCGGCTCGACGACGATCGCCGCGACCTCGTCGGCCGGCGCGAGCTTGTCGAAGAGGACTTCGTCGAACCAGCGCAGGTCCTCGACCTTGCCGTATGGGGCGTGGAAGACGCCCGGCAGCATCGGCCCGAAGCCGGCGTGGTACTTCGCCTTGGACGCGGTGAGCGACACCGATCCGTAGGTCCGACCGTGGAACGCGCCGAGGAAGGCCACGATGTACGGCCGCTTCGTGGCGTGACGGGCGAGCTTGATGGCCGCCTCGACCATCTCGGTGCCGCTGTTGCCGAGGTAGGCTCGGGCCCTGCCGCCCTTGACAGGCGTCAGCTCGGCCAGGCGTTTGCAGACCTCCGGGTAGATCGGCAGGTAGAAGTCCGACGCGGAGAAATGGATGAGCTCCGCCGCCTGCTCCTTGATCGCGGCCACGACCTGCGGGTGTGCATGGCCCGTCGAGTTGACGGCGATGCCGGCCGCGAAATCAAGGAAGAGGTTGCCGTCGATGTCCTCGATCGTCGAGCCCTGACCGCGGACTGGAACGATCGGATACGCCCGCGGGAGGCTGGGCGATGTCCACGTCTCGTCGAATTCGACGTGGGCTCGCGCCTTCGGGCCGGGGATCTCCGTGACGATGTCCGGGACGGGCCGCGAGCGATCGACGATGACTGGGACGGAAGCCAACGGAGCACCTCGACGACGCATAAGGTTTATGCAGGGTGGATACGCCGGCGAGTATAGCGGAGGGCCATGGGGCGTCGCCGCCCGGCCGTGCCCCATCGCCGCTCGCCGCCGGGTCCGTCGCCGCCCGGGCCGGATTCCCGGATCGTCCGAAATCGTACGCCGCCGGAAACCACTCCCACTCCCAGGCGATGCTCCGAAAGCGGATTCCGATTTCGGACAATCGAGGGCAAACGGAATCGAGTTCGCTCGGCGTTCGATATCGGAGCAATTGCGTCGGCGCCGGCGCGCGCGGAGCCGCCGATGCCGCCAACCGGCGGTACCGACCGCCGCTTAGTCGACGACCGTGTGGCTCTGCTCTCGCAGGAACTGCGCGACGTAGTAGCGAGACAGACCCGCCTTGCCGGTCGAGCCGGAGCCTTTCCAGCCGCCGAACGCCTGGACGCCCGGCCACGCCCCCGTCGTCGCCCCGGCGCGCCTGTTGACGTAGGTGACGCCCGCCTCGATCGTGTCGAGAAAGCGCTGTACCTCGCCGGGATCCTCGCTGTAGACCCCGGCCGTGAGCCCGTAGACCGAATCGTTCGCCAGTCGGATCCCCTCGTCGAACGAGTCGACCGCATGAACGGCCGTGAACGGCGCGAACAGCTCATCGCGGAACAGCCGGTGGTCGGCCGGCAGATCGCCGACGACGGTCGGTTCGACATAGAAGCCGCGGTCCAGTCCCCGGTCGGTCAGCCGCTCGCCACCGACGAACACCCGTCCGTCACGCCGCGCCTCGGCGACGGCCGCCTGGTGTCGGTCGACCGCCTTCTGATCGACGACCGGTCCCAACCAGTTCTCGCGCAGCAGTGGATCGCCGATCGTGATCGCCTCGGTCTTCTCGACGAGCAGCTTGACCAGCTCATCGTGGACCTGCTTCTCGACGTAGACCCGGGAATTCGCCGAGCACTTCTGGCCACCGAAACCGAACGCGCTCCGGACGATTCCTTCGGCCGCCTCCTCGAGGTCGGCCCGGCGCGAGACGACGGCGGGATTCTTGCCGCCCATCTCGACGATCGTGGGCTTCGGGAAGTCGTTCGAGAAGGTTCGAAACAGATCCATCCCAACGGCGTACGAGCCCGTGAACACGATCCCGTCGACGCCGGGGTTCTCGCGCAGCTCGGCACCGACGGTCTCGCCCGGCCCCATGACCAGGTTGATCACGCCATCCGGAACGCCGGCATCGCGGTAGGCCTGGACGAGGTTGACCGCGGACATCGGGGCGGCCGAGCTCGGCTTGAGGATGGCCGCGTTGCCGGCGATGAGCGCTGCCGACGTCGGGCCCGCGGCCAGCGCCATCGGGAAGTTGAACGGGCTGATGACCGCGAAGACGCCGTGCGGCCGGAGGATCGATCGGGTGTGGACGGTCGCGTCGCCGAGGTTGTCCATCGGGTGGTCGTAGCCGTCGTTGTCCTCGAACGTCTGCGAGTAATAGCGGAGAAGATCGGCCGCTTCTTCGACTTCGCCGAGGGCCTCGAGCCGCGTCTTGCCGACCTCGATCGCCATCAGCCCGCCGTATTTCATCTGGCGCTCGCTGATCAGGTCGGCGGCCTTGCGGATGATCGACAGGCGGTCCTTCCAGGGAGTCGCCGCCCAGCCGGGCTGGGCCTTGCGGGCGGCGTCCACCGCGTCGCGGACGTCCTCGCGGGTGCCTTTCGCGAAGTGGCCGAGGACGAGGTTGCGATCGATCGGCGAGGTGACGGTGGTCTCGCCATCGCCGTCGCGCTCCCGGCCGCCGACGAAGTTGCGATGGTGGCCGTCGAGCTCTCGCTTGGCCTCGGCCAAACCCGCTTCGTAGAGGGCGTGAAGCTCCTCGTTGTCGGCGCGGAGCGTCGCGTAGGTGATCTTGAGCCGCGGCTTTGACTCGGTCGTCATCGACGGAAAACCTCAGTGGAGGAGGGCGGAACGTAGCAGTGGGTTCAGTCTAGCCCGGCCGCTCGCGGCAAGCCAAGATGACCCACGGCCCGGGCGGCAACGGTTCGCGACGACGTATCCTCGCCCTGCGGCCGGGGATTTGTCGGCCCAGCAGCAGCGGCGCCCGAGCCAGCGCCCGACCGGAGGTAGCCGATGGGACTGCTCGAGGGCAAGACGGCCCTGATCTTCGGCGTCGCCAACGATCACTCGATTGCATGGGGCATCGCCCGGGCACTCCACGCCGAGGGTGCGACAATCGGCTTCTCGTCGGTCGAGTCGTTGCTCGAACGGAGAGTCCGGCCACTGGCTGAGTCGATCGGATCGACCTTCATCGAGCCATGCGACGTCCAGGACGACGACCAGATCCGGGCGGTCTTCGCGAAATGGGGCAAGGAACACGAATCGCTGGACATCCTCGTCCACGCCCTCGCCTTCGCCAAGCGCGAGGATCTGGAAGGGGCCTTCGTCGACACTTCGCGCGAGGGCTTCGGAGTGGCCCTCGACGTGTCGGCCTATTCGCTGGTCGCGCTGACTCGCGAGGCGCGGCCCCTGCTCCACCGCGAGTCGTCGGTGCTGACGCTGACGTATCACGGGTCGGAGAAGGTCGTCGCCAACTACAACGTCATGGGCGTCGCGAAGGCTGCCCTCGAGGCGTGTGTTCGGTATCTCGCCTCCGATCTCGGGCCTGCCGGCATCCGCGTCAACGCGATCTCGGCCGGGCCCGTCCGGACGCTAGCGGCGGCCGGGATCGCCGGCTTCAAGAAGATGTACGGCTCGTTCGCCGAGACGGCGCCGTTGCGGGCGAACATCACGCCCGAGGACGTGGGTGGGGCGGCGGTCTTCCTCGCCTCGGAACTGTCCGGCGCGGTGACCGGCGAGATCCTCTACGTCGACGGCGGGTTCAACATCATGGGCGTGCCCGTCGCCGACTGAGCGGGGCGTGTCGCCCGCAGACGAGCAGCGGGGCGCGGCTCCGGCCTGCCGTTTGTCGGGATCACTTGTCCCTGGTGTCGTGTTCCTCCGGGCCGGGCACGACCGGGGTGGTCCACGGAGCGATCGAGCGAAGCAAACGGACAGCCGGGCTGAAAGTCTCGATCGGCTCTGGGGAGTCGATCTCCGCGGCGACGTCGCCTCCCACGTAGAGGGGATCCGCCGGAGGAGCCGAGGCCGACTCGGTCGCAGCCTCGTGATCGACCTCGCCCAGCGTGTCCGACAGACCCATCGATCGGCCGACGGCATCGGGATCCATGACGCCAAGGCCGACCGTCGACCCTGCCGATGGCTCGTCGCCCGGGTCCGTGTCCCCGGACGGCCTGACACCCGACTCTCCGCCCCATCCGAGCTCATCGCCGACCGGTTCGTCCGTGGCAACCGGCGGAGCGTTCAAGGCCCGCGCCACCGCATTGGCCCGCGCGGCTGCCCGGGCGCCCTCAAGATCTGGTGGCGCCGGGAGCGAACCCGCACGGCGGGCGATGTCGCTCGGGTCGGTCGATCCCGATAGCTCATCGAAAAACTGGTCCAGGGTCGCGCGATACCCGCGGACGGCCGCGTCGACCTCGTCGATCTCCGTCGCAATGATCGTGTCGTGCTGGGCGAGGTAGGCCTCCAGATCAGCCCGACGTTCGTTCGTGCGCCGGTCAGCCTCCCCACGGATGCGCGCGATCTCGGTCGCCGACCAGTCCTGGATGCGCTCGACGTCCACTTCCGCCAGTCGGCGCAGCTCCTCGGTCTCGGCGGCGGCCCGTGCGCGCGTCTTCTCGACGTGCTCGGCTGCCTCCTCCGCGATGACCTCATCGATGCGTTCACGCTCCCGCTCCGCGGCGGCCTGCATGACCCGCGTCAGCTCCGCAAGGAACGACGGCATGATGTTGCGGGCGCGTGTCGCGGCGATTGACTCGCGCCCCGGAATGGTCATCGGCCCGGCGGCTGGTGGCGGGTTGTCGATCGGGTCGTTCTGGTCCATTCGAGCCCCCTCGTGGCCGCCGAACGTACTGCCATCCGAGGGACGTGGCAACGGGTCGGCGCGGATTCTGGTGCATACGGGAACCGCGCCGCCAGGCGGCTGCCCGCCGATATGCGGCGGGGGCATGAGATTCGCCTCGATCACGCTCGACCCCCAGCGGATCCACGATTGCCCACGCGGGGAGACACGAGAAATCAGCAGTAGGTCGAGCGTGTTCGACTCGATTTCTATGCGCAGTGGGCATATTCGCCCGCGGCAACGCCGTCTCGGAGCCGGGTCGTTGGCCGGCTATGCCGTTGTTTGCATATCGGATTGAGAGGACAGGGCCGATGGCCCGGCTTCAGTCACTTCCGCGGATCTCGTATGCGGCAAGGCGGACGGAAGCGATCGCGGTCGCGGCCACCAGGGCCACCGCGGCGTACAGCACGGCACCGGCGCCGACGATCGAGTCGGCCGCGGCCGGATTGAGGATGTCGGCGATGCCCCGGACGTATTCGCGAACGCTGAAGACCTGGCTGCCAGGCAGGAGCCCGGCAAGCACGCCCTCCCAGACGAGCGCATACCCGAGCCCGATGATCAGCCCGCGACTCGTCGCCACGCTCAGGGCGACGAAGATCGCGACATAGAGATACGACCCGACGAGTACCCCGATCGCTAGGGCGAACGTCACCCCCAGCTGGCCCGGTCGCCCCAACAGCACCCCGGCGAGGATCGTCGACGGCACGAGCATCGCGGCGGCCAGCGTCCCCGCGACCAGGATCTTGGCGAGCACGATCGTCGAGCGGCGGACCGGCTTTGTCAGGATGTGGACGGCGGTCCCGTCCTCCAGCTCGGAGCCGAGCGCCGCCGTCCCGAAGACCAGGGCGACGAGCGGCAGGACGACCCGGATCACAATGCCGTCGAGCGTCGCCGCGACGTCGCGCACCCCGTCGCCATTGGCCCGGACCAGAAGGCCGAGGAGCACAGGCACGCCGGCCAGGAGCAGCATCAGGATCGTCCGCCGGCGGCCGAGGAGGGCTCGCAATGTGACGTCTGCGATCGTCGCGAAGATCATCGGCGACTGACCAGGTAGGCGAAGACGCTTTCGAGCGAATCGTCGGTCGGCGCGACCTCGAACAATGACACGCCGGCGTCCCGGGCGACCCGTGCCACCGCCCGGGTGAACCCGCCGAACTCGGCGACCCGGACCGTCAACCGGCTGTCGCGCAACTCGGTCCCGAAGACGGCTGGCTCGGTCATGAAGGCCGCCGCCAGGCGTCGGTCGTCGGACGAGCGGACGACGAAGGTGTGCGGACGGTCGGTCATCAGCCGCCGGATCTCCCGGAAGTCGCCTGCCGCGGCGAGCCGGCCCGCGTGGATGACGAGCACACCGTCGGCCAACCGCTCGACTTCCTCGAGGATGTGCGACGAGAAGAGGATCGCGCGGCCCGCGTCGGCCATCGACCGGAGGAGCGCGATCATGTGGATCCGCTGGCGCGGGTCCATGCCGTTGAACGGCTCGTCGAGGAGCAGGATCGATGGCTCGTGGACGAGCGCCGCAGCGATCTTGACCCGCTGCCGCATCCCCTTCGAGTACGTCCCGACCGGCCGATCCGCCGCGGCGTCCAGGTCGACGGTGGCGATCGCCCTGGCGGCCGCCGCGGCCGGATCGGCGAGGCTCTGGAGGCGGGCCGCCAGCTCGACGAACGCGCGCCCGGTCAGGAAGCCCTGGACGGCTTCCCGCTCCGGCACGAGACCGACGAACCGATAGATCGCCGGGTTGCGCCAGGCCGGCTGGCCGCCGACTGACACCCGACCCGCGGACGGCCGAAGGAGTCCGGCCAGCATGTGCAGGATCGTCGTCTTGCCGGCGCCGTTCGGCCCGAGCAGCCCGGTGACCCCTGATCCAAGGGCAAAGGTGATGTCGTTGACCGCGACGACATTGCCGTACCAGCGCGAGACACCCTCGAGGACGAGCGCAGCGGTCGGGCTGCCGGCCGGGGCGTCCGCCGTCGGCAGCGGGGCGAACGACTGGGGGCTCACGTGGCGATTCTCGCGAACCGTCGGACGGTGATCGCGATGGCCCCGACGATGCCGGCGATGGCGGCCGCGATCCAGGCGATATCCGGCAGGTCGATGAAGAAGAAGTCCGAGCCGAACGGCGCCCCGAACAGGATCGAGTTGGTCCCATCGAGGACCGCGGTCGGGCTGAGCAGGAGCAACCACGTGCCGATCACCGACGAGCCGAGCCCGAGGACAGTGCCGGCGACGATGTTCGGGATCGTGAAGAGGGCGATGATCCCGGCCGTCGCGTAGGCCCGCCGCGGCGTGAACGCCGAGATGGCCATCGACAGGCCCCCGAGCAACCCCGCCGCCAGGCCGCTCTGAGCAAGAACGGGTGGGAACGACGGGAGGTCCTCCCCGACTGCGCCCGGGATGTCCGGCGACAGGAGCACCCTCCCGAGGAACAGGAGGAGTTGAGGCAGGAGCTGGATGATGAGCAGCGCAGCGGCGAACCCTGCCACGCGGGCAAGGGCGTAGTCCGAGCGCCGCAGCGCACGGGCGAAGTACAGGGCGATCACTCCGTTGCGCTGGTCGCGCCCGAACAGCTCCGGCGCCTGGGCAGCGCAGAAGAGGACGATGAGCGTCGAGATCGTGCCGAAGTACGTCTCGTAGCGAATCGGCGCCTGGTTGGCGAAGCGCTCGCCCACGCCGAACTGGGCGACCATCGTCATCGCTCCGACGATCGCGATCGCCGGCAGGAGCGCCATTCCCCCGAGAATGATCGGAGCGATCTTTGCCCGGCCGCCGCGGCCGATACCGAACGCCGATCGGAGGCTGTGGATGAAGAGCGACCGAACGGCGTGTCCACGGCCGAGCCGCGGGCCTTCGTAGCGGCGATAGCCGATGTCGTAGATCGAGCCGGTCGGTGCGGCAGCGGCTGGAAGCCCGGCCGGTGTTGTCGCCTCGGTCACGGTTGGCCGCCCGGCGGGGTCGGAGGCGTCGGTGGCGTGGGGACCGTTGGGGCGGCAGGCGTCTCGAGGACCGGCGGCGCGCCGACGGTGGCTGGGGGCACTGGCGGGAGATCCCGAAAGAGATCCTCGAGCCGATGGCGGCGCTGCTCGATGCGGACGAGCGGCAACCCGAGCTCGGCGACCGCGTCGCGGACGAGGTCGTACGGCCGCTCGTCGGAGATGGCGACGAGGACGGCCCGACCATCGACCACGACCGACAGCCCAGCCGCCTTCAGGCGATCGGCCAGGGCGGCGCTGCCCTCATCGACCTCGACCGCCAGTGTCCCCGTCTGCTCGATGAAGTCGCCGAGCGGCGCCGACCGCAGGAGTCGCCCGCCCTCGATCGCGACGAGATGCGTGCAGACACGCTCGATCTCGCCGAGCAGGTGCGAGGCGACGATGACGGCCATCCCGAACTCGGTGCCGGTTCGCCGGACGAGCTCGAGCATCTCGTCGCGGCCGGTCGGGTCGAGGCCGTTCGTCGGCTCGTCGAGGAGCAGCAGACGCGGATCGTGGACGAGCGCCTGGGCGAGCTTGACCCGCTGCTTCATGCCCGTCGAATAGCCACCGATCGCCCGGTAGCGCTCCTCGTACAGGCCGACGTGACGCAATACCTCTGCCGTTCGTTCTCGGGCGGCAGTCCGGGGCAGGCCCGAGATGAGGGCGAGGTGCGAGACGACATCGGTGGCCGAGGCGTCGGGCGGCAGGCAGTCGTGCTCGGGCATGTAGCCGACGAACTGGCGGATGTCGGTGCCCCGCGACCGGACGTCGAGATCGAAGACCGTCGCCTCGCCGGAGGTCGGCTCGACGAGGCCGAGGAGGATCTTGAGGAGCGTGCTCTTGCCGGCGCCGTTGGAGCCGACCAGGCCGACGATGCCGGGCTCGATGTCGACCGTCAGCCCGTCGAGGGCGGTGATGGCGTCGCCGTAGCGCTTCGTCAGGTTCCGGATCGAGATCAGGGCCACGCCGGAAGGGTAACCCGCGCCGCCGGCGCGGGGACGTCGTCCGACTGGGCGAGATACCGAGCGTCCCAAATAACCTCCGATTCGGGCTCAAGCCGGGGCGGTCGGTGGCCGATCCCTTGGAAGCCATGACGATGTATGAAGTCTTCCCCGACCTGAACACCCGATCCGACCGAGCGCGGGAGATCCTGCGCAAGGCCCACGCGGTGAGCCCCTCGCCGTCCCTGCTCCGTATCGAGGAGCAGATCCGGCGCGGCGACGGCTCGTCCCGCCAGCTGGCGTCGCTGATCGAAGGCTCGCCAGCGCTTGCCGCTCATGTGCTTCGGACGGCCAACTCGGCCTTTGACGCGCCGATCGACCAGGTGTCGTCGCTGAGTCGAGCATTGGCCATGCTCGGCGATACCGGCATCCGCCAAGTCGTCCTGACCTCGCTCGTTCTGTCACACCGCTCCGGTCAGCGGTCACCGAAGGAGGCCCTTGCCTCCGCGCGGCATATGGGTGACGCCGTTCTAGCAGCTGCCATTTGCCGCAGCCTCGCCGCTCTCACCGGGATCTGTTCGTCCGACGAGGCCTTCTCTGCCGGGCTCCGGGACTACAACCTGCCCGATGGTGTCGGAGGCGCGAGCCGCGAGCGCCATGGCCACGAGCCGATGTCGCTGTCCGCTCTATTCCACGCCTCTGTGTTGATTGCCAGCGAGCTGAGATCCGACTACGCCGACTCCGACGAGGCGGCCGCCCTTGCCGTCGACGCGGCCCTGGCCGCGATCGGTGTCGAGCGGGTGGTCTGGGCATCCCGCCTCGAGGATGTCCGCGACGAGTACGGCTCCCTGCTCACCCTATTCAAGTCGATGGAGGCCTGGCTTGGGTCGACCGGATCACCTGACCCGGACACCTGGAGCCCGGTCGTTCAACTATTCCCGAGCCTTGACGCTGCCTGATGGACGTCGAAGACGCATTGCGCCCAGGTCGCGGTGGAGGTCGATACCGGCAAGGCATGCACCCGCCGACATCGTCATCCTGAACATTCGACTGCCCGGCGTCGACGGCCCACCGGTGCCGAACGCACCGTCTTGATGACCCAGGTCAGGCTGCGGGCGGAAGCTCCTCGCGAAGTTGACATGCTCGGCGGACGCCCAGCGATCTCGCTGGCTGGCCAGGGTTCAGCGTTGTCATGGGCACCATGGCGGCGGATGCCGACTTGGAGGTCGCCCGCCTTCGCGACAGACGGCTCGCGATATCTGGGTCGACCATCCGGGTCCTGAGGGCGAGAACCACCTCGGTGTGAATCTGGCAGATGCGCGACTCGGTCACGCCCAAGACCTCACCGATCTGCTTGAAGGTCAGCTCGTCGATGTAGTACATCGACAGGACCCGCCGCTGCCGCTCGCCGAGAAGCCTGATCTCACCGACGAGGCCGACGAGATCGTCGCGGCGTGTCGCCTCGGCCTCTGGGTCGACCGCGGCAAGATCGACGGCTTCGTCGGCAATTCCCGCCGGCTCGTCGCCATCTCGGCCATCCGGCTGGTCTAGCGAGACGGTGATGATCCTCGCTGTTCGAAGCCGTTCGTGATAGCGATGGACCGAAATCCCGAGGCGTTCGGCGATCTCGCACGCGGTCGGGACGCGGTCCAGCTCCGCATGGAGTGTGCCGAAAGCGGCACCGATCGATCGAGCGAACTCGCGGCCGGCACGGCCGACCGGATCGAGGATCCGAACCGCGTCGAGGATCGAACCACGGATCCGGACGATCGCGTAGGACTCAAACGAGGCCCCAGACTCCGGCTTGTACGCGCCGATGGCACGGAGGAGTCCCAGGCTACCCGCCTGCATGGCGTCCTCGCGATCGAAAACACCCTGGATCGAGACCCCGAGCCGCCCGACGACATACTTCACGAGGTGCGAATAGCGCTCCATCAGCGCGTCGCGGTCGCCCTGGGTCTGGAAGACAGCGTCCGCGGCGAGGGCAAAGGAGCGCACAAACAGAGCGACGCCGGAAGAGGGAGAGACCGGCGATAGCAACAATCGGCCGGCCGCTGGCGCGACGTGAAGATCAAGCATCGGACGAAGCTGTTGACTGCAGGGCGAGCATTCCCGGAGTCTCGCTTACGGCAGCTGCCGGACAACATCCCTCCCTCGGGTCCGCCGGGCAACCCGCACGTACGTTGGGCAGATACTGCGGCTGCGTGAGGCTGGAATTGGTGCCAGATGTGCCCAACCCTGACGGAGGCGCCGCGGTCGGCGAAGACCTACCGAAGGGCGCCCTCCAGTGCCACCCGCGCCGCCGTGCCCGGATCTCGCTGTTTGACGATGACCGCCGTCGTCAGGCCGAGACCGTGGCGGCGCGCGAACGCACCGGCGATGGCCCGGCTGCCCGGCACCACGACGGCGCCCGCCGGCACGACGAGCGGCTCGTCGACCAGCCCCTGGAGCACCGATGCGGTGGTGAGGTCGTACAACCGGGACGTCCCGGTCAGGCTGACCCCCGCCCCGATCACCGCACCGCTCCGGACGAGCACGCCCTCGAGAAGAGAGCTGCCTGCCCCGATGAACGCATCGTCCTCGACGATCACCGGCCGGCTCCC
>Ga0307296_10001513_pt1 | contig 11652 bp, 12 predicted proteins | sample ER_DNA_153_FD_194467 | JGI IMG/M metagenome (GOLD analysis project Ga0307296, IMG submission 194467) | Bulk soil microbial communities from the East River watershed near Crested Butte, Colorado, United States - ER_DNA_153 | ecosystem: Environmental > Terrestrial > Soil > Floodplain | place... | reverse complement strand
TGGCTCGACATCTCGGGGTGGACTGGCACACGGCCTGGGATGCGATCGAGGTCGAAGCGAAGGCCCGCACCAAAGACCCGGCACGTCTCGCCGGGGTCAGGACTCTCGGGGTCGATGAGCACATCGTGCGCCATGAGGCGCTGTTGTTTCGGATGGAGGTGGGAGACCTTCGTCGCTTCGCCGTCGTAGCGGTGGGGTGAAGCTGGCGGCAGCCTGAGCCGGGGAACGCCGGGGTGGGTGGGAGCAGCCGCGACAAAGTCAGGACGGTCTAGTACTGCCGGATGGGCCGGGCCTGGTGAGCAAGACGGGAAGGTATACGTAAGGAACCGGTGTTGTCACGCCTCTTCATCGTCAGCCAGCTCGAACCCGGTGGATCGGGGCTGGAGAGCGGTGCATACCTGCCCGTCTGGCTGCAAGCCGTGTGGCCGGGGCTGGTGGGGAACTGTCGGGTCGGTGAGATGTGTTGGGCTCGGCAGGTCGTGGTGAAGGTCTACGGCGTAGCCACGACGATGCCGCAGGGGCAAAGCCGGGTGCCTCACCCGTTGACCGAACGACTGTGAACATGGGAACCGTCCGCGGGCCGCTCCCTTCCGGGGATAGGTGCGTTGCCTGCTGAAGGCCGGGGACGGGGCGGAGCCGTCGTAGTACTCCGAGGCCAGGAGAGCTGGCCGCATGGGGAAGGACGGCAGCGTGTTTGACAAGGAGGGACTGCCATGGTCGAAGACGCGCCGGTGAATACCGGCGCCGGGGAATGGCCCAGCGAGGCTTGGGCCTTTCTGACGGTACGACGGATGCAGACCAAGTTGCACCATTGGGCGGCCAGAGATTCTGGTCGCCGGTTTGATGATCTGTTCAACCTGGTCTATGACCCGGCGTTCTTGATGGTGGCGTGGGAACGCGTCGCCCAGAACAAGGGGGCACAGACGCCGGGGATCGACCGGGCCAGCGTGGCCTGGATCGAGTCCCGGATCGGGGTCGAGGTGTTCCTGCAAGACATTCGGGCGCAGTTGAGGGGCCGATTGTTCCAGCCGGTCGCGGTGCGGCAGGTGATGATCCCTAAGCCGAGCGGCACGCTCCGCCGGCTGGGCATCCCGACCGTTACTGACCGGGTGGTGCAGGCAACACTAAAGTTGGTGCTGGAACCCATCTTCGAGGCCGGCTTTCAGCCGTGCTCCTACGGGTTCCGCCCGAACCGGCGCGCTCAGGACGCGATTGCCGAGATCCACCACTTCACCACCCAGCGGTATCACTGGGTGCTGGAGGCCGACATTGAGGCGTGTTTCGACATGATCGACCACACCGCCTTAATGCAGCTGATACGGCGCAGGATCGCGGACAAGCGCGTGCTGGGACTGGTGAAGGCATTCCTGAAAGCCGGGGTGATGAGCACCACCGGTGATCGGGAAGAGTCACTGACCGGAACCCCGCAGGGCGGGATCTTGTCCCCGCTGCTGGCCAACATCGCCCTGTCCACGCTGGATGATCATTTCGCCCAGCGGTGGCACCAAGCGATGGGGACGGCCAACCAGCGGGCCCAGCGCCGCTACCACGGCGAGGCGACCTACCGTCTGATCCGCTACGCCGACGACTTCGTCGTCGTGGTCAAGGGCGAACGGCGCCACGCCGAACAACTGCGCGAGGAGGTGGCTGCCGTGCTGGCCCGGATCGGGCTGCGGCTCTCACCGGCCAAGACCCAGGTGGTCCACATTGACGAAGGCTTCGACTTCCTCGGCTTCCACATCCGCCGGATGCGGAAACGAGGAACCACCAAGTCGTTTGTCTATACCAAGCCCTCGAAGAAAGCGATCGCTTCGATCAAGGCCAAGGTGCGGACCATGACCTACAGATCCAACCTGCACATGCCGCCGGCCGACCTGTTGCGGTTCCTCGGTCGGATGCTGCGCGGGTGGGCGAACTACTTCCGGCACGGCGTGGCCAAAGCCAGCTTCAGCGCGGTCGATTCCTACACCTGGGAACGCATCGCGTCCTGGCTGCGGCGCAAACACCGGATCGGCTGGCCAGCACTGAAACGCAGATTCTGCGTCAACGGCTGGCGGTTCGCCGCCGACGGGGTCGTCTTCACCGGCGCCGCCAGCGTCGCTGTGACCCGGTACCGCTACCGCGGCTACCGCATCCCGACCCCGTGGACCCCCAAACCGGAAGCCCTCACCGGCTGACCAACGGCAACAACACGTGGAGAGCCCGGTGCGGTGAGAATCGCACGCCGGGTTCGGCGGGCGGGCTGTGGAAACCCACCACGGGCAACCGTGACAGGGCGCCACAGCCCGACCCAACTGGCGGCCGTCGCGGGTCGGGGTCGATCGGGCCGTCACCATCATCGTTGATCTGCCCCGTGACCAGGCCGGATGCCTGCATGCCCGACTGCTGGATGCGGTTGCGGGCCGCTCCGGACCTGACTACAAGGCCTGGTTGAACAACCAACCCGAGAGCTTCATCGACGGCGTCGACCACGCCCCATTGGACCCGTTCCGCGGCTACGCCAACGCGATTCATGACGGCCTCCCAGATGCCGTCGCCGTGCTCGACGCGTTCCACGTGGTGCGGCTCGGCACCCAGGTGGTCGATGAGGTCCGGCGTCGCGTGCAGCAACACACACTAGGCCGCCGCGGCCACAAACACGACCCGCTTTATCAGATCCGCGGGCTGCTCCGCCACGGCGTAGAGCACCTCACCGAGCGCCAGCAGGCCAAGATCAGCGCATGTCTCGACGCCGGCCAACCCAGCGAGGAGGTGAACGTGGCCTGGCAGCGCTACCAGCAGCTGCGCGCCATCTACCACGCAGTACCGGCCAAAGGCCGACAGATCGCGATCAAGGTCTTGGACAGCTTCCACTCCTGTCCCATTCCCGAGGTCGCCCGGCTGGGCCGTACCCTCCGCGCCTGACGAGCCCAGATCCTGGCCTACTTCGACACCCACGGCGTCAGCAATGGCGGCACCGAAGCGATCAACCTGATCATCCAGAAGGTCCGCTGGCTCGCCCACCGATTCAAAGACTTTGATCACTACCGGCTTCGGATCCTGCTCGCCGCAGACGGATCACACCGCTACCCCAACAGCCAAACCACCCTTAAATCCGAAGAGCCACATTCCCGTCTGGAGCATGCGGACAGGTGAGGTCCTGGCGGCTGGTCGTCAATTAGACCTGGGGGCAATCCAGGTGCTCTCCACTGCACGCGCTAGCACTATATGCCCTAGTCAGGGACATATCGCTCATCAGATAGATAAGTGCTTTGGCCTGTAGGAAAGGCTTCGTCCTCTCCAATTGCACCCGATCTGAGCTATTCCCGGGCATGGAAGCTCGCAATTCGGAAGCACCTTGGCGATAGCGAAAGCAAATCGCGATAGGTAGCCTACTGAGATACCTCGAGCCACATAAGCTGGGCATCATGCGATTGCGATTCTGGAGAACCGGGCGCTCGACGCCGACCACGACTTCAAGCCTAATCCATTCCAGCCCAATGTATGGGTCTCCAGCATTGGATTCCCTTGAGGATGCGGGCCTACGCTACTGCGAAGACGTTTTAGCAGTGCCGCTCTCGGAGGGGACTTATGCAACCTATCGCGGTGGGCTAGTCGACAGCAAAATCGCCGAACTCGTTCCCGAAGCGGTTCACTTTGACGGAACTAGCACTCAAGAACCGCCTGACAGGGATTGGATAGCGCGCTTGCCTGCGGCGGACCGCCTGCTCGGAACTTGGCTATATGGGGGGCTTCTGTTTGATGATTTCCCTCATTTCATGTTGGAAGGCCTTGGCCGTCTCTGGGCCGCTAATCGCTGTGGGCTAGAGGGTACAAGGCTGGCTTTCTTCGCGCCTTGGGGAGTTCCGGACTCTCTGAGCCCCACTAACTTCGTGAACCAAGCACTTCGCGGTTTCAATATCGATCCCAAAAGGATCGTGATTATCGATCAGCCGGTTCAGTTCCAAGGCATGATTATCCCCGTCCAGCAGTACGGGTATCAAATTGCCTCTTCTCCGGATGCTTCCATGCTTAGCTTCTTGAGGAGCTTTCGCGTGCCGTCTGGCATTTCTCATTCATTCAATGAGAAGATCTATGTATCTAGATTTCGGCTGCCGGCAAACAGGGGGCGGCCCGTTGCGGAGCACGTACTAGAAGACCTTCTAAGAAGAAACGGTTATTCGATTTTCCATCCAGAAGAGCATGATCTATATACGCAGATTTCGGTCTATTCTTCGGCGAAGAAGCTTATATTCTGCGATGGAGGGGCGGTCCATGGCTGCATTCTTTTGCCAGATCTGAAGGCTGATGTCGCAGTGGTAGCGAGAAGGAGAGACCCGCGTTGGGATGGTAGCGAGATCGGAGATCAATTCAGAGGCTTCGGAAACAGTTCGTGTGGATTGATCAGGTCAAGCACCAGTACCAATTCGGTTTGGAAACCTGGGAAGCCCTTTCGCTTGTGGACTGGGGTGCAGTGAGCGATGAGTTGCTGCGGTTCGGCTTCATCTCCAAAGGGCTGGATACCTCGCTCGACTTGGAAAATATGATCCCAGTCGATCTTCGTAGGTTCATAGGTGCAATTGCGGAGGATCAAAGATTTCTTTCCTTTATGGCTCGGATAAGAGATCCAAAATAGAGAGGGCCATGTGGAAGCGTTTTGCGGTCTGGCGAAAATTCGCTAGAGCGGCGGTAGGAGGCAAGCCATGGAATTGGGATTGTCGGTATATTGAACGAACGGAACCTCTCGGCCCCGCCGGAGGTCACAAAGACGAGTTAAACGTCCAGCGCCTGCGAAGAGAAACCCGGCGGTGAAAAAGGGCACGGCAAAGGACTGGACAGGTTCAAAGTCCAGGAGAAGGAAGCGGAGAGGTTTGTTGTTGTCGTGGCTGTGGTCCTAGCCCACTGCATCCCATCTGATCTTAATCAGGTCCACGTCCGAAATCGAGCCTTGGCTAGGTGTAATGGAGACGCTTTCACAGCGATGCGATAGTGACGCCCCATGGAATTGAGCCGCCCCTGACATGAAGTTTCACGAAGCTCCCCCGTTGACATATCACTTGTCTTGTGACCAAGACAAGTGCGTACTAGCTCCAAAATTTTCATCGGGGCCAAGGCGGCGCACTCATCGGTTGCGTAAAGGGAGGGGCCATTTCGGGGGTGGTGACGGTCCTAACCTCAGGATGGGGCCACTACTGGACATATTGGGCCGCACGGACAGCATCGGAGCGTGATTATGAACGGTGCCACGAAAATACTGCGACCTCCGGCGTACGCCTAACTCCAAGAGAGGCGAAGGCCGCTGAAGGGCATGCAGCGTCTAGGTCCGCGGCGCCCTGGGATGCTGGGCCCCCTCACCAAACTTATCGTCGCGGTCGGGACCCGATACGGCGAAGCAGATCGCCGAGTTGTCGATCCGCCGATCCGGTGGAGACGGCCACGTGGTCGAGAGCTGGCCAGCTCGACTGGTGGGTGAGGGAACGGCGGGAGTGGTGGGGTCGGGTACGCGGTGCAGATGGCCTCAGCGGTGGATCGGAGCTGTTGATCTTTGTCCCGCGAACGGTTCACAGCTGCGACTTGTCCTGGTCATTCGTCGGTGGTGACCGGGCAATCTCCGCCGACCTAGACGTTGCGAGGCCACCTGACGGCGTCGTCAGAAAGGCGAGCAGCGCGACTTTATCTCGGTCGTTGCGCCCTCCTCGCCCGCGCTCGCGATTGCGTGGCTGATCTCCGTGACGTGCAGCGCGAGCTCGGCGGAAAGGCGCGAGGGGCGCTTTTCGCGTAACGCCGCCGCCAGTTCGGCGACTCCCAGCGCATAATCCATCTCATGCCGCCGCAAACGACTGCGCCAGTCCCGTTTCGGGCTGAGGTCGGACCTTCGCCGAACCGCGCCAAAGAGGCCGCGCGTCCAGGCATGCCGCACCAACCATGGATAGGTTTCCGCGCGAAGCTCCAGCGCGCCGAACCGGCGAACTGTGAGAGGTGCTCCGAAGTGCCAGGCTTCGTCCACCTCGAGCACCTCATCGTCGCCGACCAGCCGCAGACTGTGGTTGTGCGGAGCGACGACGCTGCACGTCAGCCGCGCGACGAGGCCGCATTCGAAGAGGATCGCCGCGGTCGAGAAATCCGGCCCGCATAGCTCCGACGGCAAATCGGGATGCTTTACGGGAACTACAGTGCGGGAAAAGGCCGTCACGCGCTCCACGCTTCCGAACAGCGCGACGAGCCAGGTGAGGTGATAGCTGGCATGCTCGAGCGTACAGCCGACGGCGAACTCGTCGCGCCACGGCCACGGCGTGCCGGCCGGGCTCGCCCACTCATCCGGGTGCATGAGGTGGATAGGGCCGTCGTCGAGCTCGGCATAGGCGAGGCGGACTCGGCCGATGTCGCCGCGGCGAACGGCCGCGCGCATCGCCACGGCGGAATCTCCGAGGACGCTGCACGGCGCGGAGGAGAGCAGAAGGCCCCGCGATCGCGCGAGTTCGACGAGCTCGCGGGCCGACTCCACGTCGGAAGCGAGCGGCTTTTCGGTGTAGACGTGCTTGCCAGCCTCGAGCGCGAAGCGGGACACGGCGGCATGGCTCGAGGGGTTGGTCAGGTTGACGACGATCTCGACGTCAGGATCCGCAAGCAGGTGATCGAGGCTCGCGCAAACCTTGCAGCGGTTCCGCGCTGCGAAACGCTCGGCGCGTTCACGCTGCAAGTCCGTGCAGCCGATGAGGCGGAGGTCCGGGTGCAGCGGCAAGTTTTCCGAATAGAAATCGGCGACGAAGCCGCAGCCGACGATGGCAATGCCGGTTTTCGGGCCGTCTACCTGAGGGGTCGTCACGCGGTGCCCGGGCCCGCTGCCGGTAAACGCGTCGATCCGATCGAGCAGGCGACTGCGCAGCTCGTCCACTGACCTCACAAAACGCCCCCTGCCATCGGCTAACCCTTAATCCCTGGGCGACGACGTACCACTCGCTCGAATCCTTGCGGCTGGCTGGCGGCTTGGCATGCGTCACGTGCAAAGGCAAGGATCAGAACGGCTAAGGCGGCGCCAGTTGCTACTGCGTTCTCGAGTAGCTGCAGGCCCGCGTCGCTGGGAGTCAGTTGTTGTGCGGCTATCCCCGAACCGACGACCGCGACGGGGCAAGCGGTGCCAACGAGCTCTGCCACGGCACGGTATCGTAGCGCTGGCCACCGTCCGTATCGACCGGAGAACAGACCCTCCTCGCGGAGTTCGATGAGCGATGCTGATATTGAGCGGCTGCGCCAGCAGTCGCTTGCGTGCCCAGTAATGGGGCTCTTGGATCTTTAGCGGGGTCTTCTAGCGGCTGAGGCTCGTGTCGTAGCCGTCTGTGGGCTCGTGGTGTCCGCCTACGACCTCATATGTCGTTCTCCGTACGATCTGACGTGTAGGTCGGTCTCGGCGTGTTGAGACCCTTCCGCCCCGAGTGAGGGATCACCCTTCGGTTGTCCACCGCCAAGTAAAAGACCGAAGGGTAACCCTGCTCATGATCGGCGGTTACGGAGTCCCGGATGAACATTCGTCGTTTCCGCGCCTTGCACAAGGCAGGCGCCACGTTTGCTGAGATCGGCCGCGAGTGCGACTGTGATTGGCGGACGGTCCGAAAGTATTTGGCCGAGCACACAGTCTCGGTCCCGCCGGAATGCCCGTCGCGGGCTGGGACGCAGCCGTTGCTGATCACCCCGTTCATCCCGCTCGTGGAGGGTGGCTGCGGGCCGATCCGAGGATCAAGAGCACGGTGGTCCATGAGCGGCTAGTCGCCGAGTACGGCTTCACCGGCCACTCCCAGCGGGTCAAGATGTTCCTAGCCGAAGCCAGGCCGCGGATCGGCTGCCGAACTCGCTGAACGGGACGAGAACCCGGTGAGCGGTTTGCATCGCCGCTTCGAGGTCGTCCCGGGCGCGCAGGCGCAGGTCGACTGGGGCGACGAGGGTGACTGTTGGCCATGTCGGCATCTGACTGTGTACTCGTTTCACATAGTGCTCAGCCATTCGCCGGACTCGTTTTGCTGTTTCACCACCAGCATGGATCTCGCGACGTTCTGGGACTGCCACCGGCGAGGATTCGCCCACTTCGGCGGGGTGCCCGGCGCAATTCGTCTACGACCGCACCAAGACCGTCATCCGGCGTCACGTCGCACCCGGTGTGGCGGTGCCGCTGCATCCGGAGGCGGCCGCGTTCGCCGACCATTACGGCTTCACCATCGATGTGCTCGCTGCGTATCGGCCGACCGGGAAGGGTCGGGTCGAACGACAGGTCAACATCGTCCGTGACCATGTGCTCGCCGGCCGCAGCTTCGATTCGATCGCCGAGCTCGACGGCGCGTTCGCCGGTTGGCTGCCGATCCGCCGGGGGCAGGTTCATCGCACCCGTGGCCCGGTCATCGCCGTCCGCGCTGAGGCTGATCGGGCCGCGTTGGCACCGTTGCCGGCTCAGCCCTATCTGGTGGCGAGAAGCATCTGTCGCAGGTCGGCCAAGGACTGCTTGATCTCCTTCGAGGCCTCCTGCTACTCCGTGCCCGCCCGGCTGGTGCGGCCCGGTCAACGAGTCCTGCAGATCCACCCCGACCCAGCCGGGGACCGGATCGCCATCCACGCCCTCGCCGCCGACGGCGGCGGCTGGCTCGCCAGCCATCCCAGGGCGGCCCGCCGCGGTGAGTGGATCGTCGACCGATCGCACTGGGATGGTCTGCCCGACGGCCACACCCGCACCACCACCACAGCAGTCGAGACCGACCAGCCGACCCGGCCCGGACTCCTCGAGCCGCTGTCGGCGCTGCTGACCCGACGGCACGCCAACCCGAGGGTTACCACCCGACCCCTGGCCGATTACGCCCGCCTCGCCGCTAGCCATCCGGAGGAAACCTCGATGAGCACACTGACCGCCGACCGGATCCGCGACCATGCCACCCGGCTCGGCCTCACCCATCTCAGCGACACGATCACCGACCTGGTGACCCGGGCCGAGACTGCGCAGATGGGCTACCTCGACTTCGTCGACCTGCTGTAGAGGAAGAAGTCGGACTGCGGGAAGGACGCCGGTTCCGCAACGCGTTGAAACTGTCCAGACTGCCACACCACAAAACCTTGGACCAATTCGCCTTCGCGTTCCAACCCGGCCTGGACGCCCACAAGATCAAAGATCTCGCCACCCTCGAATTCGTCCAAGCCAAATCCAACGTGGCCCTGCTCGGACCGCCCGGGGTCGGCAAAACCATGCTCGCCGTCGACCTCGCCGTCACCGCGTGCCAAGCCGGATGGTCAATCTACTTCACCACACTGGACGACCTGGTCCGTCGGCTCCGCGCCGCCGAAGCCACCGGCCGATTCAACCGGCAGTTGCAAGCCTTCCTCCGACCCGGCATTCTCGTGGTCGATCTATGCGGACACGGCGATTATGCCGAGGCGGCGGCCGTGGTTGGTGCGCGGCGACGCGGTCGCGGGTTCGGGTTGTCGGCATAGTTACAGGCTCTCGAGGAACGCGAGTGTCTTGTCGGCTGGCCGGTAGCGGCCGGGTTTGGCGCTGGCGGGGGTGGTGAGGGCGAGCGCTCGTTCCTTGATCGTGATGTCGGCATGCAGGTACGGATCAGTTGATCTGACACCGGCGTGTCCGAGCCACAGGGCGATGATGGAGGTGTCGACTCCGGCTTGCAGCAGCGTCATGGCGCAGCTGTGCCGTAGGACGTGCGGGTGGATCTTTTTCCCGGCCAGGGAGGGGCAGCGGTCGGTGGCGGTTTCGGCGTGGGTGTGGACGCGTAGCGCGACGGCGTCGCGGCTGAGCCGTCGGCCGGTCCGGGTGCAGAACAGTGGGTCGCCGGGTTGCCCGCCGCGTTCGGTGAGCCAGGCGTGGATCAGGTTGATCACCGGGCCGGTGAGGGGCACGGCGCGGTGTTTGCGGCCTTTGCCTTCGCAGCGGACGTTGGCGCCGTCGCCGAGGGTCACGTCGGCGCAGTTGAGGCCGATGAGTTCGGAGACACGGAGCCCGGTCTGCACGGCTAGCAACATCATTGCCCGGTCTCGTCGGCCGTCCCATCGGTTGGGGTCGGGGGCGGCGATCAGCGCGGTGATCTCGGCGGCGGTCAGGAAGGACACGATGCGTTTGTCGAACCGTTTCGGCGGGATCGCCAGGACACGCTGGATGAGCAGGGCGTGCTCGGGGTGGCGCAGCGCGGCGAAGGAGAACAGCGAACGGATCGCGGTCAGCCGCAGGTTGCGGGTCCGGACGCTGTTGTGCCGGTCGGACTCGAGATGGTTGAGAAACGCCGAGATCGTGGTGACGTCGAGGTCGTCCCAGTCCAGCCGCGTGGGCGGCTTCCCGCTTCGCCGGTGCACGAAGATCAACAGCAGTTTCAGCGTGTCGCGGTAGGCGGCGACGGTGCGCGGGCTGGCGTGGCGTTGGCTGGTGAGACGGTCGGTGAAGAACGCCTGCAGTGTGGCGGCGATCAACGTCATGGCGTCACCAACGCAGACGATCCCTGGCGGGCGGCGGCGCAGGCGAGGAGCTCAGGGACCGCGGACAGGTACCAGTAGGTCGAGCCCGGTTCGCGGTGACCGAGGTAGGTCGACAGCGCCGGAATTTTGGCCTGCACATCCTCACCGGATCGGTACCAACCCAGCAGGGTCCGGACTGCGAAGACGTGTCTGAGGTCGTGCAGCCGGGGCCGCCGCGGCGCGTCGGCTCCGATACCGCTGGCGTCGATGACAGTGCGGAACGCCTCAGAGACGACGGCGTAGCACAACCTGTGCTGGGTGCGGGGGTGAAGAAGCTCGGCTGTCGCACCCGGGGCTGCAGCTGGTCGCGAAGGCGGGCGTAGTCGGACAGGGCCTGCAGCGTGGTGTCGGTTACCGGCACCAGCCGGGATTTGCCGAACTTCGATTCGCGGATCAGCAGCAGCCCGGTGGACCAGTCGATGTCGGCCCGGTCGAGTTTGATCGCTTCCCCGATCCGTAGCCCGGTGGCGGCGAGCAGGCCGATCAGGGTGATGTAGGTCGCCGACCGCAGCGGCGGGGTGAAGTCGCCGACCCGGTTCATGATCAGGCCGATGTCGGCCGGTGAGAACACGAACGATCCACGCCAGCGGGTCTGCTGCGGCATCAGGCCGAGCGGTGGGACTTCGGTGGCTGGGTCGACGCCGGCCAGGTAGCGGGCGAAGCCACGGACTGCGGTCATCCGACGCGGCCCGACCGTCGACCGGGGATCGGCTACCGGCAGCGCAGCCCACTCCATCGCGGCCGCGATCGTCACCGTCGACAGGCCGCGGTCATCAAGGAAGGCGACGAAGCCCGGCACCAACCGGCCCGCGTCGTCCAGCTGATGGCCAAGTGATCGCCGCAGCTGCAGGTAGTCAGCCAACGACTGCTCCAGCCGGGTCACCGCGCCACCGCCGCCGGCCACGGCTGAGCGACTCCACGCAGCGTGTTCAGATCGACCTTGGCATACAAGGCGGTGGTGGCCAGGTCTTGGTGCCGCAGGACCTGACCGATCGCGGCCAGGCCGGCGCCGCGACGCAGCAGCTCGGCCGCCAACGCATGACGTAGCCGATGCGGCCCGACCCGGCGCAGTCCGGCCCGACGGCAGGCTTGCTTGGTGACATCGTTGACGAGTTCGGCGCGGATCGGGCCATGTGGGGCCTTGACGGTGACGAAGACGTGACGGCAGCCGGCCGC
>Ga0307296_10001512_pt1 | contig 11658 bp, 8 predicted proteins | sample ER_DNA_153_FD_194467 | JGI IMG/M metagenome (GOLD analysis project Ga0307296, IMG submission 194467) | Bulk soil microbial communities from the East River watershed near Crested Butte, Colorado, United States - ER_DNA_153 | ecosystem: Environmental > Terrestrial > Soil > Floodplain | place: USA... | reverse complement strand
CAGACCGCCAAGATTTACAAAGAGCTCCTGCCCTTCCACGCCGAAAAGATAATTCTGGAACAGGCGCGCCGCATTGGGATGAGGCGCGGCGACAAAAATCGCCGACGGCTGAACAATCGAAGGCGTCCCCTCGGCGGCATAGACGACCTCGATCGGCCCGCCGGCTTCCTTGAGCAGCAGCACGTTCGACTCGTTGCCGTCTGCCATAACCGGACGTTCGCCGAGCACGACCTTTTTCGGAGTATCGGTAGCCGACTGGACCTGCAGAACCTGCTGCCGTGCCAATTGTTCGAGATAAGACCAACTCAGCTCGCGCACCATCTGATAGGTCGAAGTCATGATGGTGCCGCTGTAGCTCGGATGTGCTTTGACGATCTTTCCTTTCCACTTCAGATCGAGAAGATTGGCGAAGCTTTTCGGGGCGTCTTCACGCTTTAGCATCGCCGTGTTGTAGGCGATCACGCACAGCGAAGAGCGGACGGACGCGTAGAACCCGTCCGGGTCACGGTGCTCTGGCGGGATGTAGCGGGCAACATCTTCAGGCACGTAGGGCGCTAGCAGTTCTTGCCGCTTCCACGCCAAAAACTGTGCCGCATCACCCGTACTCACCGCATCGGCCACATGCAGTCCTGACGCATATTCCTGCGCCACCCGTGAAAAGATGCGTTCGCCGCCGGCCCGCTCGACGCGCACACGAACTCCCCGAAATTTCTGCTCGAAGGCTTTACCTACTTTTTCGGCGAGTTGGGAATCGGCCGAGGTGTACCAGGTCAGCTGGCCTTCTTTTGTGGCCGCAGCAATCAGCGCCGGTGTTATCGCTTGAGCGGGTGGCGGCTCCGCACACAAAGGCGCGACATAGGCGAGCGGAAGCGCGGCAACGGCTTTGAGAAGTTTGCGACGTGAAAGCAGCCGCCGGTTCATAGAGAATGCACCTGCTGTCGTGGCTTGGTCCGCGCCTGCCATCTAGGCTCTCGCAGAAGCCATGCTCCCCCAACAGCGGCCACGGGGACAAGCCCGGGACGGAAAGCTACAACGCCTCGACCTGCACCACGCCGGGCACGGCCTTGATGGCGCCTGCGATTTGCGGCGAGACCTTGAATCGGCCTGGCAGCTTCACTTCGACTTCCGTCCCGCGTTGGAGCAGGAGCACCACGCTCACTTCGCCATCGCCATTGGCGTGGGGCGATCGCGGCGCCGGCTCGAGGCGCTTCGCCACGGCCTCGAGAGGTGCCCGGTCGCGGAGAAACACGCGCAGGCCTTTTTGCAGATTGGCGGCGGCACTATCGAGCGGCTCAACCGACTGGATCCGCGCTCGCACTTCGTCGCCCTGCACTTCCGCAGATAAAAACAGGAGCACAGCGTTGCCCGGTTCGAGCAGGTCGCGATGTTCGGCGAGCCCTTCCGAAAAAATGACGGCCTCGAAATGACCGCTCGGGTCGGACAAGCCGATAATGCCCATCTTGCTGCCGGTGCGGGTTCGGCGCTCGATGCGCGATACGACAGTCGCCGCGACGCGACCTGCCGTCGCCCCGGCTTTCACCGCGCGCGCGAATTCTGCCCAGGGCTGCACTCGCAATTTCTTGAGCACCGCAGCATAGTCGTCGAGAGGATGCCCAGACAGGAAAAACCCGACCGCCTCATACTCTCTACGCAAGCGATCCGCCGGCAACCAGGGTTCGACCTGCGGCAGTACAATTTGTTCGCGGGTCGTACCGCCACCGAATAGCTCGCTTTGGCCCATCGCAGCCGTTTCGTGGGCGCGTTGTGCGCGGGCAAGAACCGTATCGACTGCGGCAAAAACGCGAGCGCGGTTTTTCTCGAATGTATCGAAGGCGCCGGCTGCCGCGAGACTTTCCAGCACACGCTTGTTGACTGCGCGCGGATTGACCCGCGCCGCGAAGTCAGCGAGATCGGCGAACTCCCCATTGTTCCGCGCGGCGATGATTGCCTCAACTGCCTGTTTGCCGACGCCTTTAAGTGCCGCGAGGGCATAGATGATCGTATTGCCGTCGACCTCAAAGTCGACCGCCGAACGGTTGATTGACGGCGGGTCAACGGCAATCCCGAGCCGTTCGGCTTCGGCCCGGAATTCGGCGAGCTTGTCGGTATTGCCCATGTCGAGCGTCATAGTTGCCGCCAAGAATTCGACGGGGTAGTTCGCCTTCATAAAAGCGGTCTGATACGCGACCAGCGCGTAAGCCGCAGCATGACTCTTGTTGAAGCCGTACTCGGCAAAGCGCTCGAGCAGATCGAAAATAGCGTCGGCCTGAAAGCGTTCGACACCGCGTTCGACTGAACCCGAGACGAAACGCTCCCGCTGTGCCTGCATCTCCTTCCGGATTTTCTTGCCCATGGCCCGGCGGAGCAGATCGGCCTCGCCAAGCGTGAACCCAGCGAGGATCTGCGCGGCTTGCATCACCTGTTCCTGGTAAATGATGACGCCGAACGTCTCCCGCAGGATGGCCTCAAGCTTCGGGTGGATGTAATCGGGTTGCTCCATCCCGTGCTTGCGCGCGCAATAAGTCGGAATGTTCGCCATCGGGCCGGGACGATAGAGCGCGACCAGTGCAATGATGTCCTCGAACCGGTCGGGCCGCATGTCGAGGAGCGCCCGCCGCATGCCCGCACTTTCCAGTTGGAAGATACCGACGGCTTCAGCGCGGGCCAGAAGGTCATAAGTATTCTTGTCATCGAGCGGGATGGCGGCGAGATCAATGTCGATGCCGCGTCTTTTCACCAGCGCGACCGCGGTCTGAAGGACAGTCAGGGTCTTGAGCCCGAGAAAGTCGAATTTCACAAGCCCGGCCTGCTCCACCCACTTCATATTGAATTGGGTGACCGGCATATCGGACTTCGGATCACGATAGAGAGGAACCAGCTCCGACAACGGCCGGTCGCCGATTACGATACCGGCAGCGTGAGTCGATGCGTGACGATTAAGGCCCTCCAGTTTCTGCGCAATATCGAACGCGCGCTTGACCACTGCGTCGCTGTCCCTTTCGGCCTGCAGACGCGGTTCACCTTCGATTGCCTGCTTAAGCGATACCGGTGCCGCCGGGTTTTGCGGCACGAGTTTGCAGAGCTTATCGACTTGCCCGTAAGGCATTTGCAGAACCCGTCCGACATCGCGGAGCATCCCGCGCGCCTGCAATGTGCCGAAGGTGATGATCTGGGCGACCTGATCGCGGCCGTAGCGTTCCTGTACGTAGCGGATCACTTCGTCGCGGCGGTCCTGGCAGAAGTCGATATCGAAGTCCGGCATCGACACACGTTCGGGATTGAGAAAGCGTTCGAACAGCAGGCCAAATCGAATCGGATCGAGATCGGTGATCGTTAGCGCGTAAGACACGAGCGACCCGGCGCCCGAACCACGGCCGGGTCCGACCGGGATGCCCTGTTTCTTTGCCCATTGAATGAAGTCAGAGACGATCAGGAAATACCCCGGATATTTCATCCCGGCGATCACGCCGAGCTCGAATTCCAGGCGTTCGCGATATTCATCGACCGTGTGACCCGGTGCCACCCCTGCGGACTCGAGGCGTCGCTCGAGCCCTTCCTCCGCGCGTTTGCGCAGCTCACTCGCTTCGTCGGCCGAGTTGCCGTTATCTCCGGTCGAAAACCGCGGAAGAATCGGTTGATGCGTACGCGGACGGAACGCGCAGCGCTGAGCAATTTCAACCGTGTTTGCGAGAGCCTCCGGCAGATCGCGGAATTGCTCGACCATTTCCGCTCGGCTTTTGAATCGATGTTCCGGTGTCAGTTGGCGGCGATTGCCCTCGGCGACCAGACGGCCCTCGGCGATGCAGATCAGCGCATCATGCGCTTCATAATCCGACGCCATTGCGAAATACGGCTCGTTGGTGGCGACCAAAGGCACGCCTTTGCCGTAGGCCAGATCAATCAGTACGGACTCGGCGCAGCGCTCCGCCGGCGTGCCATGCCGCTGCAACTCGATGTAGAGGCGGTTGTCAAAGAGCTTGAGCAGGGCATCAAGGCGAGCGCTGGCGAGGTGACTTTGCCCGGCCGAAATTGCCATATCGAGCGGGCCGCCCGGCCCTCCTGTAAGTGCAATGATGTCCGTAGTTTCCCCTTCCAGCCACTCAAGCTTGAGCCGTGGTGGCTCATTCGGCGGCGTGTCCAGGAAGGCGCGAGAACTGAGCCGCATCAGGCTGCAGTAGCCCTCACGCCGCGTGGCCAGAAGCACGACGCGCGAGCGCTCTGGCGGTGCATTCCCGTTTCGAGGGCCATGGTCGCTGTCGCCGAAATCAACCGCAATTGCGCATCCGACAATCGGCTGTATCCCGGAGCCCGACAGCTTTTCCGAAAACTCGAGCGCACCGAACATATTGTCGGTGTCGGTCAACGCGAGGGCCGGTTGATGGTCGGCTTTCGCCAATTCGGCGAGGCGCGCGATCGTGAGCGCGCCTTCAAGGAGCGAAAATGACGAGTGCACGTGCAAGTGCACGAAATCGAGGCGGGCCATGTCAGAGCGAGGTTTGGTGATTCCCTGTCGCACTCACAGTGGGGTTGCCGTCTGCCCCTGTCCACCACCGGCAGCCGGCCTAAGCGAAGCTATTCCCGCTTTTCTTGCGGCTGCCCCCTCGTCATGGCCGGGGAGATACGGCCACCCACGTCTCTCGGGAGGGACGGCCTGTAAGACGTGGATGCCCGGCACTGGTCCGGGCATGACGGGGGGAACCCGGTCCCGCAGCCCTCAAAGATTTCCCAGCACCTGGGTCCAGATGGCGATCATTCCGACGAACAGTGCCAACGAGGCCAATGCAGCAGCTTCCTGGATCACGGCTTTGAACATGATTGTCTCTCCGGAACAGAGGGAGAACATAGTTCATCATTTGTTCCAGAGTCAAGTAGCACGTGGCTCTGCCAATAAGTTGAACAGATTCAATGAATTACCCCGACTGCCCTTAGGGGCCGGACGGACTTCCGCGTCGCTTCACGCCATCTCGGTGATCTTGCCGTCCCGCAAAGTAACGCGTCGGTCCATGCGGGCCGCCAGGTCCATATTGTGGGTGGCGATGATGGCTGCGAGGCCGGAGGCCCTCACCAATTGAGACAGCGCATTGAAGACATGCTCGGCGGTGTGCAGGTCAAGGTTCCCGGTCGGCTCGTCGGCCAACAAGATGCGCGGGGCGTTGGAAACTGCACGAGCAATCGCCACGCGTTGTTGTTCGCCGCCGGAAAGCTCGGAGGGTCGATGATTGAGACGAGCACCCAGGCCCAGATATTCGAGCAGTTCAACCGCCCGTGCCTTCGCTTCCGTACGCTTGAGGCCGCGGATCATCTGCGGGAGCAGCACGTTTTCGAGTGCGGAGAATTCCGGCAGCAGATGGTGGGACTGATAGACAAACCCAATTTCGTTGCGCCGAATGCGGGTTCGCTCGTGATCGGCCAGAATCGCCGTCGAGCGTCCTTCGATATAAACGTCGCCATGGTCGGGATGTTCGAGCAGACCGGCAATATGGAGCAGTGTCGACTTGCCGGCACCAGAAGGCGCCACGAGGGCAACCGACTGCCCGCTCCAGAGCGCGAGTTCTATGCCACTAAGCACATGCAAAGTCTCATCGCCCTGCCGATAGTGGCGCTCGATGTCATGCAGCAACAGGAGCGGAATGTCCTCTTCCTGGCGCGCTTGCGGCGGCTCCTGCGGCTCGATCATTTCCACCCTGGCAGCGGTGTAGGCTTTACTCATAGCGCAATGCCTCAACCGGATCGAGGCGCGCCGCTCGCCATGATGGATACAGGGTCGCAAGCAACGAAAGCACAAGCGCCATTATGACAACTGCCGTTGTCTCACCTGAGTCCATGTCGGCCGGCAGGTGCGAAAGAAAATAGAGCTCGGGCGAAAACAGTTCTGTATTCGTGAGCCACGACAAGAACTGACGAATGCTCTCAATGTTGAGACAGACGACAACACCGAGCATGAAACCGACGATCGTGCCGACAACGCCAATGGACGCGCCAGTTATCAGGAACACGCGCATGATCGCGCCCTGGGTCGCGCCCATGGTGCGCAAGATCGCAATGTCCTGGCCCTTGTCCTTCACCAGCATAATCAGGCCCGAAACGATGTTGAGCGCTGCGACCAACACGATAAGGGTCAGGATTAGGAACATCACATTGCGCTCGACTTGTAACGCATTAAAGAACGTCGCGTTGCGCTGACGCCAGTCGATCATAAAGATGGGACGTTGCGCAGCGTCCTGCACCGCGCCGCGATAGCGGTCGACCCGATCGGGGTTGTCCGTATAGATCTCGATCGCGGTGACATCGCCCGCGCGGTTGAAATAGGCCTGCGCTTCCTTGAGCGGCATAAACACCATGGCGCTGTCGTATTCCGACATGCCGATCTCAAAGACCGCGGCGATTTTGTACACCTTGATGCGCGGTGTCGTTCCCATGGGAGTGACCGCACCGCGCGGCGCAACGAGCGTGATGTTATCGCCTGATCGCAACGAAAGCTGATCAGCGAGCCTCCGGCCGATAACAACGCCCTGCTCGTCGTCGAAGCCTTTCAACGAGCCCTGCTTGATGTTGTTGGCGACGGACGGAAGCTTTTCCAGATCCATCAGCCGAATGCCGCGCACCAGAACTCCGCCCGCATTGAATGGCGATGACGCAAGTGCCTGCCCCTCGACAATCGGCGCGGCCAGTCGAATTCCTTGAACGCCAGCGGCGCGCGCGGCTACTTCCTCCCAGTCGGTGAGAGGCTTCTCCAAAGGCTGGATCAGCAGGTGGCCATTGAGTCCCAAAATCTTGTCGAGCAGTTCTTTACGGAACCCATTCATCACCGCCATCACGATGATCAGCGTCGCAACGCCAAGCATAATGCCAAGGAAAGAGAACCCCGCGATGACGGAAATGAAACCTTCCTTGCGCCGCGCCCTCAAGTAGCGCAGCGACAGCATCCACTCGAACGGGGAAAAGGCCCGCGTACCCTGGGGCTCGCTCATCGATGACTGGTCCCGCGCTCGACTGTTCATAGAGATTCTGGCGGATTCGTGCCTACGGCGCGAGAGCAAAGTCATTGGTAACACAGGATTCTTGGCCGGGACGTCATGTCGCGGGGCCGCGGAGCGGCGAATCGACAACTACCTGGACAGCAAATCAACGGCCGCGGTTGGGCTGAGGTTCTCCCGGCTACCATCCGCCCGCTTCTTGACCTCGACCTTACCCTCAGCAAGGCCGCGCGGACCAACCAGGACCTGATAAGGAATTCCAATTAGGTCAGCAGTAGCAAATTTTGCCCCGGGGCGTTCATCGAGGTCGTGATAGAGAACCTCAACCCCTTTCGCGCCGAGATCGCGGTAGAGCTGCTCGCAAACGGCATCGGTATCCGATGCACCCTGCTTAAAATTGAGGATCGCGACCTTGAATGGCGCCACCGCCTCCGGCCAGATGATACCGGCATCGTCGTGGGATGCCTCGATAATGGCGGCGACAAGCCGACTAGGGCCTATACCGTACGAGCCCATATGGACGGGAACTTCCTTGCCATCATGCGTCGCGACCACAGCCTTCATTGGCTCAGAGTATTTGGTACCGAAATAGAAAATATGGCCGACTTCAATTCCCCGAGCTGAGACCTGCTTTTCGGCAGGCACGTGAGCAAAGGCCGCGGCATCGTGCATCTCTGAAGTGGCGGCATATTGCGCAGTCCATTTGTCGACAATGCTTTGTAGGCTTGCAACATCATCAAATTTTACATCGGCTGGCGGCATGGTCATGTCGAGATAATCTTTGTGGCAGAAGACCGCGGACTCACCGGTCTGCGCGAGGATGATGAACTCATGCGAAAGGTTGCCCCCGATCGGGCCGGACTCCGCGCGCATCGGAATTGATTTCAGTCCCATTCGCGCAAAGGTGCGCAGATAGGCCACGAACATCTTGTTGTACGAGTGTGTCGCGCCTGCTTGATCGAGATCGAATGAATAGGCGTCCTTCATCAGGAATTCGCGGCCGCGCATCAGCCCAAAACGGGGGCGCACCTCGTCGCGGAATTTCCATTGGATGTGATAGAGATTGAGGGGCACATCCTTGTACGAACGTACAAAGGCCCGAAAGATTTCGGTGATCATTTCCTCGTTGGTCGGACCGTAGAGCATGTCTCGCTCATGCCGGTCTTTGATGCGCAACATTTCCTTGCCATAGGCCTCATAGCGTCCGCTCTCGCGCCAGAGGTCGGCTGACTGAATGGTGGGCATCAACAACTCGATTGCACCTGATCGGTTCTGCTCTTCGCGCACGATCTGACAGATCTTCTGCATCACCCGGAACCCGAGCGGCAGAAATGCATAAATGCCGGCGGACTCCTGCCGCATCATTCCTGCGCGCAGCATCAGTCGATGCGAGACGATCTCGGCCTCTTTCGGTGTTTCACGCATGAGCGGCAGGAAATAACGGGAAAGGCGCATGGTCTTTAGGGATTCGAGGGATGACGAAGTCAGAGAAAGCGGATCGCCCACCAAAACACAAGGGCCGGAGCGCTTTTTCGGGAATTTATCGGATGCTGCGGCATCTATACCCATGTTAGGGTGGTGCCGAAGGGGCCGACGAAACTATGCACGCGGGTCTCAGACAGTTTCGGGGCGCGGTGGCGGCCTTTGCGCTTTTCCTGCAGACCATCGCGTGGCGCATCGGGCCGGCCCCCGCACCTGCTGTGGTGGACCCGTTCTCGGTCATCTGTCACAGCGACGCGTCCGCCCCTGTCGATCCGGCGTCCGACCACGGCCCGCCCTCACCCGCGCATGCGTGTGATCACTGCAATCTCTGCAGCGCCTCAGCTCCACCCTTGCCGCCCGGCACAACAATCGCCGCTTACATCAAGCCGGTGCGGACGTTGGCAATTCCTCGATCCGTCGATAGCACCCGGCACGATACGATTATCGGCGAGGCTAGCCTTGCCCGAGGCCCTCCGCTTTTTGCCTGACGTAGCTGCCGCGGCCCAGCGCGGCCCACTTGTACCGTCATCGCGAAATTGGAGCTTCCCATGTTTAAAAACTCATGGCCTTTGGCCATGTTCGCTGCCGTCCTGGCAGCGCCTGCCACCGCCGCGCTCGCCCATGAGATTGTTGGCAATCGTTTCTTCCCCGCCACCCTCGCTATCGACGACCCGGGCGTCACCGACGAGCTGGCTTTGCCGACCATATCCATGTCGAAAACCGGAGATGATCCTTCGTTCAAACAACTAGACGTATCGGCCGAGTTCGCCAAACGTATTACCGAGGATTTCGCGATCTCCATTGCGCCGACCTGGTCGCGGCTCTACGCGCCTGGCGGCCTGACGATGAACGGCGCGCGCGGATTCCAGAATCTGGCGACGCTGTTCAAATATCGTCTGTTCAAGAATGACGAACATGAGTTTGTGATGTCGGCTGGACTTGAGATCGAATGGGGCGGAAGCGGCGCGCAGGGCGTCGGCGCCGAGCGTTTCAACGTTTACACGCCCACAATTTTTTTCGGGAAGGGCTTCGGTGATTTCCCGGCAAGCCTGAACTGGGCGCGCCCATTCGCGGTTACCGGACAGGTCGGCTATTCGATTCCTGGCGTATCAAAAGTCGTCGGCGCGACTGTCGATCCTGACACCCTCGAGCAGGACATCGATACGGAGTACATCCCGCGCGTTCTCAACTGGGGTGCCACGCTTCAATACAGTATGCCTTATCTGAAATCCGCAGTGGTGGATCTCGGGCTGCCTGATTTCATAAATCGGATGATCCCGATCGTCGAAGCTTCGTTCCAGACGCCGGTATCGAATACGGCGACCTCCGGCGCCGTGACGACCGGCACGATCAATCCTGGCATCATCTTTACAGGCAAAACCTACCAGGTGGCCGTCGAAGCGGTGATCCCGGTGAACCGCCAGAGCGGCACAAGTGTCGGTATTATCGGCCAGTTGCACTTCTACCTTGACGATATATTCCCGAATACGCTCGGTCGACCCATCTTCGCCAGCAATACCAATACAGGGAGGCCGTTGCTCGGCCGCTAGCCATGCGCATCATCTCAGCCATCGTATTTCTTCTCGCCGCTGCCGGCCCTGCTTTCCCACATGCTCACCTCGATCGCGCCGCTCCCGCGGTTGGAAGCACGGTCACGCCCGCACCGAAGGAGGTCGTGCTCTGGTTTACTAATCAGCTCGAGCCAGCCTTTAGCAGCATTGAGGTGCGCGACGAAAAAGGTGCCTCGGTCCAGGCGGGAAAGGCCGTTGTTGACCGCGGCGGTCGCACGCGAATGAGTGTACCGCTCAAGGCGTTGCCGCCGGGCACCTACAGTGATGTGGCGCGTATTGTCAGTCGACACGCACCGCACGCAGGGTGATTTCACCTTTCGCGTCGGTCCGTAGGGCGGAAGGCGCTTCTTCATGGCCGATCCGTTGGTCTTCATTCGCGGTGTGCATTTCGCCGCGACGCTGGTGGCATGCGGCACGGTTGGTTTCGTTCGGTTGGTGGCGGAGCCCACCAAGCCGCCTTCTGATTTCCGGCTGCTTCGCGACCGGCTGACGATTTTGACTTGGCTGGCGCTCGCAGTGGTCGTTCTGTCAGGCGCGGCCTGGATGGCTTTGCTTGCCGCCGACATTGTGGGGGCGCCGCTCGTCGATGTCTGCCTGCATGGCCGCGCCTGGCCCGTACTCTTCGAAACGCGCTTTGGTCCTGTCTGGTGCGCGCGGCTCGGGCTGGCGATCGCGCTGGCACTTTTGCTTCTTCGTCCGGGGTTGAGGGTATCTCAGCTCGCGGCCGCAGCCCTTTTGCTCGCGCTGCCTGCAGTGGTCGGCCACGCAGGAGCGACACCTGGCCTAGCTGGAGACGTACATCTGCTGTCCGACACGCTGCATTTGTTGGCGGCCGGGGCGTGGCTGGGTGGCCTACCGGCATTCGTCTGGTTGCTTTGGCAGGCCCGACGAGAGGCGAAACCCACCTGGGGCACCTTCGCAATCCGGGCGACTCGACGCTTTTCGATTGTCAGCACTCTCAGCGTCGGTGTCTTGCTGGCGAGCGGGCTGGTCAACAGCTGGAACCTGTTGAGCGGGCCACGGGATCTCGTGAGCACCGACTATGGACGGCTAATTGCACTCAAAGTCGGCCTGTTCGCTGCCATGCTTGCCATCGCCGCAGTCAACAAGTTTTACCTGACACCACGGCTGCCGGAACGCACTGCGATGCGCGCGCTGCAACGCAACAGCCTTGCCGAAATTTCTCTCGGCCTTTGTGTGCTGAGTTTCGTTGGAATACTTGGAACGCTGTCCCCGACAGCTCACACGCATGCGGCGCCCGAGGGTTCGCCGCCCGATGTTGCGTTCGTCCACATTCACGCCCCAGAAGCGATGACAGACGTGACCATCGCCCCAGGCCGGCCGGGATCTGTTCAGGCAACGATTCGCGTAATGCGCGAAGATCTCACTCTTTTCCCGGTAAAGGACGTACGCCTCCGTCTCGAACCACCGGCCGCAATCAGCCCGGCAATCGAACGGGACGCCGCGGAGCTGGCCGACGGGACTTGGCAGGTCAGCGGAATTACCATTCCCGAGCCCGGAATCTGGACAGTCAAGGTCACCTTTACTCCGCAACCAGGAGAGACGATCGTGCTCGACGCGGAGGCGTACGTCCTTTACCGGGAAAAGAGTGAGATCTTCGCGCATTA
>Ga0307296_10001511_pt1 | contig 11672 bp, 15 predicted proteins | sample ER_DNA_153_FD_194467 | JGI IMG/M metagenome (GOLD analysis project Ga0307296, IMG submission 194467) | Bulk soil microbial communities from the East River watershed near Crested Butte, Colorado, United States - ER_DNA_153 | ecosystem: Environmental > Terrestrial > Soil > Floodplain | place... | reverse complement strand
CTCGAGGCCGACGAGCTGGAAGACGTAGTAGCCGCCCTCGCCCGGCGGCGGGAGCTCGGCCCGCGGAACGGCCAGCTCCGTCCCGCGCTCGACCGGGCGGTCGAGGCGGATCACGAGCCTGCCGCCCGCCCGCTTCGAGGCGACAACGGTCGCGGCGTCCTCACCGGCCAACACGCGCGCACCGACCGCGAAGCGCTCAGGATCCGCGCTCGCGTGCTCGACGACGAACGAGCCGTCGAGACCGTGCGGGCGGCCGACGCGGCCGACCGAAACGAGGTCGTCCACAGCTCTTATTCGTTGACGATCTCGAGCTGGACGCGTTCGTTCTGGTGGGCGCCGCTCGCGCGCACGATCGTGCGAAGCGCACGGGCGATGCGACCCTGCCGCCCGATCACCTTGCCGACGTCGTCTTCGGCGACGCGGAGCTCGAGCACAGTCGCCCCGTCGCGCTCCGCGCGCGTGACGGTCACCTCGTCGGGATTGTCGACGAGGCTCCGCGCCAGGTAGGTGACGAGCTCTTCCACCTAGGAAATGCCTTTGGCCTTCAGAAGCTTCTGCACCGAGCCGGTTGGCTGTGCGCCCTTCGAGATCCAGTCTTTCACCTTCGCCTCGTCGAGCTCGATCGTCGAGGGCTGCGTCTGCGGGTTGTAGCGCCCCACGATCTCGATGAACTTGCCGTCGCGCGGCGAGCGCGAGTCGGCGACGACGACCCGGTAGATCGGGTTCTTCTTCGACCCGACGCGGGCCAGTCTGATCTTCGCTGCCATTTATCTCCTTTGCTGAGCCACGATCGATTGGAGGTTCGGCGTCTTGCCGCGCCCCATCTGCTTCATCATCTTCTCCATCTGCTTGCGCGCCTGCAGGAGCTTGTTCACCTGCTGGACGGTCGTGCCGCTGCCCGCGGCGATCCGCGCGCGGCGCGCCCCGTTGATGATCTCCGGCTTCCGCCGCTCCTCTGCGGTCATGGAGAGCACGATCGCCTCCACACGGCCGAGCTCGCGGTCGTCGATGTCGACGCCCTGGAGCTGCTTGCCCATGCCCGGGATCATCGAGAGGACGTTCTTCACCGGCCCCATCTTGCGCATCATCTTGTAAGCCTGGAGGAAGTCGTCGAAGGTGAAGCGGCCCTGCAGCATCCGCTTTTCGAGCGCCGCCTGCTCGTCCTCCTCGGCCGCGGCCTCGGCCTTCTCGATCAGGGTGAGGACGTCGCCCATACCGAGGATGCGGGAGGCCATGCGGTCCGGGTGGAAGTACTCGATCTGGTCGAGCTTCTCCCCGGTCGAGGCGAATTTCACGGGCTTGTCCGTGACCGCCTTGACGGAGAGCGCCGCCCCGCCGCGCGCGTCCCCGTCGAGCTTTGTCAGCACGATTCCGTCGAAGTCGATCCGCGCCGCGAAGGCTTCGGCCACCGAGACCGCGTCCTGGCCCGTCATCGAGTCGAGGACGAGGAGGATGTTGTGCGGCTTGAGCTCCTTGCGCACGGCCGCGAGCTCGTCCATGAGCTCCTCATCGATGTGCAGGCGTCCGGCCGTGTCGACGATGAGGACGTCGCGCCCCTGGGCGCGGGCTTGGTCGAGCCCTTCCTTCGCCACTTTCACGGCGTCCTTCGTCGAGCGGTCGAGGTAGACCGGGATCTGGATCTGCTTCCCGAGCTGCTCCAGCTGGTCGATCGCGGCCGGGCGCTGCAGGTCCGCTGCGACCAGCGCAGGTGCCTTGCCTTCTTTGCGCAGGAGCAGCGCAAGCTTGGCTGCAGCCGTCGTCTTCCCCGACCCCTGCAGACCGGCAAGGAGGACGACCGTCGGCGGGCGGCCCGAGAACGCGAGCTTCGAGCTTCCTTGTCCCATGATTGCCGTGAGCTCGTCGTGGACGATGCTCACGACCTGCTGCCCTGGCGTGAGGCTCTTCGTCACCTCGGCGCCCGCGGCGCGCTCCTTCACCCGGGCGACGAAGTCCTTGACGACCTGGAAGTTGACGTCGGCCTCGAGCAGAGCGAGCCGGATCTCCCGCATCGCCTTCGCCAGGTCCTCCTCGGACAGGGTCCCATGACCCCGGAGGTCGCCCAGTGCGGCTTGCAGCTTGTCGGAAAGCGTGTCAAACATGCCGGTTGGGAAGTCTAGTGATGTGGCTTGTGACGTTACCCGGGTGCTGGATTGCGAGCACCAAGTGCTGCAAGGACGCAAGGAGCGCCCATAGCGGGTCTATGGGCGCGACTGAGGACACCGCCGCGCGCAGGTGATCGCAGGCCAGGGGCCTGGTAAATGTCGCAAGTCACGTCACTGGCTGCGGGTCCTTTCAGTCCCTACCGAAGGAGCGTGAGATGGCTGAGATCGCGAAGATCATCCGTGTGATCGGACAGTCGCCGACGAGCTTCGCCGAGGCGACCAAGGTGGCTGTTCAGGAAGCCGGCAAGACGGTGCGCGACATCCACGGAGCGCACGTCGTCGAGATGAGCGCGGTCGTCGAGAACGACGAGATCACCCTGTTCAGGACAACCGTGGACATCGCATTTGGCGTAGAGCGCTAGGACGTCGTCCGAGTGGGGAGCTCGGCGAAGACGACCTCGAAGGTCTCGACCGTCGCCTTCTTCCCGGTCATCTGCTCCCACGCATCGAGGTGCTGTTGCACGGCGACGCCGCTCGCCTCGACGGTGTCCGCGTCGGTCCAGAGCGTGACGCTGACCGTGCACATGCGCTCGTTGTCGTGGAGGAGATACGCGCCGGAGAACCCGTCGGTCTGGAATGCGACCGGCAGGTAGTCCTCGCTGAACCAGTTGCGACCGATCTCCCAGTCGTCGTCCGACACGTCCTCGTAGCGAACGAGTCGCGCGTACATGCCAGGAGCCTAAGCCGCGAGCGGGCGGGAGTCTAGTTTCCCTGTGAGGTGGGCCGGACGAGCATCTCGTTCACGTCGACATGGGCAGGCTGGGAGACCGCGTAGAGAATGGCTCGCGCGATGTCGTCGGGCTCGAGCGCGCCCAAAGGGGGACTGTCGAAGAAGGGCGTGTCGACGCTGCCCGGCTCGATCAGCGTCACGCGCACGCCCGTCCCGTTGAGCTCGAGGCGCGCGGCCTCACCCATCGCCGTCACAGCCCATTTCGTCGCGGAATAGAGCGAGCCCGAAAGGGCGCGGCGGCCGGCGACCGAGCCCGTGAGGAGGAGGTGCCCGCGCGACTCCTTGAGCGCGGTCATCGTCGCGCGGATGGTGAGCGCCGCACCGTAGACGTTTGTGAGCACCATGCTCTTCCACTGCTCGGGCGTCTCCTCGAGGAACCCGCGCTTGGCGCCGAAGCCCGCGTTGGCGAGAACGACGTCCAGTTGGCCGAAACGGCCGAGCGCCTCCTGCGCCATGGCCTCCTGATCCGACCACTCCGTCACGTCGCACTTCACTGCCACGGCCCGCTTCGGCCCGCCGAGCTCCTCGGCCAGGGCTTCGAGCCGCTCGAGCCGGCGGGCACCGAGGACGACGCGGTAGCCGGCGTCGACGGCCCGCCGCGCGGTCGCCTCACCGATGCCGCTCGACGCACCCGTGATGAGGAAAACCGGGTCGGCCATACGGCGTCCCACCCTAGTCGCTCAGAACACCTTGTGTTGCACGGACGGGCCGGGTTTCTCCTGTCATTCGCCGCTTTCAAGGGATGAGGACTTTGTGCATGAGAAACACAAGGCTCTCGTTCGTGACGTGTGTCAGTCCGAAGGTGAGACCAGGGCGCGGGCGAACTCGCCCGCGTCGAACGGCTGCAGATCGTCCAGCGACTCGCCGACGCCGACGAGCTTTACGGGCAGGCCGAGCTCGTGCGCGATGGCGACGGCGATCCCGCCTTTCGCGCTCCCGTCGAGCTTCGTCAGCGCGACGCCCGAGACCTGCACCGCCTCCCCGAAGAGGCGCGCTTGCTGCAGTCCGTTCTGACCAGTCGTTGCGTCGACGACGAGGAGGGTCTCGTGCGGCGCGCCTTCGAGCCGCTGGGCGATCACGCGCCGGATCTTCGCCAGCTCTTCCATCAGGTTGGTCTGCGTGTGCAGACGCCCGGCCGTGTCGACGATGACGACGTCTCGGCCCCGCGCCTGGGCGGCCTCGATCGCGTCGAAGGCGACCGCAGCGGGATCGGCACCGCGGGACGCACCGACGAAGTCGGCGCCGGCCCGGTCGGCCCAGATCTCGAGCTGCTCGTCCGCCGCGGCGCGAAACGTGTCGGCTGCGGCGACGACGACGGAGTGGCCGTGGTCGCGGAGCCGCGAGGCGAGCTTCCCGATGGTGGTCGTCTTGCCCGTCCCGTTGACCCCGACGACGAGGATGACCGTCGGCTCGTCTCCGAGCGCGAGCCGTCCGCCGCCGTCGGGGGCCATCATCCCCGCGACCAGCTCTTGGAGACCCTCCACGAGCTCGCCCTCGCTCGCCGGCTCGCGCGCCTCGAGCTGCTGCACGAGCTCGACGGTCGCGGGCACGCCCACGTCCGCGCGGATGAGCGCCTCCTCGACCCGTTCCCACGACTCGGCGTCGGCGGGATTGAAGAAGAGCTCCTGGGTGAGCGCCTTACGGCTGCCCGCGAGCGATTCGCGCAGGCGGCCGAGCCACCCGCGTCGGCCCTCCGCTTCGTCGTCCCCTTCGGGCTCTGACTCGTCGCCGAGGAACTCGGCCCAGCTCGTCACGCCGACAGCGCGTGCAGAGCCTCTCGCTCTCCAGCCAGCCGCTTCGACACGACCTGGGAGACTCCGTCCGCGCCCATCGTCACGCCGTAGAGGATATCGGCGGCCTCCATCGTCCTCTTCTGGTGCGTGACGACGATGAACTGCGCGCGCTCGGAGAATTGCCGGAGCAGCTCGACGAAGCGCCCGATGTTGGTGTCGTCGAGCGCGGCTTCGACCTCGTCCAGAAGGTAGAACGGGCACGGGCGCGCGAGGAAGAGCGCGAAGAGGAACGAGATTGCGCCGAGCGCCTTCTCGCCGCCGGAGAGGAGCGAAAGCCGTGTGACGCGCTTGCCCGCGGGCTGGAGCTCGACCTCGATCCCGGGCTCCTCGCCCTCCTCGCCGCCGTCGCGGCGCACGAGTCGCCCCGTGCCGCCCGGGAAGAGCGTGCCGGCGACTTCGGCGAAATGCCGCTCGACCGCCGCGTAGGTCTCCTCGAAGAGCCGCTCGACGGTGTCGGTGAGGTCGTCGCGGAGCTTGGCCAGCTCCTCCAGCGAGCGCTCGAGGTCTTCCCGCTGGACGGAGAGCTCCTCCAGCCGCTCCTTTTCACGGGCGTGCTCTTCGGCGGCGAGCGGGTTCACCTGGCCGAGCGCCTCGCGGCGGCGCTCCAGGCGCTCGATCTGCGCCCGTAGCTCGTCGACCTCCTCATCGGTGAGCGCCTCGGCGACCTCCCCTTCGGGTAGGCGGGCGACGACGTCCTCGCGCTCGCGAGTAAGGCCGGCCGCCTCCACTGCGATTCCGGACAGCCTCTCGCCGGCCTGGGTCGCAGCGCGCCGGAGCTCTGATTCGCGGGCGCCGAGAGCGCGCAGCTCTTCACCAAGCTCCCCGGAGCGACTCCCGCCTGCGTCCACGCGGGCCCGAAGCGGAGGCTCGAAGCGGAGCGCGCTCTGCGCGGCCGCATCGAGGAGCGCCGAGACCTCGTCGGCCCGCTCCGCAAGCAAGAGCAGAAACGCGGAATCTGCGCGGGGCTCGGGCCTCGCCTTTGCCTGCGCCCCGGAGGTGAACCAGAGCTGATCGCCTGCGAGGACGGCGACCGCGTCGAGGCCTGCGGCCTGCGCGAGCTCGAGACGTTCGCCGGCCTCGGCCGCCTCACCGAGCTCAGCCCGCTCCCAGCCGGACGCCGCGGCGAGCGTCTTCTCGAAGGTCGAAGCGGGAGGCGGCAGGACGGGACGCGCGGCGTCGGCTCGCAGCGCCCGCGCGGACTCCTCGGCGCGCTCGCGGCGAAGCTCGATGCGCTCGACGGCGCTCCGCAGGCGATACAGGCCGGCCGTCGCCCCCTCGTGGCGGCCGGCGGCTTCGGCCAACTCCTCCTCGGCGCGATGGCGCTCCTCGAGCAGGCCGTTCAGCGTCTGGTCGCGGCGCTTGCGCTCGAGGTCGGCTTCGGCCCTGCGTTCCTTGACCTCGGCCAGGCGATGCTCGATCCGCTCGAGCTCGGCCGCGGCGATCCGCGCGCGCAGCCCTTCGAGGTCGTGGCCGAGCTTCTCAGCCCGCTCGGCCGCGGATGCCTGCAGCGCGAGCGGGCGCAGGCGCTTGCGCACCTCGTCTTCGAGATCGCGCGCCCGCTCGGCCTGGATCTGGACGCGGGCCAGCTTGAGCTCCGCGCGGTGCCGGCGTCGCTTGAACTTTCCGAGTCCCGCCGCCTCCTCGACCAGCGCGCGCCGCTCCGCGGGCTTGGACGAAAGGATCTGCTCGACGCGGCCCTGCCCGATGATGGAGTGCATCTCGCCGCCGAGGCCGATGTCCGCGAGCAGCTCGACGACGTCGGTGCGGCGCACGTGCGCGCGGTTGACGAGGTACTCGCCCTCGCCGCCACGGTGGAGGCGCCTCGCGATCGAGAGCTCGGAGAACTCGAGCGGCCCGTCACCTTCCTCGTTGTCGAAGAGAAGCTCCACCTCGCAGAAGGCGGCGCGGTCACGCCCACTCCCACCCGCGAAGAGGACGTCGTCCGGCTTCTCCGCCCTGAGCTCGCTCGGGCTCAGGCTCCCGGCGGCCCAGACGATCGCGTCCGAGACATTCGACTTGCCCGAGCCGTTCGGCCCGACGACGACGGCCACGCCCGGCTCAAGGCGCACCTCGACCGGGTCCGGGAACGACTTGAAGCCGCGCAGCTTGATCGCTCGCAGGTGCACGCGCCCGCAGTCTGACGAAGCGGGCGGATGATGGTTTCAGTACGTGAGCGTCGTCTCTGCCCAGTTGGCGAGCTCGACGAGCTTCTGGGGCGGCGCGAGCTCGAAACCCTCTGCGGCTTCGATACCGCGTGCGTTGCTGGACATGCCCGAGAGAAAGATGGTGACACCGTCGCTCTTCAGCGCAGCGATGTGCTCGGCCACCGAGCCCGTGCCGATACCGGCCGCCGCCGCCGCGGTCTCCTGGCGCGCGAGTTGCACGCCGTCGCCGGCGAGAAAGACGCGCACCTCGTGTCCCTCCTCGACCGCGGTTCGCGCGACCAGGAGCGCGAGTGCGGCCCGGGTCGGGTTCTCCGGCCCTGTCGCCAGGTGGACGAGCATCTGCGCCATGTCTAGACCCTCCGTCTCGTGGTGAGCGCATGATTCTCGCCGACGTGGGCGATGTCGAGCAGGAAAAGCGAATCGCGGCCGAGGCTGCCGCCGGCCTCGTCGAGGACGGAATGACTGTCGGCCTCGGCACCGGCTCGACGGTCGCCTACCTCCTCCCCGCTCTCGCCACCCGAGGCCTCACGCTTCGCTGCGTCGCCACCTCCGGGCGCACAGAGGAGCAGGCGCGCGGGCTCGGGCTCGCCGTCGAGCCCTTCAGCGGCCTCGCCCGCCTCGACATCGCGATCGACGGCGCCGACCAGATCTCCCCGGCCGGCTGGCTCGTGAAAGGTGGCGGGGCCGCGCACACGCGGGAGAAGATCGTGGCGGCGTCGTCCGATCGCTTCGTCGTCATCGCCTCCTCGGACAAGCTCGTCGAGGCGGTCGGGCCTCCGATCCCGCTCGAGCTCCTCGCCTATGGGCTCGACGCGACGCTCGCGCGTCTTGGTGAGGTCGAGCTACGGGACGTCCCGGCCAGCCCCGACGGCGGCGTCATCGCCGACTACCTCGGCCCGGTCGAGGATCCCGAGGTCGTCGCGGCCCGCCTCGCGGCGATGCCCGGAGTCGTGGATCACGGGCTCTTCCCGCCCGAGCTCGTCAGCGAGATCCTCGTCGGCCAAGCCGGCGACGTCCAGCGCTTCTCGCCCTAGTAGGAGGGCTTGACGAAATATCGCCTGTGCCGCTGATCCGCGCTGCTCGCCCCGAGGCTTCGTCCTCGGTCGCGCCCGTACCTTTGGGTAGGCGCGCTCCCTGCGTCCTCGCCTCTGAACGACCATCGCACCTCAGTGGCGAGCGCCATTCCGCCAAACCCTCCTAGGAACCGAGCTGCTCGAGCGCCTGGCGGGCCGCAGCTTGCTCGGCGGCCTTCTTCGAGGCGCCCGTGCCGACACCAACCTGCTTTTCGTCAATCACCGCCGCGCAGGTGAACCGGCGGTCGTGCGGAGGGCCCTCGACCTCGAGTACCGCGTAGGAGACGGTCTTCCCGCGCCTCGCGAGTTCCTCCTGGAGCTCCGTCTTGAAGTCGACATGGCCTTGGAGCGCGTATTCGACCCGGTCGGCGAAGGCCGAGACGATCGGGGCGCGAATCGATTCGAAGCCGTGCTCGAGGTAGAGCGCCCCGAGGCAAGCCTCGACGAGCGCGGCCAGCACGTTCCGATTGACGGCGAGCCGCTCGAGCTCATCGGGATCCCCGTCGGTCCCGGCCTGCTCGAGCAGGCGCTGCCCAAGCTCGAGCCGCCGTCCCACGACCGCACAGCTCTGGCGTGAGACGACGTGCGCACGGATCTTCGCGAGCGTGCCTTCCTGCGAATCGGGAAAGCGATCGTAGAGCTCCTGCGCGATCGCCAAGCCGAGCACGCTGTCCCCGAGAAATTCGAGCCGCTCGTACGAATCGGCCCGGTCCAGAGCCCAGGACGCATGGGTAAAGGCGTTGCGGAGGCGCTCCGCCGGCAGGGAGTCGATCAGCTTGAGAAGGGCGGCGTCGAGGCTCGCCGCCCCGCCCTCGTTACTGGTGGGACGAGATGTAGTCGACAGCCTGTCCGACGGTGGTGATCGTCTGAGCGTCCTCGTCCGAGATCTTGATCCCGAACTGATCCTCGAGCTCCATGATCAGCTCGACGAGATCGAGCGAGTCGGCGTCCAGATCCTCCTGGAACGAAGCCTCTTCGGTGATCTGGCCCTCGTCGACACCAAGCTGCTCGACGAGCACCTCTTTGACTCTCTCGGCGACCTCTTCGCGCGAAGCTGCCATCTCGTTCTCGTACCTGCCTTTCGTTCAGTGGCCCGGCGGGACGGCGGATGCTACCACGCTACCCCGGGGCCGCCGCAACCTTTTCCGCCATGAGTGCGGCGACGCGCTCGACGACGTTCGCGCGCGCTCCCTGGGCGCCGAGCGTGATCGCGTTCGCAATCGCGGTGCGCGAGCTGTTTCCGTGTGCGATCACGGACAGGCCGCGCAGGCCGAGCAGGTAGGCGCCGCCGTAGGTCTCTGGGTCGAGACGCCGGCGCAGGCCACGCGCGGCCGGCCGGATGAGGAGCCCGCCGAGCTTTCCGCGCGCTGTCGCCCCGATCTCGCCTCGAAGCTCGTCGAGCAGCGTCTTGATCGTCCCCTCCATCAGCTTGAGCGCCATGTTCCCGGTGAAGCCGTCGCAGACGACGACGTCCGCCGCGTGCGCGAGAAGGTCGCGGCTCTCGACGTTGCCGACGAAACGCAAGCTGCTCTCCTCGAGCAGAGGATGAGTCTCGCGGACGAGGCGGTTCCCCTTCTCCGGCTCCTCGCCGATGGAGAGAAGCGCAACCTTCGGCTCCCGGATCGCGAGGATCTCCTGGGCGAAGACGGCGCCCATCTGCGCGAACTGGAGGAGGTGCTCCGGGCGCGCGTCGGCGTTGGCGCCCGCGTCGATGAGGACGGAGGTGCCGCCGACCGACGGCAACGGGACGGCGATCGCCGGCCGGTGCACATCCGGAAGCCTGCGGATCTCGAGCAGGCCGGCGGCCAGCATCGCGCCCGTATTGCCGGCGGACACCACCGCCTGCGCATCGCCCTCTCCGACTGCGCGGCAGGCGGCGAACATCGAGCTCCCGCGCTTCTCGCGGGCCGCGTCGGAGGGCTTCTCGTCCATCTCGACGATCTCGTCCGCGTGGACGACCTCCAGGCCTTCGGCCAGCGGCTCGAGGGCCTCACGCCGCCCGAAGAGGACAGGCTCGATCCGGTCGGTGGCGGCCGCCAGAGCGCCCGCGACGACCTCTTCCGGGGCTCGATCGCCGCCCATCGCGTCGACCGCGACCCGGATCCTCGTCATGGGTTAGCTAGGGAGCGGGTGTTTCGAGCGGCTCGACTTCGCGACCGCGGTAGGTGCCGCAGGTCGGGCAGACGTGATGCGGCCGCTTCGGCCGATGGCACTGCGGGCATTCGACGACTGCGGGCGTCGAGAGCTTGTGCGTGGCGCGCCGCTTGTCGCGGCGGGACTTGGACGTTTTTCGCTTGGGGACTGCCATGACCGCGGCTGAGTATAGCCAGCCCCCTTGGGCCGGCGGCGGGCTTGAACGGGCAAAGCCCGGCCCTGCCCCCGCCTGACCACGCTCGCGGCAGGATGAGGCGCTCGCGGACGCTCGTCGTACCGCTTGTACTGTCTTGCGCCCGCTCGCTTGCCTCCTTTGCGAGCATCGCCCCCAAGGCGGCCGGGCGCGGCTGCCCGACGCTTGCTAGAGCCGGTCTCGTAGCTCGGCGAGCTTGGACCAGCGCTCGTCGACCTCGGACTCCTCGTGCTCGTGCGGCTCGCGGTTCAGGTCGCGTCCGCACATGGGACAGAGCCCGGCGCAATCGGGCCGGCAGAGGATCTTGTCCGGCAGAGCGAGGGCGACGGCGTCGCGCGCCCAGGCGGAGAGATCCAGGCGGTCGTCCGTCAGATACGGCGTGCGCAGCTCCTCGTCGCCGTCCGGGCTCGACGCCTGGTACTGGCGATCGTCGACCGAGACATCGAGGCCCGCATCGCCGAGGCAGCGTACGCACGGGCCGACGAGGCGCACGTCAAGCGCGAGCTCGAGCATGAGGCCTGAGGAGAGGCGCGTGAGCGTGAGGGCGGCCTCCGGCGATTCCGGGATCGGAATGTAGCGCTGGCCGCCGAGCTCGAGCGGCTCGAGATCGACCTCTTTCACGTCCCGGAACTGCTCTCCCGACTGGAGCCGGACCGTGCGGATGTTGAATGTGGTCATACGACCACAAGGTAGCGAACGAAGAAGGTGGCTCTAGACCGCTTGCTCGTCCGTGATGCCGGCCACGACTGACTCCTGGGAGCGTTCGTGGAGCCGCTCGCGGCCGCGGCGCACGGCGCCGAGGAACTTGTCCAGGTTGACCTCGAGCGTCGAGAGGATCGAGTCGGCCCAGTCCTCCATCTCGAGGCGCGTTTCGCGCGCTGTCCTGCGCGCATCCTCGACGATTTCCTGCGCCTGGCGCTCGGCGAGCTTGACGATCTCGGTCTGCGAGGCCTCGCGAACGGCCTGCTCGCGCGCCTCGCCGAGGATCCGGTCGCTCTCCCGCTTCGCCTCCGCCAGCATCTCCTGGCGCTCCTTGACGATCCAGCGGGCCTGCTTGATCTCCTCCGGGATCGTCGCGCGCATCTGGTCGAGGATGTCGTAGATCTCCTCGCGGTCGATGCGCACCTGGTCGGTGAGCGGGACGGCCTTCGCGTTGTGCACGAGGTCGTCGAGCTTGTCGATGAGAACGAGTACGTCCATGTTGTCCCCTGAGTTTACTCTTGCGGGCTGACGGGCGCGCCACCCTTGGGCCGCGGGAACATCTCCCGAAACCGCTTGGCAACAGGCTCTGGCACCAGGTCAGCGACGTTCCCCCCGAAGGAGGCGACCTCTTTGACCCCGCTCGAGGAGAGGAAGCTGTACTGCGGGCTCGACATCAGGTACATCGTCTCGACCTCGGGCG
>Ga0307296_10001510_pt1 | contig 11680 bp, 9 predicted proteins | sample ER_DNA_153_FD_194467 | JGI IMG/M metagenome (GOLD analysis project Ga0307296, IMG submission 194467) | Bulk soil microbial communities from the East River watershed near Crested Butte, Colorado, United States - ER_DNA_153 | ecosystem: Environmental > Terrestrial > Soil > Floodplain | place: USA... | reverse complement strand
CCCGCAGTTCACGACCGAGATCGATGGGGTCGAGATCCACTTCATCCACGTGCGCTCCAAGCACGAGGACGCGTTGCCGCTGATCATGACGCATGGCTGGCCCGGCTCGGTGATCGAGCTGCTCGAGACCATCGGCCCGCTGACCGACCCGACCGCGCACGGCGGCACCCCCGGGGACGCATTCCACCTGGTGCTGCCGTCCTTGCCTGGCTACGGCTTCTCGGGCGAGCCGACCGAGCTCGGCTGGGACGCCGACCGCATCGCACGCGCGTGGGCGGAGCTCATGGACCGCCTCGGCTACACGCGCTACGTCGCCCAGGGGGGCGACGTGGGCGCCTACGTCACCGACGCGATGGGCCGCCAAGCGCCCGAGGGGCTGCTCGGCATCCACCTCAACGTGCTCACCGCGGCGGTCGCTCTCAAGGACCAACTGCCGGCGGAGTCCGAGCAGGAACGCGCGGCGCACGACGCGCTCACCACGTTCTTGACGGACGGCTTCGCCATCGTCCTGGAGCAGTCCACCCGGCCGCAGACGATCGGCTACTCCCTGCTGGATTCGCCCGTCGGGCTGGCGGCCTGGATGCTCGACCACGATACGGACGCCTACTACAAGTTCTCCCGCGCGTTCGTCGACGGCGAGCCCGCGGGCAACCTCACCCGGGACAACATCCTCGACGACATCACGCTGTACTGGCTGACGGGCACCGGCGCCTCGGCCGCCCGGTGGTACTGGGAGTTCGGACGGGCCCAGGCCGCAGCCGGTGCGGCCGGCCAGGCTCCGCCGCCGGTCGCGGTTCCGGTCGGCTTCACGAACTTCCCCGGAGAGGTCTTCCCTGCCCCGCGCAGCTGGGTCGAGGTGGTTTTCCCCGGCCTCGCCTACTTCAACGAGCCCGACAGGGGCGGCCACTTCGCCGCCTGGGAGGAGCCGGAGCTCTTCTCCTACGAGGTGCGGGCCGCATTCAGCTCGCTGCGCTAACCAGCGCACGCGCGCAATCACGGGGGCGGGCCTTCTGACCCGCCCTCGACTCATTGCTGCACGAGTTCGCGGAGGGCCGTCTCGCCGGATCCTCGAAGATCGCCAAGAGCAGATGCCTCTACGGCATTCTTCACCGATAGACGGCGGTAAGACTCAAGTGGCGCGTCCCCGTGAACGACGCACCAAGAGGTAGACAACGATCAGCGCGAGTATCAACGGCAGAGCGATGATCGGCCCTGCGAAGTAAGCAACAACCACCAGGATCGCGAGCCCGATGACGGTCCAAACAGCAACGGCGAAATCCATTAGGGGCCAGGAGAATAGGTGATCGTGAGGAGTAAGCGCCCCAGCTCGACCACGGCGATCTCTCACGCGGCTATTAGTAGCCGAGACCCGGGTTCGGCGCGGAACCGACGATCTGGTTGCCCGCGGAAGACAGCACGTACCAGAGGCCGCCGAACGCGTTCACACCCTGTCCGTTCGTGTCGCCGGGCTTCTGGTCGCCCGTGAACAGGTAGAGCGGGTGACCGTTGTAGGTGACCTGCGGCTTTCCGTCCGAGCGTGCGCTCGCCGCGACGATCGAAGGATTCGCCCCGTCGCCGACGACCGGCTTGCCGGTCGCCCGCAGGGGCGGCCACTCGATGACGCAGGCGTCAATGCACGCGCTCTTCGTGCCGGAGTCCCTTTGGAAGATATAGAGCGTGCGTCCCTGCGAGTTGACGAGGATCTTGCCGAGGTTCTCGTTCGCGATGCCGACCGTCGCCGATTGTCCGTTCTCGGTCCTCTGCGCGGCCGACGACCCGTTCGCGTTGCTGCCTCCGCCGCTGCCACAGCCGGCGGCGGCCAGCGCGCCCAGGACCAGCGTCGTTGCGCCGGCGAGAATGGTGATGGACCTGCGAGTCATGCTCGCTCCTTTCGTTGGATGCGTGAACTCGGTCAAGCAGCGAGCATGCGGCCGCACGGCGCCGATCGCGTCAGGGACTCACGGGCGAGAGGCCCTAGTCACCGCGCGAGCGCGAGTTCTATCCTGGTCACGGATGGTTGGTCAGCTGGTGGGAGGTCTGTGAGCGATGTTGTTGCGTGGCCGACGCGCCGAGTGTCTGGCGCTCGATCGGCTGCTCGAGGCAGCACACGCCGGGCAGAGCGCGGTGCTGGTGTTGCGCGGCGAGGCGGGGATCGGGAAGACCGCGCTGCTGGGCTACGCCGCGGGGCGCGCGGAGGGCTGGCGGGTTCTGCGCGCGATCGGGGTGGAGTCGGAGATGGAGCTTCCCTTCGCCGGTGTCCACCAGTTGTGCGCGCCCCTGCTCGAGGGCCTTACAGGGCTGCCGACGCCACAACGGGAGGCGCTTGGGACAGCCTTCGGCCTGAGCGCGGGCGCGCGACCCGATCGCTTCCTCGTCGGGCTGGCGCTGCTGAGCCTCCTCTCGGACGCGGCCGAGGAACAACCCCTTCTCGGCCTGATCGACGACGCGCAGTGGCTCGATCGTTCCTCGGCACAGGTGCTCGCGTTCGTGGCGCGTCGCCTAGAGGCGGATTCGATCGTCCTCCTGTTCGCCGAGCGCGGGCCGGGCGAGCTCGACGACCTCGCCGGGCTGCGGCACCTAGAGCTCGACGGGCTGACGGATACCCATGCACGCGAGTTGCTTGCCTCGGTGCTCAGGGGACCGCGGGACGAGCGCGTGCGCGACCGACTGATCGCGGAGACCCGTGGAAATCCGCTCGCGCTCCTCGAGTTGCCACACGGGTTGCCGCCGGCCGAGCTGGCGGGCGGCTTCGCCGTTGACTCCGCGCTTCCGTTGCCCGGTCGGATCGAGCTGAGCTTTCGGCAGAGAGTCGAGCGCCTCCCCGCCGACAGCGGGCGGCTGCTGCTGGTCGCCGCGGCCGAACCAATCGGCGATCCGACGCTCTTGTGGGGGGCGGCCGAGCGCCTCGATCTCGGTCCCGACGCGGCCGGTCCTGCGGAAGCGGCGGGCCTGCTGACGATCGGGGCCCGGGTGACCTTTCGCCACCCCCTCCTGCGCTCAGCGATCTACCGCGCGGCATCGCCCGAAGAGCGGCGGAGTGCACATCAGGCTCTGGCGGCAACGACCGATCCCAAGATCGATCCCGATCGCCACGCGTGGCACCGCGCCCAGGCTGCTCTCGCACCGGACGAGGACGTCGCCGCCGAGCTCGAGCGCTCAGCCCACCGGGCCAGCGCACGCGGCGGTCTCGCCGCGGCGGCCGCGTTCCTGGAGCGAGCCGCGGCGCTGACCCCAGACCCTGCACAGCGCGCCCGCCGTGAGTTGACCGCCGCGCAGACCAAGCACGAAGCCGGCGCGACCACTGGCGCTCTGAAGCTGCTGGCGGCTGCCGAAGCGGGGCCCCTCGACGAGCTGCAGCACGCCCGCCTCGAGCGGTTGCGCGCGCAGCTCGCCTTCGCCCTGAGCCGTGGGAGCGACGCTCCGCCGCTTTTGCTCGCTGCGGCGGAACGCCTTGAACCGTTGAATGGCGAGCTCGCGCGCGAGACGTACCTTGAAGCTCTCGCAGCGGCGATCTTCGCCGGCCGTCTCGGCAGCGGCCGCGGGGTGCGAGAAATGGCAGAGGCGGCCCGCGCCGCGCCCCCGGCTCCGCAGCCTGCACGAACGATCGACCTCCTCCTCGACGGTCTGGCGAGTCGCTTCACCGATGGCTACGCGGCCGGCGTGCCCCCGCTGAGGCAAGCGCTGGACGCGATGTTCCGAGAGGAAGGTCACAGCGAGGACGACATTCGCTGGCTCTGGCTGGCTTGCCGCATCGCACCCGATCTCTGGGAGGACCGGACGTGGCACGAGCTGGCCACGCGCCAGCTGCAGCTCGCCCGCGACGCCGGCGCGCTCAGCGTGCTCCCCCTCGCGGCCACGTATCGCGCCGGCGTGCACGTGCACGCCGGAGAGTTCGCAGCGGCGACGGCCCTGATCGAGGAGGCGGACGCGATCACGGAGGCAACGGGCAGTGCGCCGCTCGGGTACACCTCGCTCGTGCTCGCCGCCTGGCGCGGCCAGGAGGCCCAGGCGCTGGAGCTGATCGAGGCCAGCCGCGAAGACGCGACCGAAAGGGGCGAGGGAAGGGCGATCACACTGGCCGAGTACGCAACCGCGGTGCTCTACAACGGTCTCGGCCGCTACCGCGAGGCGCTCGCTGCCGCCCAGCGCGCCACCGAGCACGACGAGCTGGGTCTCTTCGGCTGGGCGCTGATCGAACTCGTAGAGGCCGCCGCGCGAAACCGCGAGCCGGAACTCGCAGCCGAGGCACTGGAGCGCCTCTCCGAGCGAACCCGCCTGAGCGGCACCGACTGGGCGCTGGGCATCGAGGCCCGCTCGCGTGCGCTAGTCGACGAGGGCCAGCGCACCGAAGACCTTTATCTGGAAGCGACCGAGCGGCTGGGCCACTGCCGCATCAAGGTGCACGTCGCCCGGGCCCAGCTCCTCTACGGAGAGTGGCTGCGCCGCCAGAACCGGCGGATCGACGCGCGCGAGACGCTGCGCGAAGCGCACGAGATGTTCTCGACAATGGGCGCCGAAGCATTCGCTGAGCGCGCCGCCCGTGAGCTGCTCGCCACCGGCGAGCAGGCTCGCAAGCGCACAGACGACACGCGCAGCCGACTCACCGCGCAGGAGACGCAGATCGCCGAGCTTGCGCGCGAGGGCCACTCGAACCCCGAGATCGGTGCGCAGCTGTTCATCAGCCCGCGGACCGTCGAGTACCACCTGCACAAGGTTTTCACGAAGCTCGAGATCAGCTCGCGCAACGAGCTCCAGCGGGTGCTCCCGAGCGAAGCTCGAGAAGCACAGCCGGTCTAGCGGACACACGCGCGGGTCGCGCGGCTAGGGACTTCGCTCCGAGCACTAGGGAGTCGACTCGGGCGCCGCTCGACGCGACCTTTCGCTATATGACCCACGCTCGGTGCACAACGTCAGCTCGTGAACTGCGAGCGCTGAACAGGAGGACTGACATGAACGACTCTCACGATCACGCCCCCGCCCGTCCCGCCCGAGTCGTGCTCGCCGAGCGCAAGAACGCCGGCATCCAGGTGACGCTGCTCTGGGCGGAGGAGACCAACGCCGTCGCGGTTCTCGTCCGCGACGACGGCATTGACGACCAGTTCGAAGTGAGCGTGGAAGACGACGGCAACGCGCTCGACGCCTTCGAGCACCCATATGCGTACGCGGCGTGGCGTGGGGTCGACTACAGGCTCCCCGACCTCAGAGACGCAGCGTGACCTCCGACCCGTCGCCCACCTGCAACGAGCCGCCGGGAGCCGTTGGAAGACTTCGCGCACCCACACTAGGACACGCATGAATGCCGGGGCTGAGAGTTTGCTGACGGTGCGATGGCGGGATCGCTCCTTCGTTCTACGTGCCCCACAAGAGGTCGAGGAACTCGACCGGAGGCTTCGACAGAAGGGCTTGGTCAACATCGCGGTGTCGATTAAGGGCGCAGTGGTCGCGGGCAAAGCCGGCGCTGGGAAAGTCCTCAGCGACGAGGAACGTGAGGCCGTCTGTGCTGTGCTGACTGACGCCGAGAGCGATCCGGCGCTGAGGAGAGCATTCAATCTCCTGTGCGCAGAACCAGAACCCTCGGAACCGATCTAGGCTCCAAACAGTAATCCTGCTTGCGGGCCGTCCCTCCGCCAGTTGGAGCCCGCAAGGCCCGCACCGAGCGGCCCAACCCGGCCAACTCGTCCAGCCGCGAGCGGCGACCACTCATCCTGCAGAGGCCGCTCGCTCGGCTGCACGCCCACATGCAGAGCAGAAGCGCGCGTGGCCCCTTGCCACCCAGGTTGGCGTAGGCGTGCGGCGTGAGCACACCAGCACTCGCCACGCGGTCGGCACCGCGGACTAGGGCACCGACTCGGGCCCCCACCGACGCGACGGGCCGCCCAACGCGCGACCCTTGATCCCACTACATCCCGTCCATCTACTGGAGGTCACACATGTCCGCATCAAACATCGTCAGCGAGGAAATGACACGGTCGCTCGGCGACAACGAGAGCCTGCAGGAGGTGCTCGACTTCCTCGTCACCGAGGAACAGCTCGGCGTAACGCTCGTGTCCGCCGCGATCAAGAACGCGCCCGGCACCCCGTCAGAAGCGTTCCTTCCCGTCTTGCGCAACGGCGTCACTCAGGAATACCTCCACGTGGAGGCACTCAAAGAAGCCGGCGGCAAGCCACTAACGACCAAGTACTGGTTCCCGGATGCCGCCCTCGACAACGGTGGCATCGGCGTGTTCGAGACCCTCGAGGTCATCGAAACGATCGAGATCAGCCTCTACCTGATCGGCGTCAGCGCCTTCGCCCGCCGCAGCGACGACTTCGGCGCCCGCCTGTGCGCAGAGGCGATGGGCACCGAGGCTGTCCACCGCGCGCTCGTACGCTTCGCACAAGGCGAACTGGGCAAGGAGATCGGCCCGCCCAACGACGTCGGCTTCGAGAACTTCGACTGGCCCACGCTCGGCGCGGTCCGCAAAGCCCTAGAGGCGCTCGGCATCGGCTACGGGGTCGAGACCTCACAGCGCGGCAGGTTCTACGACTACCCGGGCGACCCGCTCGCCAACGGCCTCGGCACTCCCGTCAACCACACCCAGCCAGCCTGAACGCACAACCGCGCGGCGCGCGGCCCCGACCGGCGCGCGCCGCGCACGCACAAGGCAAGAGACGTATGAGTTCCGTTGGATTGCCTGGGTCGTTCCCTGTTCGGCTCGAAGACGGACCGGAGAAGGCCGCTGCCGAAGCCTGGCGGGTTCACGCGCTCACCCGGAGCCGTCATCAGCAAGAGCCGGATGAGCATTTTCGGTGGTCGAAAGGAGTGGAGGCTTTCTCCCCCGGCCGGGTTAGCGTCCCGTTTCCCTTACCGAGACGACTTACCAAAGTCAGGAGATCCCTACGACTTGCCACGGCTGCCACCGGTTGCCTGCGGCGTTCAATGGTAAGGAGAGGGCCGATCACGCGAGCCGTCGAAGTCCAAACTGGCGCGCGACTGGCGCGCGCCCGTGCCAGCGACACCGCCTCCGCACCGTCGCTTGCCTCCCCGAGCACCTCGATTTCCGGGTCGGAGCGCAGGATCATGCGGAAACCCGAGCGGACGAGCCGCTGGTCGTCTGCGACGAGGACGCCGATCACAGGGGCAAGCGAGCGGTCACGAGGTAGCCGCCTTCGCGCCGCGGCCCGGTCTGGATCCGCCCGCCGAAGATGGCGACCCGCTCCCGCATCCCGGCGAGCCCCTGCCCTGCTGCGCCGCCGTTACCGACTCCGCCGCCGGTGTCGGCGACCTCGAGCTCGAGCGCATCGTCGGCGTAGCGCAAAAGGACGCGCGCGGTCGCCGGTCCCGCATGCTTAAGCGTGTTCGTGAGCGCCTCCTGGACGATGCGGTACGCGCACAGCTCGATTCCGTCCGGAAGCTCATGGGGCTCGCCCTCCACGCGCAGCTCGACAGGCAGGCCGGCATCGCGGACGTCGGCGACGAGCGCCCCGACTTGCGCGAGCGACGGCTGCGGCGCCAGCGTGCCCGCTTGCTCGTCCGCGCGCAGCACGCCGAGTAGACCGCGCATCTCGGTCAGCGCCAGCGACGCCGTGCGCTCGATCGCGTCAACCGCCTCGCGGGCATCGCCCGGCCGCTCGAGGAGAGAGTGCCGAGCGCCGCGCGCCTGCAGAACGATGACGCTGATCGCATGTGCCAGCACGTCATGCAGCTCCCGTGCGATCCGCCCGCGCTCCTCGCGCAGGGCGGCGCGCGCCTGCTGCTCGCGGGCCGCGACCTCCGCGTGCTCGCGGTCCCGGCGCCCCTGCATCCAGCGTCCGGCAAACCAGGCGCCTCGAAAGAGGATCGTCAGCGATATCAGCGCCGCTACGACGTTGGTCGCGAGCGACCCGTGCCAGTTCTTCGACGCCGCGACCGCCACCGAGCCGACGATCGCTGCGATGACGAGGAAGTCCGCCGCGTCTGCGCGGCGCCCCCGCAAGTGGGCGGCGGCAGAGTACGCCGCGACGAGGGCGACGCAGCCGAAGGAGACGGGAAAGTCGTCCCGGTGCGCAACGAGTTGGCCGTTGATCAGAATGCCAAGGCTCATGCCCATCACCTCGAGCGGAAACCGAATTCGCCAAACAAGTGGCAGCGGAGTCAGCAGCGCCAGGACCAGCAGCGGCGTCCTGGGCTCAAGATCGCGGAGAAAGATCTCAACGAGCCCAACGACGACGAACGCGAGGGCGAGGCCTACCTCACCACGCGAGACGTTCTTGAGTGTTCTGAGCAGATTGGACATGACCTGAGCCTAGGCCGCGCCGCAGGCGCATTCATCGGCTGCGCGAGCGAACCTGCATCGCCCGCACGAGCGATTGTCGCACCGCTCGCCGGGACTACTACCCCAGCCGCGAACAGCTCGACGACGTTGCCGGCGGCCCCGGCGGCGCAAAGCCGGTAGGCAGCGCCAAGGAATGGGTGGCTGTACGGCTGGAAACTGACGTGGCGTCGAGGTTTTGACCTACTGCACGGACTGCGCGGTTCAATTCAAAATCAAACGACGTTTCCGCCAATCGATTCGTAACAGGATCACGAAGAGCAGCAACGGCACCACAGGCGCGATGTCCGCCGTCGAGCTGAAGCCGAGCAGTCCCTTGCCGACGCCGTGCTGGAAGACGAGCACCCGCACGCCGTAGGCGGCGGCGACCGACAGGAGATTGAGCACGATCGCCTTGATCGCGACCACAATCGAGCGGAAAGCGACCAGCGTCAGGCCGAACGCGAACGGAGGACGAACGCAACCACGAGCGGGAGCTTGGACGTCATCTGACCCTGCGCGCCCTTCCATTCGTCCGTGAGCCCGGTCACGCCCGACTCGACGTTCGGGAGCGCAGCGACCGTCTGAGGGACCACCCGCTCACGCAGGGCAAGGCGGTCGACACGGCATTCGCGGACGACCTCAAGAGTGCGGGCGTCTTCTCATGCCGGGCACCCCGCTTGACGACGAGCTGCAGCGCGAGCTCGGCACGTCGCCCAGCCGCATCGCATGGATGGTCACCGCGTATCTCCTCGTCGCGTCGATCGCGACGCCGATTCAGGTCGCCTGCACATGCTTTCGGATCCACGCCAGCAGGGTCGGCATCGCGCGCGGATCCGATGGCGGGGTGTCGAGCAGACCGTGGCCGGCGTGCGGGAACAGCACCACGGTGAAGTCCTTGCCCCCCGTCTTGCGCGCCCGCCCGAGCGTGGCCGCGCTCCTCTCCGAGGGCTGCGAACGATCCTGGAGCCCGTAGACCCAGATCCCGGGCACCGTCATCTGCGCCAGCAGAGGAACCGGATCGAAGCCGGAGGGATGCAGCCGTCGCGTGATCTCGGCCCGCTTCTCCTTCGTTAGCGGCGGCGGGTTGGCGGCGTCCTCGCCGGCGAGGCGACTCCACTGCTGCTCTTCGTTGGTCGTTACCGCCGGGCCGTCGGCGAGCGCCGCGAAAGCGACGCGATCCTGGGAACGCACGACGGCAAGCGGGACGACCCAGCCGGCCTGACTCGTGCCGAGGAACCCGACCCGGGCGCGATCGATCTCCCGTCGCTTGCGCACGGCGTTCACCGCGCCGTCCGCGTCGGCCGCGAGCAGATTGAAATGGCTTTGGTCGCCGGGGCAGCAGGTGCCCTGCGACTCGCCCACACCACGCTTGTCGTAGGAAAAGAACGCGATCCCGGCGCCAACGGTCATCTGTACCCACGGCACATCCCACCGCCAGCGAGCCGCCTCGCCGCTGCTGTGCACGTAGACGACCGCGGGAAACGGGCCGGCGCGCTTGGGCAGGAAGAGCGTGCCAGCGAGAACGGCGCTCACGCAGCGGAAATGAACCTCGACCTCCGCGTGATCGGCAAGAACGACCTTGTGGCCGAAGGTGACCTGCGGTGCGTTGCAGCGCGCCGACTCGGGATCGCTGACAGAACTCCCGCACCCGGTCAGCGCGACGACGGCCGCCGCCAGCACCGCCGGCAAGAGCCGCGACCCCGCTCTCACGCCCGCCACGATCGACCAGCCTCCTTAACCGCACGAGTATCACGCTCCCAGACGGGGCTGACAAGCGCACCCCCAGATGAACTCCTCTACACGGAAAGGTCAAACCGCCGCTCCCGGTCGGCTGGCCAACTTTGAACTGCCTGTTTGGGCCGATTGGGATGGAGCAGTTATGGAACAGAGGGGGCGCAACCGATCGCAAAGGTTCGGCTCGCAAGAGGCTCGAAAATCGGCTGGCGTCGGCTCGCCGGGCTCCTCGGTACTCGGTAGATCACGGCGGAAGAAGGCAGCAGGACACGCCGTGTGGCTGGCCATCGACGGCAAGACCCGAGGCTGAGCCGGATCCCTAGAGTGCTTGGTCGTCTTCTGTTGGAACTGCGACAACCGAGGAGAGTTTTGGCATCCCGCCCGCGCTGCCTAAGACTCGATGTGAAACTACTGCCTCGTGGTTGAGATGACGCCTGAGGATGTAATCAACATCTTGGCTGCCCTTGACGCCGGTGGGATCGCCTACTGGGTTGATGGCGGCTGGGGTGTTGACGCGCTGCTCGGCCAGCAGACCCGAACACACCGTGACCTCGACCTCGGCGTCAGGCTCGACGACATCCCGAGGATCGAGACGTTGCTGCCGCAGTTTCGACGCGACGACTCGGAGGAGGAGTGGCCCGGCTTCCTGCTTCTCAAGGACGAGCGCGGGCGTGTCGTGGACCTGTGGCTCGTGGAACGCAGCCAGGGCGGCCAGCTTTGGCAGCAGCTTGCGGGAGGTCGCCGCGTTTCGCACGCGGAGAGCGAAACTCGCGCAACGGGATACATCGGCGGTCGCCCGGTCCGGTGCGCGAGCGTCGCACTTCAGCTTGAGCACCTTCATCACCCGCAGGCGACCGATCAGGACCGCGCCGATACCGAGGCGTTAAGTGGGCTGACACGCACCAGACTCGAAGGGCTTGGGGTAGAACGAAAACTGGGGTAATCAACCGGAGGGCGAACCGCAAGGCCGCATGACCATTGGCCTACAGCGTTTCGCTAGACCCTCCTAGTAGGGGCTGGCGTCAACCGAAAATGTTCTTAAGATCCGAGCAGCAGGCAGTGAAGGGGTCACTACTCGCACTTTTCGCACTTCTCGCTGTACTCGCACTTTTCGCACTTCTCGCTGCACTCTCTGGCGTCGCGAGCGCCCAAGCTGGACCCGACTCGAGCCAGGCCGTCTGGTGGGCGTCTCGTGCCGCTGGTGAGAACTGGCTTCTGGAACGCACGATCGTCACGCGAGTCGACTGCGGCCCCTCCTGCCTGCGACACGCAGCAAACGCTCCAGTATCGAAGCACCGTAGATAGCGCAACCTGCCGAGGCAGAGGCCAGCACACTGGCGGTCGCGCGGCGTCACGTATTGGCATTTGTTCCGGTGTCAGGTCGAGGCCACCCCTCTAGAAACGGATGCACTAGTTCCGGACGAGGTCGAACTGAAGCCAACGGGAAGAACCGCTTCGCGTACCGGGTCACGTCCTTCTTCGGCTAACCGTCGGAACAGCGAAGTGAAGGGGATCGTCTTTGGCGGCTTGCTCTAGGTTGATTGAAAGGGAGCCGACCTATACGGAGACGGCTGGCGCGGCGAGCAGTTAGCTTGCGCGCTTCTCGCCTTGCTGCGGTGCGTCCGCCCGGCCATAAAAGGGGAGCGGACGGCGTGTCCCCTGGGCCGCCTCAG
>Ga0307296_10001507_pt1 | contig 11687 bp, 14 predicted proteins | sample ER_DNA_153_FD_194467 | JGI IMG/M metagenome (GOLD analysis project Ga0307296, IMG submission 194467) | Bulk soil microbial communities from the East River watershed near Crested Butte, Colorado, United States - ER_DNA_153 | ecosystem: Environmental > Terrestrial > Soil > Floodplain | place... | reverse complement strand
AAAGCGCTGAGGTTCCTGGGCCGCGCCGACGAGGCGGCGAAGATGCTCGAGGACGCGCTCGATGACCTCGGCTCGCAGACGCCCGAGGCGGCGGGGGTCGGCCTGCGGCTCGCGACTTATCTGAGCTACGCGCTCACCGACCTCGGGCAGTTCGAGCGCGCGCGCTCGGTCCTCGAAGACATCGACGCCGGCGTCGCGCTCGACCCGCACAGGCAGGTAACGATCCACTGGTCGTTGGCGCGGCTTGCCTACATGGAGGGCCAGCCGCGGGCCGCTCTTCGCGAGATCCGGCGTGCGATCATCGTGCTCGATCACACCGAGGACAGCCTTGAGCTCGCCCGAGCTCACCTTTTCGCCGCCGAAGTGCACCTTTGGGCAGGCAACGTCCCTGAAGCGGAGCGCCACTTAGCGCTCGCCGCGCGGCTCGAAAGCCTGGCTGCCGATGCGCGCGACCTCGGCGCTCTGCATTCGTGCCAGGCGCTCGCACACGCACGCCGAGGCGACTGCGAACGCGCCCGTGGCCTGATCGAACGCGCCCGCGAAGAGCTTGCCGACGCACCCGCAGAGCAGGGCCTCCTGTGGCTAGCGCAAGGACTCATCGAGGCGACGCGCGACGACCTCGACGCAGCCCCTCGAAGCTTCGAGCAAGCGATCGACGCCCTTGCCGCCTCGGGCATGCATCGTGAGGCCGCTGCCGTCTGCCGCGAGTGGTCACAACTGCTAAGAGACGTCGGGCGGAGCGAGGAGGCCGCAGAGACGGCCAAGCGCGCAGCTCAGCTGATCGAAAACGCCGACGCCAAGGTCGCAGGCCAAATGCGCTAGGCGGCAGACTTTTCACGCCTGGATCGGATTGACGCACCCCACGCGCTAGTCCTCCTTGCAGATGTCTGCGACCTCGGCGCCGGCTGCGCGCACGAGATCGTCGCTTGCCACTCGAACGGACTGCTCGTGCGAGCCGGCCTCGAGCACGACCGACGCGCGCGCTTTGACACGACTGTCGACGATCACCGGGTCGCGCCGCGCGCCCCCGACCGGCGGCACCGCTCCGAGGTCGAAGTCGGGGTAGTCATGCCGAAGCTCGTCCTCTGATGCGAGGTGAACCTCCTTCTTGCTGCCGTCGGTGATTTCGCGGAGCTTGCGCTCGTCGAGCCTCTCCGAGGCCGGCACAACCGCGCGCAGGTATCCCTCGCCAGTCTTGACGATGAGCGTCTTGGCGACGTCGTCCGCCGGGAGACCGAGAGCCTGAGCTTCGGCTAGCGCCGACTCGGTGTGCGCGTGGGGGAGCAGCTCATAGGCAACTCCCGCCTCGTCGAGCGCGCGCGTCAGATTTTCCGTGGCCATCCGGCTAGCGCTTGGCCGGTTGCTTCTTCGGCTCGATCCGGGCGGCGCCCGCGGCGGGTGCCACGATGCTTTCGTGGCCGTCCTCCCAGCGTACGCGGTACCGCGGCGGCTGCTGCTTGAGCACCTCCTCGATCACGCCGTTGTGAGCGGGCTGGCCCACCCGCTCGGACTCGAAGACGATGTTGTCGCCGATCTGAGCTTCCATTCCACTGCCTCCTTGGGAGCTCTCGTTCGCAAGTGCTGTTTTACCGCGTTTCCGGTCCGGATGTGATTCCAGTGCCTCTCGAACGTCGAGCCGATTAGGCTCATCGCGATGGGCGCAGACAACCCGTCCGACTTGACCGGCCGGACCGCCCTTGTCACGGGCTGCGGCAGCGACAAGGGAATCGGCTTCGCGGCGGCCCGGCTGCTAGCGCGCCTCGGGGCCGGCGTCGCGATCACCTCGACCACGGCGGAGCGGATCGAGGCCCGGGCCTCGGAGCTGCGAGGCGCCGGCGCCAACGTCTTCTCGCATGTCGCCGACCTGACCGATCGCGATCAGGTCTTCGAGCTCGTCGCCGCCGCCCAGGAGGCGCTCGGCCCGGTCGAGATTCTCGTCAACGCCGCCGGCATGGTCCAGACCGGGACGCCGGCTGTCGGCGCGCCCTTCGATGAGCTCAGTCCCGAGGACCTGCAGCGGGAGCTCGAGATCACCCTGAAGACGGCTTTCCACACGACTCAGGCGGTGCTCCCGTCGATGGTCGAGCGCCGCTACGGCCGCATCGTGATGGTCTCCTCGGTGACTGGCCCCTACGTGACCGCGCCCGGCTCGACGGCTTACGCGGCCGCGAAGGGCGCGATGGACGGGATGATGCGGACGATCGCTTTCGAGAACGGCCGCTTCGGGATCACGGCGAACTCGGTCGCGCCGGGATGGATCGCGACGGCCTCGTCGACGCCAGACGAGAACACCGCCGGACACCACACCCCGATCGGACGCCCGGGAACGCCGGACGAGGTGGCCGGACTGATCGCGTACCTCGCGTCCGAGTCCGCGAGCTACGTGACCGGCCAGTCGGTTGTCGTCGACGGCGGCAACATGATCCAGGAGCCACACGGGGTCGACCTGTACGACGCGGACGACACCGACACGTAGTCTCGGCCCGTGGCAAGCGAAAGCGTGCTCGAGGCGCCGCCGCCGCGGTTCACGGCCGAGGAGATTGCGGCGATCGCCGCCGAGCTCTTCGGGCTTCGCGGCCAGGCGAGCGACCTCGGCAGCGAGCGCGACCAGACCTTCCTGATCGACGACGGCGCCGCGGGCGGCGTGCTCAAGATCTCGAATCTCGGTGAGGACGCAGCCGTTCTCGACCTCGAGGCGCAGGCGATCGAGCACATCTCGCGCGTCGACCCTGACCTTCCCGTCGCGCGGCTGCGCGGCTCCAACACCTACGAAGGCCATTTCGTCCGGCTCTTCGAGCGCCTGCACGGCCACGAGGACGGGCCCGAGCTCAACGACCGGGCGCTCTTCGACTACGGCGCGACGCATGCGCGGCTGAACCTCGCGCTGCGCGGCTTCTTCCACCCGGCCTCGGCCCGGAACCTGCTCTGGCATCTCCAAAGCACCGCCGAGCTGCGGCCGCTCGCGTCCGCGATCCAGGACGGCCAGCGGCGGCGCCTCGTCGAGAACGTCCTCGACCGCTACGAGCAGCGCGTCGCGCCGCGCTGGCCGATGCTCCGCGCCCAGGTCGTCCACGGCGACCTCAACCTCGACAACGTCCTGCTCGACGGCCAGGGCCGGATCTCGGCGATCGTCGACTTCGGCGACGTCGGCTTCAGCGCGCAGGTAGCGGACTTCGCGGTCGGGCTTGCCTCTCTCGTGCGTGGCCGCCCGAACGACGACGTCTTCCGCGCCGCGCGGATCGCGATCGACGGCTACCAGTCGCGGATACCGCTCGAGCCGCTGGAGCTCGAGCTCCTCGGCGACCTCGTCGCAGCGCGGCTGGCCGCGATCGTCACGATCAGCGCCTGGCGCGTCGAGCGCTATCCCGAGAACGCGGCCTACATCCAGGCCTGGGACGACGACTCCTGGCAGCTGCTCGAGCTGTTCGACGCAACCGGCGCCGACGAGGTCACGCACGCGCTCGGCGGCGCGCGGACCCCGGCGCCGACCGGCGAGCTCGCCCGCCGCCGCAGCGAAGCGCTCGGCCCGGCGCTCACCGACCTCAGCTACCAGCGGCCGGTCCACGTCGTCCGCGGCGAAGGCGTCTGGCTCTTCGACTCGGACGGGAACCGGCTGCTCGACGCCTACAACAACGTCCCCGTCGTCGGCCACTGCCACCCGCGCGTGACCGAGGCGGTCGTCCGCCAGACGCGGCTGCTCAACACCCACGCGCGCTACCTGTACGAGCCGCTGATCGAGCTCGCCGAGCGGCTGGCGGCCTCGATGCCGCCGGGCTCGGGGCTCGACACGATCATGCTCGTCAATTCCGGCAGCGAGGCGAACGAACTCGCGTGGCGGTTCGCCCTCGCGGCAGCCGGCGGCCAGGGCGCGATCGTGACCGAGCACGCCTACCACGGCGTCACGACGACGATCGCCGATCTCTCGCCCGAGGAATGGCCGGCCGGCTACCGGCCGGCGAACGTGGAGACGATCGCCCCACCGGGCACCGGCGGCCCGGACATGCGAACGGCGCTCGACCGCCTCCAAGTGCCGCTGGCCGCGACGTTCGTGGACGGTGCCTTCACGAGCGACGGCATCCGCTTTCCGGCACCCGAGAAAGTGGCCGCGATCGTCGACGAGACGCACGCGGCCGGAGGCCTCTTCGTCGCCGACGAGGTGCAGGCCGGCCACGGCCGAACGGGCGACCACCTCTGGTCGTTCGAGCACTACGGGATCACGCCCGACCTCGTCACGCTCGGCAAGCCGATGGGCAACGGCTACCCAGTCGCGGCCGTGATCACGCGCCGGGAGATCGCCGAGCGCCTCGCTGCAACGAGCCACGTCTTCAGCACCTTCGGCGGCAACCCAGTCGCCGCCCAGGCGGCGCTGGCCGTGCTCGACGTGATCGAGGACGAGCGCCTGGTCGAGAACGCGGCCCGCGTCGGCGGCCGCCTGATCGGCTCGTTGGCAGAACTCCAAGCGCCCGAGATTGTGGAGGTGCGCGGCCGGGGCCTACTGGTCGGCGTCGAACTCGAGAGCCCCAATCTCGCCGAGCGCGTCGTCAATCAACTGCGCGACGAGGGAATCTTGATCGGACGCACCGGCCCCCACGAGAACGTTCTGAAGATCCGGCCGCCGCTCGTCTTCTCGGACGAGCACGCCGATCTGCTCGTCGAAGCGGTTTCTCGGGCCCTCGCCCCCGAGACGAGGCGCTCGTAGAGGATCCGCATCTGGGCTGATCAACTCTCAGGACGTCGCCGTGATCGAGATGCCCCCGCGCGCTTTCTGCCTCAGCGTCACCTTCACCTTCTCCGGCGGAAGCTCGAGCGCCTCGGCGATGTCGTCCCGGATCCTGACCGCGAGCGCCTCGCAGAAATGCGATTCGTCCCGGAAGCCGACCAGGTAGAGCTTGAGCGACTTGGACTCGAGGCAGAGCGCATCCGGCCTGTACTCGATCGTCGCGACGTAGAGATCGGGCTGTCCCGTGACAGGGCAGACGGCGGCGAGCTCGTCGCTCGTCATCTCCACCTGCGAGACGCCTGGATTGGCGAACGTCTCCAGCCCCGCGTAGTGCTCGGAGCCGGGATGGCCGAGCGCGACGAAGTCTCCTGAGCGGGAGCCCGCTTCCACAGCTCGTACTGTAGGCGGATGACAGAGGCTCGAGGCCGCGTCTATCTCGCCGGACCGCCCTACGCGGAGGAATACCGCCGGCGGGCGGAGGCGCTCGTCCGGGAGCTCGGCTGGGAGCCGGTCGATCCTATGCGGCGGGATTTCCGAGGACAGACACAGGGACACGAGGCGGAGATCGTCGACGGCGATCTCGGCGACATCGCGTCGTGCGACGCCGTCCTGGCCGCCTTTACGGCTCCCGACGAGGGAACGGCGATGGAAGCCTGGTACGCCCACAGCCTCGGAAAACGCGTCATCGCCTACACCGGCGGAATGCCGCCGCATCCCTGGACCGTCTACGTCTCCGACGCGGTTCACGCCGAACTCGAGCGCGCGGTGCGCGCTCTTGGCGAGGGAGCGAACCGTTAGCCGACGCGGTAGCCGATCACCGGATGCAACTCCGCGTAGTTCCGCGCGTGTCCCGACTGCCCGTGCGGGAAGTCGAAGAAGAGGACGCCGGCGACCCGCACCCGCAGGCCCGGGTGGATCCAGGACTCGCCGACGGGGCCGCCGACCGCGCGCTCGAGCTCGGCCCGCGCCGTCGACATCGCGAAACGATGCTGAGCCCCCGACGTGCAGGCGGCGAGCGGCATCTCGGCGATCATCGTCGCGCCGCTTTCCGAGAGGATCAGGTGGTAGTCGGAGTCCGCCTCCCGTTTGACGCCGACGAGCCGCGCCTGGACACCGAAGACGCGCGACTCGACCGGCCCGCGCGAGTCCTGGCCGCCCGGATTGGCCCGCAGCGATCCGAGATAGCGAACGGTCGCGGGCCGGACGGCGAAATCGACGTCTCGCGCCCGGGGATCGGAGAGCGTCTTGACCGGCCAGCGCTCGACGCCGCAGCTCGCCCCTCGGATCGTCCGAGTCGCCTCGTGCTCCTCGCCGGCCTCGGCCCCGACCCGGAGCTGAGCGCTGTGCCCCTGCCGCGGGACGACCACGGCCGAGACCGAGATCGCGGCGACGACGATCGCCGCGACGATGATCACGCGTCCGATCACAGAAGGCTGCTCGAACGGGACATGTCTTGATCTTAGGAACCGGATCAGAGGAAGATCGTCGGGCAGGCACCTAGAGGAGGTTCTCGCTATGGCAACCACGGCCAACGCCGCCGAACGACGCGACGCGCTCGTCGAGCGCCTGTTCATGGACGCGATCGGCGCGTTCGATCTGCTCTCCGTCTACCTCGGCGACATCCTCGGGCTCTACCGGGCGCTCGCCGACAAGGGCCCGCTCACGTCCGCGGAGCTCGCCGAGGCCGCAGGGATCCACGAGCGGTACGCGCGCGAGTGGCTGGAGCAGCAGGCGGCGAGCAGCCTGCTCGAGCTGGAGCCGAGCGGAGACACCCGCCGCTACCGGCTCCCCGAGGGCCACGACGAGGCGCTGCTCGATTCATCGAGCCTGAGCTACAGACTTCGCTGGCAAGAGCCGCATCCTTCTAACAGGGATCATCGATCTGGTCCTTCAGCAGCAAGACGCGCTCACTTACCAGCAGGTCTGGACTTGGGACGACATCGACGCACTCCGCGGAAGACCGCAGAAGGCCCGTGAAGCTGCTGCCCCCGGCGACCGTGAAATCTGGGACATCAAAGGCAGCCGCATCAAAACGCCCTATCTCATCGACTACGTTCGCCAAGTCGTGACCTACGCAGCTCTTTTCCGCGAGCGCACCGGCTCAATGCCACGACGCTGCGTCTTGTTCTTCGTCAACGAAGAGCGCGACGAGCAAGCCTCTTGTCTATTCCCATCGACGACACCATCATCGACAGCGGACTGCGCTGGACAATCGAACAGGTTTCCGACGTTCAGAGCACACTTACAACTTTTGAACATGATCCCGCCGCCGTGGCCGGGGGTACCGTCCTCCGTCGCGATCGTCCCGTGGGCGAAAAGGGTCGACGAGGTCCTGCGCGCTCAGTGCACGGGCTGCGCCCAGCGCTTTGACTGCACCGAATACAGCACACATCTCGGCAGCAAGCCGAGCAAAGTGAAGCGAGATGTCAGCCTGTACGTCGTTAGCAAGAACTGAGCCGGCCCCAAATCAAGGCGGTGCTACCGATGGTCGTGATGACAACTTCGGTTCGACTGCCGTCAATCCCGGCATCGTCCAATCCCGGCATCGTCCCACTCCCCATGCGAGATGAAGGCGACACACACAACGTTGTAGGGCCGTCGCTCGTGTGTGTGCTGCCAGGGGACGGCACTTTGTGGCGCCGACTTTTTCCCTGATCCCACAAAGCGCTACGTTTGGCACATGCCCGTCGAGCCGCCCAACGACGTTTTCGCGCACCACCAGCGGGTCGAGCACGATCTGCGGCGCAAGGCCGAGACAGCTCAGCTCCTCCTCGACGCGGCTCGCTACCTCGGAGAGACGCTCGAGATCGAGCGCGTCTACGACCGGTTTCACGAGTTGCTGGCGGACGCTATTCAGCACGACGGGGTCGTCGTCTCCTCGTTCGACGAGCGCGAGAGCCTGATTCGCTGTGAGTACGCCTGGGTCGAGGGCGAGCACGTCGATCCGGCGACGCTGCCGGAGCTGAAGCTCTCGACCGCGGGCGGCATGCAGAGCGAGGTCATCCGCACCGGCAGGCCGCTGCTCGAGAACGACGTCGGCGGACGCGTCGCCGGCGACGAGGGCGGCACCTTCTACGACGTCGACCGCGAGGGGACGGTCCGCAAGCTGCCCGACACGGGGCCGACCCACGTCCAGGCGGCGATGATGGTGCCGATCAAGGACGAGGGCCGGGTCGTCGGCGTCGTCCAGCTGATGAGCGACGAGCGGACGTACACGGAGGACGACCTCGAGCTCGTCGAGGGTCTCGTCGGGCTAATGGCCGGGGCGGTGCGGATGGCCAGGGTGCAGACCGAACGTCGCCGGGCCGAGGCCTCCGAGGCGGCCGCGCAGGCCGTCGCCGCCGAGCGCGAGCAGGAGGCCCGGGTGCTCGAGGCCGTCGGCGACGGGATCTTCTACGTCAGGCGCAGCGGCGTCGTTCGGTTCTGGAACCGCTCGGCGGAGCTGATCCTCGGTCTCGGCAGCGAGGACGTCCGCGACCAGCCTGCTGCGAAAGTCGTGCCCGGCTGGGAGGCGATCACCGAGCAGGTCGCGATCACCGAGGGAGACGAGGTACCGCGGGTCGTGCGGGTACCGGTCGAGGTCGGCGGTCGGGAGCTCTGGCTCTCCTTCGTCGCCGTCGGTAGGCCCGAAGGCGTCGTCTACGCATTTCGCGACCTGACCGCCGAGCGCGAGCTCGAGCAGGCGAAGAGCGACTTCATCGCGACCGTCTCGCACGAGCTGAGGACGCCGATGACCGCGGTCTACGGCGCCGCGCGGACGCTTCTCCGGCCGGAACTCGACCTTTCGCCCGAGCAGAGAACCGAGCTGCTGGAGATGATCGCGACGCAGTCCGAGCGACTGGCGCAGATCACCGAGGAGGTGCTGCTCGCCAGCCGGCTCGACCGCGGCGAGGTCACGGTCGAGCACGACCGCGTCGACATCGCCGAGCTCGCGCGCGGGACGGTCGAGGCGTTCCGGCCACAGCTCGGCGTGCACGTGACCCTCGACGCGCCGGGGACGGCCTTCGCCACGGGCGACCGCGACCGCATCGCGCAGATCCTGATCAACCTGCTCGACAACGCTGGCAAATATTCCCCCGCTGGCGGCACGGTCACCGTCTCCCTCAGCGAAGAAGCCCGGCACGTCCGGCTGGCCGTCTCCGACCGGGGCGTCGGCATCGCGCCGAGCGAGCAGCAGGCGATCTTCGAGAAGTTCTACCGGGTCGATCCGCACCTGACGCAGACGCCGAGCGGAACCGGCCTCGGCCTCTACATCTGCCGAGAGCTGGCGGAACGGATGGAAGGAAAGATCGCGGTCGAGTCCGAGCCGGGCCGCGGCTCGACGTTCGTGCTCGAGCTACCACGCAGCCGAACAGCCGAGTAGAGTCCGGCCGAATGGCAATCGGCGGCGTACTGAGCGAGGCGTGGAGCCTCTACCAGCGGTTCCTCGGCCGCTTTTTCATGACGGCGCTCATCGTCTTCGTCGCGCTCGACCTGCTCTCCGCGCTGGCCGACCGCGCCGCCGGAGATAACGCGGGCGCGAACGTCTTCTGGTTTCTCCTCGGCGCCTTGATCAGCGTTGTCGGCTACTTCTGGGTTCAGGCCGCGCTGGTCGAGACCGTCAACGACGTGCGCGACGGGCGAGCCGACCGCTCGATCGGCGAGACTTACGGCGCCGTCCGGCCGCGACTGGGGGCGGCCACCATCGCGGGCGTGCTGGCGGCGATCGGAATCGGCATCGGGCTCATCCTCTTGATCGTTCCCGGCCTCTACCTGCTGACGATCTGGTCGATGCTGATCCCGGTGATCGTGCTCGAATGTCGCTCCGCCGGCGAGGCGTTCACGCGCTCGCGCGAGGTCGTGCGCGGCAACGGCTGGAGCGTGTTCGGACTGATCATCATCACGTTCCTGCTGGTCGCGATCGCCTCGGCGATCATTCGCTTGGTCTTCACTCCTCTTCCCAGATTCCTCGACATCTGGCTCGGCTCGCTCGTTGCGCACAGCCTGACGGTCCCATTCGCCGCAGCAGCTTTGACGACTGCGTACTTCAAGTTGGTGGCGCAGACCGAGCCGGCCTCTCCGGCGGCCGTGCCAACGCCGTAGTTCTCAGTCCCGGACGACCACATCCCGGCCGACACGGACGACGCGTTCCCACACGATCGCAGCGTGGCCGTGCCGCTTGGCCTGACGGGCTCCGCCTTTTCCTGCGCCGACGCCGACGCCGAGGCGCTCGAGGATTCCCGGTGCTGCGGCGACGAGTGCGGTCACACGCAGTCGCTCTTCCTCGAGCTCGCCCTGGACGTCGTGGACGCGGCCGAGGCGCTCCCCCGACTCCGTCACGACCTCACGGCCGAGCAGCTCGCCCAGTCTCATCAGGCACCTCCCGGCAGCTTCGCGAACAACCTCGACCAGCGCTCGTCGCCGCGGTTGAGCCGCAGCTCCGCCGCCGTCCGTTTCAGCTTCACGACGGAGGAGACGGACTCGACCTCCGACCACGGCACGTGCACGGCCTCACCCGCGAGGTGAGCGGCGAGTCGTCCGAGCAGCCCTCGAGTGCGCCAAGCGTTGCCGCCGACGAGAATCTCGGCGACCTGCGGCGTTCCGCGGTCGAAACCTCCCAGCTCGAGCTCGTCGACCTTGCCGCAGTTCTGGCCGTCCGCGTCGACGAGCTGGTGGTCGAGAATCCCGAGCGCGAGATCGACCGGCGTCGACTTGCTCATCCCTGGCCCCCGTTCGTCAGCACTAGCAGTGGAATCGCCGCGACCGCGACGAGCAGAATGATCGCGAAGTAGACGACTCCGAGCACGTTCGCGAGCCGTCCGTTCGTGTGCGCGCCCATGTACGTGCGGTCGTTGGCGATCAGCAGGATCGGCAGGTATGTCAGCGGCAGCGCCACGACGGAGAAGATGACCGAATACTCCGTCAGCTTGACCGGGTCGTAGCCGGTCATGACCACGAGCAGCGCGAGCGCGAAGATCACGAGCCACGAGAGCGCAAAGCGCGAGGCCCGCGCCGGCCGCTCCCGCTTGCCCCATCTCCAGCCGAAGAACTGCGCCAGGTTGTAGGCCCCGGCGAAGCAGGTCTCGATCGCCGCGCCACCGACCGCGAAGAGGATCCCGACGAGCGCCAGCAGCAGCCCGAGCTGGCCGACCGCATCTGCCGAAGCGAGCGGCGGCGTCCCCAGGAACTGGGGATCGATGCCGCGCGGCAGGAACAGGACGGCGGCGACGATCATCAGCGCGAACGAGAGGAACCCGCCGAGCGCGTAGCCGATGATCGAGGTCACTTTGTTCAGGCCGAGCTCCTTCAGCCCCCAACCGTCCTCGACCGCGCCCGACGAGTAGAAGTAGACCTCGTACGGGGTCAGCGCCGCCCCGAGCAGGCCGACGACGAAATAGAGGTAGACCATCGTGCTGCCGCCGGTGTGCGAGCCGGGCACGAAGCCGTGCGCGACCTTGCCCCAGTTCGGCTGGAGCTTGATCGCCGCGACCGCGAACACGAGCAGGCAGAGGCCGAGATAGCCGAACACGCGCTCGATCCACTCGAACGGGAGCGTCCAGGAGAGGACAACGAGAGCGACGACTCCGAGCAGGATCAACAGCCGGTACGGGAGCCCGGAGAGAAGCTGCAACGTGATCGCGACGCCGCCAATCTCGGCCGCGCAGGTCAGCAGGTTCACCACCTCGGAGGCGATCAACGTCGCGAGCCCGGCCCCGAAGCCCGTCCGCTCCCGCACGAGATCGAACACGGGTCGCTTGGAGATCGCCGCGACCCGGCCGCACATCTCCGAGTAGACAATGATCCCCACGACCCCGATGACGACCACCCACAGAAGCTGGAAGCCGAAGGTGGCCCCGGCCTGGGTGTTGAAGACGAGGTCGCCGATGTCGACGAACCCGCCGATCGCCGAGAGAATTCCGAGGGCGATCGCGAGGAAGTTCTTCAGGCTCACTTGAGGCCTTCGGCGATCCGGTTGCTTTGGTCGGCG
>Ga0307296_10001506_pt1 | contig 11691 bp, 14 predicted proteins | sample ER_DNA_153_FD_194467 | JGI IMG/M metagenome (GOLD analysis project Ga0307296, IMG submission 194467) | Bulk soil microbial communities from the East River watershed near Crested Butte, Colorado, United States - ER_DNA_153 | ecosystem: Environmental > Terrestrial > Soil > Floodplain | place... | reverse complement strand
CGACCACGACGACGTCTGCTGCGGCGGTCAACACACTCTCCTCACGGGATGGGGGCCGCACTCTACGAAGGTGCGACGGGAAAACTCCAGCGCCATGACCGCTTCGCGACAATCTGTTGTCGCCCTCTGTCCGCCGAGTGGATAAGGTCAACTGGGGGAAGGGGGACAGCCATGACGATGACAGCAGCGCGCACGAGCAGCGTCCGCACCTTCGACTCCACCAGCCCGGCCACCGGGGAGGTGGTGGGCACGTTCCCGCTCGACGGGCCCGAGCAGGTCGCGGCCGCCGTGGAAAGGGCCAGGGAGGCGGCCGGAGGCTGGGCCGGGCTGGGCTTCGACGGGCGCCGGCGGGCCCTGCTGGCCTACAAGGCGCTGCTGGTCCGCCGGACCGACGAGCTGGTCGCCCTTGTCCACCGCGAGAACGGCAAGCCCACCGCCGACGCCCTCATCGAGGTCCTGATGATTGTCGAGCACCTCGACTGGGCGGCCCGCAACGCGGCCAGGGTGCTCGGGCCGCGCCGGGCCCGCGGCACCCTGGTGCTGGCCAACCATTCCGCCTCGGTGGAGTACCAGCCCCTCGGGGTGGTCGGGGTCATCGGCCCCTGGAACTACCCGGTGTTCACCCCGCTCGGGTCGATCGCCTACGCCCTGGCCGCCGGGAACGCGGTGGTGTTCAAGCCGAGCGAGCTGACCCCGGCGGTGGGCTGCCTGCTGGCCGACACCTTCGCCGAGGCCGTGGGCGACCAGCCGGCGCTCCAGGTGGTCACCGGGGACGGGGCCACCGGCCATGCCCTGTGCCTGGCCGGCGTGGACAAGGTCGCCCTCACCGGGTCGCCGGCCACCGGCCGCAAGGTGATGGCCGCCTGCGCCGAGCGGCTCACCCCGTTGGTGCTGGAGCTGGGCGGCAAGGACGCCATGGTGGTCGACGCCGACGCCGACCTGGACGCCGCTGCCGAGCAGGCGGTCTGGGGCGGGATGGCCAACGCCGGCCAGACCTGCCTGGCCGTCGAGCGGGTGTACGTGGTCGACCCGGTCTACGACCAGTTCCTGGCCAAGCTGGTCGAGCGCGCCTCCCGCGTCCGCCCGGGTGGCGGCCCCGAGGCCGACTTCGGGCCCATGACCCTGCCCAGGCAGCTCGAGATCATCCAGCGGCACCTGGACGACGCCTTCGCCCGCGGCGCCAGGGCGGTGGTCGGCGGCCCGGACGCGGTCCACCCGCCCTACGTCGACCCGGTGGTGCTGGTCGACGTGCCGGCTGACGCCCTGGTCATGCGGGAGGAGACCTTCGGCCCGGTCCTGCCGGTGATCAGGGCCCGCGACGCCGACCACGCCGTCGCCCTGGCCAACGCCAACCCCTACGGCCTGGGCGCGGCCGTGTTCGCCGGCCGCCGGGCGGACCGGATCGCCCGCGCTCTGCGCTCGGGCATGACCAGCGTCAACTCGGTCCTGACCTACGCCGGCATGCCGTCGCTGCCCCTGGGCGGGGTGGGGGAGTCCGGCTTCGGCCGCATCCACGGCCCCGACGGCCTGCGCGAGTTCTCCCGCTCCAAGGCCATCACCCGCCAGCGCTTCGCGCTGCCGTTCCCGATGCAGAGCTTCAACCGGCCGAGCTTTGTCCTCCCGGCCGTCAAGCAGGTCATGAAGCTACGCCACGGCCACGCCCCCCGGCGCCGTCAGCCGAGCTTGCGGTGATCCCAGCTCGAGACCCGGGTCGGGTGGAAGTGGATGCCGACCCGCTTGGCGGCCTGCCGGGCGAGGGTGGCGCGTAGGTCGGGGGTGGGGGCGACGCCGCCGTAGCGGGCGGCGAGGGCGACGCCGATGTCGAGGACCCGGCCGGGGTCGTGGACCAGCTCGGCGTCGCATTCCAGGCTGACCCCGCGAAGCTCCTGGTAGGCCGTGCCGGCCTCGGTCAGGAGGGTGGCCCTGGGGTCTCTGGCCAGGTTGCGGGCCTTCTGGGAGGCGGCGTAGGTCCAGCAGTCGAGGCGGCCGGCGGCCGGGAGGTACCAGAGGGCGGCCAGGTGAGGGCGGCCGCCGGGGCCGACGGTGGCGCAGATCAGGGTGCGCTGGGCCTCCAGGAACGCGGCCACCTCGGCCTCGGTCATCCGGATCTGGCGGCGGCGGTCCATGGCCCGCAGTCTACGGCGGCGACGCTGGTAGCCTGGCCCGATCCTTGGTCCCGGACCGGTTCGGAGAGGAGGTGGACGGGTGCCCGTGCCCGCTCGAGTGCTCACCATCGCCGGGTCCGACTCCGGCGGCGGGGCCGGGATCCAGGCGGACCTCAAGACGTTCCTGGCCCACGGGGTGCACGGCATGTCGGCCATCACCGCCGTGACCGTGCAGAACTCGGTCGGGGTGCAGGGGATCTACGAGCTCGAGCCCCGGGCCGTGTTCGAGCAGATCGAGTCGGTGGCCACCGACATCGGGGTCGACGCGGTCAAGACCGGGATGCTGGCCTCGGCCCCGATCATCGAGGCCGTCGCCGGGGCCTGCGAGCGCTTCTCCCTGCCCAACCTGGTGGTCGACCCGGTGGCGGCGTCCAAGCACGGCGACCCGCTGCTCCGTCCCGACGCCCTGTCCGCGCTGCGGGAGCGGCTGGCCCCGCTGGCCACCGTGATGACCCCCAACCTGGGCGAGGTCAAGCTGCTGTGCGGGGTCGAGGTCCGCGACCGCAGCGACCTGCTGCCCGCGGCCAGGGCGATGCACGAGCTGGGGCCGCGCTGGGTGCTGGTCAAGGGCGGGCACCTCCCCGGCGGCGACGCCGTCGACCTGCTCTTCGACGGCAACGAGGCGGTCGAGCTGACCGCCCCCCGCCTGGCCACCCCCCACACCCACGGGACCGGCTGCACCCTGGCCTCGGCCATCGCCGCCAACCTGGCCGACGGCCTTGAGGTCGTTCCCGCCGTCCAGTCGGCCAAGCGCTACCTGTCGGGGGCGATCGCCGGCGGCTTCCCGCTGGGCAAGGGCATCGGCCCCACCGACCACGCCTGGCGCTTCCGGGCCGCCGGTCTGCTCCGCCCCGGCGGCCCCAGCCACCCCACGCCCGTGCCCTGGCCGTACGGGCCCAACCCCTACGAGGGCTGACGATGGTCTCCCGCAAGGCGACACTGGTGGCAAGGGCTCTGGTCGTCCACGACGGCAGGGTCCTGGCCGCCCACCACCGGCACGAGGACGGCGAGGACTTCTGGTGCTTGCCGGGGGGCAAGGTCAAGCCCGATGAACGGGTCGAGGACGCCGCCCGGCGCGAGCTGATGGAGGAGGCCGGGCTGCCGATCGGCCTGGCCGGGGTGGTCTGGCTCCAGGACCTGGTCGTCGAGGGCGAGTTCGTGGTCGTGTTCGCGGGCTGGCTGGCCGCCGGCCATGACGGCGTGCTCGACATCGAGCCCAACCCCAGCGGGGACAAGAACCTGGCCGAGGTCGCCTGGCGAACCCCCGACGAGCTGCTGGCCGGTGACTTCCGCCCGGCCCCCCTGCTCAAGCTCCTCGACCTCGGCAACCTCCCCGAGCTGCCCCGCCCGGAGGCCTAGGGGCGCCGCAGCAGCTCGGCCAGGGTGGCGTTGACCTCCTCCAGGTTCAGGCCGCCGGCGGCCAGCTGCTCGGGCTCCAGAGGCCGCAGGCGCTGGCAGAAGGCGATCGCCTCGTCGACCGGCTCGGGGTCGTCGGGCCGCTCGTCGATCAGCTCGAACAGCGCGTCCTCGGCGTCGGCGTAGCGGCCAAGGGCCTCGAGGACCCGGGCCACGGCCAGACGCTGAGGGACCGACAGGGCCAGCCCCTCGGCCCGCTCCACCAGGCCGGCGGCCAGCTCGCGGTCCAGCAGCCGCTCGGAACGCGCGGCCAGGCACCCGGCCAGGGCGATGGCCCGCCGGTAGCGGGCCACGGCCTCGGCCTCCTGGCCGGCCTCGGCGTACAGGCCGGCCTCGGTGGTGAGCAGCTCCATGGCCATCGCCACCCGCCGCATGTCCGGGCTCGCCCCCGAGGTGAGCATGTCGACCAGCTGGGCGTCGTCGAGCACAGCAACGACCCCGGTCCCGACCCCCAGCAGCGGCTTGTAGGCCTCGTCGAACATCCCGAGCGCCTCGTCCCCGCGCCCGCCCTTGGCCAGCCCCACGATGGCGGCCAGCATGCGTCCGACCTGCTCGATCTGGCGCATGAGATAGTCGCGCTGGTACAGGGTCGGCCTCCTCGGGTGGCGAGTTTCGCCAGGCTGGCCAAGGCTATCCCAGGCGATCGACGACGTTGACCTGAGAGGACCCGATGAGCGACCACGAACGGCCGGATGTCCCGCCGGCGCTGCGGCGCCTGGCCGCCTGGAGCTGGCGCCTGCTGGTCGTGCTGGCCGCGGCCGGGCTCGTGCTGTACCTGCTCATCCTGCTCAAGGTCATCGTGGTGCCGGTGATCGTCGCCCTGTTCCTGGCCACCCTGCTGGTCCCGCTGGTGCAGTGGCTCGAGCGGCGCGGCTGGCCGCACCTGACGGCGGTGCTGAGCGTGTTCGGGGCCGCGGTGCTGCTGCTGGCGGCCATCATCGCCGGGTTCATCCCGCTGATCGGCAACGAGCTGGTCACCCTGCGCCAGCGGGCCGACGAAGGGGTCGCCGAGGTGCAGCGGTTCATCGCCTCGCGCCCGTTCGGGCTCAGCGAGGACGACCTCAACCGCTACCTCGACCAGGCCCGCCAGCGCTTCACCGAGAACTCGACCGGCCTCACCCGCGGCGCCGTCCACGGCGTGACCGTGATCGGGGAGCTGCTCACCGGGCTGATCCTGTCCCTGTTCCTGACCTTCTTCTTCGTCAAGGACTCCGAGCGCTTCACCCGCTGGATCCTCGACTTTGCCGGCCGGCACCGCGAGCACCACCTGCGCGAGATCGGCATCCGCTCGGCCACCGCGGTCTCAGGCTACCTGCGCGGCCAGGCCACGGTCGGCGCCGTCGACGCCGTCTTCATCGGCATCGGCCTGGCCGTACTCGGTGTCCCTCTGGTCGTCCCCCTGGCTTTCCTGACCTTCGTGGCCGCCTTCCTGCCGCTGGTCGGGGCGTTCGTCGCCGGCGTCCTGGCCGCCCTGGTCGCCCTCGTCACCAAGGGGGTGACGACCGCCCTGCTGGTGGTCGGCCTCACCGTGCTGGTGCAGCAGCTGGAAGGTCACCTGCTGGCGCCGCTGCTGCTGGGGCGGGCGGTGGCCCTGCACCCGGTGGTGATCATCCTCGCCCTGGCCGCCGGGGCCATCCTCGGCGGCATCATCGGGGCGTTCCTGGCCGTGCCGATCGCCGCCGTGGTCACCGCCGTCGGCACCTACCTACGCGGTGAACCGGTCGGGGAGCCGGCCGACGCGGGCGAGCCGGAACCCGAGACCAGCGAGCGGGCCGAGGCCGACCAGGGCGAGCCGGGCTAGACGGCCCGGCGGACCTTGTTGGCCTTGATGCAGGAGGTGCAGACGTTGCGGCGGCGCGGGGTGCGCCCCTCCAGGATGCGGATCCGCTGGATGTTGGGGTTCCAGCGGCGCGGGCTGCGCTTGTGGGAGAAGCTGACCTTCATGCCGAAGCCCGGGTGCTTGCCGCAGATGTCACAGACGGCAGCCATCGTCGGAAGACCTTCCTTGAGTGTGAATTCGCGCGAATTGCAGAGAGCCGGGAGAGGGTAGCACGGCCCCGTCCGAGCCCGCACCTATACTGAGCCGGTGGCCGAGACCCGACCTCCCGACCCGCTCGGCACCCCGCTGGCCAAGGCTCCCGGGGTGTCCGCCGCGCTGGCCAAGGCGCTGGAGGACGGCTTCGGCTACCACACCGCCCGCGACCTGATCGAGCACTACCCGCGCCGCTACCTGACCAGGGGCGAGCTCACCGACCTGGCCCACGCCAAGAAGGGCGCCGAGGTCACCCTGGTCGGGACCGTCCGCAACCTGGCCAAGAAGATGCCCCGGCGCAACCTGCGCATCCTCGAGGTGCGGGTGGCCGACGACAGCGGCGCCTGGGTCTGCACCTGGTTCAACCAGCCATGGCACGCCCAGAAGCTGACCGTGGGCACGGTCGCCGCCTTCTCGGGCAAGCTCGCCTGGAAGGCGGGCCGCCTCGGCATGGCCAACCCCGGCTACGAGGTGCTGCGCGAGGGCGACGACCCCGAGGGGTTCGCCAACGAGGTCATCCCCGTCTACCCGGCCAGCAAGGAGGTCTCCTCGGGCCGCCTCCGTCGCGCCGTCGGGGCCGTGCTCGACCGCTTCGGCGACGTCCCCGACTTCGTGCCCGAGCCGCTGCGCCGCACCCACGGCCTGCCCGACCGGGCCGCCGCCCTGGAGGCCATCCACCGCCCCGCCGACCGCAAGGAGGCGACCCGGGCCCGCGACCGCCTCGTCTACGACGAGCTGTTCGTCCTCCAGGTCGGCCTGGCCCTGCGCCGCCGCGCCCAGGAGGCCGGCCAGCACGGCCATGCCCTGCAGACCGACGGCGACCTGACCAAGCGCCTCCTGGCCAGCCTCCCGTTCCAGCCCACCGGCGCCCAGTCCCGGGTCATGTCCGAGATCGGCGCCGACCTGTCCAGCTCCAAGCCGATGCACCGCCTGCTCCAGGGGGAAGTTGGCAGCGGCAAGACCGTCGTGTCCCTCTGGGCCATGTTGTGTGCGGTCCAGTCGGGGATGCAGGGGGCGATCATGGCCCCGACCGAGGTGCTGGCCGACCAGCACGGGATCAACCTCAGGGGGCTGTTGGAGCCGCTGGGGGAGGGCGGCGGGCTGTTCGGGGGGCCGCGGGTCGAGGTGCTGACGGCCGGGGTCACCGGGGCGGCCAGGCAGCGGGTCCTCGAGGGGGTGGCCGCCGGCGAGGTCGACCTGCTGGTCGGCACCCACGCGCTGCTGTCGGAGGGGGTCGAGTTCCGCAGGCTGGGCGTGATCGTGGTCGACGAGCAGCACCGCTTCGGGGTCCACCAGCGGGTCCGGCTGCGGGAGAAGGGCGACAGCCCGCACGTGCTGATCATGACCGCGACCCCGATCCCGCGGACGCTGGCGCTGACGCTGTACGGCGACCTGGACGTGTCCACCCTGGACGAGCTGCCCCCGGGCAGGACGCCGATCGCCACCCACGTGGTCGCCGACGCCACCCTGCGCGACCGGGCCTACCAGCGGGTCCGCGAAGAGGTGGCCGCCGGCCACCAGGCCTATGTCGTCTGCGCCCTCAAGGACGAGTCCGACAAGGTCGAGGTCCGCTCGGCCAAGGCCGAGGCCGAGCGGCTCCGGGCCGAGGTCTTCCCCGACCTGCGGGTCGGGCTGGTCTACGGCGACATGCCGGCCAGGGAGAAGGAGGCGACCATGGACCGCTTCCGGGCCGGCGAGGTCGACGTGCTCGTCTCCACCACCGTGATCGAGGTCGGTGTCGACGTGCCCAACGCCACCGTGATGCTGATCGAGGACGCCGACCGCTTCGGCCTGTCCCAGCTCCACCAGCTCCGGGGCCGGGTCGGGCGGGGCCGGGCGCCGGGGCTGTGCATCCTGTTCGCCGACCCCCTGACCGACGAGGGCCGGGCCCGCATGGACGCCATCGCCCGCACCAACGACGGCTTCGAGCTGGCCAACGAGGACCTGCGCATCCGCGGCGAGGGAACAGTGTTCGACGCCCGCCAGTCCGGCCTCTCCGACCTCAAGCTGGCCCGGCTGATCGAGGACTTCGACTGGGTCCAGCGGGCTCGCCGGGACGCCTTCGCGCTGGTCGACGCCGACCCCGAGCTGTCCGACCCGGCGCACCGGCGGCTGCGCCAGGAGGTGCTGGCCCGCCTGGGCGACGGCCGGGCCGAGTGGCTGGCCCGCGGCTAGCGCGAACCACCGCCACACACTAGGCTCCTGCCATGTCGACCGATGACCGCGGCTGGTCGGACGAGGAACAGCTCGTCCAGTACCTGGCCGAGTTCAGCTTCGGCCGGAACGAGGCCCGGATCTATCTGGCCGCCCTCGGCCGGCCGCCGCTGCGGGTGGCCGAGCTGGCCGAGCTGGCCGACGTCAACCGGCCCAAGGCCTACGACGCGCTGCGCCAGCTGGTCGAGAAGGGGCTGTTCGAGCAGGAGGGCGTCGGCCAGGAGCCGGCCCGGTTCAAGGCCGCCGACCCGATGCTGGTCGTCCAGCGCCTGCGCCACCAGAGCGCGCTCGAGCAGGCCGACCGCGTCCAGGACACCTCGCTGCTGGTTGCCGACCTGTTCGCCCGCTACTACGAGGCCCCCCAGGGCGAGGACCCGTTCGAGTACGTCGAGCTCATCCGCAACTCCGACGCCGCCTGGGCCCGCCGCGACGCCATCACCTCGGGCGCCGAGAAGGAGGTCGTCCAGGCCCGGCGGATGACCGGGCCGGGGGCCAGGCCCCGGGCCGGCGACGAGGTCGGGGTCCGCGAGGGGGTCACCTACCGGGCCCTGTACGAGACCGAGTTCCTGGACTTCCCGGAGTTCGTGGCCCGGCTGGCCGAGCGCGAGCACCGGGGGGAGCAGATCCGCTTCGTGGACAAGGTGCCGGTCGGCATGACCGCTGTCGACCGGCGCAAGTGCCTGCTCAGCCTCAACCCGATAGGGCTGACCAGCGGGCAGGGGAGCTGGGTGGTGCTCGAGCAGCCGGCCCTGGCCGACCTGCTCACCAACGCCTTTGACCTGCTGTGGGAGTCGGCCAGGCCGGCGCCCCGGTAGGCCGGGCAAACCCCTCGGCAGACCCGTGTGGACAGTTCCTTGACTTCCCTCTGCGCCGTGCCTACTGTTGCGGCTCGCTACTGTTGTCCCCTCTGGGAAGGACAGATCGCTGACCCAGTCCGGTGACTCGGATCTGATCGACCGGCTCGTCCGCCACGGCCTCGGCCAGGGAGAGGCCCGCTGCTATGTCGGCATGCTGGCTCAGCGGGCGTTCAAGGTCAGCGAGGTGGCCACCGAGGCCGGCCTGCCCCGGTCCCGGGCCTATGAGCTGATCCGCTCCCTGGTCCGGTTCGGGCTCTGCACCGAGGTCGCCGGCAGCGGGTTCGCCCGCTTCCGGGCGGTGCCGCCGAACGAGGCCATCGGCCGGCTGGAGGCGTCCAAGGCCGAGCAGGCCCGGCGCCGCGACCTGGCGCTCAAGGGCCTGGTGGAGGCGCTGGCCGTGCGGGCCGGCCCATCGCCCGGGCCCGGGGAGGAGCCGGTGGAGATGGTGCGCCGTCGCGAGCAGCTCCTCAGCATCATGGCCACCGAGGTCTGCCAGGCCACCGAGGAGGTGCTGACGATCGTCAACACCTCCTGGGAGCCGGCCGACTGCCGGGAGATGCGCGACCGGCTGGCCGCCGGGGTCCGCTTCCGCACTATCTTCGACCGTGACTCCCTGGAGCACGGGCCGCACCTGGAGTGGGAGGCCGCCCTGGCCGGCGAGCCCGGGTTCGAGGTCCGGGTGGTCGAGCGCGTCGAGACGCTGTACCTGCTGGTCGACCGGCGCGTCGTCCTCCTCAACCTGAGCGTCCCGGGTACCGGGTCGCCCGGCAGCCACGCCGAATCCCTGCTGATCCGCCACGAGGGCCTCGGCGAGACCCTCCGCGACGCCTTCGAGCGCACCTGGGCCCAGGGCGTCCCTTTCGACCAGGCCCTCGAGGCGGATAGCGCACCCGCCCTCGTCGGCGCGACAACCAGCGCGCGCGGCCCCGCCCCAGGCTCCTGGGGCGGGTCGCACGCCAGCAACGGCCGCTCACCCGACAGGGACTGAGCCGGCCCAACCGGTTGGACGGCGGGGGAACAGCCTTGGCCCCCCCGGGCTTATTACCCCGCCGCCAACCACCTTCTCAGGGGGGAGCGTGCGGGTCGTCGGAGGGCGCCTCGGCGGGCGGCGGTTGCGGGCCGTTCCCGGGAGGGACACCAGGCCGACCAGTGACCGGGTCAGGGAGGCGCTGTTCGGGGTGCTGGGGGAGCGGGTCGAGGGGGCGAGGGTCCTGGACCTGTTCGCCGGGACGGGGGCGCTGGGGATCGAGGCGGTCTCGCGGGGAGCCTCCTCGGCCGTGCTGGTCGAGCAGGCGGCGCCGGCGGTCGCGGTCATCCGGGCCAACCTGGACGCCCTCGACCTCAACGACACGGTCAGGGTTCGGCGGACCCGGGCCGAGACCTACCTCCGGACCCAGCGGGACGGGCCCTTCGACCTGGTGCTGCTCGACCCGCCCTATGCCGCCGGGGTCGGCCTGGTCGCCGGGCTGCTCGGCCGTCTGGCCCGCACCGCCCTGGACCCGGGCGCGATGGTCGTGGTCGAGGCGGCCGCCCGCGCCGAGGCCCCGCCCTGGCCGCCCGGCCTGAACCCCGACCCGCCCCGCCGCTACGGCGACACCGCCCTGCACGTGGCCACCTTCGAGCCGGTACCCTTGGCCTAGCGCCCGTCCCCCACCCAGGAGATCCCGACCCGTGCGGACCGCCTGCTGCCCCGGCACCTACGACCCGGTCACCAACGGCCACCTCGACATCGTGGCGAGGGCGACCAAGACCTTCGACCGGGTGATCGTGGCCGTGCTCATCAACCCGGCCAAGCAGCCGATGTTCACCCTCGAGGAGCGCCTGGCCATGCTCAAGGAGGCCACCGTCGGCATGGCCTCGGTCGAGATCGACGCCTTCTCCGGCCTGCTGGTCGACTACGCCCGGCGCCGCGAGGTCACCGCCATCGTCAAGGGCCTGCGGGCCGTCTCCGACTTCGACTACGAGCTCCAGATGGCGCAGATGAACTACCGCCTGGCCGCGGTCGACACCATGTTCATGACCACCAACCCGACCTGGTCGTACCTCAGCTCCAGCCTGGTCAAGGATGTCGCCCGCAACGGCGGCGACGTCACCGGCCTGGTGCCCGACTTCGTGGTGACCAGGCTGCGCGAACGCGCCGCCCAGCCCCCCGCCTGACCCGCGCCGCCCGTCCGCTTTCTGCTACCCTGATACGCTGCGGTGGCTCCTCACCGTCCGCTTTTGTGTGCCCGTCACACACCCCGCGCGGCACCTCTCGAGAATCGCATTTCCTTATGAGCAACCATGTCACGCAACCGGCACTCGCGATCGACGTCCGCGAGCTGCTCCACAAGCCCGGAGCGCACAAGCATGTGGTCGTGCGCGCGCCCCTTGACGACCTGGCGACCCCGGTCGCCTCGGTCCCGCCCGACCGGCCGGTCACCGTCGACGCCGAGATCGAGAGCGTGGTCGAGGGCCTGCTGGTCACCGGGACGGTGCGCGCCACCGCGGTGGTGCGCTGCGTCCGCTGCCTGCGCGACTTCGACCAGGAGCTGGAGGTCGAGGTGCGCGAGCTGTTCGCCTTCGAGCCGGGCGACGACGAGGACGAGGGCTACGCCGTGCGGCCCGACGACCGCCTCCCGCTCGACACCATGGCCAGGGACGCGCTGGTGCTCGGCTTCCCGGCCTTCCCGCTGCACAGCCCCGACTGCGCCGGGCTCTGCCCGACCTGCGGCGCCGACCGCAACACCGCCGACTGCGGCCACGGCGGCCCCGAGACCATCGACCCCCGCTGGGCCGGCCTGGCCGACCTGCGCACGATCGTTCAGGAGGAAGACGATGCCCGTCCCCAAGCGTAAGACCCCGCGGGCCAAGACCCGGCACCGCCGGTCGCACTGGAAGTCGGCCGCCCCGACCTATGCGTCCTGTCCCCAGTGCCGGCAGGCCAAGCTGCCGCACACCGTCTGCCAGAACTGCGGGTACTACGGTGGGCGTCAGGTCGTTGAGGTCGAGTAAGCGCCAGCCGATC
>Ga0307296_10001503_pt1 | contig 11699 bp, 10 predicted proteins | sample ER_DNA_153_FD_194467 | JGI IMG/M metagenome (GOLD analysis project Ga0307296, IMG submission 194467) | Bulk soil microbial communities from the East River watershed near Crested Butte, Colorado, United States - ER_DNA_153 | ecosystem: Environmental > Terrestrial > Soil > Floodplain | place... | reverse complement strand
GCGGCCTCCTGGTTGATTCCACTCCGGAACATGCCACCGTTCGCGATCTTCGTCAGCAACTTGTCCGCGTTCGCTTCCTCGTCCAGCGTCTGGTCGAGCAGCTCCTTCGCATCGTCGATGCCCAACTCGTCGGCCAGTGTCCTCGCCGTTCCGTAGGCGGCGATCTCGTAGTGCTCGACCCGCTGGGCCGCTGCGATCAGGGCTGCATCCTTTGCAACGGGATCGCCCTCAGCCGTGATGATCTGCTCGCCTTCCTCGAGCAGGCCCTTCATCCCTTCGCAGGTCTCCATTGGTACCGGGGTGCCAAGCGTCGGGGTCAGATCCTGGAGCCGCTGCAGATGCCCGCGCGTCTCCTCGAGGTGATTCTCGAACGCAGCGCGAAGCTCATCCGAGTGCGCGGCTCGAGCCATCTTCGGCAGCGCCTGGGTCAGCTGCTCCTCTGCGCTGCGGAGGTCGCCGATCTCCTCGGCCAGCACGTCTTGAAGTGAATTGAGTCTCATACCCTGCCTCCTTGCATCGTTTGCAGTTCGTATTCGCGGTACCCAAGCGTTACGTGCGAAAACCACCACTAGTCGGGGGGTAACGCGGTAGTACTTTCGGCGTGTGCAGGCGACCATCGCGGCACCTGGTGAGACCGGTCCGAATCTCCAGGCACGCCTCGGCGCCCGCGCTCGCGCGGCCGCACTGATTCCGATCGTCATGGATCTGCCCGGCCTCGCCGGCGCCGCGCGCGCCTTGACGGCCGATCTCGGGCTCGCCCGAACTCCTTATCGCCAGATCGCGCCGATTCGAGCCTGATGGGCTTGCGGTAATGGTAAGGCCTCCCGTCCGCATAGGAGTCACATTTCAAGGGGAGGAGACTGCGCCCAGGTACGCTCCTCTCGTCGAGCCGCTCAGCCCCGAACTAGCGCTCGTCGATCCGGAACAGGCCGACAGGGCGCGCGCACAGCTTGCCGACGGCGAGCCGGCTTCGCCGGCGGGACTTGTAGAGCAGCCGGGGCAGCGGCCGCGGCCGCCCCGTCCTTCGCGGATGCCTCCGCGCGCTAACCGAGCGGAGCCAGTCGAACCCACGCGTCGGGTGCGGAGCAAGGGCAGCGTCATCGTGGCGGTGATCGCGTTCGCGGCCGGGCTCGGGGGGGCGGCCGCGATCTGGGCTCGGTACGACGGCGGCGGCTCCGGCAGCCGAGGAACGGAGCAGGCCCCGTTTCAGCCGCGGCGCGAGCGGTCGCCGGCGACTGCCGGTAGCGAGCGCGGCGAAACGACGATAACGAGAGCATCGAAGCAAGGCGTGGCCGGTCAGCGAGACGTCAGAGGTGCGACGCGGTCACGCCGGAAAGGGATTGGCGGCTCCGGTCCACGGAGCGGCGACCGAACGCAAACTGTCAGGCCACCGCGGCCGGCCGCCTTCCACGTGCCAGGCGCGCCAAAGGAGCCGCTCGACGAGATCCCCCTGCCGGCCCGCGCCCGGCGCCTTGAGGCCTGGCTGACTCTCAGCCGCGGCCCAACCGCCGCCAACCAGCGTTATTGGCTCTACCAGCACGCCTGGATCGTCACCGGCGCGAGGTTTGGCTGGTGGCACGGCGCCAAAGCGCTCCGGGTCCTCATCCGCGTCGACCGCCGGGTCGAGTCCCAGTGGGGCGTCGGCTACCGCAGCGAAGCGGCCGCGCGCTTCGCCCTCGCGGCAGTCGAGGCGAGGGCGAAGTGAGGCGCCGGCGGTCGCTCATCGCATCGCTAAGAGTCTCGAGCCGCGACCCCTTCACGTTCCAAGAAGGACTATGGGCAGACCGGTGTAGCTCGGAACGCGCGATCGAGTTGCGTCCGATCCTCGGCTTCGCCTGCCTCTCGGGCTAGTCCCCCGGTTCGCCGTCTAGTAGGTGAAGCTCACCTGTCCGGACACTCTCGCCTTGTAGGCGACACAGTGGCCGAGGAGCCGATGCCGGTAATGGGTCAGCGTCACACGGAAGTTGCCGCTGCCGTTCGACGTCTGCGGCGTCGAGACAGCCTTCAGCGTGTCGGCGACCAGGTACTTCTGGTTCGTGCAGTTCGCTCCACTGTCAAGCGTCGTGATCTTGCCGCCGTGGTGGGTGAAGGTCCCGACGACCGCATCGACCGAGTTGCCCGGGCCGCGAATCGTCATCGCAAAAGAGCCGCCATTGACGTAGGTCGGGTCGGAGCCGAGCCGATCGTGCTTCACCGTCGCGTTCCAGTACGCCGTGCCGCCTGCGTCCCCACTGCCGTTGCCGGCGAATGAGCCGACCGTGGAGGTGAAGGCGTACTCGTAGCCGACGATCGCGAAGCTGGTCGAGGGCGGTGCAGACGATGCGGCGGCCGGCAGCGCCAGGGCTGCTACTAGGGCGAGGAGGGACAGGCGAAGCGGTCTCATGGCGTCGACCGCTTAGGACCGCCGACCGGCGGCCGAAGTTAGAGGATCCCTTTGCCCTAACTCGGTGACTCGCTCGAGACAGCGGCCGGCTCGGGCTCGGTCTCAGGCTCCACGTCCTGCGCAAAGAGCGAAGCAACGCTCTCGTCCAGGTCCTCCACGACGAAGTTCTGGGCGCCGAGCGGCTCGAGCACCTCCTTCGCCGTGTCGATCGCGTCGCCGGCGATCTCCACCACGACCGCCGAGGTGTTCGGCTGCAGCGACTTGCCGAGTTGCTCGAGCTGGTCGTTCTTGAAGCCGGAATCGCGCAGCTTCGAGACGAGGGCGCCGATCGAACCGCCGGCCAGGACTCCGATCGGCCCGCCGATGATGCCGATCGCGCCGCCGAGTAGCGCGCCGCGCCCGGCGCCCCAGTCCTTCGACTCGACGAACTTCGCCTTGCCGTCCGGCCGGACGAAGAGGACGGCGGTGTTGCCGATCTTGTCGCGCATGGCGCCTCCGAGCGCACCGGCGGCACGCGAGCCACCGTCGGGAGTGGTGAAGCTGGCGGCCAGGATCTTGCGGGCTGATTCCTGCTGCATCGTGCCTCCTCCGTCAGCGGACAGCTATCGATGCGACTCTACCTCCGCCGCGGGGACCGTCACCGTGGCTTCATGAGAACGGCGAGTGGTGCCGAAGGCCGACGATTCTTCAAAAGCCGGGCGGCGAGCTGAACACTTAGACCCTTCCCTAGAAGTAACCCTGGGTCGCCGTCACCCGGCTACCGTAGCCGTGGTGCAAGACGCAGCCGTACCCTGCAACTGCCCACGCTGCGGTGCATCGCTCGTCATCTTCCCCGCGTCCCTCCTTAGCCAGGTGGGCGAGAAAACCGGAAGCGTCGAAGCGGAGTTGGATTTTGCGGGCGCCCTTGCTGGATACCGCGATGGGACGGAACGCCGTTATCCCATCGCCGACGTCGATGGGGACTTCACCTGTCCCGCCTGTCGGGCGCAAGCGAACGTCGGCGACGTCGAGCCGCTGATTTAGCAAGTCGAACTCTGTTCGCCTAGGCCGCTCTTGAGGTGAGTCGCCCGTAGCCTCCGCCGCACCGGGCGATACGTGATTGTACGCCTCCGCGCGGGCCGGGGTCGCGAGATCGAGCCGCTGGTGGGCTGACAAACCTTGAACTTGTCTCGTCGCCTGCCAACAATGAGTTTTAGGCCGGGGCCGCGGCATCCTCTCCCCACCGCACTGGCGTTTGGCCGCCGCAGGGGCCAAACGCCGGGCCCCGGCTCGCACAAAATCATCGCCCCGGCTCGCCTTCAGCCGCTTCCCCCGTAGGTCTGACCTTGCCCAAACGTTTTGGGGGTCGGGCCGGTGCGCGATCCATTGCGGCGCAGGGTTGAACTAAGTGACAGGCGTATCTTGTTTCGAGAGCCGAGCGGCTTCACACCTGGCGGCAGGCGCACAAAACGCCGTGGGAGATGGGCGTGCGCTCTTGGGGTCACTCGGCTCATTTCGCCGTGACGAAGTGTGACTTTTTTCCCCCGATTTAGAGCAGGGAATCTCCTAGCCGCGGCCAAGGCCCGACACGCTCCGCCACTCGGGGCTCTCCTGGGCGCTCGCGGCCGGGATCCCCGCGGTCCGGAGAGCGCGCGGGCCCGGATGGATCAGTTCCTGGCCGCCAGCACCGCGCCCGAGGAGGGTTTAGGCGTGGAGTAGGCGTCAGTGCGGCGAAGTTCGCCGCACCCCGGACGGACGAAAGCCCCGGATTTCCGGGGCTTTCTCTTGGTGCGCCCGGCATGATTCGAACATGCGACCTCTGCCTCCGCAGGGCAGCGCTCTATCCCCTGAGCTACGGGCGCGCGGGGGCCAAGTGTAGCCGCGCGGTTGTCCCGCCGATGCTCAGCTCTGCGTCGTCGGGAACCTCCTTGCGGACGTACGCCAGGGCAAGTCCCGGCACGGCGCTCGTGACGCGGCCGACGGATTTGCCCTGGTATTCGATCTCGTCTCCCGGACTCGCAGACTCGACCTCGAGCACGCGTAGCTGTCGATTCACGTGCCCGCGGTAGTGGAGGCGTGCTATCGGTTCCTGCCCTGGATAGCAGCCCTTCGTGAAGCTGATGTGCGTCTGGTCGAGCCCGGCCTCGGCGGGGAGCACGCGGTCGTCGAGCTCGTAGCCGTAGCGCGGGGTCCCCGCTTCGATGCGCAGACGTTCGAGGTCGGTTTCACCCACCGTCGGCTCGAGCCCGACGTCTAGCACTTCGCGCGCGAGCACTCCGTACTCGTCGTTGGGGATCCCCCCATCCCCGCCGAAAACGATCGTCGAGGTGTGCTGCTCCGGCTCGATCTCACACTTAGCCGCGAATCGCATCTTCCGAAGCTCGGCCGCGACGGCGTCGCCCAACTCCGGCTCGGTCAACAGCAGAAAGTCGTCCTCGCCGCGCCGCCAGACCCGTAGCGTCGCGATCACGCGCGCCTTCGGCGTCAACAGCAGCGCGTCGCACGCTTCGCCGGCGGCGAGCGCCTCGACGTCGTTCGAGACCATCCGCTGCAGGTAGTCCTCGGCGTCAGGGCCGGCAACGCGCACGAACGCGCGCGGACGGAGGGCTACGGAGAGCTGTGACGGCCGGGCAACCACCGCCGTCAGTGTAGGGACGGCGACTGCCCACACATTTGATCTCTCCTAGGTCCTGGTGCGGTAGTGAAGATGCACGACGCCGCTGGCGAAACGGCGTTCGTCCAGGAGTTCGAGCTTCACGCGGACACCGTCGGGGAGCCAGGGGTTGCCGCCTCCGACGATGATCGGCGTGACGAAGAGATGCAGCTCGTCGACCAACCCTGCCTTGATCGCCTGGGCGGCGAGGTCGGGGCCACCCACCGAAAGATCGCGTTCCGCCGACGCCTTCAGCCGCCGGACCGCCTCGGGGTCGAACTCCCGCTCGATCCGCGTCCGGGCGCTGGCTGGCTGCTCCAGCGTCTTGGAGTACACGATCTTGTCCGCCGCCTGCCAGATCTCGGCGAAATCGCGCTCGGGCGGCGGTGACTGGTCGGCGAGAGTGTCCGCGGTCTCCCAATAGGCCATCACCTCGTACATCCGACGTCCGTAGAGGTAGGTGCCGACCGGCCGCTCGAGCTCGTTGACGAAAGAGTGGACTTCCTCGTCGGGCGCAGCCCAGTCGAAGGTGCCGTCCTCATCCGCCACGTAGCCGTCGAGCGACGTGATCGCCGAGTAGATCAGCTTCGCCACGGCTCGTATCCTGATCGCTGACGCGCCGTGGTGACGATCGACGAGGTCCGCGCATTTGCGAGCACACTCCCTCGCAGCAGCGAGGCGTTCGTTCGTGGCCGCGTCAAGTTCCGCATCGGCCGGATCGTCTATCTGTCCTTCTCGCGTGACGGAACGGTGATGGGCTTCGCGTTCCCCAAGGACTGGCGCAACGCGCTCGTCGAATCCGAGCCCGAGAAGTTCTCGCTGCCGGGCCAGTCCGACCTTCGGTACCACTGGGTCCACGTTCGTCTTGACGCGATCGACGCGGACGAGATGCGCGAGCTGGTCGAGGACGCCTGGGCCTTCACCGTCCCGAAACGAGTGGCCGAGCACTACGTCGCCTCGCGCGGTTAAGCGGGCGCCGGATCCGGCGCGTCTTGCCGGCGTACCCGCCGCACTTCGCGCACGAATGCGAGCACGCAGAGGTTCGGTACCGACATCAGCGCTGCCGCGAGAAGAAGGGTGCCGCGTACCCCGAGCAGCCCGGCAAGTGGCCCGGCGAGCGCCTGGCCGGCGGGCATGAGGCTGAGGGACAGAAGCCAGTCGATCGACCCGACCCGGGCGAGCCGATCGGGTCGTACCTCTTGCTGCATCGCGGTCTCCCACAGGGTGTTCCCGAAGACGATGCCACCGCCGAAGACGGCGCTTGTCGCCAAGATGACCGCCAGCGGCAGCGGTGGCACGAGCACGAGGGCAGGGACCGCCTCGAGCGACCAGATCGCGAAGGCAGCTGCAACGGGATGACGGGGCCGGAACCGATAAACGAGGAGTCCGCCCAGTACGCCGCCGACGGCACCGCCGGTCAGGATCAACCCCCACGCTTGGGCGCCGCCGAAGTGCTCGCGCGAGACGAGCGGCCCTAACACGAAGTACATGCCGATGCCGACATTTCCGAACGCAAAGCCGAGGAAGCCGGCGGTCAGCCAGCGGTGCCGGCGTGCCTCCCGCCAACCGTCGGAGACATCCCGCCAAAAGCGCTGGACGCCGGGACGCACATGCTCTTGGACCCTCAGCGCTGTGAGGAATCCGGCGCTGACGAGGAAGCTGACCGCGTCGATCGCGAAGACGGTGCCCGGGCCTGCCGCGGCGACAATCACACCGGAGAGCGCCGGCCCAAATACGCTGGTCGTGCTCTGCGAGAGTGAGAGCAGCGCGTTTGCCTGCTGCAAGCGTGAGGCGCTCACTGTCTGAGGAACGAGCGCTGTCGAGGCCGGGACGAAGAAGCCTCCAGCCGCGCCCGCGATCCCCTGGAGTGCGGCGAGCTCCCAGACGTGGGCGACGTCTCCGAGGAGAAGCGACGCCGTGGCGGCCTGGGTGAAGAAGCGGACGAGGTCTGCCGTAAGCATCACTGCGCGCCGCGGCAGCCGATCCGCCCAGACGCCGCCCACGACGATGAACGACGCCCGGCCGAGGGTGAAGGCGGCGAGCACGATTCCGAGCCCGGTTGCCCCGCCGCCGATCCGCAGGACCGCGAAAGCCAGCGCCACCGGAATCAGCGCGTCTCCGATCGAGGAACCGGTCCGGCCGAGCCAGAGCAGCCGGAACGGCCGCTCCGTCAGCGGCCCGAAACGTCCTCGACCGCGCACGCTCGCAGCCTAGACGCCACCTGGCTGATGGGCGCCGTTGCATATAAGTCCAGGAATCGTGTTTCGCTCCAAGGCAGAGCAGAAGGTCGCCGACGCCGGTTACGACCCCGCGCGCCTGCCTCCGGGCCAATACCTGACCGAAAAGTGGCCGGTGCTGCATGCGGGCGGCGTGCCCGAGACCGACCTCGCGAGCTGGGACTTCAAGGTCTTCGGCGAGGTCCAGAATCCGATCACGTTGAGCTGGGAGCAGCTGCAGGAGCTCCCGTCGAGCGAGATCACGATCGACATCCACTGCGTCACCCGCTGGAGCCGCTTCGACACGAGCTTCCGCGGAGTCCACTGGCGCGATCTCGCCGAGCTGGTCAAGCCGAAGCCGAGCGCCCGCTTCGTGGTTGCCCACGCCGAGCAGGGCTTCACCTCCAACGTTCCGCTCGAGGCGCTCGATGACGAACAGGCGATGATCGCGTACGAAGCCGACGGCGAGCCACTCGAACCCGAGCACGGCTGGCCGCTCAGGCTCGTCGTGCCGAGCCGCTACTTCTGGAAGAGCGCGAAGTGGGTCCGCGGCCTCGAGCTCATCGACCACGACCAGCCCGGCTTCTGGGAACGTTACGGCTACCACAATGATGCTAATTACTGGCGTGAGGAGCGGTACAGCTTCTAAGCGAGGATCAAAGCGTTAATATCGGCCCCTCGTTTCGAAGGAGGGGTGAGATGAGGAGATTCTTTGCTGCCACGGCGCTCGCTGTGAGCGCGGTGGCCCTCGTCGTCGGAGTTGCGGCGGCGACGCCAAACGGGGCCGACACGCTGGTGACCGTCGGCAGCCCGTCGACACCGTTCTCGCAGAACAAGCAGAACGAGCCTGCGGTGGCGGTGAATCCCGCCGACCCGACCATCGCGGCTGCGGGTGTCAACGAAGAGATCGATATGGAAGCGTGTAACAACCGGGACGACAAGACGTGCCCGTTCACACCCGGTGTGGGGACGTCCGGCGTCTACTTCTCGGATACCGGCGGGTCGAGCTGGGTGCAGCCGACCTACACCGGCTTGACGGCGCGAGACTGCCTCGGCGTCGTTGGGACGCAGCCGGCGAACCCGGCCGACAACTGCGACCCGCACGTCGGGCCGATCGGGACTTTGCCGCGCTACCTCGACAGCGGGCTCGTGTCCGACGGCGATCCGGCGGTCGGTTTCGGTCCGCAGCGCGGCCCGAACGGGCAGTTCTCGTGGGACAACGGCTGGCGCCTCTACTACGCGAATCTGAGCTCGAACGTCAGCGCCAACCGCTCCGAGTTCGCCTTCAAGGGCTTCGAGGCGATCGCCGTCTCGCGGCTCGACAGCCAGGACTACGCCGACGCGAAGGCCGGCGTAAACACGGCCTGGAAGGCGCCGGTGATCGTGACGAAACAAAACGCGGCGCTCTTCTCCGACCACGAGATGGTCGCGGTCGACGATGCGTCGACGAGCCCGTTCTTCGGCCACGTCTACGTCTGCAACGCAGCGTTTCGTAGCCAGGAGATCGGCGGCTTCCCGGAGCCGATCGTTCTCAACTCATCCGCAGACGGCGGGGACACGTGGACGACGCGCCAGGTCTCGCCGTCCGTGAACAACAACACGATCAGCGGGCGGCAGGACTGCGCCGTCAATACCGACAGCAAGGGCACGGTCTACGTCTTCTGGGACGGCGTCGATCCGAAGACGAAGACGCTCGCGATCTTCATGATCCGCTCGTTCGACGGCGGCAGGACGTTCGTCCGGCCGGCGCAGGTCGTCACACACATCGACGAGACGGGGATACGCGACTTCACGGGCGACCTGACGTTCGACGGACAGGCAGGCGCACGTGACGGCTCGTTCCCGACCATCGACATCGCGAACGGCGCCCCGACTGGTGCCGATGCGACCGACGAGATCGTACTCGCCTGGTCGAACGGGCCGACTCCGTCGGATACGCACGCGGGACCAAACGAGCAGGTGAGGGTGATGACCTCAACGAACGGAGGCGGCACGTGGACGACGTCAGGCGTGGCGTCGCCGGCCAGCGACCGTCCCGACTTCCCGGCGATCGCGATCTCGCCGGACGGGACGGACGCGTATGTGACGTACATGAGCTTCCTGCAACCGTGGCAGTCGACGAACACGGCGCCGCGCCTGTTCCAGGGAGTCGTGCGGCACGCCGACGTCGATCCGGCGACCGGCGCGATCGGCGCCTGGAGCGACATCAACCGCGCGCCGACCGGTGATGCCCGCGGCTCGAGCGCGAATGCGCTCATCGACGAGTTCCTCGGTGACTACGACTACGCGTTCGCCACGAACGACTTCGTCGTCACCGTGTGGAACGACGCTCGGAACGCAGCAGACTGCCCCGCGATCGACGCCTACCGAGACGACGTCGCGGACGGCACGGCGGCCGGAACGTCCACCGATCCGACCCGGCCGGCGCCGGAACAGCAGTGCCCGGCGACGTTCGGCAACACCGACATCTTCGGCGGCTCGTACGCCGATCCAACGCCGTAGCGCAGCGCACACGAGGGGGCGCTCCGGCGCCCCCTCGTGTGAGATCGTCTGCTATAGGCTCCGCGATCAAGCGGAGTTGGGGTCCGTAAACAAGTAGGCAGAGGGGGAGAGCAAAGTGAGGAAAGCCTTCATCGTCGGCGCTTCGCATGCCTGGCCGTGTTCTTCGCGGTCGGCGGAGCCGGAGCGTCGACACCTGGAGCAGACGTTCGTTTGACGAACGACTGCCATCCGCTCGCAGGCTGCGGCGCCGGCTATGTCAGCGGCTACACGCTTGCGACCGGGAACGACTACACGGACGCGACGCTCGACGAATGCACGATCTCTCGCGGGCGCCAGAACGAGCCCGCAGTCGCGGTCGACCCGCGCGACACGAGCGTGTTGCTCGGGAGCTCGAACGACTACTGCGGCGTCTACAACCGCGGCATCGCCGCAGGCGCGGTCGGGCCGATCTGGCTCGGCTACTACCGGTCGCTCGACGCAGGCAGCAGTTGGACGAGCTCGCTCGTCCCGGGTTACCCGGACGACACGTCGCCGTACGCCGCACTCTCACAGGCACGGACCGCAAGCGCCGGCGATCCTGTCATCGCCTGGGATGCCCATGGCCGCGCGTTCTTCGGCTCGGAGAGCTCAGGCGACCCGGCCGGGACAGCGAAGACCTTCGGTGACGTGTTCGTTGCCCGGTACGAGAACCCGGGCGGTCCCGACGCCGCTGACACGACGAAGGATGGCCTCGAGTACCACGGCACGACCGTCGTCGCCCACGGCTCCTCGGCGCCGAACCTCCTCGGCGTCTTCCACGACAAGACGGCGATCGAGGCCGACCGTACGGGCACCGTCTGTGACGGCAACGTCTACTTCTCGTGGGCCCGCTTCAACGGCAACGGCGTCAACTCGATCTACTTCGTGCGCTCGACCGACCACGGCGTCACCTTCAGCTCACCGCTGAAGCTGTCGGCTTCGAACCCCGGGCTGAAGGACCTTCAGTTTCCGGATATCTCGGTGACGCACAACGGGCACGTCTACGTGACGTTCCGTTCGTTCGCAGCCTCCGGGCAGTCCACGGACGCGATCTACATCGTCAAGTCGACCGATTGCGGCCGGACGTTCTCGGCGCCGCAGCAGGTCACAACGTTCATTCCGAACGACGCCCAGGATCAGGGAGCTCCGGAGCCGGTTCCGACGCAGGCGGTCAGTGACGATCCGCAGTTCGGCGAGGAGACAGACGCGCAATCCGACGTGAACCGCGACTGCGGCGACTTCGCCGACGCGTGTACGTCGGGCTACACGTTCTTCCGCCGCGACACGCAGGTGCGGTCGACGGCCGACCAGTTCGACGCGCAACACGAATGGATCTACATGGTCTACGACGCGACGAAGCCGGGCACTGAAGCCCCGACCGGTACGACGTACGGGACCGACGGCCGCGGGGTCGGCGGCCAGGCAGGAACGTTCTTCCTCCGCTACGACGGGGCAACCGGAGGACATACCACTCCGGCCGTCATCGACGGCCAGGTGAGAGGACACCAGGTGTTCCCCGACATCTCGGCGGATGGCAGCGTCCTTCACGCGATCTGGTGGGACAGCCGGAACGACACGTGCTACAGCGTCACCCGCCCGATCGGCAACTGCGCCGACCGGACGACGGTGCCGTCGCTCGACGTCTACGGAGCGACTTCGACAGACGCCGGCGCGACGTGGACTGGAAAGACGCGCATCACCGACGTCTCGACAAATCCCAACTACGAACAGTTCGACAACCGTGCGGTGCCGTTCGCGGGCGACTACCTGTGGGTGACGTCGCTCGGGAGCTTCGCGTACACGGCGTGGACGGACTGGCGAGACACGGTGCAAGGCACCGATCCCAGGGAGTCGCCGGAAGACGAGGACGCGACGACAGCCGACGTGAAGCAATGCCGGACCCTGAGCACGATCCAGACGAAGAAGGGGCCGGTCAGCTTCTGGAGCG
>Ga0307296_10001501_pt1 | contig 11714 bp, 10 predicted proteins | sample ER_DNA_153_FD_194467 | JGI IMG/M metagenome (GOLD analysis project Ga0307296, IMG submission 194467) | Bulk soil microbial communities from the East River watershed near Crested Butte, Colorado, United States - ER_DNA_153 | ecosystem: Environmental > Terrestrial > Soil > Floodplain | place... | reverse complement strand
TGCTCGCCACCGGGGTCGCCCCGGTCCTGGCGGCCCTCGCCCCCGCCACCCCGGCCGCTGCCTCCGGCATCTCCGCCTCGGCCTCGGCCGGCGCGGGCGGCAACGCCCCGGTGGCCGTGACGGCACCCTCACCCCGACGGCCACCTTCCGCCTTGGCGGTCGCGACTTCAAGACACTTGCCTTCGGCGAGGGACGGGGATTCCTCCGCCATCACATCCTCGAGGAGCAGCGGGTTGTGGTCCTGGTCCATCTGACCTGGCTCGAGGCGTCGCGAGCCTTGGCGGATGTCCTGTGTTTGGATAGGGCCATGGACCAGGTCGGGTACGTGATCCTGTTCGTGGGGGACCTGGAGCGGTCGGTGGTGTTCTACCGGGACGTGATCGGGCTGCCGTTCAAGCTGCGGGGGGACGGGTACGTCGAGTTCGCGACCCAGGGGGCGAAGTTCGGGCTGTACGACCGGAACCGGCTGGAGGAGCTGACCGGGCAGGGGGTGGAGGCGCCCGGGAGCCCGGGTGGGGAGGTCGTGTTGCTGGTCGAGGACGTGGACGCGGAGGCCGAGCGGCTGCGGGCGGCGGGCGCGACCATCCTGAAGGGGCCGGTGGACCGGCCCTGGGGGCATCGGACGCTGCATGTGGAGGACCCGGACGGGTTCGTGGTCGAGCTGGCTGTGGAAATCCCCCGGCAATCGTCGGAGGGGCGACGGTAGACTCGGCCGACCGCCGGAACGTTCGAAGGATTTGTCCATGCCGATCAGCCGTGCTGACGTCGAGCACGTCGCCCGCCTCGCCCGCCTCGCTCTGACCGACGAGGAGATCGACCGCTTCCAGGCCCAGCTGTCGCTGATCCTGGAGGAGGCCGACAAGATCAGGCGGCTGCCCACCGAAGGGGTGCCGCCGACCGCCCATCCCCTGCCGAGGGTGAACGCGTGGCGCGAGGACGTGCCCGGGCCCTGCCTGACCCGGGAGGAGGCGCTGTCGACCGCGCCCGAGGTCGAGCAGGACCGGTTCAAGGTCCCCCGGATCATCGAGGAGGCACCGTGAGCCCGGCGGACTGGGCGGGCCCGGCCGATCCCGTCCCGGGCTCGCTGGCCGACCTGACCGCCCACGAGCTGGCCGAGCGGTTCGCCGACGGGCGGGCGACCGCCGTCCAGGCCACCGAGGCCGCCCTCGAGCGGATCGCCGCCACCGACGAGCAGCTGCACGCCTTCCTCACCGTCACCAGCGACCAGGCCCTCAAGGCCGCCGGCGAGGTCGACGCGGCCAGGGAGCGGGGCGCGCCGCTCGGCCCCCTTGCCGGGGTGCCCCTGGCCCTCAAGGACGTGCTGGTGACCAAGGGGGTCCGGACCACCGCCGGGTCCAAGATCCTCGACGAGTTCGTGCCCCCGTACGACGCCACCGTGGTGCGCCGGCTCCGCGACAGCGGGGTCGTGATCCTCGGCAAGACCAACATGGACGAGTTCGCCATGGGCTCCTCCACCGAGAACTCCGGGTTCGGGACGACCCGCAACCCCTGGGACCCGACCCAGGTACCGGGCGGCTCCAGTGGCGGGTCGGCCGCAGCGGTGGCCGCGGGCCAGGCCCCGCTCGGGATCGGTACCGACACCGGCGGCTCCATCCGCCAGCCGGCGGCCCTGTGCGGCATCGTCGGCGTCAAGCCGACCTACGGGCTGGTCAGCCGCTACGGCCTGATCGCCTTCGCGTCCTCCCTCGACCAGGTGGGCCCGTTCGCGCGCGACGTGCGCGACGCCGCCACCCTGCTGGAGACGATCGCCGGCCACGACCCGATGGACTCGACCTCCATCCCCGACGCCCCGGTCGACTTCACCTCGGGGCTGACCGAGGGGATCGAGGGCCTGCGGGTCGGGGTGGTCAAGGAGCTGTTCCTCGAGGGGACCGAGCCGGGCGTGCTGGCCCGGGTCCGCGAGGGCCTTGACCGGCTGGAACGGCTCGGCGCCCGCCTCGAGGAGTGCTCGCTGCCGTCGTTCGAGTACGCGCTGTCGGCCTACTACCTGATCGCCCCGGCCGAGTGCTCCTCCAACCTGGCCCGCTACGACGGGGTCCGCTGGGGGCTGCGGGCCAAGGACTCGGCCGACGTGGTCGACATGATGCAGCGGACCCGCCAGGCCGGCTTCGGGGCCGAGGTCAAGCGGCGCATCATGCTCGGCACCTACGCCCTGTCGGCCGGCTACTACGACGCCTACTACGGCCAGGCCCAGAAGGTCCGGACCCTGGTCCGGCGCGAGCTGGAGGACGCCTACCGGCGCTTCGACCTGCTGGTCGGGCCGACCGCCCCGACGGTGGCCTTCCCGGTCGGCGAGAAGGCCGACGACCCGCTGGCCATGTACCTCAACGACGTGTTCACCATCCCGGTCAACCTGGCCGGCAACGCGGCCGTGTCGGTGCCGGCCGGGCTGTCCGAGGGGCTGCCGGTCGGCCTCCAGCTGATCGCCCCGGCCCTCGGGGAGGCGACCATGCTCCGGGCCGCCTGGGCCTTCGAGCAGGACCTGGGCCTCTCCACCCGGCCCATCCGGCCGACCGCGGCCACCGGGGAGGTGGGCCCGTGACCGCCGCCGTCGCCTCCGAGGCCGGCACCCGCCGCTACGAGACGGTCATCGGCATCGAGACCCACTGCGAGCTGGGCACCGCGACCAAGATGTTCTGCGCCTGCCCGACGGTGTTCGGGGCCGAGCCCAACACCCAGGTCTGCCCGGTGTGCCTGGGCGAGCCGGGGTCGCTGCCGGTGGCCAACGGCCGCGCCGTCGACTACGCGGCCCGGATCGGGCTGGCCCTGCACTGCCGGATCGCCGAGCGCTCCCAGTTCCACCGCAAGAACTACTTCTATCCGGACATGCCCAAGAACTACCAGATCTCCCAGTACGACGAGCCGCTGTGCGTCGACGGCTGGCTGGACGTCGACGTCGAGGGGGAGGTCCGGCGGATCGGGATCACCCGGGTCCACCTGGAGGAGGACACCGGCAAGAGCCTGCACGTCGGGGCCACCGGCCGGATCCACGGGGCCGACTACTCGCTGGTCGACTACAACCGGGCCGGCATCCCCCTGGTCGAGGTCGTCTCCGAGCCCGACCTGCGCTCGGCCGAGGAGGCCCGCGCCTACGCCGAGGAGCTGCGGGCGGTGCTGCTGGCCCTCGGGGTCTCCGACGCCAAGCTGGAGGAAGGCTCGATGCGGTTCGACGTCAACGTGTCGATCCGGCCGCTGGGCCAGGCCGAGTACGGCACCAAGATCGAGCTGAAGAACCTCAACTCGCTGCGCAGCCTGTACCGGGCGGTGGCCTACGAGGCCGACCGGCAGCACCGGGTCCTGGCCGAGGGCGGCAAGCTGACCCAGGAGACCCGCCACTGGGACGAGGGCGCCGGGCGCACCGAGCCGATGCGGTCCAAGGAGTTCGCCACCGACTACCGCTACTTCCCCGAGCCCGACCTGGTCCCCATCGAGGCCACCGCCGGCTGGGTCGACGGGCTCCGGGCCGAGCTGCCCGAGCTGCCGGCGGAGCGCCGGGCCCGGCTGGCCGAGGCGACCGGGCTGCCCGCCAAGGAGGTGGGCTGGCTGGTCCGCGACCCCGAGGTCCTCGCCTACTTCGAGGCGGTGCTCCCCGGGCGGGACCCGAAGGTCGTGGCCGGGTGGGTGATGGGGGAGCTCCAGCACGACCTGCGCGAGTTCGGCCACACCATGGCCTCCAACCCGGTCGGCCCGGAGCGGCTCGGCCAGCTGCTCGACCTGCTGGCCGCCGGCACCATCTCGGCCACCGCGGCCAAGGACGTGCTGGCCGAGATGTTCACCTCGGAGGCGTCCCCGGCCACCGTGGTCGAGCGCAAGGGCCTGGCCCAGATCTCCGACACCGGCGAGCTCGAGGCGGTGGTCCAGCGGGTGGTGGCCGCCAACCCCGACCTGGCCGACAAGTTCCGCGGCGGCAAGCGGGGGGTGCTCGGCGCCCTGGTCGGCCAGGTCATGCGCGAGACCCACGGCCGGGCCAACCCCAAGCTGGTCAGCGACCTGCTGGAGCGGCACATCGGCGGGTGACGGACACCCGCACACCCGGACGTATAAGCTCCTCCTTCGACATGGATGCCACCACCCCCCAGGTGCTCCTGGACCGCTACGAGGTCGGCCGGCTGCTCGGCGCGGGCGGCATGGCCGAGGTGTTCGAGGGCCGCGACCGGCTGCTGGCCCGCCGGGTGGCCATCAAGGTGCCGCTGGCCCAGTACGCCCACGACCCCGAGTTCGCCCAGCGGTTCCGGCGCGAGGCCCGGGCCGCGGCCAGCCTGTCGCATCCCGGGGTGGTGGCCGTCTACGACACCGGCTCCGAGAACGGCACCCACTTCATCGTCATGGAGTACGTGGACGGCCGCACCCTCAAGGACGTGATCCGGGCCGAGGCGCCGCTGTACCCCGACCGGGCGGCCGAGATCTGCGCCGACGTGTGCGCGGCCCTGGCCGCGGCCCACGCCCGCGGCCTGGTCCACCGGGACGTCAAGCCGGCCAACATCATGCTGATGCCCGACGGCCGGGTGAAGCTGATGGACCTGGGGATCGCCAGGGTGGCCACGGGCGAGACCGCCACCCAGACCGCGGCCATGCTCGGCACCGCCCAGTACCTGTCGCCCGAGCAGGCCCAGGGGCAGACGGTCGACTACCGCAGCGACCTGTACTCGCTCGGCTGCTGCCTGTACGAGATGCTCACCGGGACCGTGCCCTTCCGGGGGGCGACCCCGGTGGCGATCGCCTACCGCCACGTCCGCGAGGACCCGGCCCCGCCGCGGCTGCTCAACCCCGACGTGCCGCCCTCGCTGGAGGCGGTGTGCCTGAAGGCGATGGCCAAGCGGCCCGAGGACCGCTACCAGACGGCGGCCGAGTTCCGGGCCGACCTGGCGCGGGCCAGGGCCGGACAGCGGGTGGCGGCCGGCCCGGGCGCCACCGGCGCGGCCACGGCGGCGATGGCCACGACGATGCTGCCGCCGCTGGCCGGCTACCCGGGCGGCCCGGGCCAGCCGGGCGGCGACCCGACCTCGACCCTCGGCGGGCCGGTGACCGCCGGCCGGGCCGCCCGCCACGCCGGGGCGCCGGCCGGCCAGCGCCGCTGGTGGCTGTACGTGCTGGTCCCGCTGGGGGTGGTGGCGCTGGCGGTCGGGGTCGCGTTCATGGTCTCGCGGCTGGTCGAGGAGCTGCCCGAGACCGACTCGGCGCCCACCCTGCCCACCGCGACCAGGGCCCGGGTGGTCGAGACGACCGCCCTCCAGACCTCGACCTCCCGGCTCCAGACCTCGACCTCCCGGCTGCCGACGACCACCGCGCCGCCGACCACCGCGCCCACCACGACCCAGCCCCAGCCGAACCAGGTCCAGGTGCCCAACCTGATCGGCCGCCGCCCGCGGGGGGCCAGGACCCAGCTGGAGGGCCTGGGGCTCCAGGTCAACGAGCAGCAGTTCCCGGCCCGGGAGCCCCAGCAGGTCAACCGGGTCGTCTTCCAGAACCCGCCGCCCGGCAGCACCGTCGGCACCGGCTCCACGGTCACCATCTTCGTCGGGGTCCGGGTCGACAACGGCTGAGCCCCGCCCGGGGGCGGCCGGGACCGGCGCCCGGCGCCGGCCGGCCGGCCGGCTCAGCCGCGGCCGCGGTGGAGGTTGTGGGCCCGGCTGTTCCTGCTCAGGGCGCGGATGTGGCGGCGCCGGTCGGCGGCGGCCAGGGGGTCGGCGCGCCGCTCGGCCCAGGCCAGCTCACGCTGGAGCTTCTCCCAGGCGGCGAACCGGTCGGCGGGCAGCCGGCCGTCCTCCAGCGCCTCCAGGACCGCGCAGCCGGGCTCGGTCCGGTGGCGGCAGTCGTCGAAGCGGCACCCGGCGGCCAGGGCCTCGACGTCGTCGAAGGCGGCGGCGGTGCCGGCGCCGTTGGTCCACAGGCCGAGCTCGCGCAGGCCCGGGGTGTCGATGACCAGGCCGCCGCCGGCCAGCACGACCAGCTGGCGGGAGGTGGTGGTGTGCCGGCCCTTGCCGTCGTCCCTGACCTCGCCGGTGGCCAGCAGGTCCCGTCCGGCCAGGCGGTTGACCAGGGTCGACTTGCCGACCCCGGAGGAGCCGAGCAGGACCGCGGTGCGGCCGGGGGCGAGCATGGCCGCGATCTCGTCCACCCCCTCGCCGGTGTAGCAGCTCAGGGCCAGCACCCGGACCCCGGGGGCGACCGCGGCCAGCCCGGCCAGCTCGCTGGCGACGTCGGTGCCCCAGTCGGGGCACAGGTCGGCCCGGCCGAGGACCACCACCGGCTGGCCGCCGCTCTCCCAGGCCAGGGCGAGCAGGCGCTCCACCCGGCGCGGGTTGGCGTCGCGCCCCGGGGCCACCACCACGACCACCAGCTCGACGTTGGCCGCCAGCACCTGCTCGCCGGCGTTGGAGCCGGGCATGCGTCGGGTCACGGCCGTCCGGCGGGGGAGCACGGCGTGGATGCGCCCGTCGCGGACCGCGACCCAGTCGCCGACCGCGGGCAGGCCGGCCACGGCGGGGCCGGCCAGGTGGCGCAGGCGGCCGGTGGCCTGGGCGAGCAGCTCGCCCTGGACGGTCGCGACCAGGTCGCCGCCCCGGTGGGCGGCGATCACCCGGCCCGGCCGGTGCCCGCCGGCCGCCCAGGGGGCGAACAGGTCGGCGAAGGCGCCGTCCCAGCCAAGCAGTTCGAGGTCCATCGGCCCCAGTGTGGGCCGCCGGGCCGCCGGACCGCACCCGAATTACCGGCCCGCCGGTGCCGCCTTGACCGACGGCGAGGCCGCGATCAGGATTCGGCGCCGTCGGCGACATTCCCGCATCCGGCGGCGAGGAGGGACGAGGTGGGCAGCGGATGACCGCGGCCAGGATCATCGAGGCCATCGGGAGCCTGCTGTGGCCGCTGCTGGCCGCCGTGGTCCTGATCAAGGTGGTCCCGCACATCCCCGGCGTGGTCGCCGACCTGCGCCGGGCCATGCGGACCCGCGCCTTCACGGTCAAGGTCGGCGGCGTCGAGCTGTCGGTCGAGGAGGCCACCGAGCAGCTCCGCCGGCAGGTCACCGACCTCCAGACGCACATGGCCGCCCAGCTCGCCCAGCGGGACGAGCCCGCCCCGCCCGACCGGGCCGGGCCGCCCGCCTCGCCCGGGGCCGGCCCGGCCGCGGTCGAGGCCCCGGCCCGCCCCGACCAGGGGCCTCCGACCATCCTGTGGGTCGACGACGACCCCGACGCCCACACCCTGGAGCTGGCCAAGCTGCGCGACGACGGCGTCGAGGTGCTGCTGGCCCGCTCCACGGCCGAGGCCATGGACGTCCTCTCCCTGCGCCGGGGCGTCCGCGCCGTCGTCACCGACCTGGGCCGCGCCGAGGACGGCGAGTTCCGCTCCCACGCCGGCCTGGCCCTGCTCCGCCAGCTGCACGAGGCCGAGCAGGACCAGCCGGTGCTGGTCTACACCAGCGCCCGCCGGGTCGAGCTGGACCGCCAGGACGCCCTGGACGCCGGCGCCACCGCGGTCACCTCCTCCCCAATCGAGCTGTTCGCGGCCCTGCGCCGGGTCCTGGCCACCCCGGCCGACCAGCCACCGACGCCGGCCGCGGCCCCGCCGCAGCCCGGCGACCAACGCCCCCGTCGCCCGATCCGGCCCGGCTGAGCACGCCGGCCGTCGTCAGTCGATGGCCCGGCGCAGGAACAGACGGATGCCGACGGCCAGCGACACCACGATGGTCACGACCAGGACCAGCACCGAGACCCAGGGCCGCATGTGCGGGACCTCGGGCACCAGGGCGGCCCGCATGCCCTCGCTGACGTAGGTGAGCGGGTTGAGGGCGGTCACCACCTGGAACCAGGGCAGGTGGTCCAGCGAGGCCCACGGGTACTGGCTGGCCCCGGTGAACAGCAGCGGGGTGAGGATCAGGGCGAACATGACGTTGATGCGGTTGGGCGGCACCGCCGTGCCCATGATCATGCCCAGGCACGATCCGACCAGGCAGCCGAGCACCAGGACGGTCACGAACAGCGGCGTCCCGCTGGACCGCCACGGGATCGACCCCAGGATCCAGACCCCGACGGGCAGCATCACCAGCGCGGCCAGCAGGGCCCGGAGGCTGGCGAACACGACCTTCTCCACCGCCACCATCCCCACCGGCAGCGGGGCCAGCAGCCGGTCCTCGATCTCCTTGGTGAAGCTGAAGTCGATCACCAGCGGGAAGGCGGTGCTCTGGAGCCCGGTGACGAAGGCGGTCAGGGCGACGATGCCGGGGAACAGCACCCGGGTGTAGCCGGGCTGGGTGAACCCGAGGTCGGCCAGGACCTTGCCGAAGACGAACAGCAGGAACAGCGGCTGCAGCACGACCTGGGCCAGGAACACCGGCAGCTCCCGGCCGGTGACATACAGGTCGCGCCAGAGCACGGCCAGGAACGCCCTGGTCGGCCCGGCGGCCACGCCCCGCGGCCCGGGGCCGGTGGTGGTGGACGCGGGACTGGTCGTGGTGGTCATCGAAGCGCCCTCCCCGTCAGCGCGATGAAGACGTCCTCCAGGCTGGGGGCGCCGATGGTCATGTCGGTGAGCTGGGCCTGGTGGTCCGCCACCACCGCGGCCACCGGCGCGACCAGCAGCGGCGCCTCGCCGGCCAGGTACAGCCGCGCCCGCAGCTCCCGCTGGGCGACGGCGCCGCCCGGCGGCCCGCCCATCGGGGGCCAGCCACCGGGTGGGCCGGCGGCCGCCACCTGCTCGACCCGCTCCACCCCGTCCAGGGCGCCCAGCTCGGCCAGCAGGTCGCCGGGCGGCGTGCCGTTCAGGACCACCGCGACCTCCAGGGTGATGCGGCCCGGCAGCCCCCGGGTCAGGGCGGCCGGGGTGTCGAGGGCGAGCAGCTTGCCGTGGTCCATGATCCCCACCCGGTCGGCCAGCTCGGTCGCCTCGTCCATGTCGTGGGTGGTCAGCACGATCGTCACACCCCTGCTCTTGAGGTCGCGGACCCGGTCCCAGACGAACAGCCGCGCCGCCGGGTCCAGCCCGGTGGTCGGCTCGTCCAGGAACAGCACCTCGGGCGCGTGCATCAGGGCCCTGGCCACCATGACCCGCTGGGCCTGACCGCCCGAGAACATGTCCGGCTTGTCGTTGGCCCGCTCGATCAGCCCGAACTCCTCCAGCAGGGCGTCGGCCCGCCGGGCCCGCTCGGCCGCCGGCACCCCGTGGTAGGCGGCGTGGAAGAGCAGGTTCTGGCGGATGGACAGCGACCGGTCGAGGTTGTTGCGCTGGGGGACGACCGCGACCAGGCTCCGGGCCCGCACCGGGTCGACGCCGACGTCCACCCCGCTGACGCTGGCCGTGCCCCCGGTCCGCCGCACCCGGGTGGTGAGGATCCCGACCGTGGTCGTCTTGCCGGCCCCGTTCGGCCCCAGCAGCCCGAACACCTCGCCCCGGCGGACCGCGAAGCTCACCCCGTCGACGGCGTTCACCTTGGACTTGCGATACTGCTTGACCAGGTCGCCGACCTCCACGACCGGCGGCTGCCCGTTCCCGTCCACGCTCACCTCCATGTGACCGTCCACACAGCCAGCGTAGTACTGTGCTCGACCTCATCCGGCGCGACTTGGGGCTGCCCAGCCGCCGCCCTGGGCTCGGGGGAGGCCGAGGACGACGATGCCGGTCGTGATTGCCGCAGCTTCGGCAGGCCCTCCGCATGCGCGTCGGCATGCTTGGCCGGCGCTCTAGCGGGTGATGACGACCTTCCCCGTGACCTTGCGGTCGTAGAGGTCGCGGATCAGGCCGAGGGCGTCGGCCAGGGGGGCGGTGGCCTGGACCTTGACCTCGAGGGCGCCGGACGCGGCCTGGTCGGCCAGGTTGGCCATGTCCTTGACGCCCTGGGTGGGGGGGACGCTGGCGAAGACCCGGAAGCCGAGGATGGTGACGCCCTTGCTGTAGAAGCGCTCGACCCGGAAGGTCGACTCGGCGTCGGCCGAATTGCCATACACCACCACCCGGCCGCCCGGGGCCGTGGCATCCAGCAGCGGGCCCAGCATGGGGCCGCCGATGCCGTCCAGGACCACGTCGAACTCACCGTCGACGGGGGAGCCGTCGCCGGGATGGACCAGGGCGTCGGCCCCGATGGCGCGGACCGTCTTCGCGCGCTCCTCCCGGCCCGCCTGGCCGGTCACCGTCGCCTTGGCCTGGAGGGCCAGCTGGACGGCGAACAGGCCGACGCCGCCGGCCGCCCCGGTGACCAGCACCCGGTCGCCGGCGTGGACCCTGGCCAGGCGCAGGATGCCGACGGCGGTGACCCCGGCCACGGGCAGGGTGGCGGCGGTCACGAAGTCGCAGGCGCTCGGCAGTGGCGCGGTCCATTCGGCCGGCACGACCACCCGCTCGGCGAAGGCGCCGCCGGACGGGGACAGGGCCACCACCCGCTCGCCCACGTCGAACTCGGTCACCCCGTCGCCGAGGGCGGCCACGGTCCCGGCGACATCCCAGCCGATCACCGTGCCCGGCGGCTGCTTGCCCGCCGTGCGGACCTCGCCCCGGTTCACCGAGGCGGCCTCGATGTCGAGCAGCAGCTGGCCCGGGCCCGGAGCCGGCTCGGGCACGTCGGCCAGGGACAGGGCGGGGAAGGCCGCCGGGTCGGCCACGAGTGCGCGCATGGGCGAAGCCTACTACGCCACTTGACACGGTCGGTACCATCGCAGATACGTAACCGTAGACCCTGACAGGAACCGTGATGCCCGCCCCGATCACCCTGGTACTTATCGACTAGCGCGGACGCCGCCGCCACAGGCGGGTCCGCGCGGAACCTCCTACGCCCTCGGGCAGGAGGTTTTTTTCTTGCCCGACCACCGGAGACCACCGAACCCCTGGGAGCAACCGTGCAGCTCACCGGCGCCCAATCGCTCATCCGCAGCCTGGAAGCCTGCGACGTCGACGTCGTGTTCGGCCTTCCCGGCGGGGCCATCCTTCCCGCCTACGACCCGCTGCGGGAGTCGTCGGTGCGCCACATCCTGGTCCGCCACGAGCAGGGCGCCGGCCACGCCGCCGAGGGCTACGCCTGGGCCACCGGCAAGGTCGGGGTCTGCATGGCCACCAGCGGCCCGGGGGCCACCAACCTGGTCACCGCCCTGTGCGACGCCTACATGGACTCGGTGCCGCTGGTCGCCATCACCGGCCAGGTGCCCAGCTGGGCGATCGGCTCCGACGCCTTCCAGGAATGCGACACCACCGGCATCACCATGCCCGTGACCAAGCACAACGAGCTGGTCCTGGAGGTCGAGCGGATCCCGGGGGCGGTGGCCGAGGCGTTCCACATCGCCGCCTCCGGCCGTCCCGGCCCGGTCCTGGTCGACGTGCCCAAGGACGTCCTCCAGGCCGCTGGCGAGTGGTCCTGGCCCTCCACCACCGACCTGCCCGGCTACCGGCCGGTGACCCGGCCCAACGGCAAGCGGGTCCGGGAGGCGGCGGCCCTGCTGCACTCGGCCCGGCGGCCGGTGCTGTACGTCGGCGGCGGCGTGACCAAGGCCGGGGCCGAGGCCGCCCTGCGCGGGCTGGCCGAGGCCGCCGGGGCGCCGGTCACCACCACCCTGATGGCCCGGGGCGCCTTCCCCGACAGCCACCCCCTGGCCCTGGGCATGCCGGGCATGCACGGCAACTACGCCGCCGTGGCCGCCCTCCAGGAGGCCGACCTGCTGGTCGCCCTGGGGGCCCGCTTCGACGACCGGGTCACCGGCAACCTGGCCACCTTC
>Ga0307296_10001499_pt1 | contig 11716 bp, 9 predicted proteins | sample ER_DNA_153_FD_194467 | JGI IMG/M metagenome (GOLD analysis project Ga0307296, IMG submission 194467) | Bulk soil microbial communities from the East River watershed near Crested Butte, Colorado, United States - ER_DNA_153 | ecosystem: Environmental > Terrestrial > Soil > Floodplain | place: USA... | reverse complement strand
CCGATGCGCGGTGGCACCGGAGGCAGAGTCCGAGCCCCCATGCGGAATCGAACCGCAGACCTTCTCCTTACCATGGAGACGCTCTGCCTGCTGAGCTATAGGGGCGCATAAATGGCGCTCGACGGGCGGCACCAACGGACCAAGATACACACTGGTCGGTGGCCTCGGCGAATCCGATGACGACGTCATTGATCGAGTAGTTCGTGGGCCGCCGCAGCCTGGCTCTTGACTCCCGGCTGGCGGCCTGAGCCATCGTAGGGTGCCTACGAGCTGACCGGCCAAGTAACCTCGCATTATTCACTCGGACTTGCGATGATCGGCAGATGCGGAGTCAACGTAAGTGATGTAGGTGGCCGTAAGCGAGCTCGGGGAAAAGAGGCCAGCCACCCAGCCCGCTGACAAGCCCGTGGGCATCTTCCGCGCGATCTGTATCGCACATCGGACCACGTCGCAGAGTCCTCAGTTCTACGTACTAGTCATCGGCGCAATGCAGCTGCTCTTGGTCGTGATCGCCATTCCGGTGATCCGGCTGCTCTATCGGTTGATCCTCGTCCAAACCGGTCTGGGCAGCATCGCGTACGACCGAATCTCCCATGTGCTGCGCAATCCACTGGCCGACGTCACCCTGTTGATCATCGCTATTGTCGCGGTGATCGCGATCATTGCCGAGCTCGTCACCTTGTTCATCATTGCATCGCACCACCAAGCGGGGAATGCGATCTCGCTCCGTTTGGTGCTGTGGCAGATCTGGGAGGTGATCAAGAAACTCGTGCACCCGCAAGCCTTGCTGATGATCGTCTACTTGATCTTGCTATTACCGCTAGGCCAACTGGGCCTGACGTCGATCTTGACCAAGAAAGTGGCGGTACCACCATTCGTCAGCGAGGAGCTCAGCAAGAGTCCGTCGTCAAGCCTGCTCTACAGCGCCGTGCTACTGGTGATCAGCTATCTGAATCTTCGGTTGATCTTCACCCTGCCGCTGTTGGGCACCACAACAGCGGGCGTCTGGCGCGCCTTTGTCACCAGCTGGCGCCTGACGCGGTGGCGCTCGTTGCGGATTCTCGGTTTGGTCTTCGTCGTCACCTTCCTGGCGGGGCTGGCCGCATTCATCTTGGGTGCGGTGACTTTGGTGCCCACCATTGCTACCGACATGCTGGCCCCTGCTACGTCACCGTGGCTTGCCGCGTTCGGGCTCAGTGTCTGGCAGATTGGCATATTTGTCATTACGGCGATGTTGACAATCATGATCGTGCAGTCCCTGACCGCGATGATGCGCGATTGGCTGGACCGCCTCTCCGAACATCATCGGCCGGCCTCGGCCACCGTTTCGTACTCCGAACCCTCCGACGTCAGGGCTCGGCGCCAGAAGATCTTGTGGGGTTTGACCGCAGGTCTCGTGGTGGTGGCTCTTGGTGTTACAGCTGTGCTGAACCACAAGACCATGGTCAGGTTAGTCAACAGCGACGAAACCGAGGTGTTGGCGCACCGCGGCTTCATCCAGGGCGGAGTGGAGAACACGCTTCCCGCCTTGCAGGCCGCGGCTAAAGCAGGGGCGGACCGCGTCGAATTCGACGTCATGGAAACCAAGGACGGCAAATTTGTGGTGATGCACGATACGAATCTGAAACGGCTGGCAGGCAAGAACCTCAACGTCAAAGACCTCACCCAGGATGAGTTGACCAAGATCACCGTTCGGGCTGGAGGGATGGAAGCCAAGATCCCCTCGCTCGAGGAGTGGATCCAACTGTCTATTCAGCTCAACCTGCCACAGCTGCTGGAAATCAAGCTGCATGGCGGCGAGACTCCTGATCTGGTGCCTCGGCTGCTTGCGGTACTTGATCGGGCCGGAGTGACAGAGCACTACACCTACCACACGCTCAGCCGTGAGGTGGTCGAGGAGCTGAAGCGACTTCGGCCGCAGTTGATAGTGGGCTTCATCGTGCCGGTCAACTTCGGTGGCGTACCCGATGTCAATGCCGACTTCATCGTCATCGAACAACAGTCATATAGCAGCAGATTTGTACGGCAGGCTTGGGCCGACGGTTACAACGTGATCGTCTGGACGGTGGACGACGAGCAACAGATGCGCGATTACATAGATGCTGCAGTCGACGGCATCATCACCGACCGACCAGATCTCGCCGTAACGGAGCGCACGGACATCGCAGAGGACAAAGGCTTAGCCGGCCGGCTCTCGGACGCCATCGCTCGATCGGCCTCATTCTGACGAAGCTGCGGTTTCAGATCTGCGGCTTGACTAGCGGGAACAAGATCGTGTCACGAATGCCCAGACCAGTCAGATTCATCACCAGGCGGTCGACGCCCAACCCCATACCACCTGTCGGCGGCATGCCGTACTCCAAAGCCTGCAGGAAGTCCTCATCAACTTGCATCGCCTCAGGATCACCGGCAGCCGCCCGAAGAGACTGGGCTACCAGTCGCTCGCGCTGTTCGAGAGGGTCGGTCAGCTCTGAGTAGGCAGTTCCCTGTTCCGAGCCGAAGATCACCAAGTCCCACTTCTCCGCCAGCCGCGGATCGTCGCGATGCGCGCGCGCCAGAGGTGAGTTCTCTTTGGGGAAATCGGTGTAGAAGACCGGCGTCGTGGTCTGGCCTTCACACAGCTCCCCATAGATTTCCTCGAGAAGGTAGCCCCAGCTCGCGTTGGGCTCCATCTCCAGCCCGATCGCCTGAGCGTGCTTATGGAGCACCGAAACTGGAGTATCGACGGTGATCTCCTCGCCCAGTGCCTCCGAGACCGCCTGGCAGATTGTCTTGACCGGCCAATCACCAGCGAGGTCGTACTCGGTGATCTTGCCGTCCGCGTCGGCCCTGCGGGCGATCGGTGAGCCGTATACCGCTGTCGCGGCCTCTTGAATGAGGCCCTGAGTGAGCACCCGCATGGTGTTGTAATCGCCGTAGGTTTCGTAGACCTCCAAGGAGGTGAACTCAGGGTTGTGCTTGAAATCCACTCCTTCGTTGCGGAACTGACGGCCGATCTCGAACACCTTCTCCATACCGCCAACAATCAGACGCTTGAGGTGCAGCTCAGTGGCGATCCGCAGATACAGCTCGAGGTCGTAGGCGTTGATGTGGGTCTCGAAGGGCCGCGCATTTGCACCCCCATGAATCAGCTGCAAAACGGGGGTCTCCACCTCGGTGAAGCCTCGACCGTGGAGTGATTCCCGGATGCTGCGAACGACGGTGGCGCGGGTGTACGCGATATCGCGAGCCTCCGGTCTCACGATGAGGTCGACGTAGCGGGCCCGGACCCGGGCCTCGGGATCAGTCAGGCCCTTGTGCTTGTCCGGCAGCGGGCGGATCGACTTACTGGTGATCTTGAACGAGTCGGCCCGGAGCGTCAGTTCGCCGCGCTTGGTAGTGATCACCTCGCCTGTCACGCCTACGTGATCACCGAGGTCGACATCTTGCCGCCAGCGCTTGAGCATCTCGGGTCCGACGGCGTCGAGGGCGATCATGATCTGGAGGTCACCGGTGCCATCCCGCAGGGTGGCGAAGCAAAGCTTGCCGCCGTCACGATTGAGAATGACCCGGCCGGCGACCGAAGCGCGGCGACCCGTACGGGTATCGGGCGGTAGCTCACCGGCCTCTGCTCGGACCTGCGCCAGCGTATGCGTCCGCGGGAAGGTGACTGGATAAGGATCGACGCCCTCCTCCCGCAGCCGTTCGAGCTTCTCGCGGCGTACCCGGACCTGCTCGGGCAGCCCTTCGATGGCCAAGGCCTCGCTTAAAGCGTCGGGTTCTTCGGGAATGTTGGCCGTCACCTCGGCCACATATTCTTCGCCTGCGCGTTCCAGGGAACCTGCTGCTGGTTCCTTGCCGTGTCGGCTCAACATCGCCAGCGATGGTCGCGTGAGGAAGCCTTCGGCGCTGCCAGCCGCCGTGCCGACCCGGGGCAGGTCGGAGGTGTACTCAAAACAGATGTATCGCGGTTGCCATTCAGGCTGGTATTTGGCGTTGGATCGGTAGAGGGATTCCAACTGCCAGTTGCGGCTGGCGAGGAGTAGCGCCTGGCGCCAGAGGCGGGCGATTGGGCCCGCACCTAGCTCAGCGCCACGCTCGAAGGCCTCGCGGAACATGGCGAAGTTCAGCGACACTCGACCGATGCCGAACACGGCAGCGCGTTCCGCCAGCGATGCCACCATCAGCTCCACTAGACCGTTGTCAGCGGTCGGATCTCGGCGCATTAAGTCGAGTGAGAGACCATTGCGACCCCAGGGCACAAAGCTCAGAAAGGCACGCAGTCTGCCGCCTTCGTCGTGTGCCTCGACAAGCACGCATTCAGAGTCCAGCGGGTCGCCCAGGCGGCCGAGCGCCATCGAGAACCCGCGTTCGTCGCCGCCATCTCCTCGCCACAGGGAGGCGGAGTTGGACAGCTGTTCGAAGTGTGCGGCGTCCACATCACCGTGACGGGTCACGATGGTGGTGTATCCGCGGCGTTGCAGTCTGCTGACAGACTGGCGGACCGACTTCATGCCTGGCCCGTTGAGCGAAAATGACCGGATGTCGAGGATCGCCTCATCGCCGATCTCGAATGCCGTCAGACCCGCCTCGTTATATGCCTCCGCGCCTAGGTCGCCGGCTCCCATCACTGCCAGCGACCATCCGTGTGTGCGAGCCTTCGACCGCCACTGATCGATGGCAGATCGCCAGTGCTCGGGATCCCCCACCGGGTTTCCACTGGCCAGACTCACTGATCCGATCACCCGATATGAGACCCCGGCTTGTGCCGTCGCTGGGTTGCCGGTGTTCCACACGATGGACTTGTCCCGCCGAGTGGCGAAGTAGCCCAGTGAATCCCACTCGCCAAATGAGCGCAGTAGCGTACGTACCCGTGCCTCATCCGCGGCACTGAGCATGTGGGTCTCAGGCGGAGGCCTGAAGAACAGATACGTAGCGGTGAGGATGACGGCCGCACCCAGCACATCCAACAAGATCGTGACCCAGAGCGGAGACCGCACTACGTCGGTCCGTACGAGACCGACCTCCCCCAACATCTTGTCTATTACGTGGAGTGTCGCCGTGAGCAGATCCGGTGTGGTGCCGAACGTGCTCACCAACCAGGTGCCCAGGATCAAGATCACCAGGCTGCCGACCACGAAGCAGATGATCGCGGCGAGGAGGTCCTTTGCCCTGCCACGCGCCTGGAACTGCGGCTTGGCACGCCAGAGGACCACCAGAACCGCACTCATGATCACAAAGCCGGCGATCTGAGGCAGCACAGGACCACCGCTGATGATCGAAAAGATCCGCCCCAGCTGGGGCAGGATGATCCACCAGATGACGAAGATCCACCAAGCAGCCCGAAGCCTGCGGCGTAGCGCGACGCCCACCGCGATGAGCACTGCCGCGTAAACCAGATTCGGCACAATGGGGATCGTCAACATCGAGACGATGTCGTGCCACTGCCTAAAGTACCGCCGCAGCGGTGGAATAAAAGTCGCCACCACAACGAGTGCCGAAAAGATGAACATGGCCGTCGCGAGCCGGTCAGGCCAGCGATCATCGCGAATGGCTTGAATTAGAGCAGGTTTTCGTGCAGCCGACTCAGCTTCGACGGACGTACGGTCCGCTGAGGCATTGAGATCAACAGCCATATGTGCTCGCTCTCCAGTTATCCCGGAATACGGGACAAGCGGGTCGTCCCCCGACGCTCGATATTTGGCAAATTCTCTCACGGTTGTGCAGCTAGCTTCGATGACGAATCTTGAGGACCGTTTCTAACCGGTGGGTGGCAGAAGGCATGCGGTCAGGCGGCGGTTGGTGTTTGTCGCCGTCGGTTGCTGTCGAGTTGTGTTGAGCGTTGAGCCGCCTAATGCGGGCGTTGATCTGGGGTCGTTGATCATGGCCGATCCAGCGGGGCGGGATCCATTCGGGTAGCCCGTCGCTGTTTATCCTGCCGCAAGTGCCATTCGCAGAGACACTGACTTGACCCTTGGCCCGGTCATTGACAAACGAGGACAATCGCCGCCATGGGCAGGCCATTGAGGTGCCGCGTGCGACTCCACACATGGGAGTATCGCGAGAACAACGAGACACACGAGCACTACCAAGTCTGCGTACGTTGAACGCGTATCGAGACAGAGGGACCTCACCATGGGGTGGTGGCGGAGGAGCCTGGGGAATCGGTGGTTGAACGCATGGAAGCGCCCGCGGCCAAGAGATGAGTGCCCTTCGACAAGCTCAGGGCACAATCACGGTCAGGTCGCATCAACAATGATCGACAACAAGACGGCGACAACGACCGTATTCATCAGCAGGCCGAGCACACTGTGCACACTGACGATCCGTCGCATCGAGCTAGTAACCACGGTCGTATCAGTAGTCCCGAATGTCGCCGAACAGCCAATCGCCAGATAGTTGTAGTCAGTGAAGATCGGCTCTCTGGAACCGGGGAACTTCAGCCCGCCTCGCTCGATGTCCCGACGCGCATATTGCAGAGCAAAGCTGAAAGTGATCACCATCCAGCAGGTCACGACGGTAAGGGCGGCAAGCCCCAGAACAAGCGCCGTACTTTGGCTGCGTTTGAGCACCGCAGTGATGATCGTGAAAAATGCCACCGATGCGATGACGATCGGCCAACCGATACCGCCTCCCCCAGCGAGCAACCATCTCTTAATCCGTGATGGCGGCAGCGGCGTTGCTCGGACACGTCGCACAAGCTCCGCCCGATCGCTTCGAGCGAAAGCGTGCAATCCCAGCGCAAGGTAGGTAATCGCGAACCCCAGCCAGATAGTTAGCCTGGCACCGAACCCGAGGTCGAGCTCGAACTTCTCATCAGAGTGCACTGTCCGAGCCCCCGTGACCTGCAGTGCAATCACGACGATCTCGAACCCGAGTGCGACAAGAAGCCCCATCGCAATCGATATCCAGAACCGGAAGATATCCGAGCAGGCGCGCGGCACCTTGGTCTTGGTGCGTACGGCCGCTTCGGTCATTGCGGCTCCTTCGAAGCATTGGGGCTGAGATCTGCCATGCTCGCGTCGAGTAATGACCTGGTCAAGCATGATAGGAAGTCGGTCGTGCCCATAATTTTGTACGCCGAGTTCACGGCCAAGCCCCGCTCTGAGGCTGAGGTTGGAAGGCTAATCTCCGGCCTGGCCGAAGACGTCCGACGCGAACCTGGCAACACTGAGTTCACCGTGTACAGGGAACGCGACAATCCGCGCAAGTTCTTCGTCTTCGAGCAGTATCTGGATGAAGCCAGCTTCGAGGCGCACATCAGCGCTGAATACGGAGTGATCTTCAACGAGCGGCTCAGCAGCCTTATCGAAGAGGGTGAATCACAACTGACATGGCTCACGAAGTTCGACCCAGCCTGACGTCACATCGGCGGGAGCCAGGTGAGGCTGAAGTGAGCAAGATCGAGTCCGCAGTCAGTTACTTCCGGCTGCGACATCTGGCCAACCTTGTGTGGCCCGGCCACCCCAGCCGCTGGCGCGACGTGCCGCGCCGCTTGCGGCCTAGCGCAGTCAACATCCTTCGGTTGACTGCGGCGGCGGTGTTTTCCTACCTGCTAACCCTGGCCATTACCAGTGGCGCAGTCGACCTAACGGGGCCTCTTACCGCATTGCTGGTCATGCAAGCCTCGGCGTACTCCACCCTCAAGATGGGTGCGGTTCGGGTTGGCGCAGTGCTAGCAGGCGTCTTTGTTGCGATCCTGTTCTCCCTCTGGGTCGGCCTGACGTGGTGGAGTCTCGGCGCAGCGATAGCGGCCTCCCTCGTGCTCGCCAAGATCTTTCGGCTGGGCGAACAGGCAGTGGAGGCGCCCATCAGCGCAATGTTGATCTTGGGCGTGACCAGTCCAGATGTTGCGGCAGAGATCAGAGTCTTGAACACTTTGATCGGCGCCGGGGTCGGCATCGCCTTCAATTTCATCTACCCGCCTGCGCTACCCACCCGACGAGCAGGTCGCGCGATCATTGACGTCGCCGAAGCAACGGCAACGCCGCTTGACGCTGCCAGTGCGGCGTTGACAGAGGGACCTATCAGGGGCGAACAGGTTCAGGACTGGCTCGACCGGGTACGCGCTGCCGCTCGGCGACTGACTTCTGCCACTGAAACTGTGGCGTCATTGAAGGACAGCCGCCGTTTCAATCCCCGCGCAATAGCAACGAATGACATCGAGCCAGTCTTGGCCAGCGGACTTCATACGTTGGAAAGCTGTCAGCTGGCGATTCGAGCGCTCTTCGTGGTGCTGCTCGCCGAGGTTCCCACCGAGGACCGACCTGACGATCCTTACGGTGAGGAACTGCGCGGCGCATTTGCCGTCGTGCTACACGACGTCGCGGACTGCATCCGAGCGTTCGGGAGCCTCGTACTTGCCGAAGTCGAAGAGCGAGAAGAGGAGGCTGAGCGGTCACTCGATGAAAGCCTCGAGATCCTTCGCGAGACGCAGGCGATCTTGAGTGAACTGATCATGGTCAACGCCCAAGAGAACAAGTCATCATGGCTGCTACGTGGGTCGATCTTGGCGGCGGTAGAGCATGTGCTCAATCAATTGAACCTCGAGGATCGCGCACGCGCTCGTCAGCAGTGGAAGAACCAACAACGGACCAAGCCCCTCTCCCAGCTGCCACCGATCGTTCAGGCTGCTCTTCCGCACCCCGACCGACCATCGCTCCGCGGACTTCCACCCGGCACCAGCTGGCGCCGTCCGTTTACCAGACAAGATGACGAACAAGATCATCCCGAAGACACCATTGAGGGCGAAGACTAAGTCGGCTGTCACGAAGCATCGAACGCTTGGAACGCCATGCTGTGATATCGCCGCAGAGTCGCGATCAATAGGACCAGCGCGATGATCTGCGTGATCACCACGGCCGCAACGAGTATCGGCAGTGACCGCTCATACAGCGCACCTGCCATCACTCCACCCCCGATAGCCGCGGCACCTTGCACAGCGGCAAAGACCCCGTAGGCGGTGGCGCGCCTGGAAGCCGGCACCAGGTCGGCAACCAGCGCCTTGACGGTGGAATCCAGTACGCCTCCGGCGGCACCCCACAGCACTGCGCCGGTAATAGCCGTCAGTGGAGAACCGGCAAACGCCAGAACCGGGACTGCGGAGATCACGAACGGCAGGCCTATGAGAACGGCGCCTCTGGTGCGATCGAAAACCCAGCCGGATCCGAGAGCAGCGAACGCTTCTGCGGCCATAGCCGCCGCGTAGATCACCGGAACAGCCGCCACAGATACGACATGATCTTGGGTGAGGTGAAAAGAGATCACGGCGAAAGTGACGAGTCCTCCACTCGCCGCAGCCGAGGCAGCGGCGAACAGCCAGAACACACGAGGCAATCGGCCATGCAACCTGGAGAACAATGATTCCCGGCGTTCCGGAGCTGCGATCGGCTCGGTTGTCACTGCGTCCTCACCGCCCGCGACGGGATTGCCCATGCTGCGCCAGATGCGAGCCAGCATGAGCATCGCCAACGCGCCTGGAACGATCAAAATTGCCATTGCCGGCCAGATCGTTCCGGCCGCAGCGGCGACTGCGGCGACGAGCAGCGGACCCGCAACGGCACCGATTTGATCAAGCGCTTGGTGCACGCCGAAGCCGCGTCCGAGTCCGACTGCGGCGGCGGCGTGGGCGAGCAACGCTGTTTTGGCGGGGCTTCGGACCGCCTTGCCAAGCCGTTCTCCCAAGATGAGAACGCACGCCAAGGCCAGGCCGGCGCCGGCGAGAAATGGCGTGACGGCCAGGGCCGGTACGCAAACGGCAGTCAGGCCGTAGCCGGCGAAGGTGAGGGTCCAGTACCGCCGGCTGCGGTCTGCCCATGAGCCGAAGACCAGCCGCATCAGCAGCGCCGTAGCCTCACCGGCCCCGCTGATGAGGCCAACCAGGACTGCCGAGGCGCCCAGCGATGCCAGCAACGGTCCAGTGACCGACCGAGCGCCCTCGTACACCATGTCGGCAGCCAGGCTCACCACACCAAAGCCCACGACGGTACGCCACGGCGACCAGGAAAGTCGACCGATACTGGACTGGTTGGCTGCTGTGAGGTCAGCAGAGGCAGTTCGCCGCGCTGTTGGTTTCTTCACCGTTCCAAGCTTCGGGCCGGGTAATCGAGCCTATGCGAGCTTCCAATCATCACCCTGTGGCAAAGCTGAGTGCACACTAGGTGGTCAAGCGGTCGGCCCCCTTGAAAATTCGGCTTGGCGCTCGCGATCGTGCGCTGCGTGTACGACGGACAAGATTGTTTTGGCCACGACGCGTGCGTGCTCGCGATCAGAGATCAAGGACTCGTGGCTGGCACCTTGCACGATCTCGAAGCTCGCGTTCTCGGCCAACTCGGCCAGGTCGCGCTGAAGGGCTGTCAGCAGCTCGGCTCCGACTGGCTGCTCGCTGACGGCAAGCACCGCTAGCGGCAGGTCGCCGAGCGGCGCGGCAGCGTTCAGCTGCTCCCGGCTGACCGACCATGATCGGATTTGCGCGGCCTCGGTCGCGACGGAGCCCGGCAACGCGGCGCCGGCACGCAACTCGGCCGCTTGGCGCGCCGGCAACCCGGCCGAGATTCCACGCGAAAGATTCAGGACACGCAGCAGCCCAAACCAGCCGAGCCAGCCCAATATTCGCTGCGACACCTCAAGGATCCGATCGGCATGCGGCGTCGGCCAGCGAACCCACTGATCGGGATGAGACGCATCCACCAGCACCAGCCCGGTGATCAACTTCGGATAAAGATCAGCAAACGCACGGACGGGCAGGCCGCCGAATGAGTGCCCGGCGAGCACATATGGCGGCTCAATGCCCGCCTCGCGAAGAGCGTCACGAAGCTCCATCGCAATCGTTTGGGCATCACGTTGACGCCGACTTGGCCGGCTCCAGCCCAGCCCTGCCCGGTCGTACGCCACGCTTCGGACGATCGGAGCAAGCTCATCTTGAACCCAATGCCAGTTCGGCGAGAAAGATCCCATTCCCGCCTCGAGCACGACGGTCGGGCCGCCGGAGTCAGGCCCTCTAGCCTGCAGGTGGATGGGATGACCGTCCACATTGACGAGCAACCCGGGCGGTGGGAAACGCCGACGATCACGAACTGTCAGGGCGTGTTGGACGGCAGCCGTCAAGCCCATGGCCGCGGCAGCAACGAGCCCGGCTCGGCCCCACTTCATGTGCTGTTCCTCATCCCGGCAAGCTACCGCGGACCTCCGACAAACCAGCTCGGATCGATGCGGAACCTGCGCCACTAACCGGCTGGGCCCGCGGCGACATCAGTCAGATCGGGGGCAATGCTGGCATCGTCGTAGAAGACCAGCCGGCGTACCCGACGCGGCGGGTCGAGCAGCAGATCAGCCACCAGCGCGGTCCAGCCGGTTTGATGCATGGCTCCCAAGCCGGCGCCGTTGTCGCCGTGGAAGTACTCGTATAACAACAGGTTGTCTTTCCAAGCTGGGTCGGTCTGCATCCGTTCGACGCCTCCGTAGACCGGCCGCCGGCCATCCAGGCCGGGGAGCCAAATGCTGATCAGCCGATCGGAAAGATCCCCGGCAATATCACGCAGAGACAGCTGCTGGCCAGATCCGGTTGGATATTCGATCGTGAATTCCGGGCCAAAAAACTGGTCATACTGCAGGAGCGCTCGAATCACCAGATAATTGATCGGGAGCCGGCGCCGCAATACGGAACGCCCGGGTGTCCAACCCGGCCCCCCAAGTCAAGCCCCACGGCGTCTGGATGGTGCCGAATGAACCCCGACGC
>Ga0307296_10001497_pt1 | contig 11723 bp, 8 predicted proteins | sample ER_DNA_153_FD_194467 | JGI IMG/M metagenome (GOLD analysis project Ga0307296, IMG submission 194467) | Bulk soil microbial communities from the East River watershed near Crested Butte, Colorado, United States - ER_DNA_153 | ecosystem: Environmental > Terrestrial > Soil > Floodplain | place: USA... | reverse complement strand
GGCCGTACGCGTCAGCACCGTTCGTCAAAGGCACCACCCGCGTCCACCGCATCCCGCCCCGCGTTGATGACGTTGCGCAACGCCCCTCTTTCGGGACGGGACGGTTTGGATATGCATCTGATTTGGGTCAGGCGAAAACAAAAATATTTTTGATTTCTGGGCTTGACACCATTTCGGTAAATCAGAAATGATTTGCCCGTCGGGTTAATTTGCCGCAGCTCAATGCCCGGATTTGATTTGCCATGGCGGGCAAATCAGAACGTAGGCGAGGGAGACCCTCATGGTGAGGAGCCCGTGAAGCGGGCGTCTCGAACCATGAGGCCCGCGGCCATCCTTCGAGACGCGCGCTTACGCGCTCCTCAGGATGAGGTTCAGGTCGTGACAGCGCTGTAGCGCGTAGGATGGGTGGAGCCCTTTGCGAAACCCGTCGACCCATGAACAGCAATTGATGGGTATCGCTTCCGCCTTCGCTCTTCGAGCTACGGCGGACAAGTCGCTCGACCCATCCTACGAGCTACGTGCCGGCTTTCAACTGCGGATAGCGATGGGGTCGAACCGGCGTGCCGGGCGGACGAGCAACTCAGCGCTCTCGACGATGCGCATTTCCTCGGTCCCGCTGATAGCAGTGCGCTCCAGCACGGCGAAGGTGGCGGATACGGCGTGGCCCAGCGCATCCGGCGTGTCCTTTTCTCGAACGCGCGCGGCCACGAAGAGCGCGGCAAACAGATCGCCGGTGCCGGACGGGCTGATCGGCAGTTTCGGCGTGCGCACGCGCCAAGCCTTGAATCCTTCCTCGGACGGTTCGATGGCAAGGGTCTCGATCTCGCCGTCCGGTGTGTCCTTGAGCTCGGCGCTGGTGACGACGACGGTCGATGGACCGCGCGCCATGAGCGCTTGCGCCTCTCCGATCACTTGACCAGACGTCGCGGCCTTCGCCCCGCACAGAAATTCGAACTCGAAATGATTCGGGGTGATGATGTCGGCAAGCGGGCACAACCGGTCGCGCAACAGCGGGGGGATGCCGGCCGGGACGAACAGGCCCCTGTCGCGATCGCCCAGCACGGGATCGCAACAATAAGCGAGCTTCGGGTTGCGGGCCCTGGCGCGCGCGACGAAGTCCGCGACCACGGCGGCGATCTCGGGCGAGCCGAGATAGCCGGACAGGATCATTTCGCAGGTGTCGACCGCGCCGCGTTCCTCGACCCCGCGCAGGAGATCGGCGACCAGTTGCGCATCGAGCACCCGGCCGCGGATGCTCGGGTAACCCGGCCGGTTGCTCAGAAGCGTGGTCGGCACCGCTGTTACGTCGATGCCGTGCATCTGCATGGGAAACACGGCGGCGCTGTTGCCGACATGGCCGAAGGCGACTTGCGACTGTATCGAAATCACGCTCATGCCGTTACGATCATTTGGGCCGGATCACGCAAACAGCGCGACATAGATCACGTAGAGCCAGCCCAGGATGCCGTGGATGATCGCCCAGAGGATCGAGTGGTTGTTGGTATAGGAGATCGCGATGGCGAGCGCCGAGCCAAAACCCACACCGTATTTCGCGCCCTCGACCCGAACGCCGTAGTATCGATTTCCGTTCATGGGTGATCCTTCCAGGTCCGTAGGGCGGTAGGGCGCAATAGCGAAGCGTATTGCGCCGAATTGGCGGCGGATTGCGCTTCGCTAATCCGCCCTACGCGCTAAAGGAAGGTGATTTCCGCCGCGCGATTTGATGCATTAGATTCTACCAGATCGAAGATGGAGGAAGTGTCGGTATGGCCGCGGCTCTTTGCTTGCGGGTTCGAGCTCACTTACTCATCCAGTCTTTATTGACATCTAGCTTCCATTTCTTGCCCCAATAGCGTTTGTCAGTGGCGTCTAGGCAGCTTGGGAATAGTTTAACTTTGCCTGAGAAACCGTCCTTCTTAAGCGTTCTCGCGATCTCGGCATAGGTGACGCATAAAGAAGCTGACTCGCCGTCGTTCAATCGCTTTGGAAATTTCTTGAAATCGTCGACACCGACGAACGTTAAAAACTTGCCGTTTGGTGATCGTAGGGTTGGAGCTCTAACGGAAACAGGACGGCTTCCTGTGTTTATGACGTCAATAGACGCCATCTGCGTACTGATTTCGCCATTTGCATAGGCAAAGAACGCGGGCGAGATTTTTACCTCGACGTGTCGGTACTCGCGGATGAGGCCCTGAATGAAAGCGCCGAGATCGATGAGTTCGTCGAGGCCCGTGAGTTTCTGCACGGCATCCGTGAGCCTGCCCCGGCCGTCATCGAGCCGCAGATGCGGTATGCGCGCGGGCATGAGGAGACCCGCTTCGAGCAGAATGGTCGGAATCTGCAATGCGGGATCGGGCGTGTACGTGACATTCTTGCCGTCGAAGTGACGGCGCGCCGAGACTTGCGTTCCCGCGGCGTTCGAGAATACGATTTCTACGCTCACATTTGGCGGCGTCTTCAGAGAAGCTAAATCAGGTGGATATGCTGCTACAGGCGGCCATGCGCCGGCGGCCTTGCCGGTTGTGTCGAATACGGGCTTCGCCTCCTCGAGCGAGCTATCTCCTTGGTCGCGGGGCCGCTCGCCCGTAAGCGCCCAAATTATCGCTGCGTTCAGCGACGATTTTCCGCTTCCATTCGGGCCTTCGATGAGAAGGCTTTCGGTGTCGATGGCGAATTCGAACGGTTTTCCATTCCAGATGTTGATGCCGCCGAATCCCTCGATTTTGAGCGCGTGGATCTTCCACGGTCCAGAGGCGCTCGGATTGACAGTTCGCTGAACGTTGACCGCGGCAGGATCGCCGACTGCGACGTGCGTGGCTGCCAGACCGTCGATGAAAGCTTGCGGTAGCCCCTTCACGTCGCGGATTTTCGAGCTCCGCAAATAGGCGAACAGCCGGCGTTGTTTGGCCGTCGCGAGCTGGATGCTTGCGGACTTGCCTCCCGCGTCTGTCCACGGTACGGCCGCGCCAGAAAGAAGCGCACCCTCGATATCGGATTTCGTAAGGCGCGGCACGATGCTATCTCCCGGTGCCTTAGACTAAGCTGATGGTTTCATACTTTATGATTTGCAAGTTTCAATTGTAAACAGAAAGGGCGACCTCTCGGTCGCCCTTTAGGCTTAGATGCCCGGCTCAAGCCGGGGGAATTAGCGAAAGATCACGAACACCCCGTCGTCGACCCGCATGTATCGCACTTCATGCAGGTGCCGTTCCGCACCAGGGTGAAATTGCCGCATTCGCCGCACATCTCGCCTTCGTAGCCCTTTGCCTTGGCTTCGGCGCGGCGTTCGGCTTTTGACGGAGCTGCGGCAGCCGCGGCGCCGGCCTTGCTCCACTGCAGGGCTTCGAGCTTTTCGGTCGGCGACAGATCGTGCCGGGTTTCCTGCTTGAGCGCGACGGCGCCTTCGATCGTGTCGGAGGCGCGGGCGGTCGGGCCGTGCGAGGCCATCGAGGTGACGTTGGAGCCGGACCCCCCTCCCTGATTCTCGCCCAAGGGAACGGATGCATTGCGCCCGTCGCTCCCGCGCATCACCACGAGATTATCGGTGCGCGAGCGGGTCAGGCCCTTCGACAGATACTTGTTGGCAGGCTGATCCGGCACCTTGCCTTCCTCGACGCCCTTGCCCATGGCGTCGAAGTTGGATTCGGAGGGGTCGACATGGGCGAGATCGAACCGGCTCATATAGCTGACCGCGAGCTCGCGGAACACATAGTCGAGGATCGAGGTCGCGTATTTGATGGAGTCGTTGCCCTGCACCGGGCCAGCGGGCTCGAAGCGGGTGAAGGTGAAGGCGTCGACATATTCCTCCAGCGGCACGCCGTATTGCAGGCCGAGCGAGACCGCGATCGCGAAGTTGTTGATGAAGGAGCGCAGCGCCGCGCCTTCCTTGTGCATGTCGATGAAGATCTCGCCGAGACGGCCGTCGTCATATTCGCCGGTGCGCAAATAAACCTTGTGCCCGCCGACCACGGCCTTTTGCGTATAGCCCTTGCGGCGATCCGGCATTTTTTCGCGTTCGCGCATGACGACAATGCGCTCGACCAGCCGCTCCACCACTTTTTCCGAAAGCTGCGCGGTGCGCGCGGCCATCGGCTTCTCCATGAAGGCCTCGATGGCGTCGTCTTCCTCGTCGTCGTCGCTGATCAGTTGCGAGTTCAGCGGCTGCGACAGTTTCGAGCCGTCGCGGTAGAGCGCGTTCGCCTTCAGCGCGAGCTTCCAGGACAAGAGATAGGCTTCCTTGCAATCCTCCACCGTGGCGTCGTTCGGCATGTTGATGGTTTTGGAGATCGCGCCTGATATGAACGGCTGCGCCGCCGCCATCATGCGGATGTGGCTTTCCACCGAGAGATAGCGCTTGCCGATCTTGCCGCAGGGATTGGCGCAATCGAACACGCTGTAATGCTCGGCCTTCAGATGCGGCGCACCTTCCACCGTCATCGCGCCGCAGATGTGGACGTTGGCGGCCTCGATCTCGCGCTTGGTGAATCCGATCGCCGAGAGCAGGTCGAAATTCGGCGCGGCAATGGCTTCGGGCGCGAGATTGAGGGTGTCGCGCAAAAACTCCTCGCCAAAAGTCCATTTGTTGAAGGCGAACTTGATGTCGAAGGCGGTCGGCAGCGCCGCTTCCACCTTTGCAAGAGCTTCATCGGTGAAGCCCTTGGTTTTCAAGGTGGAAACGTTGATGGCGGGGGCATTGGAAAGCGAGCCGTGGCCGACCGCATAGGCCTCGATTTCGGCGATATCGCTCTCGCGATAGCCGAGCGCGCGCAGCGCCTCGGGGACGGCGCGGTTGATGATCTTGAAGTAGCCGCCGCCGGCGAGTTTCTTGAATTTCACCAGCGCGAAATCGGGCTCGATGCCGGTGGTGTCGCAATCCATCACGAGGCCGATGGTGCCGGTCGGCGCCACCACCGTTACCTGCGCGTTGCGATAGCCATGCAGTTCGCCTGTTTCGAGCGCCTGGTCCCAGGCGGCTTTTGCGCGCGCGACGATGTCGGGCTGCTTGCAGGAGGCGTGATCGAGCGGCACCGGATTGACGGCCAGCGCCTCATAACCTCTGCTCTCGCCATGCGCGGCGCGGCGGTGGTTGCGGATCACCCGCAGCATGTGCGCGGCGTTCTTCTTGTAGCCGGGGAAGGGGCCTAACTCCCTAGCCATCTCCGCAGACGTCGCGTAGCTGATGCCGGTCATGATCGCCGACAGCGCCCCGCACAGCGCGCGGCCTTCCTTACTGTCGTAGGACAGGCCCATGGTCATCAAGAGGCCGCCGATATTGGCAAAGCCCAGGCCCAGCGTGCGGAATTCGAAAGATTGTTCCGCGATCGCCTTCGAGGGAAACTGCGCCATCATCACGGAGATTTCGAGCACGACGGTCCACAGGCGGCAGAGGTGCTCGTAGGAATCCACATCGAAGCGTCCCCGCCCTGACTCATTGGCGGGGGTGTAGAACGTCAGCAGGTTGGCCGAGGCCAGATTGCAGGCGGTGTCGTCCAGGAACATGTATTCCGAGCACGGATTGGAGGCGCGGATCTCGCCGGAGGCCTTGCAGGTGTGCCAGTCGTTCATGGTGGTGTTGAAGTGCAGGCCGGGATCGGCCGACGCCCAGGCGGCCTGGCCGATCTTTTCCCAGAGGTCGCGCGCCTTCAGCGTCTTTGCGATCTTCTTGTTGGTGCGGTTGATCAGATTCCAATCACCATTGGTCTCCACCGCGCGCAAAAAGTCGTCCTTCAGCGACACCGAATTGTTGGAGTTCTGGCCGGAGACCGTGAGGTAGGCCTCCGAATCCCAGTCGGTGTCAAGAATCGGGAAATCGATCTCCTTGTAGCCCTGGCGCGCGAACTGGATCACGCGCTTGATCATGGCGTCCGTGACCATGGCGCGGCGCGCCAGCTTGATCTCGCGGCGGAGGGCAGGGTTCTTTTCAGGGTCAAAGCAATCGTCGCCGCTTCCTTCGCAGTTGACGCAGGCCTTCAGCACCGCCTTGAGATGCTTCTGGTTGAGTTTTGAGCCGGTGACGAGGGCGGCGACCTTCTGCTCCTCCTTCACCTTCCAGTCGATATAGGTCTCGATGTCGGGATGGTCGGCGTCGACCACCACCATCTTGGCGGCGCGGCGCGTGGTGCCGCCCGACTTGATCGCGCCCGCCGCGCGGTCGCCGATCTTGAGAAAACTCATCAGGCCGGAGGAGCGGCCGCCGCCGGAAAGCCTTTCGCCTTCGCCGCGAAGCCGCGAAAAGTTGGAGCCGGTGCCGGAGCCGTATTTGAACAGGCGCGCCTCGCGCACCCAGAGGTCCATGATGCCGCCCTCGTTGACGAGGTCGTCCTCGATGCCCTGGATGAAGCAGGCGTGCGGCTGCGGATGCTCGTAGGCGGACTTGGATTTGGTCAGCTTGCCGGTCTTCCAGTCGACGTAATAGTGGCCCTGGCCGGGGCCATCGACGCCGTAGGCCCAATGCAGGCCGGTGTTGAACCATTGCGGCGAATTCGGCGCCACCATCTGCTTCGCCAGCATGTAGCGGAGTTCGTCAGAGAACGCCTGCGCGTCTTCTTCGCTGGTGAAATAGCTGCCCTTCCAGCCCCAATAGGTCCAGCAGCCGGCGAGGCGATCGAACACCTGTTTTGCCGAGAGTTCGCTGACATAGCGCTCGGACTCCGGCAGCTCGGCCAGCGCCTCGGTGTCCGGCACCGAGCGCCACAGCCAGGACGGCACGGTCTCTTCCTCGACCTTCTTCAGCCGCGCGGGCACGCCCGCTTTACGGAAATACTTTTGCGCAAGCACGTCGGAAGCGACCTGCGACCAGAATTCCGGCACCTCGACGTTTTCCAGGCGAAACACCACCGAGCCGTCGGGGTTGCGGATCTCGGATGTCGTCAATCTGAAATCAATTGCTGCGTAGGGTGAGTGGCCCGCAGTGGTGTGGCGTCGTTCGATTCGCATGGTCGTGCCCCGTCCTTTTTTTGTCCCGACCGCCGCCGCGGCCGCCGGGTGTTTTTCCTTGAGCGAACCCCCTGGGTCACGGTCAGCAACCGTGGCCCGTTCCGTTCGCAAGCTCAGCCGGTGGACCCGGCCCTGTTTCTCCCGCGGCAAAACCGATGCGAGCATCGATCCTGCCGCGCATGAGGCCGGACCCCCAAGGTCCGGCTCATGCCTTCAACGCCCAACACCCCAATTCATCACCCGAGCCATTGTGGCCCGTTTCTTAGCGCTTCCGAAGTCGCTCCAAATTCAGGGCAAACGAGCCCGTCACCCGTTGCCTCGACAGGCGGGCGGAGTGGTCAATCTGGAACCCTTTTGGGAGCGACCGGCGGGACCCAAACACACTCGCGCCGAACAAGATCGAAGCTAAGACAACTCCATTGCACCCGTCAAGGACTAGTACGAGTTCCTGAATCAAATACTAAATATGGTGGAAAACGGAGAAAAACAGGGGTCGCTTCGGGGCCCCAATGCCGCCAAGTATCAGTGAGTCCTCAGGGATTCCCAAGCGAAAAAAATTGTTTGCACCGCGCCGATTTCAGCTTCGTCCCGCTGTTCACAGGGCAACTATTTATTGTGCCCGAGGGCTTGCTCTTGGGAGACTCAGGTCGGGCTACGCAGCTCCGGGCTGCCATGCCCGCCTGGCGATGGCCTCCGGCCGCAAGAACCGGCAAGGTGAGGTCTAGAGTTATCTTGTTTGAGCATGATCTTTTCGGAAAACCGGTTTCCACTTTTCCGGATCATGCTCGATTCCCACCGGTTGATTCCATGACACCGCAAAAGCCGCCCGCCGCGCGTGCGCAGATCACGCCCGCGGGCCTCATGTTCCTCGCCATCACCTCGATCGGCTGGGGATTCAACTGGCCGGTCACCAAATATCTGCTCAGCGAACTGCCGCCGCTCACCATGCGCGGCTCTACCGGCGTGGTCGGCGCGGCCCTGCTGGCGGGGCTTGCCATCCTCCGCGGCCAAAGCCTGCGCGTGCCGCGCGAAATGTGGTTTCGCCTGGTGCTGGCGGCGTTCCTCAATGTCGCCTGCTGGATGGCGCTGATGGGATTGGCGCTGCTCTGGCTGCCGGCCAGCGAGGCCGCGCTGATCGCCTACACCATGCCGGTATGGGCCTCGATCCTGGCCTGGCCGATCCTCGGCGAGCGGCCGAATCTGTTGCGCGTGATTTCGCTGGTGATGGCGTTCGCGGGGCTTGCCGCCATCATGGGCGGCAATGGATTTGCGGCGAGTGCCGACAAGATGCCGGGAATCATCATGGCGCTCGGCGGCGCCGCCGGCTTTGCGGTCGGCACCGTTCTGGCGAAGAAACTGCCGCTAGCCTTGCCGCCACTTTCCGCCGCCGCCTGGCAGATCGGAATCGGCTGCCTCCCGGTGGCGGTCGTCGGCCTCCTCGTCGAGAAGTCCGACGTGCCGGCATTGTCGAATCTCGGCTGGATCCTGCTCGCCTACGCCACCGTGATCCAGTTCTGCGTCGCCTATGTCAGCTGGTTCGCGGCGCTGGCGCGGCTGCCGGCCTCGGTTGCGGCGATCGGCACCATGGCGGTGCCGGTGATCGGCGTGGTGACCTCGGCGGTGGCGCTGCACGAGCCGCTCGGCCCCGGCCAGATCGCCGCGCTGATCTTTACGCTCGCCGGCGTGGTGCTGGCGACGCGCTCCTGATTCATGGACGACAATTCTGGACGACAATTCCTGGACGACGAAGGACGGCGTATTGAATGCGCCGTCCTTTAATCGGAGATGCCGGCTCGCTTACGGGCAGGGATGCCGCAAGCCATCAAAGCCGAGATAGGTTCCCGACGCCAGATCGTACGATTGGTAGGTCTGCATGCAGTAGGCGACGGCATCGTCGCCACCAACGGGAGCGGGAACTGCCGCTACGACGGCGCCGTCATCGTAGTAGCCGTCATCGTAGTAGCCGTAGCTGTCATAAGGCGCGCCATAATAGTAGCTCGAGGCAAGCGCGCCGCCGATCACGGCACCGGCAACCGCGCCGGGGAAGAACCCGCCGCCACGGTGGCGATAACGGTAGCCGCCGTTCCAGCCTCCGTAGCCGCTGCTATAACGTGTGACGGTCGGGCCAGTGCTGAAACGGGTACCTGTTGTGGCGCCGCTCCAGCGCGCGGCGGGTGCACCACCGGTGGTCACGCCGCTATAGCGCGCCATCGACGAAGCACCGGGACCGCTGTAATGCGCCATCGGCGCTGCGCCGGCGCTAAAGCGTGCAGCCGGAGCTCCGCCGCTAAAGCGTGCGGCCGGAGCGCCGCTATTAAAGCGCGCAACCGGCCCGGCACTCGCTCCGCCACTGAAACGCGCCATGGGTGCACCACCGCCGCTAAAACGCGCAGCGGGCGCGCCGCCGCCGCCGATAGCGACGTGGCCCTTACCGCCCTTGAAATGCTGCGCGAAGCTCGCGCTCGGCGCTGCGACCGGCAAAACCAGCGCGATTGCAGCAACGGTACTCAAAACTTTTAACTTGATCATTGTCGGCTCCATCTGCGGGGAGACTATCCAACCCCCTTCGAGGGTGGACGTTCCCGAGCCTCGCACCGATTGTGCACACGACGAGACTGACAGATCGGAACTGTAGGCGGGATGAACGCATTGCGGCGATTGCGCGGCATTCGTTCGTCGAAAGGGCTCCGACGTCACAATCGTTGCCAGAATGCGCCGACTTTACTGGACAAGTCAGCCTGCCGATGGCATCAGGGCCGCAACCCGCTTTCCCGAACCGGCCAGGATCGATGAAACAGTTTCTGCTCAAGCTTTTCACGTGGTGGAATGGCCAGACGTTCGGCACGCAATTGTGGACCTGGCGGTTCGGCGAGCTGGTCGGCCAGGACGAACAGGGCAACCGCTATTACCGCACCCGCGGCGGCGCGATCGATCCGACGCTCGGCTTCGAGCGGCGCTGGGTGATCTACAATGGTTACGCCGAAGCCTCGCGCATTCCACCGTCATGGCACGGCTGGATGCACCACACCGTCGACCTCCCGCCGACCGAAGAGGCCTATCAACCGCATCCCTGGGAGAAGCCGCATGTTCCCAACCTGACGGGGACTCCGATGGCCTACCGGCCCCCCGGCTCGATCCTGGCCGGCGGCCAGCGCCCCAAGGCCACCGGCGACTATCAGCCCTGGAAGCCGGGGAACTGAGCTTCATTCATTGTCATTCCGGGGCGCGCGTTAGCGCGAACCCGGAATCTCGCGCCACAACTTCGAGATTCCGGGCTCGCTCGCTCAGCGCAAAATTGACGCACAAGGCGTCAATTTTGTCGCGCGCTCGCGCCCCGGAATGACGAAGTGAATTTGCCAGAGCGTTCAGTACCGCGACAGTCTGTGAACAGCGGGGACATCTCATACCGCCTCCTTGAGGGCCGCACGCAATCATGGCTCAATTGGTCATCTTACGGAGATGGGAGACCATCGCGTCGGTTCGGGCCACAGTTCGCGACTGCCCCGATTTGCAGCGGCTACCGAGTAGGACACGGCCGGGAGATAGGCCCCTGGTGCAGAGGTTCTGAAATCGCCCGTTAATGTGGAGCCACCGTAGGAAAGGAAAGGCCGCCTGGGAAACCAGGCGGCCTTTTTCTCTGTGAAGGGATCGCTCACTCGCCACCAACGATCATCTGGCTCGTCATGACCCGGCCTTGCCGCCTTCGCTAAAGCTACGGCGGCCTAGCACCGAAAAAGCCCGTCGAAGCCTCAGCGTAGACGGGTGCCGGGCATCCACGTCCTTGCGCTGTCTCTGCAAGAAAGACGTGGATGGCCGGTCGAAGCCCGGCCATGACGGAAATGGCATTACGCCAGCCGAGCGGCGGCACGGCGGACCGCCTCGCCGCGGCGGACCTGCGCGGGCGCAATCCGCTCGTTCATCAATGCTAAAACTTCCGGCGGCGCGGTGTCGGGCGAGCCGGCGTTGAACGGCGGCGCCGGGTCATATTCGAGCCTGAGCTGGATCGCCTCGGCGGTCTGGCGGTCGACCATGATCGACACCAGCGTCAGCGCGAAATCGATGCCCGCGGTCACGCCGCCGCCGGTGACGCGGTTGCGGTCGACGCAGACGCGGGTCTTTGCCGGTGAGGCGCCAAACGCCGCGAGATGCTCCATCGCCGACCAGTGCGTCGTCGCGCGGTAACCCCGGAGCAAGCCGGCCGCGCCCAAGACCAATGAGCCCGTGCAGACCGAGGTGACGTATTTTGCTCCTTCTGCCTGCTTGCGCAGGAAATTCAGCACCTCCTCGTCATTGACCATCTCATCGATGCCGAACCCGCCCGGCACGCAGAGCACGTCGAGCTGCGGGCAATCGGCAAAGGTGATGGTGGGCGTGAGCGTCAGCACCGAGTCGCTTGCGACCGGCTCGATCCGTTTCCAGATCAGGTGCACCTTGGCGCCGGGCACGCTGGAAAACACCTGCACCGGCCCGGTGAGATCGAGCTGGGTCACCTTGGGAAATATCACAAGACCAATCTGCAGCGGCTCGGGCATGACGACCTCCGAAATAGTGCTTGACCGGCGCATCCTGGCATGATCGCATCATGTCTGAAATGGCATATTTCCCTCATTTTAGGACATAAGCCATCATGATCGGCGTGCTGGTATTTCCGCAATTTCAACTGCTGGATGCTGCCGGTCCGATTTCGGTGTTCGAGATCGCGGCCCGCCTTGCCGGCCAGTCCCCGTCGATCAAGGTTCTGGCTGTGATGCCGGGGCCGGTGCGCAGCTCATCGGGTGTCGAGATGC
>Ga0307296_10001496_pt1 | contig 11725 bp, 11 predicted proteins | sample ER_DNA_153_FD_194467 | JGI IMG/M metagenome (GOLD analysis project Ga0307296, IMG submission 194467) | Bulk soil microbial communities from the East River watershed near Crested Butte, Colorado, United States - ER_DNA_153 | ecosystem: Environmental > Terrestrial > Soil > Floodplain | place... | reverse complement strand
ATCGTTCCGACGACCTTCGGAACGTTGTCCTGGATCCTGATGATTCGGTAGCGGCGGCCGAACACCGTATGCAACGTCTTGGAGAAGCTCACGTTGCCGGAGATCGTCGGCACGTTCCTGAACTTCTCCATCACCTTCGCGAGCGTGATGCCCCTCGTCGAGCCGTGTGCGCGCTTGATCGCCACGACAAGCCCGTCGATCGCCGCCGGGCCTGTGATGAAGCCGCCGGTTCCCGCCCCGACCTTCTTGGCCAGTGCGTTGACGACCTTGCTCGGGTCGTCGCCGAAGGACGACGCGAACGTGACGAACCAGTAGTTCGACACTTTGGGATTCGTCGGCAGCCAGTACGTGCCGTCACCGGCCCACGAGTTCAGGATCGGGGTGTTGTTCCCGAGCGTGCGCAGGCCCGTGATGAACGGCGACAGAGCGCCGAACGCACCGGCTGTCGAAGTGACGATCACGTCGGCCTTGACGTTGTTCAGCCGGCTGACAGCGTTCTGCACGTTGTTCCCGCCGAGCGATTGGTACGTCTCGTTGGCGACGATCTTCCCGCCGAGCTGCTTGAAGCGGACATCGAACGCCTGGACGACGTTCTTGAAGTAGACGATGACCGTGTCGGTCGCGAGGGCCGCTGTCTTCCAGCCCCTGCTCCGCGCGTACTGGGCCATGGCCGACCCTTCGTCCTGTGCGACGTTGCCGAAGCTGAACGCCAGGCGACCCTTCGGGCCAAACCGCTTCGGTCCCATCTGGTCCGTACCGATACAAGGTGCGATTGCAAGGACGCCCCGGTCGATCGCCGCCTTGACGACCGGCGCGGCGAAGTCGACATCGCAGGTCGTGAAGAGGACGTTGGCCTTCTGTCCGAGCAGGCGCAGAGCGCACGCCTTCGCAATTGCAGGGTTGTTCCCCTGCGTGTCGCAGGTCCGGATCTGCAGCTTCCGGCCGCCGACTCCGCCCTTCGCGTTGACCTTTGCGACCTGCAGCTGCGCCGCGGCCAAGGCCGGAGTGTCGAAGGGCTTCATGGCGCCCGTGCTGTCGAACGCCCAACCGATGATGATCGGCGGCTTTGCCTGCTTGCTCTGGTGCCCCGACGTCGCCGCCAGCGCGCTCCCGATCACGACGAACGCCAGCAGTCCAACTGCAGCGAACGCCCACCTTCCTCGAACTTTCATCTAGTGCCTCCTCTTGGGGTCGTCCTCATTGGTCGATTACACGGCACCGGGCGATACCTGGTCAAGCGGCGTCCGGTTTCGTGCCGACCAGGCACGCTCGAACGCCTCCTTCCCCCGACGTGCCAGCTCTTCTTCGGGAACGTCCCACAGCGAGCCGGGCCAAGCGTTGCCAAACGTCCCGTTGTCCGAAAAGATCTCCAGGTCGTAGAACCCGTTCCACCCCGCACGTTCGAGCGTACCGAGGAGCGCCGGGAGGTCTGCGACGCCGTCGCCGGGCAGAACCCGGTCCGCCCAGCCGCGCGTCGGATCGCGCCAGTCGGCGATGTGGACACCGACGAAGCGGTGTGCATGACGCTCGATCTCGTCCACGAGCTCTGGCGTGTTCCACACGTGCCAGCTGTCGAACTGGATGCCGAGCGCCGGGCGGTCGGCGTCGTCGAGAAGCTCCGCCGCTTCCTGAAGCGACGAGATGCTCGTCCAGTTCTCGCCACCGAGGCGGTTGATGGGCTCGAGCCCGATGCGCATACCCGCACGTGCCGCTTCGTCTCCGATCGTGCGCAGGCCCTCGACGACGGTGTCACGATCGTCGCCGGGTCCCGTCAGGCACACGACCGAGCTCGGCTCGAATCGCGCGAGCCTGTGCACCGATGCGCAGATCGCGTCGATCCGCTCGCGCGGATCGGCCGGGCCTTGCATCAGCGGCAGCGGCAAGATCGACGGCACCGCGGGGACCGCAGCCGCCCTGCCGAGCCCGCTCGCCTCGAGCTGCTCGTGCGCCTGGTCGTCGCCGCCTTCCGGAAGCTTGATCTCCCAGATGCCGATTCCGTCGACTCCCGCGGCAGCGTAGGCGCGCAGGTCCGCCTCGAACGCCGCGCCCAGCGTCGTGATCTGCGAGATCGAGAAAGGTGGCCGCATGCAGGGGATTCTATGCCTACCGAGGCCGCAGGAACGAGGTGATCCGCCCGGCGATCCGCTCCGCGACAGGCGGTTGCAGAAGCTCCTTTGCGACGAGCGTGCCCGAGCCTGCACCGAGCCCGGGACCGGGCCACGTGCTCGCACCGATCTGGAAGAGACCGTCGATCGACGTGCTGTGACCGGGTTGGCGCGCGAACGGCCGCCAGAGAAAGTTCTGATCGAGCGCGAGCGAACCGGAGTACGGGTCGCCCTGCTGGAGATTGATGTTCGCCGCCTGCAGGTCCGCGGGAGAAAGGGCGACTCGCTTCAGAATCGAGCTCTCGAGGTTGGGGATGTGTTGCGCGAGCCGCGCCTGGATCCGGTCCGCATAGCGCTGGCGGAGTGATTCCGTCCACGTACCGTCGCCGGTGTCGAGCTCGCCGGCCGCATCGCCCCGCACATGCCACGGAAGCTCTTGCAGCTGGATCCAGAGGAGCCCTTTTCCTGCGGGAGCACGAGTGTCGTCGATCGTCAGCGGCTGGCCGACGACCACAGTGGCTTCGGCGGGCAGCAGACCTCGCTCGGCCTCGTTGACCGCCCGCGACACACCGTCGAGCCCGGGCGTGAGGTGAACGATCGCAGTGCGGCCGAGGCGGTCGTCGCCGTCCCAGCGCGGTGGCTCCGAGAGTGCGAAGTGAATCTGCATCTCGGACCGGCCGAAACGGAAGCGCTTTCCGGCTTCACCGATCTCGGCCGGCACGTCGCCGGGCCCGAGTAGGCGTCCGTACAGCTGCGTCGGTGTCACGTTGCAAACGACGGCGCGTCGGGCGTCGAGAACTTCTCCGTCCGTCAGCCGCACGCCGGTCGCGCGGCCGCCGGAGACGACGATGCGCTCGACGTCCTGTCCTGTCCGGCACGTGCCGCCGTGGTCCTCGATCAGCCGGACGAGGGCGTCGACGAGGCGCGCGCCACCGCCGCGCGGGATGGGCATGCCGCCGGCCTCGATTGCGAACGCGATCACCCTGGTCATGAACCCGGACGCGGCCGCGTCCGGCCCGAGGCCGGTGTGAAGCACCCACGGGGCAAGCAACCCGTGCGCGCGCTCGGAGCGGAAGGTGGTCGTCAGCCAGTCTCGGCTGGTCTGCACGAGCTCCCCGCTGAACTCCGCCAGACCTCTGCGTCCGAGTCTCCGGTAGGCCTTGACGCCGAGATTCAGGCCGGCGCGTGACCAGAGCTCGGTTCCGAGGACTCCGAAGACGAGCTCCGCCTGGACCGCGACGGCGGCGATCGTCTCCCGCCACGCATCGCCGTCACCGGGAGCGTGCCGGTCGAGCTCGGCAGCGTTTCCGTCGGTCCCGGTGGTCAGGAAGGCGCTCTCGCCGTCTGGAAAGAGCGTGCCGGTCGGGTGCACGGTGTTCAGATACTCGAGGCCGCGTTCCGCGAGCGCGTCGCCGAGCTCCGCATGTGCCGGACCGCCGACCCAGAGTGGATGCCAGGCGCTGAACACGTCGTGGTGGAACCCGGGCTCGGTCAACTCCGCCGTGCGGACCGCGCCTCCGAGCTCCGACTCGCGCTCGAGTACGACGACTCGCCAACCCGCGCGCGCGAGGAACGCGCCGCAGGCAAGCGAATTCACTCCGCTGCCGATGATGATCGCGTCGTGCTCAGCCATGTGCGAGCTCGCGAAACTCGTCGTCCGTGACGAGCCCGCGCTTCTTCGTCCCAAGCTCCTTCACGCGCACAAGAAGGTCGCGCTGGTCGTCGTCTGAGAGGTCGAGCCCGAGCTCTTCCGCCTTGATCCGGATCGAGTCGATCCCGCTTTTCTTGCCCAGGACGATGCTCCGCTTCGCAGAGACGAGCTCGGAGGAGTACGGCTCGATCGCCGGCGGGTCGTGGAACTGGCTGGCCACCGCGCCCGATTCGCGGCGGAAGAGGTTGTCGCCGACGAGCGGCTTGAACGGCTCGAGCTCGTATCCCGAGACCTCGCGGAGCTGCTCCGAGAAAGCGCGGGCGCGGTCGAGCCTCAGGTTCGTCTCGACGCCGTAGAGTCCGCGCAGCGCGAGCGCGATCTCGGGCAGGTTCGCGTTCCCGGCACGTTCCCCCATGCCGTTGACGGTGCCCTGGATCCACCTCGCTCCGGCGCGCACCGCCGCCAGGGCCGCTGCCGTCGCGAGGCCGAAGTCGTTGTGTCCGTGAAAGTGAATCGGCACGTCCGCCCCGAGCCAGTCCCTCGTTTGGCCGACGAGGTCTGCGACCGCTTCCGGGCTCGCGATGCCGATCGTGTCGACGACCACCGCTTCCTGCGCACCCGCTTCGACCGCCGTCTTGTACACCGTCTCGAAGTAGCCGGGATCGGCGCGCGTCCCGTCGACGCCGAAGAAGGCGACTCGGACGTCCTGCTCAACGGCGAAGGAGATCGCATAGACGATCCGCTCGAGCATCGCCTCACGATCGACGCCCAGCGCCTTGAGCTTCAGGTCGGAGATCGGCGATTCGATCACGCTCGCACCCATTCCGAGCTCGACGAGAGCCTTGACGTCGGCCTCGACCGCGCGCGAGAACCCCCAGACCTCGGCGTTCAAGCCCGCATCGCGGATCAGCTCGACGGCGCGCCAGTCGTCCTTCGAGACACGCGGAAAGCCGGCTTCGATTCGCTCGATTCCGAGTGCGTCGAGCCCTCGTGCAAGCTCGAGCTTGTCGTCGGGGGTGAGGACGACGCCTACGGTCTGTTCGCCGTCTCGGAGCGTCGTGTCGTAGAAACCCACCTCTGCCGAGAACGCATGTGCGGCGTTGAGCGCGCCGGTCCAGAATGCGCCGCTAGAAGACAACAGTGCGATTCTCGTGGACGATCACGCGGTCCTGCAGGTGCCACCCGACCGCACGTGCAAGGACGATCCGTTCGATGTCGCGACCGATCGCTGCCAGCTCCTCGGTCGAATGGCGATGCGACACGCGCGCGACGTCCTGCTCGATGATCGGGCCCTCGTCGAGCTCTTCGGTGACGTAATGGGCGGTCGCGCCGATGATCTTGACGCCTCGCTCGGCGGCGCGAGCGTAAGGCTCCGCTCCGGGAAATGCAGGGAGGAACGAGTGATGAATGTTGATGAACGGCACTCCGACGCGCTCGAGGAAACCACCGGAAAGTATGCGCATGTAGCGCGCAAGGACCACGAGCTCGACGTTCCCGGCCAACACAGCGGCCATCTGATCCTCAGCTGCAGATGGATCGTCTCCGAAGGGGATGTGCGTGTACGGGACGCCGAAGGCGGCGACATCCGCCTCGTGTTCGGAATGGTTCGAGATCACGTGGACGATCTGCGCATCGAAATCGCCCCGCCGCGCACGCCAGAGCAGGTCCAGCAGACAGTGCTCCTCACGCGAGACCAACACAGCGACGCGACGCGGCTCGTCCGGATAGGCAACCCGCCACTCCATGCCGAAGGGCTCGGCGACGTCCGCCACGAAGCTCCGCTCGAAATCGTCGGGCGAGCCGCCTTCCCGACGGAAGGCCATCCGCATGTAGAACGTCCCGCCCACGGGCTCGGTCGCGTACTGGTCCGCCTCGACGATGTTCGCCCCTTGCTCGAACAGGAAGCGCGACACCCCTGCGACGATTCCCGGCCGGTCGGGGCACGAGATGAGCAGGTGGGTGGCGCTGCGGGCGCTCATCGAAAGTCGTCCGGGTAGGACGACAGCTTCTCGGCTCCGTCCGCGGTGATGAGGAAGTTGTCCTCCACTCGAAGCCCTCCTCCCCCCGGCCAGTAAGCGCCGGGCTCGATCGCGAGCACCATCCCCTCCTCGATGGCACCGCCGCCTGCGCGGTGTGCATAGGGCGGCTCGTGGGCGCGCGCGCCCACCCCGTGCGCGATCGGATGGCTCGGCTGCCCCGGATAGCCGGCGGTCGTGAGACCTTCGCGGACCAGGACGTCGAGCTCAGCCAGGCTCGCCCCCGGGAGGCAATGGTCGATCGCCTGCCCGTAGACGCCCAGCAGCGCGTCCAGCAGCCCCTCGTAGGCGGGGTCGAGGTCTCCGGGACAGACGTTCTTCGTGTGGTCGCACCAGTACCCGTCGGCGCAGACCCAGATCTCGAACAAGGTCGGCTCGTGCTCTTCCACGGGGCCGTCTCCAGTCGCCGTGAAGGTCCGGATCCCCTGGCCCGACCAGACGAGCGAGAAGCCCAGAGCGAGCGCTACACGGCCTTTCCAGCCGGTCCCCTGGCCGTGCACGAACCCCTGCCAGAGCGCTGCCGCCTCGCTCTCCTTCATCCCCGGGCGGAGCTCCGTCGCGACGTGTTCCATCGCCGCCGCTGCGATCTCGTTCGCCAGCCGCATGCGCTCGATCTCCTGCGGCGTCTTGAGCGCCCGTGCCCGCGCCAGGAGCGGCGTGGCGTCGACAGCCGAAGGGAAGGCGTCGAACCAGGCCTTCGTAAAAGTGGTCGGCTCGCCCACCATCCGGTCGGCGGCCTGCGTGCCGAGCGAGAGCTCGAGACCGACCTTCTCGTAGGGCTTGGCCGCCTCCAGGACCGCATCGAGCGTGCGTGCGAGCGGGGGCCGCGGGTCCTCCGCGTCGTAGCCTGGAACGAGCATGACGGCGGTCGTCCAGGCGGTGTCGGCCGCGTCCTCAGCCGAAGGCTCGATCGTGATCAGGACCGGTGGGCCTTCCCGCGGAAACACGGCAGCGTCGTAGCCCTTCATCCCCCAGAAGTTCGTGAGATAGAGAACGTTGTCGGGGGCGCGGACGACGAGCGCGTCGAGATCCTCCTCGGCCATCAGCCCCTGGACCCGATCTAGCTTGACGTGGTCGTAAGGCCAGGTCACCACGCGACGCGCGGTGGCGCCGGCTCGCCGTGGCCCTGCTGCCACGAGATCACCGGGTTGCGCAGGATCCCGATCTTCTCGATCTCCGCCTCGATCACGTCGCCCGGCTTCAGATAGAGGGACGCAGCGTCCTCGCTGAATCCGGCGACACCGCTCACGGTTCCTGTCGACACGACGTCGCCTGCGGAGTACCCAAGCGCCGAGTAGTGCGACAGGATCTCCGGGATCGTCACGGACATGTTGCCGCTGTGCGACTCCTGCCGTGACTCGCCGTTGACCCGTAGCGTCATCTGCAGGTCGTGCGGGTCGCCGATCTCGTCGGGAGTGACGATCCAGGGGCCGAGCGGGCAGAACGTGTCGATCCCCTTGCAGAACGAGAACACGCCGGAGCGCATCTCGCGCCGCTGGATGTCGCGCGCGGTGATGTCGTTGAAGATCACGAATCCGCCGATGTAATCCGCCGCCTCCTCCGGGCCGAACCACTTGCCGGTCTTGGAGATCACGACTGCGAGCTCGAGCTCGTAGTCGAGCTCCTCGGTCAGGTGCTCGGGATACACGATCGGCTCGTCCGGGCCGATGATCGCGTCGACGTTCTGGAAGAAGACGATCCACGGCGCGATCTCGTGTGACCAGCCGACCCGCTTCGACTCCTCCTCGTGCTCGCGGAAGTTGCCCGCGGTGTGGAGGAACTTCTTCGGAATGATCGGCGCGCGCAGCGTGACGTCGGCGAGCGCGGCCCCTTTCCCCGTCAGGGTGGCGCCACCGCGTTCGAAGTACTCCCGCATCGACGGAACGTCCAGCTCGACGACCATCTCGTCACGCAGCTCGCCAACGCGGCCGTCGTCGTAGGTGACGAGCTTCACGTTCGACCTCCTTTTAGCCAGTCGAGGACGTCTTGCGCGTTTCGGTCCGGCGGGAACACCGGATAGAAGACCTTCACGATGCGGCCTTGCTCTGCGATCAGCGCGAGCCGCTTGTAGAGGGTCAGGCCTTCGACCTCGAACGTCGGCAGCCCCGGGTCACGCGCCAGCTCGAGCCATTCGTCGCTGATGACCGGAAACGGCATCTGGTTCCTCTGTGCGAACTCGATCTGATCGTCGAGTGTCTGGGCGCTGAGTCCCGCGACCCGCGCTCCGAGCGTTGCGAGCTCTGCGCTGTGATCGCGGAAAGCGCACGACTGCGGCGTGCAGCCGCGCGCGCCGGGGATGTCGTCCCAGCCGGGGAGCAGATCCCTGCCGGGCCGACCCGAACGCGGGTAGACGTAGAGGATTTCGAAGTCGCGGAGGTTGACCGCGCCACGCGAGGACGGGAGCACCAGATCGGGAACCGCGCTCCCGGCCAGATGGTCGGCGGCGCCGTCGTCGCCGGGTACCGGCAGGCCTTCGGGGAGCACGTAGGGGTCGTGCACGATCACGCCACTCCGCAGATCCGCTGGGCAACCAGCGCGTAGACGTTCGCCATCTTCGCGAGACCGTCGATCTCGAGGTTCTCGCCGAGCACCGGATCGGGGAGACCGCTCGACGTGCCGTAGTTGACGCTCTCGATGCCGTAGCGCGTCAGCGCAGAGGCGTCAGAGAACCAACGCACCGTGTCGCGCTCCGGCTTCGCACCGAAGACCTCGCTGTGGCCGGCGTCGATCGCCTCGACGAGCGGGTGCCCCTCCGCGATCTCGGATCCTGGCGCCGTCACATAGACCTCGTGGTCGATCCCATGGTCGGGGAAGCGCTCGCGCAATCCGCGCACGAAGTCGCCCACCCCTGCACGTGCCTCCGCCATCGGCATCGTCGGTGGAACGCGGAAGTCCACGAAGAGGTCGGTCCGATGAGGCGTGCGGGATACGCGCCAGGCGAAGCCGCCGTTGATCGCGCCGACGTTCACGATCCCCTTCTTGCCGCCGTACGAGGTGCGCTCCTCCCACTCCGGCGCAAACTCGAGCACGGCGTCGAGAACGTCGCGCATTCGCACGATCGAAGTCTGGTCGCGCTGCCCTTCGCTGAAAGCCGTGTGGATGAACGGCCCACTCGTCGAGATCCGCACCCACATCGCGCCGTAGTGGCCGAGCACGATCTTCTGCTCCGTCGGTTCGCCGAGAATGCACATGTCCGTGACGCCGCCGTGCGTGGGCAGGAAGCGCGAGCCGGCGGCATAGCCTCGGTACTCCGCACCCACGAAGTCGGGGTGCCACTGCGTCTTCTCGATCTCACCCGCAACGCATGCGATCATCACGTCGCCTTTCAGATGCACGCCTGCGTCTTGCAGCGCGTGCACCGCTTCCATGTAACAGGCGAGGGCACCTTTCATGTTCGAGATACCCAGGCCGTAGATCCGTCCGTCCTGGACGAAGCCCTCCGGCTGGAAGCCGCGAATCCCGGTGAGCCACGGCTCCTGCCCCGAGTACGAGGTGTCCATGTGCCCGTTGAACATGAGCGACTTCCCGCCGCCCACCCTTGTCTCCCAGAGGCCGACGACGTTCGGCCGGCCCTCCTCGACCTCTTGCCACTGGACCTGAAGCCCCATACCGGCGAGCTCGTCGCGCACGCGCTCGCCCATCGCCTGCTCGTCGCCGGTCGGGCTCGGGATCGACACGAGGTCCACGGCCAGCGCGACGAGCCGGTCGGCGTCGATCTCAACGGAAATGTGGCAGCACCTCCTTGCCGAAGAGCTCGATCTGCTCGTGCCGGCGGTCGCCCCAGAGCTCGAGCATGATGTGCGTGCAGCCCGCGTCGCGGTACTCCTCGATCGCCGCGATGCAGTCGGCCGGGGTGCCGGCGATCGGCTTGCACTTGTCGAGGATCCCGTCCGTCACCTTCGCCTTGGCGGCGAGGCGTCCGCCCTGCTCCATCGCCTCTGCGACAGGGCGAATCTCGTCCTGGGTCAGGCCCGCGAGATCGAGCAGCGTGTCCGCCGACCCCTTGATGTTCTGCACCTTGTTCGCGAGGTACATGCCGGCGATCTCACGCGCGCCGTCGCGGCCGGCCTCGCGATCCGATTCGTGGATCGACGCCACGATCGTGCAGCCGATGTCGATGTCCGCTCCGACGTTCTCGCGCGTGTAGCGGACGAAGGGGGGCGTCGTGATGGACGGCGTCAGGCAACCGTCCGCGATCTCGCCCGCGAGCGCCTGCATCTTCGGAGCCGTTGCCGCGACATACACGGGAGGAACATCGCGCGGAGTTTCCGCTTCATCCTGCAGGCCGGGCACGTCCGCGCTCCATGTATCGCCCTCGTAGGTGAACGGCTTGCCACCGAGCACCCCGCGCACGATCTCGACGGCGTCTCGCATCGGCCCCAGCGTGCGCTTGCCGTTCAGGCGGGCGTTGTTGAGAAAGATCTTCGATGTGCCGAATCCGAGCAGAAACCGCCCAGGCCCGGCCGCCTCCTGGACGACCCGTGCATCCATCGCCACCTGGACGGGGTGGCGCGTGAACGGGGAGATGATTCCCCAGCCGACCGTGAGCCGTTCAGTCTCCTTCGCGATCAACGCCGACACGACGGTCGAGGAGCGAGCTTCCATCCCATGCTTGCGCCACCAGGGATACGCCTCGGCGAGCCAGATCGTGTCCATGCCGGCGCGGTCCATGGCGCGCGCCGACTCGAGCATCTCCTCGAGCGGCTCCATGGTGAGCTGCATCACCCCGATGCGGAACGGCTGCGCCATCAGAGCGATCTTCTCACGCGGACAGCACCTTGAAGTAGAAGGCTCCCGGCCAAAGCGTCCCGTCCGGCCGCCGCGAGTACTCGGGCATCACCCCCAGCTTGGTGTAGCCGATCGCCTCGTAGAAGGCACAGGCGTCGGTGCCGTCATGTGTCGTCAGCCACAACAGGGTGAGCCGACTCTCGAGGGCGGCTGCTTCGAGCGCCGCCATGAGCTGACGCCCGGTCCCGCGGCCGCGCATCCCGCTCGCCACCCCGACGCGCTGAACCTCCGCGCGGTGGTCGGCATTCGTCGCGCCGCTCGGGGCAAGCTGCCCCATCGCCACGATCTCGTCATCCTCCTCGCCGACGAGGAGGACGCGCGCAGACTCGTCGAGGCTCGCAACGACCTCGCGGTACCAGCGCTCGAGGGCGGCGAGCCCCATCGTGTCGAGCGCGCCGAGGGCCATCCCGGACCGCAGGGCGTCGAGATGGACCGCCGCCAGGCTGCCGCAGATGCAATCCGCCTCCGACGGGCTGACCCGACGAAAGCGCAGAGGCGCCCCTATGAGCCCTCTGTCGAGGTCGTCGGCGCGTCTGCGCCCGGGGCCTTCGCCTCCTGAACCTGCTTGTCGAGTGCACCGAGCACCTGCGCCACCTGCTGGTTGACGATCGGCTGCAGCACACGCTGGCCCATCGACGCGACCGGGCCGAGCAGGTGCACGTCGGCCTCCCAGTTCATCTTGGTGCCGCCACCCTCCTCGGAGAGGTGGAACGACGTGTCCATGTTCAACACAGCGCCGACGCCGTTCCCCTTCGCGTGCAGCTTCGCGAACTCCGGCTCGCGCTCTTCCATTTTCTCGAAGTCGATCGACATGCGCAGGCCGCCGAGGCCGAGCGGGATCTTCACGTGCGCACGCCAGTGCCGGTCGTCCTGGATGTCGAACGACTCGACGCCGGGCATGGTCTTCGCCATCTGCGCCGGGTCGTTCAGCACCTCCCACACCGTGTCCCGCGGCGCCTCGAACTGTCTTTCCCCCGTGACCTTCATCTGGTCTCCACGCTGACGAGCTTGCGCGTCTGCTGCGGCTTTTGCAACAGGTCCCACACACCTTCGTAGGGATTGCAGCTGCGCCAGACGATCGGGCCCTCGCCTTTCTTGCCGAGTGCGTTCTGCAGGGCGGCGCAGACGGCGTGGATCCCGGCGCC